>ERZ1370068.5677-contig-4693_pt1 | contig 42872 bp, 78 predicted proteins | sample MGYA00561227_ERZ1370068 | MGnify/ENA primary metagenome ERZ1370068 (study PRJEB38410, sample SAMEA6850437) | metagenome | study: Metagenomic assessment of the ecological functions of the soil: analysis of the soil microbiota associated with the... | reverse complement strand
AAGTTACGCATTGCTCAATTTTGATCTCATGGGCCACGGCTTTGACAACCGAGTCGAGCGCGCCGGCGTTCTGATGTCAACGTCATGATGAGAGTATCGGCTGCCGAGATCTTTGGTCAGCCGCGTGCAGGTTCCATTTGGACGACGCATCCGGCCCAAAGAATGTGGCTCGCATATCGTTATCGATGCCCACAATGTGATAGCCCCGGGCAGCGAAAAACCTGGCTGCCTCAGAACCAATCAATCCGGCGGCTGCCGGTTATAGAGAAATTCTCTCTCATAGGATCACCAAAGTTCAGCTCGCCTCGGAGGTGACGCTCCGGACTGCTGAATTTTCCTGCCTGCTCGATTCAGTCGATTGTTGGCTACTTCCAGCACGACCGGCGCTAGTCTGATCCAGGCATGTTTTCAGGGTGAACTGCTCGAGATACCGTTCCCGCCCTTTCGGCCCATGCTGATTCTTAGTTTTTCATCAGCCAACAACTGCTCCAAGCCGCGCGGCAACTTCCGCTGGATTCCTGATCTCGGCCAGAAAACCCGTCACTCCTTCTTCCACGATGCCGGACACACCGCGCCAGGCGGTGGAAACTACCGGCAGTTCAAACATCATTGCTTCGATCAGAAACGTTGCCGAAGGACTCGGCGCTGTAATGAGTCGGAAAGCAAAAAATGTCAGCGCCTCCGGTAGTGCGCCCACTTTTCGTCATCGACTTGCGGCCACAGAAAGCCACACATTGCTCCAGTCCCTTAACCTTTAACTCGCTGATCAACTTCTGTTGCCGGTATCTTTCCGAAGTGAATCTCGCCCAGGAACTCGACCCGAAACTTTCGTCCGGCCAGTCGCAGAAGACGCGCTGCTTCGATGAGAACTTCGACACCCTTCTCTTCTGTGATCAGACCCACAAAGAGGATCACGGGCGCGAAATTGAGAGGCCCTGGTTGGCGGAATCTCTGAATTCATCCAGGCACCCATTAGGCACGATATAAACGCGGCGGGCTTTGATGAATTCACCATCGGGTGGATTAAGCGACGACTTTTTGAATCGCGGCATCCGGATAAAAGAAGGCCTTCGTTTGAAGAGCCAGAAGGAATACCTCCGCCATGACGAAACGCGGTGGCAGAGCCCGCTGGCATGAAACGCCAGTATCAGCTTTCGGCGAAAACAGCGGAGCACCAGCAGCGTGGCGATGTCACGCAGGATCGGAACTGTGTCAGCGCCCGGCGGGTAATAGACGACATTCAATCCGGTGCGCGCATGATTTTGTAGCTGCTCTCGACTATCACCCGCAGCAAATGGAACAGTTTTCGGATCCTGACTTTCCCGATTTGGGCGGTCGCTTGCGAAGCAATTCATACGCGCGTGAAACACTCGCAGGTCCTGGTACTCTCCGCTTTGACCAGGCTTTCGATCATGAGCATCTGACCAACATAAGGCGGCGGCGTTTGCCCAATGATCAGGAGATTCACTTTGTCTTCTTTGACTTCATCTTGAGTACTGGCAAATAAACAGCATCAACGTAAACCGCTAAACCTCACCCAACCGTCTCTCAGAGGGAGAGGGCGAACAGCCTGCGCATCCCGGTCCTCGGAGCCGTCGGCGGCGAGCACCGCAATCGTGAGCACAAACATGGCGAGCCCAGGGTTGAAGATGAGTGGATTCATCATGCCCTGGATCAGGCAGTACAACGTCACCCCAGAAGCAAAGGGCTCCGAGTCTTTATGCTCTTCCTGATCACGTAGAAAACGAACGCTAATAAGATCAGAAGGCCGACGAGGCCAGTGGTGATCAGCACTTCGAGAAACGAATTGTGTGTGGCCGGCCCACGGGAATTCCTTGAGTCAGAGATATCTGGAAGCGAAATAGCCGGTCCCGAGTATGGGCCGCGCTAATGACGTACTTCACTACCGCGCCCAGAGTTCCGTCCGTGAATTGAGCGTGGACACATCGTCGGTCATCAAAGAACTGACAGCCGCCGGCAGAGCGGTCATGAAAAACGAGGACGGCTGCCACCGCAATCGACAGCGCCAGCATCAGCGACGATGGCTCGCACGTCGTTCCGTCTGAGTCTCAAAACCGCCAGGGCGGCCATTGCGACTAACAAACCGGCAGTTGGCCCTCTCGCATCCGTCAACCAAAGCAGGGCCAACAGGCAGGGAATCAGGGACCGCTTTCAAAACTTTGTTCAGGTTCGCAGGTCATCAGACAGATCACTGCCAGCGCCAGAAGGTCGGCCGTCAGTAACTCATGCTGGTAAGCGAGAACTCAGACGTGGCCTGTCCGAGATTACCTCGTGGCCTATCAACTCCAACGGCAGCGAGGTGTCGCCTGTGTTTGGCAGCGGCTTGCCCCAGTAGAATATATGTTTGCTACCAACAGACCGACCCACTAAGAGCCATCGACAAGACCGAGCAATGTTTCAGCTTGCCGCTTTCCAGGCGGCTTCGCCACGCCAATGTGACAAACATCAAACCAGCGAGCGAGACGCACCAGAGTTCAGCGCTCTTAGCGATCGTCAGCAGCGGATTAAACGACCAGATCGACGACAGGACGCCCCAGAAGGTAAATGAGCTGATGAGCAGAAACGCCGGCGACCTCAGATCAAACGAAAATGCCCCCTGCGCCTTGCAGGTAGATGGCCAGCAATCCCAAGCCCGCCAAAAGCAAACCAAATTCGATGATGCCTCGTGCGGTCAAGCCCCCTTCAAGCGCGTCGACCATCGGAACCAGCGGAACGAAACGCCAACACTATCAACACCAAAGCAAAGATCAGCTGAGCGCTACTCGCCGGTATTAATCGTTCCGCGCTGAGCGGCTGCGGCCAGGCGTAGGGCTTCGATCTGACTAGAGAGCTGCATAGGTACTCTGTCCGTTAATCCGGCTACGGGCTATGACCTCCTCATACCATTTGGTTATTTGCTCGGCTTGCCGTTGCCAGCTCATGCTTTGGGCATGAATCCAGCCGGCTTTGCCCATCTGTGTTCGCAACTCGGGTGAAGCAACCACGGCGCCGCAGGCCATCAGCCAAAGCGCTGACAGTCTCTTCGGGACTGGTTACTTCTACTTTGATACCTGCCTCGGACGGCACAATGGCGCCCACGCCCTGGTGGTTCAGCGTCAGGATTGGGAGGTGATAGGCCAGAGCCTCTGTAAGAACGGCGCCCGAAGAGTCGCGCAGGCTGGTGAACAGAAAATGTCTGCCTGGCGGTAATGAGCCATCATCTGTTTCCAGGGCACCGAGCCCAGAAACTCCACCCGGTCGCTCACACATCAGAGACTGGGCCAGCTTTTCCATTTCAGCCCTGAGAGGACCTTCGCCGACGACGCGCAGACGGATTGGCAACGTCGGTTCGATTCGCGAAAGAGCTTCGAGCGCCAGGGGTAAACCCTTAAGCGGAATCATCCGGCCGGCCCAAAGAATGATTAATCTCCTTCCGGTCGGGCGGGCGTGTCTCCGGTGTATAGCCCACTAATTGTTCCGGCACGCCAATGTTGGGAAAGAAGCACACTCGTGAGCCCCGGCCGCTTTTAGCGCCTGAGTTAGTCTCAGGGTTGGTTGAGAGAATCAGAGCACTTTCCTGCACGGTCCGCCGCAGGTTCGGCGTGAACGTGGCCATCTTCACTCGCAGAGTGCGGAGTAGTTCAGGGGTCCAACGCAAACCAAAGTAACGACGGAATGCAGCGGGCGCTATTTGTCCTCCGCCCACCGGTCCCCAAACAAACGGGATCCGCAGCCTCCAGACCAGAGGTGGCGCACTAATGGCGCCCCAGCTTAAGTGATGAACGAGGTCGAAGTTGTGCCTTAGGTGTTGTCGCCTCGCTTCACGCAATACGGCCCGTTGCCAGAAAAGATAGTGCAACTCTGAGTCCCTTATCGCTTCCCGGCGTGCGGCGCGGGTCCCACCTGGGCGGCAGACCAACCCAGATGAAGTGCAGATTTGGATTCGGATTGAGGTTAAGGTATGGCTTCGGTTTCGGCCTTGAACTGCGGGTCCGTCATGACCCAGACTTCATGAGCGCGCGAAAGATGCCAGGCGAAGTGCCACGTGAGCCCGATTCCGAGCCACGATCAGGACTGCAGGCATGACCGACAAGCAGTACTTTCATTGACTCACCTTTCCCCATTTGATGGCCGCGGGAAACGCCGCCGCCGCCAGCATGGCCGCCGGAATTTCTTTAACTGATGGTCTGCGAAATCCAGCATTGCTTTCCTAAGTCTTCACGCTGCGCAGGATCAAAAGCTACCGGCCAGCCGTGCTGCGGCCAGTAAGCCATTGCCAGAATGGCCCCGGACAGGCTAAACCAAACGACCAGCGGTACGACCAGACCACCGAGCAGCAGACTGCCGCACAACTCGAACACAAACCGTAACGCGATTTTTTTCGAGGGCGTTCAACAGAAACGCCAGCGGCGCATCGAAAATATCTGAGCACCGCAGACTATGGTTAAGCAGCCGGAGTGGCTCTTCGAGCACCGCGTACGGCGAGGTTGAACTATAGAAGAGGCCCAAGAGCTGCCGGGGAAAAATCAACAGAGTCACCACAAACGGCAGCAGCATTAACCCGGCCTGGGCAGCCATGTCGCAGCGCGACACGTCGCGCTGCCAAAAGACCAGCCGCCACGCGAGCTGCGCCGCGGCCGGGACCACGACATTTCCCAAACTGAGCACAATGGGATGAGAGACGCCCAGCAGGTTTGAGACCGCTTGAAACCCGGCAGCTTCTGCCGGTCCTCGCAGCAGGAAGAGCGCCCAGGGAGCCGTATGAAGGCTCAAGTTGGTCAGCAGGTTGGCGCCCAGTACCCAACGACCGGTGTTCCAGAAGGTCGACATCCAATCACGGATTTTGATTGCGCCTGTTACTCGTACCTGCAGTTGTGTGCGAATCAGCAATAGTTGTGCGAGCGCAGCCAGTCCACAGGTCAGGCCAATCACGGCAAACCCAATTTGCGTAGAGAGCCTTCCGCTGTGGGCCATTAAGCCGAAAAGACCGGCCTGTCCCAGATAGCTGATTGCGTCGGTGAACAATGCGGCGCGGAACGCCATGCGAGCCATTAATACGCGGCGGGTCGTCTCCTGAAGTTGCCAGAGCAATAAGCCAAAACAGGCCCAGAGGGCTAAAGCTCCGCCTCCGATGAGAGATGCGATACAAAAGAGAATCAGCATTTGTGGCAGAGCCAGGATGGTCGTCAGCACCAGAGCGGCGACAATCAGTTCTCCTTCGCTGTCCTCGTTAGTGCGAAGCCAGGCGCACCATCAGCGGGTATGTGACCAGCGACGCCGGCAGCACGTTAAGAAAGAGAAAATCAAACCGAAAGTTGCCAGTCCATACTCCATATTCATGCGGGCTTACTGTGCGCGCCAGAATGATTGTGGTCAGAAAGTTTCCCAGGCTGACTATGCCCTGATCTGCGATAGCCCAGAAGCCTTGCAAGGTGAGACTCTGTTCTCCGCCCAGGCGCTGTAGGCCCGAACGTTCGACAGCCGGTGCGAATTTGGTGTCGGCTTCCATAAGAGTCAACGTGAACGCCCGGCTACTTTGCGCGAGTCCTGGAGAGCCGGCCCGCGAATGAGTAGCCGACCTGCCGTAACTTACCCACCCAGTCATAGCCGCCGTAGAGCTTGCGCCGGAACGACTGCGTATCATCTTCAGGATGAATCACAATTCTGGAGATTGGATTTGCGCTATGCGCCGGCGTGCGGCCCAGTTCAGTCGTGAAGAACATTTCCAGGCCCTGTTCTTTCAACGTCGAAATCGCTTCCACGGAATACGAACCGTAATGCCCGAAGGGAAACGCAAAGCACTCGGGTGGAACACCGAGTTCTGCAGCAAACAGCGCCAGGCCTTTTGCCGCATCGTCAGTGATTTCTGCCGGGCTCAGTTTTCCCAGGTTGCGATGAGCATGGCTGTGGAATCCCACGCCAACTTCGGCGGCCCTCATCTCGCGCACTTGCCCCCAGCTGAGCGGTTGCCAAAGGTGCGGAAATTCCTTCTGTTCGCGCGGTCAGCCACTGAAGGTCGATTGAAAACTTCTACCTGCTCGCCCGCGATCAGGCTGGTGCAAAGAAACAGATTCAGCTTGATCCCGAATTCGCGAGCGATGGGCCAGGCCAGCAGGTAGTTATCAACGAAGCCATCATCGAATGTGATCAATGCCGAGCGTCGAGGAAGGGGACGCGCGCCGCGGGCCGCCTCAGAGAATTCTTTCAGCGTGAGTGAGGTGAATCCTTCGCGGGCCAGCAGAGACATTTGATCGCGAAACTGCTCGGGCGTAACCGCGTAAGCAGGTGGTGGCGCCGCCGAGGATCGCGGGCAGGACGCGGTGATAGCACAACACCACCGGCCCCGAAAGGTCGCCGTTCCGGTCGAGCCGCGTGAGGCGGCCAGGCGGCGCGAGTGGCCGCCCGGGCAATGATTACCGATGGTCGCATCTGAATCTTACAAAGACTGGCGCACTTAAACTGCGCCCTCTCCCTTCAGCACCGCCGGAATTGTTTTCGCGAGGATTTGGAAATCCAGTTTGAGCGACCAGTTGTCGATGTACTCGAAATCGTGGCGCACCCAATCCTCAAACCTGATGCTGCTGCGTGCGGTTACCTGCCACAGTCCGGTCAGGCCCGGGACTACGCAAAAACGGCGCATCAGCCACGCCTCTTCAAATTTTGAAACGTCACGCCCCGGAAGAGGACGCGGACCCACCAGAGACATTTCGCCCTTGAGCACGTTAACAAGTTGCGGCAGTTCGTCGAGTGAGGTCCGGCGCAGGACCATGCCCAGGCGCGTTATGCGCGGATCGTTCCGGATCTTAAAGACCGGTCCACCTGCCTCGTTTCGCTGCTCGAGGAACGTTTGCAGTTCCTCAGCCCTGATTCACCATCGTCCTGAATTTGTACATCTTGAAGCGGTGGCGATTCCGGCCAAAACGCTCCTGATTGAAGAGTATCGGCCCGCCATCCACGAGCTTGATCGCGAGAGCAATGATGAGAAACAGCGGCGACAAAACGGCCAAACCCAGCGTGGCGCCGACAATGTCGATGAGCCGTTTCAAAATGAATCGCGCATCGTGCTTCACCGGCTTGAGCGATGATGACGTTAAATCCTCTTAATGACTCGTGACCTTCCGGCGTGAGAGGCGGCTGAAAAATGTCCGACAAGTACTTGCACTCGACGCCGACGCGCTGGCACACCTCGATAGCAGTCTGAATCTGGGCATAGCACGACTTAACCGGAAGCGTAATCAGGACATCATCGACAGGATTGCGAACCAGAATCTCTTCAAGTTCTGAGAGATCGCCGATCATCCTGTGACTAATTTCGCGCGCGGGCGCGCGTCCGCACTGTCCACAAAACCAAGAACCTGGTAATCAGAGTTGCTTTGCCCGGTTAGTTCGCCGTCAAGCCGCAGCGCGCGCGGGCCGCTGCCGATGATCAGCGCCTGACGAGGATGCAGGCTCGTCGGGGCCGGCGCCTGCAATAGTCGGAACGCTAAACGCGTGGCAATAATCAGCGACAGGGCGATGATCCAGGTGAGACAGGACCGCGTTGATTTTGAACGTGCCGGCGCGGCTGGTGAGGATGACAAACAGCAAAGCGAATACGCTGGCGCAGGCACTCGCGGCAACCAAGCGCAGCCCGGACTGCCGGTGTGTTCGTTTCTCGTAAAGGCCAAAGGCGCGCAGCACACTGGTCCAGGCGAACGAAAAGACGGCGGTCAATAGTAAATTCTTGACTGATACCCGCAGGGCGAGAAACCCTCCGACATCGGCGGGCATGGTGTTGAGATTCGTAATCAGAAAAGCGACACAGGACTGAAACGATGGCACTGAGGACGTCTATGATTTCGAGGGCGCGGGCAGGGAGCTGTGGATTAATTGTTTCCGCACCGGCGCCGGACGACGGGTTTGAGAGTCGCCGTAGGGCCGGAAGAAATTCGGAAGTTCGCGTCGCGCTCTCATGGGTTCTTAGAGCATTCGATACAGCCATTCTGGAACGACGTGGCGTCGCTTGTTCAGGACCAGGGCCATCAACTCGCCCTGGGCCATTTCAATCGTCTGCCGGACGCGCAGAATTTGATCTCGCTTCGTTCGATCGGCTTCGACGACCAGCACGACGCCGTCGACGTTGGGCGCCAACACTGTGGCCTCGTGTGAAGCGCCGATCGAGGGGCAATCGATCAGCGTGTGAGCGTAATGCCGCGCGGAGCGTCCGCAGGACATCAACACCGCGACTCGCCTCCGGCTGGGAAGCCTCTGCTTCGTTCGTGCGGCTTGTTTCCGTTTCCGTTTGACGATTGCGCCTTACGGAGCACCCAGAGGTTAGCTTTGTTCGTCGGGACGCATCGAGCCGGCAACTTCAACAATTCCGCCGGGGACAACTGCCGCCAGACTGTCGGCCTCAACGATTAGCGTGGGCCGGCCGGTCTGTGCCGCGAGTTGACTCGGCCAGGACTCGTACCACGTGACTGACGCCTTCGCCGGAATTGACTCGAAGTGAAAGCCACTGCCGGACCCGCGACCGTCAACCGCCGTTTGCGACCCCAGGCGGGCGAGCAGAAACTGCACGCCATTCGGTGACTTTGCGGTACTCCTGGGGCACGCCGTTTGAGCTCGAGCTCTTGATGATTTGTTGAATAGTTGCACTTGGGTTCACCGGCGGGGCTAATTCGCAGGCCGTGCCGCCGCCTAATCAAAACGAGTCTTCACGACCGGTTGTTATGAAAGGTTGCGATCACCGGCACCATCGTCAGCAGCTCCAATTCGCCCGGCGTATGAACCGTATCGCGCAGCAGTTCGGCGATGAAGACGATAGTGAAGCTGACGAACAATGCCAGAAATAATCCCAACGCCGGGATCAGCCTGCGGTTGGGCCACGACGGCGTCCTTTGCGGTATCGGCTTTTCGGCGAGGGCCACATTCGTAATCTTCTTCTGGTCCAGTTCGTCGCCGATGCGTGCCTCTTCCTGCTTCTTTGCATACAACTGGTAATTGTCGGTGGCGGTCCTCAATTGTCGTTCGAGATCCGCAGTGCGCCCAGTCGCCCCGTCAAGGCGCGCCAGCACGGCCTGATACTGTTCGATCTGATGGGTCAGGTCGTCGCGACGGGCCTTCTGTCCCGCCAGATCAAGCCGCGCTCTTGCTCGCTCTGTTTCCAGCGTTTGCCGGAGAGGGTTGACATCTGAAGATTGCTCGACGTTATTCGTTCGTTTGGTCTCTTCCAGCGTTACCGAGGTGTCTTTAATCTGCTGATCGACTTCTCTTGACCAGAACGATCGTCGGGCCGAAGCTTTGTCAACAACTGCGTTCGTTTGTTCCTGAGCTCCACGAGCATCGTGCTCAAACGTTCGATCGAGTATTGGTTTGGCAACGCCCGGCTTTGGGTCGCGATGCGCGCCGGCAATGCTCCCAACTGCTGCTCAAGTTTGGTAATGCGTTCAGTGATATCTTTCACCGCGCCTTCCGCATCAAGATATCGGCCTCGCGCTTCAACCAATCTTCTGAAGGTTTAGCTGCTTCTCCTGTTCCAGCGAGGTGAAATCCTGCTGTCGTTGAAATGTTGCCAGGTTGTTTTCTGCCGCTCTTTAGCTGCTCGGCTGTATTGATCGGTTTGAGTTTGAAAGAACTCCTGAGTGCCGGCGGGGCGATGCAGCTTGAGGTGCTTTTCCAGATAAAGATTTGCCAGAGTCTGTAAAACCAGGGCGGCCGCTTCCGGAGATTTAGCGGTGTAGCGGACCTCGATTATCTCGGCCTTTTTGGTCGCCTCGATCTCGAGGTCTTTTTCCAGCTGCAGCACAGCCTCTTTCAACCGGTGGCGCGTTGTCGAGCCGAGAACCTGGACGTGGCTCGCTTTGTCCAGGCCGCTTTGAATCACCACTTGCTCGAGCAAGTCCTTGCTGGTGAGCAAAGCAATTTCGGAATTGATTTGGGATTCCGTGACCTCGCCGCTGCCGCTGGTGGCGTTGGTCGCTTCCGGCGTAATAACTACGTCGGCGCGCGTGTTTTTACGAGGATCTTCATGCGGGACTGGTAGCGATTTGGGAGCAACAGCGCCAGGCCAACTGTGATGGCACGTGATTGTTCCGAACGAGACCAGAAATAGCCGCTTTCGCCGAAATACAGCGGCAGCCAACTCTCTGAGGGTCCAGCGCGGAGGTCCGCGAACCCGTATCCGGGCCTGACAAATCCCGCCTTATCGGTTCCGGCATGCGCCCGATTTCCTCATTCCATTCATTAACGGTTTTAGGCCTTCACGACAGTCATCTCGCACAACCAGGCCTCAGACGACGGCGAAGTTGGACACAGCCTGTGCCGTCGCAGAAAAATGCTCCTTGTTGTGGAAAGAAGAAACGACTAAAAGGGCCCAAGTTCCAAACGGGATGCTGAACCTGCCGGGTGAGTGCAGGCTTTGAGGTTTGTATTGAAGGGTTTGTGAAGGATTAACGCCAGTTAGGTCCAGTAGGTGCCCTCAAATGATCGGTATTGGACGCCTTCGGAAACGTGCGTTCTTGATTCGCATATCCAGATCTGCCTTCAGGCTGGGATCAATTGTGAGGCAACGCTCGAAATCTTGTCTTGGCGGCAGCTTCGTTGCTCTGGAGCAGGAATGTTAGCCCGCGGTTTTCATAAGCGAGCGCCAGCTTTGGATCCAACTCAAGCGCGCGGCTAAAGTCTCCAATTGCTGCCTCGAGCTCGTTCTTTAACGCCCGGGCTGTTCCTCGAACGTGATAGGCCTCCGCGAAATCTGGCTTGAGTTTGATCGCTTGATCGAAATTGGAGATGGCGGCGTCCAGCTTCTGTTTCGCTATCAGCGCATTACCGCGATAGTAATATGCTTCTGGCCAGGCGCGGCGCTATCGCGATGGCGCGATCTGAAATCTGAGAGGGCTCCATCGATGTCACCCAGGTCTTTTCGTAGCTCCCCTCGACTAACCAAAGCTTCGACCATGTGGGCATCAATTTCGACGGCCCGATTCAAGTCAACCAATGCTCCTGCCGTATCTCCAAGCGCTTTCGCCCCGCTGCGCGATTCAGATAGGCTACTGCCAGGCGCGGGCTTGATGCGAATTGCCTCATCGCAATCTGCAACTGCTCGTGCGAAATCACCCTTGCCGTACCATGCAAAACAACGATTGGCATACGCGAGGGCTGTGAAAGGATCCAACAAAGTGACGGTCTTCGGTTTGTCAGTTGAACGCAATTCGGCTGAAGCCTCCGGAGAATTGGACAACGCACCTTTACCTGATAAACGCTGCGCAGGGTGAGAGCTAATTTCGATCGCCGTAGTGAAATCTTCGATTGCCAGATCGAAATTACCCTGCTGGTTTTCTTTTACCCCGGCTTTGAAACGGCTGATTGCTGCCGAAGGAGTTTGCGCAGCAACATTCGCGCTGAGCACAATACTCGTGAACATCAACAGGACGACTATTGTGACGGTGGTCCTCGTGCGATTACTCATGATTGTAAACTCCCTTCGCAAGCGCATGCGCTTTCGCAAGCGCATGCGCATTTGGTTCATCAGCCGCGTTCGCTATGTTTTCTATGTGGATTCCGGGAGGTATCAGATCATCTGTGCGTCTCGAGGAACAGGAGCGGCGGCATTCCGCTGGCCGCCCGGTGACGCGCGATTGCAAAGATTACTTCGCTAGTGAATCGCGATGGTCCCGTCGAACGAACCGGAGGTGGTTCCGGTGACCACGTTAACCAGGCGCTCCACGGTGAAACTCCCGGTGGCTTCTTCGAATCGACCCGTACCGCCTGCAATGGTGTACGTCTCCACAATAGAACTGACATCCGGGTCCTCTGTCGGACTGCCTTGTCCCAACCCTGTTGCGAAGATCGCGTCTCCATTAGCTGCGACCAGATGAATAGACGCAGGCCCTCCCCCGTCAGAAGGTTGACGTCAACCTGATAAGCCACCGTAAATCGACCAAGATGTGTTGACGTTCCCGAGCCGATCGCATCGACAAACAACGTGGGAAACTGGAGGTCATAGGCTTCAAATGCTTGTAAGGAGCCTTTAAGCGGAACTGGTTGGGGGCCGGCGAGGGCCGGCGCGGGGCAGACGAGGGCCGCTGTCAGGAACAGGGCTGTCATTAGCAACCCGAGCATGGACTTCGAGGTACTGTTCATATTCGAAACTCTCCTTCTGGGTGAAATAATCTCTCGACGATCTTGATTACCTGCCTTCATCTTCTAAAGCGGAGTACGGGAGAGAAAGCGGCAGTGGCGAGAAATAAATTCTTCTCCCAATGTAAGTTCATAGTGAAAACCGTCACAGGTGTGATACTTTTTGCGCCACTTGAGCATCTGCCGGAAGGAGCAGGATGGACCAGGGCTTGCCTGAAGGAGTTACAGGATTGCTCGTAGCCTGGAGCAACGGCGATCAGGGAGCTCTCGAAGGACTAACGCCGCTGGTCTATGCGGAGCTTCACCGTCTTGCCAAAATCTACATGGGTCGGGAACAGGCCGGCCACACTTTGCAGACTTCCGCATTGGTTAATGAAGCGTACCTCCGCTTGATCGATGTTCAGGGTGTGCGCTGGCAGAACCGCGCCCACTTTTTGCCGTTTCAGCCCAGATCATGCGGCACATTCTCGTTGATTTCGCCCGGGCAAGACAGAACCTTAAGCGCGGCGGCGGGGCCCAGCAAGTCACGCTGGACGAAGGATTGGTCGTGTCCCCGGAGAGTAGCGCCGATCTTCTCGCGCTGGATGAGGCTTTGGAAAGACTTGCGACGCTCAATGCTCGACAGTGCAAGGTGGTCGAGCTGCGCTACTTCGGTGGCCTGAATGAGGAAGAAGTGGCTGAGGTGCTCAAAGTGTCATCGCGCACCGTGCGGACTGATTGGAGCCTGGCTCGAGCGTGGTTATACCGAGAATTGAGCAGTGGAGGAAGGGATGACGCCTGAGCGTTGGGAAGAAGTAGGTAAGCTTTTTCAGGCGGCTCTGGCCTTGCCGCCGGACGAGCGCGAAACTTTTCTCAATGAGGCTTGTGGTGAAGATCAGGCCATGCGTAGCGAGGTCGAGTCGCTGCTTGCAGCCGCGGATGGCGCCGGAAGTTTTCTGGCTGCAGGCGCGATGAATGACGCTGCGAAGATGATTCTTGACGAGAACTCCCTGGATGCTCGTTGGCAAGAGGCTGCGGTCACTACCAGGTGCTTTCGCAGTTGGGCTCAGGCGGGATGGGTCAGGTCTACCTGGCTGAAGACACTAATCTAAAACGCCAGGTCGCGCTTAAGCTGCTGCCCGCCGAACTCACTGCGAACCAGAGCCGGCTGCAGCGCTTCAAGCAAGAGGCCCGGGCAGCCTCCGCCCTCAATCATCCGAACATCATCACCATTCATGAGATCGGACAAGTAGACGGCCTGAACTTCATTGTCACCGAGTTCATCCAGGGCCCAACGCTGCGTGACCAGATAGCAACGGTGCGAATGGATCTTCCGGCGGTGCTCGATGTTGCGATTCAAGTCGCCAGCGCCTTAGTGGCGGCCCACGCTGCGGGCATTATTCATCGCGACCTCAAGCCGGAAAACATCATGCTGCGACCTGATGGCCTTGTTAAGGTTCTCGACTTCGGCCTGGCCAAGCTGAATGAAAGAGCCGATCCCGAGCAGGCGCGGAACGCTGAAGCGGCGACGAGCCTTATGCTGCAAACGGAGCCGGGCCTGGTGATGGGGACCGCAGCCTATATGTCGCCCGAGCAAGCGCGAGGCAAAGAGGTTGACGCACGCACAGATATCTTCAGCCTCGGCGCGGTGATTTATGAAATGCTCTCCGGACGTGCGCCGTTCGCAGGGGAAACGGCGGCAGATATCGTTGGTGCGCTGATTCATACAGAACCTCAGCCACTCTCGACTCTGGATCTAACGCGCCCGCTGAGTTGGAACACATCGTTAATAAGGCACTCCGCAAGGACCGCGATGAGCGTTATCAAACGGTCAAGAGCCTGCTCGTTGATTTGAAGACCCTCAAAGAGGAGTTGGACTTCGCTGCCAGGCTGGAACGTAGCGCCTCGCCTGACAATGACGCTCCGACCAAAAACAGTTGCGATCGCAAACGCGGGCAAGCGGAAAACGCCGGTGCCGCAGGCCGTGACCGCGCGCGCGACTTCACGCGCCGAGTACATAGTCAGCAGCATCAAACGGCGTCAGGGCATTTTCCTTGCCGGACTGGCGATTCTATTGCTTGCCGCAATTGGCCTCGGTTATCGGCTCTATAGCTCGCCGCACCTCTAACGCCGCACCAATCGAGTCAATCGCCGTGATGCCGTTTGTCAACGAAAGCGGCAATAGCGAAGTTGAATATCTATCGGACGGCATGACCGAATCGCTCATCAACAGTTTGTCGCACCTGCCCCAGTTGTCGGTCAAAGCGCGCAGTTCCGTATTCAGCTACAAAGGCAAGAAAGTCGAACCGCAACAGATCGCGAAGGAGTTATCGGTGCAAGCCATCTTGAACGGCCGTCTGGTTCAACGCGGCGATGACCTGGTCGTTGTACTTATCACTCGTTGATGCGCGCAACGGAAATCAGCTTTGGGGCCAGCAGTACAATCGAAAACGAACGGACCTCATCGCGTTACAAAGCGAAATTGCGCGCGACGTATCGGAAAAGTTGCACTTGCGGTTGACGCCTAGCGAACAACAGCGACTGAGCAAGAGAGGCACGGAAAACACCCGAAGCGTATACGCTGTATTTGCAAGGGCCGTTATTTCTGGAATAATTGGAGCGGCGGACCAGATTATGAAAAGAGCGTCGATTATTTCCGGCAGGCAATTGATATGGATCCCAAATTTGCGCTCCCCTACGCTGGCCTGGCAGATTACTACGGCTTCTCAATGGCTAACGGTATCCTGGCGCCCGACGAGAATTGGCCGAAGTGTGAGGAGGCTGTGAACAAAGCGTTAGCGCTGGACGACACGCTGGCCGAAGCCTATAACCCGCAGGCTGCCGTCAAACTCTATTACCACCGCGATTGGGCTGCCGCCGAAAGCGCATTTCGGTCGCGGGATCCAGTTGAATCCGAACTTTGCCGAGATACACCATCACTACGCCATAATTTTGGTTAGGTTCGGCCGCCAAGCCGAAGGACTCGCCGAATTACAGCGGGCCATCGACCTTGAGCCACTGACGCCTCGCTTTACCGGAACCTTGGGGCGGCTCCTCCTCTTCATGCACCAGTACGACGGTGCGATATACCAGCTTAACCGATCAATTGAGATGGACCCGAATTTGTGTCCGCTATGTTTGCGCATGAATGGCTCGGTTACGCCTACGAGCAAAAGCGAATGCACAGGGAAGCAATCGCGGAATGGGGCAAAGCGTTGACTTTGAGCGGCGAAGGCGAACAGGCTTCACTGCTTGACGGGCACTCTACCGCTGCGTCAGGCTTCGACTCGGCTGTTCGCGCGCTCTGGCGGAAGAAACTCGAACAATTGAACGAAAGAACGAAGCATGGTGATTACGTTGCGCCAGAGAAATACGCGACTGCCTACGCGCGGATTGGCGACAAAGAGCAAGCACTCGCCTGGGTCGGCAGATCTCTCCAGGAACGCAACGGGTTCTGGGGTTACGTCAAAGACAATCCGATCTTTGACAGCCTGCGCGACGACCCGCGCTTTAAAATGTTGCTGCAGAGCGTCGTATTCAAGCCAATGAATTTCTCAAAGGCGGCGAACTCTGCATAATGCGTTGCTCTAGCGCCCCCAACCACATCCACGTATTGCGACCTCGCGCTTTCGGTGATAGTCTTACGCTTCCCCAAGATTTTCCAGCCCAACAACAGGGGGACAGCCATGAAAACCCGCCCGCGAGCACTCATTGCTCTAACGCTCGGCTTTATAATCTCGCTTTCACTAATTCAGCGCTCACCGGCGGCCAAAGCGGCACCGCTTGATCTGTCCGGCGAGATCGACGGCGCGCCTTACCGGATCCGAGTGCCGGAAGTGTGGAACGGAACGTTCTGCTTATCTTTGCGCACGGCTATCGTGACAAGGCCGACCATCCGGGCGAAGTTGATAATCGAAGTGCCGACGTCGCGCCAACTGCTGCACTGGAAGCTCCCCTGCTCGCTCAAGGTTTTGCCTTAGCGGGGACTGTTTATAAAGACAATGGCTGGGCCATCGAAGACGCGATTCAGGACGTTAAGAATCTCGCTGTTTTCTTCCGCGATAACGTAGCGCCAGCCGCAAAGGACCATCATCGTCGCTGCTTCAATGGGAACCTTCGTCGGTTTCAAGAGCATGGAACAATTTGGCGGGATTTACGACGGCGCACTCTGTCCGTGTGCCGCCGGCGCCGGTGCAACGTCGCCTGTGGGATAGTGGCGTACCTCTTTATCTGGCTTACGACATCGTCTTTGGCATACCTGCTTCATGGGGAACGGTCGGTGAAGTCAGAAACGACATCGATTTCGACACCGAGGTGCTCGCGAAATTAGGTCCCGAACTCAGCAACATCGCAAACTTTCCGAAGTTTGAGTTTATTCGACTGGTAGCGAAAATCCCGGCCGCGGTCTCGGTGCCACCGCCGCCTCCTGCCTTTTATCCGGGCTGGGCGCTTACTGATTTCTTTTCTTCACTGAGGCGCGCGCCGAATTACAGCGTCGCGCTGGTGGTCCATTTGTGCAGAACCTGGATCAGAGCTACGACCTCACAGGCCCAGAGAAAGCTTACCTTGCCGGCATAGGCCTGCCTACGCCAGTCGCTGACGCTCTGGCTGGCGCAGATGAACGCGCGCCGCGACATCGCAGCAGGTCCAGCGGCTCGCAACTACGTTCGCAACAACACCGACTTTCAACGGTAAGATCCACCATCCGATCCTGACCGTGCACACCATCATCGATCCACTGCTGGTCGTGGCAAATGAGTCGGCGTATGCGGAACTGAATGCGTCAAGAGGTAAAGAGGACCTTCTCTTTCAGACGTACACCACTGGCGTCGGTCATTGTAACTTGACCGGTCCACAGATTTTGACCGCGATCGGCGCGATTGATTCCTGGGTACGCACAGGCGTGCGTCCCACAAATGCGTCGTTTCCAGCCGCGTTCGGCTTCAACCAGGCTTTTTGTCCCGCCACCCTTTTGAAGACTCCGATCACAATTTCCGGTTGATTTGTGCCAATACTGTGGCTTGTTTAGGTCCAATAGGTGCGATCGAGTGAGCGAGTAGTGGACTGCTTCGGCAACGTGAGATGAGTTGAATTGCTTCCGAGTTTTCCAAATCGGCAATCGTCCGGCTGACTTTCAAAATGCGATCGTAAGCGCGAGCCGACAGGCCCAGGCGATTCATTGCGCGCTCGAGCATCGTTTCGCTTTCAATATCGATTCGACAATACTTGCGAATCAAGCGCGGCGTCATCGTGGCATTCGAAAAAATTCCTTCCGAGCTGAAACGGTCGCGTTGTCGTTCCCGCGCATTGATTACGCGCGAACGAATCGCGGCCGAGTCTTCCGCATCAGGTGGCGGATCTCCGGTCAATTCGCGAAAGCGGACCGCGGGTACGTCGATGTGAATATCGATGCGATCGAGCAGCGGTCCGGAGATTCGTCCGACGTAGCGCTGAATCTGCAGAGGCGTGCAGCGGCATTCACGGGTCGGGTCATTCCAAAAACCACAAGGACAGGGATTCATGGCCGCTGCCAGCATGAATGAAGCGGGAAACGTCAGCGACATCGCTGGCGCGACTAATCGTTACTCGCTGGTCCTCGAGCGGTTGTCGCAGGACTTCAAAACACTGCGATCAAATTCCGGCAACTCATCAAGAAACAAGACACCATGATGCGCCAGCGAGACTTCGCCGGGCCGCGGCAACGCGCCGCCGCCAATCAAACCGGCGTCGCTGATCGTGTGATGCGGAGACCGGAATGGCCTGTTAGTCACCAGGCCCGCGCGACCCGTCAGGCCGGCGACCGAATGGATCTTCGGTCAGTTCCAGCGCGGCGTCGAACTCGAGCGGCGGCAGAATCGTCGGCAGACGCTTGGTGAGCATGGTCTTGCCAGAGCCGGGCGGTCCAATCAGGAGAATGTTGTGACCGCCCGGCGGTGGCGACCTCCAGAGCCCGCTTTGGCAGCCTGTTGTCCGCGTACTTCGCGAAAGTCGACGCTGTAGTGATCGTCGTGAATAAGGATTTCAGAAGGATCCACGCCGAATCGGATCCGGAGGGTTCTCAGAGCGAATCGCAGCGATCATCTCCACCGCGTTTCTCAGATCGGTAACAGCATAGACGTTCACGTCAGAGACGACGGCAGCTTCCTTTGGCATTCTCGTCCGGCAGCAGCAGATGTTTTGTGTGCGATTGCCGGGCCCGCAAGGCAATCGGCAACGCTCCGCGAATTGGCCTGCACGCGGCCGTCGAGCGATAGTTCGCCGACAGAAAGAATGTCTGTCAGGTGCTCAGCTTCAGCCAGATCGCCGTTAGCCCCGAGAATTCCCAGAGCGATCGGGAGATCGAAACTGGCGCCCTCTTTGCGCACGTCAGCCGGCGCCAGGTTGATGGTGGTTTTTTGAAAGGGAAGAAGAACGCGCTGTTGTTGATGGCCGCGCGAATGCGTTCACGCGACTCGCGCACGGCGCAGGTCCGGCAAGCCGACGATTAATCACCGGCGCGTGGCGTGTCCGTTTTCGCTTCGAATCGGAGTCAGATCAACTCTCGACATCGACGAGGTTGGCATCGATTCCATAGACAGCGGCCGATTGAGTGCGAAAGAGCATGGAGACTGTAAGAAAGACGTCAAGTTTTCATAACTCTAGAGCTGTCAGAGCGCGTGTTTATGGCGCCCCATAAAGCAGAGCAAGCGCGCCTCGAAAACGAAGCGCGCTCGCTGGATCGATTAGCGGCCAGTGACGGCCGATGTTTGTTAGATCAGTTAATGACTATCGTCTCTTGGAGCTGGTTGAAGAAGTAGCCGGCAATTTGATCTCCTGACCAGCTTTCAATTCCGCGCTTGGAGCTGATGCCGTTCAAGCGGGCCACTTCATCGGCGGAAAGCTTGCGGGCGGCGGCGATCTTAGCAATCGTGTCACCCTTGCGCGCGCGAACTTTTTCCAGAGTCGGTGCTTTCGCCGCTTCGGTAGCATTCACCGGGTCGCGACGCCAGTTCGTCAACCGCACGTTATTGTTGGGGATGACGAGCTTTGTCGCTGATTTGAGATCGACGCCGGCATTCATTGTTCTGCAGAGGTTGCTACGCTTGACACCCGGTCCGATTAGCGACGGATTGCAAGGTCTTCGCCCGGAGCAATCGAAATTACTCTGGCGACCTCACGGCGATCCGGCGAAACTCGCTTGAGCAGAGCCGTTGAGATCTTTTCCTTTACCAGCCGGGACTCGAACGTTGTAGGCTTCGCCACGCGGCGTCGTGTCACGTCTCAACTCGGGTTCAGCGACTGCAATGTAATCAACGCTGGTGTCAGTCGCGTCGGCGATCAGACGCAGGCTGGTTGCCGATTGCACCGGCACGACTTCGAAGGACATTGGCGCTTCGGGACGAATGCCGTGGAAGCCATACTTCTCAGGATTGTTGGCAATCATGATTACGGCCAGAATGTTCGGAACATAGTTCCGCGTTTCCTGAGCGATGTAAGGATAAATCTTCCAGTAGTTGGCTTCGCCGGCGCGCGAGATTGCGCGATCGACGTTCAACGCTCCGGTGTTATAGGCAGCCATGGCCAGCAGCCAATCGCCGTTATAACGCTTCGCCAAATCCTTTAGATATCTGGCTGACGCCGCCGTCGGCTTTTCGATGCCGTTTCGTTCATCAACCCAGGCCGTTTGCTTCAAACCATATTGAGCGCCAGTGCCACGAACGAACTGCCACAGACCGGACGCTGCCGGCCCATGAACGAGCTATCGATTTTGCCAGGCGCTTTCGACCTGTCCCAGCCAGGTAATGTCCTCCGGAACGCCTTCACGCCGGAAGGTTTCTGCGCGCGATCTCTCATGAAGCGTCCGGATCGGCGCAGCCCGGATTCCATCGTTGAACGCCCGCGTCCCTGATAATAATTGATGTATTGCTGGATTAGCGGATTAATAGTGAAGTTGAAATCCAGAGAATTCTTCGCTTGCTCGAGTGCCGCGATGTCCGACTCGGAAACCTTCTTCTCCTGTTCGTTCAGGATTAACTTGCTAAGCGGATCGAGTGGTGATGGCTCAAAACCTTGTTGCAGGAAGCCGACCTGAACCTGTTTCGGCTGCTGAGCTCTGGGCGACTTCAACGGTTTCAGTCCTTGACATTCGGAACGGTCTTGCGCGATTACCGGAGCCGCATTCTGAGGCTGAGGCTGCATGTTCTGAAGAACCGGCACCTCTTCGCGGTAAATCCGTTCGACCAGTTCGAGATAGAAGGTCTGGAGAGCGCTGACTGGCGCGGACGTCCAGCCCGGACATCAGGATTTCATCGACAGCTTTGTCGAATTCATCGCGAGCTTGCTCGCGCTTTGTTGTCTTCAAGATTCAGTTTGCCCTTGCGGAAATGATCGTTGGCGCGATCGATCACCTGATCGACGCGCGGCTCCGCTTTTTGCACTTCTGTTTGAATTTCGCGTGCGGAAGAACCGGCTGGTCCCTGAGCTTGAATGGTTGCTGGGAAAAACGGTCCCGGCTGCAATAATGGCGCTTACAGCTAAACCAAGACGGGTACGGGTCATCAATCGTTGTTCTCCTCTGGTATTGCGTCGGGCGAATCCACGACTGCGACTTCCACCGAGTCGCTGCGGCATTCACTTATAAAACAGTACGGAACACAAAAAGTTCCGAAAATGTGGCCTGAAACCAGCCACGCAGGTCGCGAGAGTACCATACGGGCCGGGGGTGTCAATCAACGCAACCAGCCAAAAATGGGCTCATTAACTCATTTCCAGCCTTAAGTAGATGCATCCGGCTTGAGATAGGTTGCTCGCGAAAATGTCTCGAAGCAGGCCGCCTCAAACTGGTCTAGTCGTGTGCATTTGCCCTGACTAGAGATTGCGTCCGCTGGCAGCCTGCGGCAGACGGGCTGGACGAGAGCGCAGGGCAACTGCCGGAGTCACCTTTTCTTTCAGCGCCTCTCGAAAGACCTGACGCATGTTGTCGACGAATACAAAGCGAATGTCTTTGAACGGTTCCTTTGGCACCTCGTCCAGGTCACGGCGGTTCTGAGCCGGCAGGATGATTTTCGTCACCCGCGCGCGCCGAGCCGCGAGGACCTTTCTCCTTGACACCTCCGACTGGCAGGACATTGCCTCGAAGGGTGATCTCTCCGGTCATTGCCACGTCTTTTCGCACCGGTCTCTGGAGAGAGCGCTGAGACCAGCGCGGTCGCCAGAGTAATGCCGGCTGAAGGGCCGTCCTTGGGGATAGCGCCTTCCGGAATATGAATGTGCATATCGTAGTTATGGAAATCGTCCGGATCGATTTGCAGTTCTTTCGCGCGCGACTTGGCGTACGAATATGCAGCCTGGGCCGACTCGCGCATTACATCTCCGAGTTGGCCCGTCAAAACAAGATTACCCTTGCCTTTCATGCGCAGGGCCTCCACGAACAGCACGTCGCCGCCAACCGCAGTCCAGGCCAAACCGGTAGCGACGCCAATCTGATCTTTTTCAAGACTTCTTCCGGGATAATTTTGGTGCGCCGAGGAATTCGTGCAGATTGTTTGCTGAGACACGCAGACATCGCCTGTCTGACCCTCGCCAATTCGGCGGGCAACTTTGCGGCAGATTGATCCGATTTCACGCTCCAGCTGTCTGAGGCCGGCCTCCTGCGTGTAGCGCTGAATCATCGCCAGCAGCGCCGATCGCGAAATGTTCAGGTTCTTCGCCGTGATGCCGTTCTCTTCCATTTGCTTGGGCAACAGATGGCGCCGGGCGATCTCCAGTTTTTCCTCTTCGGTGTAGCCGGCCAGCCTGATGACTTCCATTCGATCTCGCAAAGCAGACTGCACCGTGTCCAGAATGTTCGCCGTCGTCATGAAGATGACGTTGGACAAATCGAAGGCGACGCCGAGATAGTTGTCCCGAAAGCTGTAGTTTTGCTCAGGGTCGAGCACTTCCAGCAGTGCCGAAGACGGATCACCACGAAAATCAGCGCCGACTTTGTCGATTTCGTCGAGCATGATCAGCGGATTGTTAGTCCCGGCTTGTTGAATGGACTGAATGATTCGGCCGGGCATCGCGCCCACATAGGTACGTCGATGTCCGCGGATTTCGGCTTCGTCATGCACGCCGCCCAAACTCAAACGCATGAACTTGCGGCCCAGTGCGCGAGCAATCGAACGTCCCAGACTGGTTTTGCCCGACGCCCGGCGGCCCCACCAAACAAAGGATCGGGCCCTTTGGGTTTCTCTTTGAGTTTGCGGACCGCCAGCGCCTCGATGATGCGTTCCTTCACTTTTTCCAGGCCGTAATGATCTTCGTCGAGAATTTTCTGGGCCTTGTGCAGATCCAGATTGTCTTTGGATGACTCTTGACCATGGCAGATCGGTCATGATCTCCATCCAGTTGCGCAGCGTTGCTGTCTCAGCCGCGTCCGGATGCATGCGCTCGAGCTTTTTGAGTTGTCGCAGCGTTTCATCCTCGGCGGGCTTTGGGCATTTTCGCCGTTTCGATCTTCTCGCGAAACTGCTGCACCTCTTCGGCCAGTTCGTTTCCTTCGCCCAGTTCCGTCTGAATGGCTTTCATCTGCTGGCGGAGATAGAACTCGCGCTGCGAGCGATCGATGTCGGCGCGCGCCTGGGTATTGATCTCCTGCTGAACCGTGAGTACTTCGATCTCTTTGTTCAGGAGTTCGTTTACCCTGCGCAGCCGGGAGGTCGTGTCGGCGATCTCCGAGCACCGACTGGGCATCTTCGACTTTCAACTCGAGATTTGAGGCGGAAAGATCGGCGAGGCGGCCGGCGTCGTCGAGGTTCGCGATGATGGCCATCACTTCAGGTGAGATGTTCTTGCCGAGGTTTGCCGCCTTTTCCATTGACGCGCGCACGTTACGCATCAATGCTTCAACCTCCAGCGATCGCTCCGGCGCAGCCTCTTCGGGCAATACCTCCAGCTTGGCGTGGAGGCATTCACCTTCGGTATTCACAGATTCAACTCGGGCGCGTGATACGCCCTGAACGAGAATGCGAATGCGTCCGTCAGGCAATTTCAGCATTCTCATAATCACTGCGACGGTGCCGACTTTGTAGAGATCGTCCTGTTGTGGCTCTTCCTTGTCGAGATCCTTCTGACATGCCAGCAGGATCATGCGATGTTCGCCCAGTGCCTCGTCAACCGCGCGAATCGATTTTTCGCGCGAGACAAAGAGCGGCACAATCATGAACGGATAGATCACGATGTCTCGCAACGGAAGCAGCGGCAGTTCTTCCGGAATCTGCAGTTGCAGTTCGGCATCCGCCGGTTCGATCGCCAGGGAAACTTCTTGGTTTACGTTTTCTGTCATGTTTTGTGTAGTAGGCGCCTCAGGTTTCAATTTCTGTTGATTGGAATTCTAAATTCCGAGCCGCGACGATCCTTAATCTTTGGTAGATGAATTAATAGCACACCGTTTCTCAATTCAGCTTTGGTATCTTTGATGCTAATTGTCCAACGCAACGGTACCACGCGGTTGAAGCGCCCGTAATTACGTTCTGAGCACAAGTGCGAAATAATTCGTTGACGGACACTGCGCTTCTTCTTTTCACCGTAAATGCGGATTTTGTCGCCATTCAGGGCGATCCGGATTTGACTCGCGCTGACGCCGGGGACTTCGATGCGAATGCAGATTGCGTCGGCGGTCTCACAAACGTCGACCGCCGGCGTCCAGGCGCCGGCCAGCGGCGTGGACTCGGCCTCGGCCGCCTCATGCAAAACTGAGTACAGCTTGCCAATCCGTTCGGTCAGGCGCCTCAGTTCGATGCGTTCGAGGCCCGCGGCGCCAACGTTCTTTACCATTCTTCTTTTGATGCTACTCTCAACCCCGCTTAACTACGACCAGCGCGCGCGCGCACCAGCGTTTTCAACTCGGTCATGAATTCTGAAACGTCTTCAAATTCGAGGTACACCGATGCAAATCGAACATAGGCGACCTTGTCGAGTTCTTTGAGCCGGCGCATGATCACTTCACCTATCTTGCTTGTGGGCCGTTCGCGCTCAGGTGACTCCTGCACATACTTTTCCACCGCGTTCACGATGCTATCGAGTTTCGATGACGGCACGGGCCGCTTCTCACACGCTCGCAAAGTCCAGCCATCACTTTGTTGCGATCGAATGCTTCGCGGCGGCCGTCTTTCTTAATCACCATGTAAGGTATTTCGTCAATTCTTTCATATGAGGTGAACCTTCGTTCACATTTCAGACATTCGCGGCGCCGGCGGATGGCGTCGCCTTCGCGGGATTCGCGCGAATCGACAACTTTATCTTCCAGGAAACCACAAAAGGGGCATTTCATCGTCTTTGTTACCTCGCTTTGGAGAGGGGAAAGAATCCTCGTTCAAATATTCAACTCGTCTCAGCTACCGCCACTTTTTCGTCTTCGACGGCATGCTCGACAGCCTCAACTGAAATCAAAGCTCTCAACCTTGTCATGTTTATTTCACCGCGCAAGAGGTAGAACAGACCAACCAGCGCGGCCGGCGCAAAATCTACCAGATGCATAATGATAGCCATCGCGGCGGCCTGGTCCCGGCCGACGCCCAACAGCTACCAGCGCGGCTCCCGTGACTGCGTGAAACGCGCCGGCGGCGCCGCCCGGCGTCGGCACCGCAGATCCGACCATCGACCAGCCAAGTACGAAGAAGACTTGCGCGATACCAAACGATACTCCAAAAGCACGGAAAACCAGCAGATTCCCGACCGAAATTGAGCCCCAAAGCACTACCGACCAGAAGACTGTGAGCGCCAGCAGCCGAACGTCGGACAGAGACGCTCAGGCGCCGTCGGCTAATTGTTCGAGTGTGCTGATGATTGCGTGTTTGATTCTCGTTGCCAGCGGTGAGCGCGGATTTATTCGGCTGATCGAGCCAGGCGATCACCGGTTGTGATCGCTTTCTAAACCACATCAACAGGCCTACCGCAACGATCAGGAATCCCACCAGCGCAGTCCCCAGCTATCTCGCGCGCGCGAAATCGGTTCCCGCCCCGGCGGGCGGTGTCAACCAGAACAAACTCAGGGCGAAGAGGAGCACGACTGTGACTGAATCGTACAACCGCTCGATCATAATGGTCACGAACGACGCAGCCGGCCGTACCCGATGGTCGCGCATCGGCAAAACCACGGGGCGAACCACTCTCGCCTGCTCGTCCAATCAACAGGACGGCGCCGAAACCGACGGTCGTGGCCACCCAGACCTCGCGCAGGCTCGCCTCGGTCAGAGGGCTTCAGCAAAGCTTGCCAACGGATGGCTCGCCAGAAATAGGCAATCAAAATGATGGCGGTGGCGGCGAGAATCAGGCGCCAGTCAGATTTTCGCATCGCAAGTTTGACCTGATCCCAATCCAGACGCCGGCCAAACCACCAGATAATCAGGCCGGCGAGCAAGAGCAGAGCTGCGAATTCAACGTACTTGCGATACTTTGACACTGCCGTTTTGAGTAAACAGACCGCAGGAACTTGCTTGACTAAACTAAGAACCCAACCACAAGATATGGGGTGGCCCAGCAAGGCTACAACACTTTAATGGTGGGCGCAACGATCCGTCCGGAATGCAGACGGTGAGGCGATGCCGTTCCGTCATCGGAACTTTGCGCGGCCGCCCAGCGTAAGACGGTCGTGTCAGGCGATGAAGTTCCAGCCTGCCCAACGTCGAACGGATCGGAGACGCACAGGTGGGAGCCGCCAAACTCTTGGCTACCGGTGAAGGCGCTGAGTTGGTTAGAAGATGTCGCGCAGGCGATGGTGCGGCCTGGGAAGAGATTGTTCAGAATTACAGCCGGCGCATCTACAACCTGGCCTACCGGTTTACTTCGCGGGCTGACGCTGCCGAGGATTTGACCCAGGAAGTCTTCATTCGCGTCTATCGATCTCTCGATCAGTACAATCCAAAACAGGGAGACTTGCAGAATTGGTTGATGCGCCTCGCGCGCAACCTGATCATCGATGACTATCGGAAACGACAGCGCGCCCCCCAGGACGAAGCGGCCGAGGATCTCGAGGATCACCAGTACCATCTGCGCGCTTCCGGCGGGACCGTGCAGCGAGAGATGGAGCGCCGAGAGCTTGGCGTTCAGGTCCAGGCCGGCATAGACAAGCTTTCGCCGGACCTCCGCACCTGCGTAATTCTGCGCGACATCGAAGAACTTAGTTACCAGGAAATTGTCGATTTGTTAAAAATCCCGGAAGGCACCGTGAAATCTAGAATTAATCGCGGTCGCATCGAACTTGCGAAGATTCTGCGTCGTATGCGAGTAGTGGAGGCTTAAAAGCCTCGCTGAGATTTCGGATCTGAGATCTGGAAATAGAGATTTGAAGAAGATGCTTTGTCACGAATTCGAAGATCGGTTGACGGACTACCTTGATGGCGCGCTTGACGTCGAGGCGCACCAGAAATTTGCAGAGCACGCCGATGCGCTGCCCGGTCTGTCATGATCTGTTGAGTGAGGTAAAGAACACTCTGGTGGCTTGTGCGGCCTCTGAAGCTCCGCCCGCCAGCGTGAGTCTGGAGGCCCGCATTCTGCTGAAAACGATTCCGGAGGCTTCGCTTACCTGCGCCGAGTTTGAGGCACATCTGACCGATTACCTTGATGGATTCTTGCTGGCGCCGCTTTATCACCGTTGGGAACGACATGCGGCCTTATGTGAAAGCTGCAGCGAACTGCCAGGCGACGTCGTGCGGGCGATTGGCGCCTGCTATACATACAAGCAGGACGAACTGACAGTTCCTGCCGGTCTCGAAGCCCGAATCCTGCAAAGCACGATTGGCAATGTCCTGCCGCAGCAGGTACGCGCGCCGCTTACCTCACGTTTGATCGAGTGGCTGCGTGGCGCTCTTGACCCAATTGTCTCGCCGCAACTGGCTTCGGTCGCCACGATGTTGCTCGTTTCGATCTTTGTGCTTACCAACACGGTATCGACCGATGGTTCGGTTGGCGGTATTTATCACGCGAGCTTACAGCTGGCCCAGCGCACCGCCGATAACGCCAGTAAGAGTTCCGCCCTGCCAAACGGAATGAAGAAACTGGAAGGCAGTGTCGATCGATTTGATGGGCGGCGAAACGCCGGCGGAAAAGGGAAGCGAATCCGAACAAGAACCAGAATCAGATCGAATCAAAACACTGGATCCCCAAATACGCAGAGCAAACAGAAAGATAACGGCTCACAGCAAAAGAATCGCTGAGGCTGCGTCCCGGAAGTAAACAGTTGAATTGATGTGCGTTATTAGAAGAATGAACTGCTCTTATCACACAAAGAATCCAGCTACCGTCCAGTGCAGCCAGTGCGCGCGGTCCCTTTGTCCCGCGTGCGACCATCGCATTCGCGGATTTCCTTTCTGCCAGGATTGCATCGTGGCGGGTGTCGAGATGCTTCGTTATCAGCAGGCGCGAACATCTGACGCGCATGTGATTCGCCGCAAGACGTCACCGTTTGTCGCTACCTTTCTTTCCCTTTTTGTGCCTGGTTTAGGCGCTGCTTATAACGGCCAAACTTCGAAAGCAATTGTTCATTTTGCGATTTTTGCCAGCTTCTTTCAGATGGCGGTCGTCACCGATGGCGCCACTTTCTTTGTTCTCGGCATATTCGGAACCTGGCTGTTTGCAGCCGTGGACGCCTGCCGCACCGCACAATTGACGCGGGCTGGGCTGGCGCCTGATGCAGAAGAAGACGCGATCGCCCGCCAGCTTTACGGTAATCCAGTGGCCTGGGGAATAACTCTGCTGGCCTTGGGCGCAGTCTTTCTCGCGCACACCCTGATGGGGATTCAGTTTCCAGTCCGCCGGACACTGCCGGTCGCGCTGTTAATCCTGGGCGCGTACATGCTCTGGGATTATTTGAAGCGCAGGAAGCGTCGCGAAGAGTTGCGCGGGTTCGAAACCGGCGCTCCGCCGCCTTCAGTGGTAACGGGTTGGCCAGTCGAATCGGCCAGATTCGGCCGAAGTGATTTTCCGGCCGCGGCTGAGTTCTCGCACTGCGTTCGGCAAGAATGAAGTAACTTTTGGCGCAAGTTGTTAACTTGCGTGTCGAGATTGAAACAGCCGCAAGTTAGCAACTTGCTTTACAGGAAATAGCCATTATGGGGATTTTTGGAATTGGTCGAGGGTTGTTGTTAACGATCGCAATTATGTTCGCTCTGGCGCTGCTGAAGCGACTAATCATTGTCTTCGGACTTTTCTTCGCATTCATCAAGTTCGCGATAGTCATCGCCTTCATCGTTTTGATCGTGTCGATCGCCGTGGCGATGTTTCGCGACCGGGCTGGCGCCAAGAATCAATCCCAGACGCTGTGAAGTTTGAGCGCGAGTTAATCCGACCCGATAGCCTGAATCTCAAACCGGCTTTCAAGAGTCAGCCAAAACAATCCGAAATCCAGCTGTGCGCGGTTGCGGGAGTAACACGGCGACGGTACGTGGATCTGACACCCTCTGGCTGCGCTTTCAAAAGAACCACCGCGCAGTACCCGCACGTCCGTGCCCTCCAGACTCTCTCGGCCATCAGTCGCGCTGTACGGATAAGGCTTGTACTTTGATTGACACCATTCCCACAGGTTTCCGTTCATGTCGTACAAACCAAAACCATTTGGCCTGCTTTTGCCCAACCGCATGAGGGTGGCCTGCTGAATTAGCGCCGTACCAGGCCACAGCTGCAACGTTCCCCGAAGACGATTCGGTGGAGCCGGCTCGCGCCGCGTACTCCCATTCGGCTTCCGTCGGTAACCGATACGGACGGCCGGTAAGTTGAGATAGTTTGCGGCAAAACTCGACCGCATCAATCCACGACACGCTATCAACCGGCAGAGCTTCTCCCTTAAAAGCTGGATGGGTTTGTATTCATGACCGCCTTATATTGAGCCTGGGTAACCTCGTATTTGCTCAATGTGGAAACTTGTGCACGGTTAACTCAGCCTGCGGACCTTCGTCCTGATCGCGGTCCGAATCCGAGACAGGTGAACCCATCACAAAAGTCCCGCCCTTCACAAACACCATGTCTATCTCAGAACCATTGACGCTTTCGGCGAAAGATGCGGCTGGCGGCGATCGACTTGTTGGCTCGGTGCTTTGCGGGCTGAGCGGCTGCGGTTGCGCGCTGGTCTGTTAGCTGCCTTGTTGTGTTGAATGAACCAGAGGATGCCCGCCGATTGAAACGGTCGCGACCGCAAGCCCGCCAATTGCCAGGAACCTTAAAGGGTTACGCCTTTCGGAAAGGGGTTGGCTCGTCAGCTGTGAGCGGGCCGAAGGAATAGTTTGACGCGGCTCACTTTGAGCTCCTGACGCAACGGCGCCTTCCGGGCGTTGAGTCTGGAAAAGCGATCTCGGACGGAGACGCGGCCATCGTTTTCATTGGCGGTTGATCAACGCTTGCTCGATGGCGCGGGTTCCGCGACGCTTTCAGCTGGGATCGGTGAACGCACCGTGGCGGCCGCTATTGTTTCCGTTGGCGTGGCTGGCGGCGGTTCAGCGGATCCCGTCGTGCGGCGCTTCGACCGCATTCGCTCCCGGATACATCATCGTAGGGGCGCAGTTTCGCGAGATGGTGATTATTTGATGTCGACTGAGCGTTCGGATCAAAAGGCGCTGATAGAATCGAACCATCCACCAGGCAAAAAGCTCATCGTGTCCTCAAATGTGCGATTACAGGTCGGGCAGCTTTTCATCGCGGTCTCCGGAAGTCTGGCATCTGTCGGCGAAGAATAACACAGGCAAGTTTGTGTCGAACTGTTCTTTTGAGATAGTCCAAAGACCCGACAATCAATCATTTCGCGCCGCTTACCGTGATCACGAGTTGCGCCGACGATGTCTTCGCGTTTGCCTTCTCGCTTTCCGTGTGATAGGGTTTCGGCCTTCTAGCAGCAATCAGTGCACCCGACTGAATCCAGATTCGCAGACGATTCATCAGGTCATTCCGCTGCTACTTCAAGCAGGTCAAATCAAGTAGGTTTTGCTGGTAAACCTCCCGATTTTAAGTTTGAGTGTTTTCAGTCGCCCTCGATCGGCGTCTGTTACTTTTGCGGTCGTGCATGCGGCCCCCGTATTTACGCTCGCATGGCGATCGACTGGAGCAGGTTGATGACTAGAGACGACCGGTTTTATGCTTTTATTGTAGCCCGAACCTCCCGATCCAGAGCCCACATACGCAGGATTTGTGTCCACAAACGCTGGTTGAAAGCGTCGGCCGCCGGTCTGTTCGTCGTATTGTGTGGCTTGATGTATGGGTTCTATGGCCTGACACAACAGGCGGAACATCTGCGGATCGAACGCGAGAACAAGCGGCTGCGCGCAGAAAATGATAAGCAGCGACAGCAGTTGCAGAATCTGAACAATCGCGTCGACGCGGTTGAAGATCAGTCGCGCAAATTGGCCGAAGTGTCGGGTGTTGACAACGCCACGCCGCCGGCCCGCGGACAGGGCGGCCCGGCTCGCCCAGTCGACAGCGCCGCCGTACTGGCAGCTCTGGAAGCTAAAACCGCGAAGCTCGAGCGCGAGATGCGGATGTACGAATCCTTTGTCCGCTTTCAGTGGCTCTCGGCCATCGATCTGGCCCGTTTTTGGGAGACTCGAGAGTGGCGTCGGCGGACGACGCAATCCCTTCGGCGGCCGTGGTTTTGAATTTCACGAAGGTCAGGACATCGATGCGACCTATGGCACGCCTGTTCAGGTGTCAGCCAGCGGCCGGCGTGATAATCGCCGGATGGCAGCGAGGCTATGGCAAAGTCGTCTATGTCGATCACGGCAATGGGCTCTCAACCCGTTATGGTCATCTTTCTGCGATTGACGTTGCGGTTGGACAGAGCCGTCACGCAGGGACAGACCATCGGTTTAGTTGGTTCTACGGGTCGATCGACCGGTCCGCACCTGCACTATGAAGTGCGCATAAATAATCAGCCCGTAGATCCAAAGCCTTATCTTCCCGGCGCAGACAACAAGTAGAGATTCAGATTCGACGTGCCTCTGTGTGAGTCCTCGTGGCTACGAGCTTCCGTCTGTCAGTCTCCCAAGAGGCAGAGAGTCTGAGACGCAAATGTACCATCTACCGGCCTTCTCGCTTCCGGATTCCTCACGCGTCTGCTAACATCGCCTCACAACTGCGGATTTTGACTAACTGCAAAGGAACAAATTAATGACCTCGAAGTATTCGCGCGCTGGCGCGCTTTTTCTTTCTGTTCTGCTTCTCGTCGGCGTGGCTCCGCTGTCCGTCCTGGGTGACGAAGGAATGTTTTTGCCGGACACGCTAGGCGAATTGCCGATCAAAAAGCTCCAGCAGCTGGGCCTGAAAATTCCAATCACCGACATCTACAATCCGAATGGACCCAGCATTAAAGACGCGGTAGTCATCGTTGATGGCGGTACGGGCGAGTTTCTTGTCTGACTGAAGGCTTGATGTTGACCAACCACCACGTGGCCTTCGAAGCCCTGGTGGCTGCGTCAGACGCATCGAAGGATTACGCCACTAACGGCTATCTCGCTAAAACGCGCGCGGAAGAATTGCCGGCCAGAGGGTACAACGCGCAGATCACTCAGGATTTGAAAGACGTCACCGCAGAAGTTTTGAGCGGCGTCACCGACGCCATGTCTCCGCAGGAACGAGCGGCGGCAATCGCCGAGCAAGACGTCGTTCGATCCAGGCTGCTAACGCCAAGCCGGCTGAAGGCATCACCGCGCAGGTGCTGCCGTTGAACGAAGGTCTTTCTTATTACCTGTTCACCTATCTCACGCTGCCCGACGTTCGCATCGTTTATGCGCCGCCGAAGAACATCGGGTTCTTTGGTGGCGATCCGGACAACTTTGAATGGCCCCGGCACTGACGGCGATTTCACTTTCATGCGCGTCTATGTCGGGCCGGATGGGAAGCCTGCTGAATACTCGGCTTCGAACGTGCCTTACAAGCCGAAGAAGTTTCTGTCGCTCTCGATGGAAGGCGTGAAGGAGAACGATTTTGTGATGGTCATGGGTTATCCCGGCTCGACCCGCCGTTATCGCGAAAGCTATTCGGTGGTCGTACAACCAGGATGTGTTCATGCCGTTCTTTGTTGATTTGTTTCACCAGCAAATCGATGCCTTGCAGGACGCGGGTAAGAACGATCGTGACCTGCAAATCAAATTGCAGAGCCGGATCTTTGATATTGCCAATACGTTGAAGGACTTTGAGGGCTCAGTTACGGCGATGCGCCGCGAAGGAATCGTCGATGACAAAAGCGAAGCAGGAAGCCGAGCTTCACTCGCTGGGTAAGCGAGAATCCCGAACGACAAAAGAAATACGGCGAAGTGCTTGCCGGCGCTGCAAAAGGCCTACGATGAACTGTCCAAAGATCAGCCTCGCGACACGCTGATTGCACAATTGGCCGGGGCCAGCGATCTGCGTTGAGCATAGCCGGCATCATAGTGGCCGTCGCGGCTGACAAGGAAAAGCCGGAAGGACAGAGGAATCCAAACATGGCGATGCTGGCAGTGCGTGCACGATCCGCAGTCGCGGAAGTCTTCGCCGAGCGAGTGCCCGGATACGATCGCCAAATGCTGGCCTTCCTGCTGCGAAAGGCAGCCGAAGTTCCGGCCGGCCAGAAGATCGAACCGATCGAAAAGCGTTTTGGAAATCTCAAAGGGTAACGAACGCGTTCGCGCCGAGGAAGAGATTTGCGGCAGCCGTTTTCGATAGCAAGAAGCTTTCGACGCCTGAGTCGATCGAAGCCCTCTTTAGCATGACCGCCGCGCAATTGCGCGAGTTGCACGAGCCGCTGATCGATTTCGCCGGCGAGATCGGACCGTTAAGCGGCGACGTACAAGAGCGGACCCGAACTTTCAACGGCGATAGTCGCGTCGCTGGCGGCCGTTGCTGGTGCGAGGCATGAGCGAAATGCGCGGCACCAAGCCTTATCCTGATGCCAATCGAACGCTGCGATTCACCTATGGCGAAGTGAAGGGATATGTGCCAAAAGACGCGGCCGTCTATCAGCCATTTACGAATCTCTCGGGCGTGATTGAGAAAGATACCGGCCGCGAGCCCTTCGACGCGCCCGAGAAACTGAAGCAGCTTTATCGAGCGCGCGATTTTGGTCCGTACGCGACCCCGACGGGAAAAATGTGCCCGTTGATTTTCTCTCGACCACCGACATCATCGGCGGCAATTCAGGTTCGCCAATTCTCAACGGCCGCGGAGAGCAGGTCGGGATCGTTTTTGACGGGAATTATGAAGGACTGGGCAACGACTTCTTCTACAACGACGCCAAGGGCCGGACGATTTCAGTCGATATTCGCTACGTCCTGTTCATTGCCGACAAATTCGGCGGCGCCGGTTACCTGCTCAAAGAGTTGGATATCAAGAACGCACCCGCAAGCATGCGACGTGCTGCTTAACACTCAGTACTCAGACTAAGTCTCAAAAGGAGAACCCTCGTGAAAAACTAATTCTCAGTCATGTGCCTCGCGCTGATAGCCTCGGCGCTGGTCGTGTCAACCTCAGCGAAAGTGCCGCTGCAGTCACCCCCGTTGCAGTTCAGAATGGTCAAACCTTCACTCATCCTGACGCTGGAGTTCAATTCGAATTGCCGAAGGGCTGGAAAGCAAAGCCGGACGGAGAAGTGATTACCGCTTCGTCGGCCGATGACGGTCTTCAAGTCGTCTTCTGGGTTCCGGATGAAGCTACTTTCGATGCGGCCGTGAAGGAATTGGACAAGGAACTCAGCAAGACCATCAAGAACATGAAGACCGAAGGAAAGCCGACTCAGGACACACACAATGGAATGCCGCACTACGAAGAGGCCGGTACCGGCGTCGTAAATGGGGCCACGATTGCCTGGAGCGTGGACGTGCTGGGCGCCAAAAAGCCTTTGATTATTTTGACGTTTGCCGCCCCAAACCTCTACGAGAAGAACGCTGAGGCGTATGACAGGTTGATCATGAGTATCAAGAAGATCGGCTGAAGCAGCGGTGGTCCTTCACAGGCATTGGCATTTCTGGAAGAATTCTGACCCTGTTCGGAATTTCTTCTTGACAGGCTAAAACGGCATCGGCTAGCATTCGCCGTCGTTTCAATCAGTGCCTGGGTTTGGATTTACACCTGCCTTCGCATTTCGATTTGCAAGCGCAAAACTCAAATGAGTTTCAGTTTTTGCTCGAAGTACGTGTCTGACGAGTTCGCACTTTTGTGGTAACTCGCCAGCGCATTGTTCGTTGTGTGTTTCCGTATTGCGCCCCGATTGAAAGCGCGTCCGGCTCACAGCATTAACCTAGAGGAAGCTTAGCTGAAGACCTTCAGTCCACTGGTCGGCTTCCGTTTTTCATCGAATCGTTAGGAGGATTCGTTTGTATGTCTAGAATAACCGGTAAGGTCAAGTGGTTTAACAACTCGAAGGGCTATGGCTTCATTGAGCAGCCAGGCTCCTCGGACATCTTCGTTCACTACAGCGCCATTCAGGGCGATGGCTTCAAGACTCTCGAAGAGGGTCAGGAAGTCGAGTTCGAGGTGACGCAGGGCCCAAAAGGACCACAGGCCGAAAAAGTGACAAAGGCGTAGGTCTCCCCGGCTTGCTATTCAAGCAGCCACTGACCAGCTTCCGGTCGTGAGCCCGGAAGACGCGAAACAAAAAGGGCGATCTCGTTAATTCGAGATCGCCCTTTTCTTGTAATACAGACTGTCCAGTCTGTGACTACTTATCCACCTTGGCCTTGAAACTGACATGACCGTTTTCAACATCGACCGAGAAGATCATGCGATTCGATCCTTCTTTCAGAGCTTCCGGTCCGCTCCATTACCAGTCGATGAAATTTCGCAAACGAAAGATCGCGGGTGGCTTCGCCGCAACTGCGCTTCGCTTCGATCAGCGCATCGTAAACGCCCTTGACCGTGCGCACGTCGTGGCGCACATCGCCGCAGGCAAACTCTGAACGTTCAAATGCCGGACGGGCCTCGCGCGTTGCCGGGCGCGAGCCGACGCTTCCTCGTCCTTCTTCGCGATCCTGCATGGTGCGGCGCCACATTTCTCGAAACGATGAATATCGTGTGGCCAGGGAATTGTAGTGATAGCGTTGCGCAAAACTCAGACTGCGATCGTCCCCCAGGCGCTTCAGGTGTGATTCAACACGCATCTTGGTGTCGTAAGGTGGGCGCTTGGCGCCTCCGTTGAAATAAATATCGAACTCGACTTTCAGCCGGCGGATATCTTCTTCGATGCGTGTTAGGTGATCTTCGACGGTGGGCTCGTTATCAGCCATGCCGGGCCTGAGCTTGCCACGGCGCTCGCGGCGCGAGTCGAGTCAATTTAGCTTTCTTTGGGTGCCAAGGCGGGTCTCCTTAAAAAGGCGGCGCAAGTGGGTTCGCCACCATTAATTTCGAGTGTAGGTGCTGGCTTCACCGCCTGTCAATAAACTTTTTCGTGATTGCCTAAGGCTGGTCGAAACGTGCTAATCTTCTCTGCGTTTACTGCAATCCTTCATGCCGAAAAGCGACACTACTAATGCTTTGTTGCGCGCTCTGCCGTCCGTCGACTCGGTCCTGAAAACCGAGCGTCGCGCGAGAAATCAACGAAAAGGTCGGGGCGGCGCAGTCTGAGCTCACTGCGCGCGACAGGTGACTAACCAATTGCGGCACGAGTTGCTGTCAAAACCCGATGAAAGCAGCGCCGCTCAGAGCTGGCGAAAATGGCCTGCGGGCTGAACTGCTTATCGAAGCCGAGCGTCGCTTGATCGGAATTGCATCGCGACCAAAACGCCAGAGGTTTGAGCAGGGTAATCAACGCTACCGGAGTGATCCTGCACACGAATCTGGGACGGGCGCCGCTTTCAGCCGCATGCCCGCCGGGCCGTTGAGATGGCTTCGGGTTATTGCTCGCTGGAATACGACGTCGTGGCGGGAATGCGCGGTCGCCGCGGCGGCAAGGTCGAAGATCTCGTGGTTGAACTGACGGGTGCGGAAGGTGCGTTGGTGGTGAACAACTGTGCGGCCGCGGCGCTGCTGGTGCTCAGCACTCTGGCCCGCGACGGCGAAACGATCGTGTCGCGCGGCGAATTGGTTGAGATTGGCGGCGACTTTCGCGTCCCCGAAGTGATGGCTCAATCCGGAACGCGCATGGTCGAAGTTGGCACCACAAATCGGACCCAGCTCGCAGACTATCGCAAAGCGGTTTCTGAGAATACCCGCCTCCTGATGCGTGTGCACACTTCGAACTACCGAATTGTGGGCTTCACCAAGACGCCCACGCTTTCGCAACTCGCCGAGTTGGCGCACGACGCCGGATTGCCGCTTTATGAAGATGCCGGTTCGGGAGCGTTGGTCGGATCTGGCCGAGTACGGCAATCGAAGGCGAACCGGTCATCCGGGAATCGCTTCAGGCCGGAGCCGATGTGGTGACTTTCAGCGGTGACAAGCTTCTGGGTGGGCCGCAGGCGGGCATTATTGCGGGCCGCGCGCAACTGATCGAACGAATGCGCGCCAATCCACTTTACCGTGCGCTGCGCGCCGACAAACTGCGGCTGGCGGCGCTGGAAGCAACTCTCGAAGAGTACTCTCGTGAAGAGAAGGTTCCGGCGCAGCAAATGATGGCCATTGACGGCCGCGGAAATCGGCGCACGAGTCGGACTGCCTGATCGCTGAGCATCAGCGAGCGAATTCCTTCCACCATCAGCGCTAGAAAAAGTTGAGGGTGAGTCCGCCGTTGGCGGTGGGTCAGCGCCGACTTCGCCGCTGCCAACCTTTCTGCTTTCAGTGACCAGTTCGTCGCTGACTGCCAATGAGATCGAAACCGTCCTCAGGCGACGTGAGCCTCGCGATCGTCGTCAGAATTGTCGCAGACCGGGTTGTGATTGACCTGCGCACAGTTGCCGAAGGCGAGGATGCTGAGATCGAGAAAGGCTCTGGCCGCGCTCTCATGACGGCCATCTGACTCGTAACGGCGCATGGACGCTGCGGCAGCCGTGAAACTCGTCGCTTGATTTGCGTGCAGGCCCGGCAATCTTTCAAAACAGCTAGTAAAGTCGCTGATTTTTGTTGATCCAAAACACCGTCTTCGCAGTGTATAATCCCAGCTGGCAGTTGGTTCTCACCTCGAACCTGCCCTCCGATCCACAACCCTTCGAACTTGAAGACATTCTCCTGGAAATCTCTGCTTGTTTCAGTTCTGCTCGCATTCGTCGCGGGTGCGGTCACGTGTGCAGTGTGGCGCGCCGGACTGATTGATTCGCTTCAGGCTGCGTTTGTGGTGAGTGTGGCTCGGGGCGAGGCGCCGCTGCAAACTCCCCAAACCTGGCTTGGATTGATGCTGATCGTTGGCGTGAGCGTCAGCGTCGGTTTCCTGGTGAGCCGCGCCGGCGCGCGTCGATCCTTCTGGATACTGGGTTTGGGTTTTCTGGCTACCGCGGCGGCCAGTCTTTGGCATCGCGTTACCTCAAAGTGGACATCCTGTTCGCACCTCTGGCGGTGGGTGGCGTGACGTCGGTCTTTATCGTCCAGCTGTATCGACTTTGGTTGATTGATTCCTTGCTGACGGATCGCGTCAATGAAACATCGCAGCGCACTAACATAGTCGAACCGACAATCTCGCAATCGAGGCTTACCAGCGGGCTCAAGCTGCTGCAGACGATTCTACCGCTGGAAGAAGCGGTGGTATTTCAACCAAATGAATTCGGCGAACTGGTTGCCTTGCGCGCGCCTGCGCAGCAATTCGAGCGGCGCGCCTGAGTCAGGACGCAATACCGTCTGGCGGCGTCTGATTGAATTGTGCGATCGCGCGGTGAAGTCGAACGAAATAGTCGTTGCTGCCTCAGGCGAGATCGATACGTTTGAATCGGTCGCAATGCCGGTGAACCACGAAGGACGGACAGTCGGCGCCTTGCTGTTGCGCTTGCGCGAAGTTTCGATCAAGGCGACCGGCGCTTGCTGGCTGCGGTCGGCGGTCAACTTGCACGCAACCTGCAACGCGAGGAAGCCCGACAGAAGAGAGCTCGATGGCAACCTGCCGGCTTTCGTCTCCGCGCGGACGTCCAGTTATCGCCTGCACGCTTTCGACTATCTCAGTGGCGTGATGACAGAGCAGAAATTCGGTGCGCACGTCCTGGCGGAAGCCTCCGACGCGTATGCGCTCGCTTATTTGGATGGCACCGTGGGCTATGTGAATGCGGCCATGCTTTTCGCTGCCGGCATGAACAAGGACGAAGCGGAGAATGTCAGATTTGCTTGGCCTGCTCGATCGATTCAAGTCGGGCGTGTTTGACGAGCCGTCGATTGCGGTGCGGCGCGTATTGCAATCCGGCCAGCCTTACCAGACCGAGCTGAAATTTCCCGATCGCAATCAGACTCTGGAACTGAGAATCTCGCTGGCGAGTGAAGATGGAGCCAACGGAATGGAAACGGGAATGGATCGCGGCAATGGAAGCAGCAAACCGCTCTGTTTCGCCATTCGCATACGCGACGTCACGCAGCGCCAAGGAATTCGAGAAGATGAAGAGCGACATGATTTCTTTGATGTCGCATGAGTTGCGCACGCCGCTGACCAGCATCAACGGATTTTCTGAACTGCTGGCGGTTGATGAAAATATTCCCGAAGAATCGCGCGAGTTTCTGCAAATCATCTCAAATGAATCACAGCGGATGTCCCGCATGATCGATACGTTTCTGTCGGTCACTCAGCTCGAACGCGCAGACAAGAAAGAAGTCACGAAAATTGCGCTCCGTTTGGACGAAGTCGCGCGCGAAGCAATGGTCACGATGCATCCAACCGCCAGGAAAAAGCGAATTCGTTTGGTGGAACAGGCCGGCGGAACCATTCCTCCAATCGCTGCCGACAAGAGCCTGATGACCCAGGCGCTGATGAGATTTTGGACAACGCCATCCGTTACAGCCCTGAGCGAACCACCGTGACTGTTTCGACCGTGCTCGAGGCTGAAGATGTCCGAGTGATCGTCGAAGATCGCGGGTATGGTGTCCCGGCTGAGTCGATCGATCGCATCTGGGAGAAGTTCTATCGCGTGGCTCGTGATGGCCAGGAGAAGGACGAAGAGTCCACCGGTCTGGGTCTCGCTTTCGTCAAAGAAGTTGTCGAACAACACGGCGGTTCAGTGGCCGTCGAATCCGAAGTCGGACGCGGTTCGAAATTCAGTCTGGCCTTACCGAGGCTGTGAAAATCTAACCACGCCGGTCTCTCCGTTTAAAGGAATGTTGATATGAAAACCATAGTTCAATGTCCCAACTGCGGACTCAACAATAAGGCGTCACAAACCAACTGCATTCGGTGCTATGCGGCGCTCGAGGGGCTTCCCGTCTCGACGATGGCCGATGAAAACCCGGGTCGGGGCGGCATTCCGCTCTGGGTCAAGTTGAGCGCGGGAGGCGGAGTGCTTTTCGTTCTGTTTGTGCTCGTCGCAGCTCTCGCGGTGTTTTTGACAGCGCGAAAGAGTATTACGCGACGATATGCGCACTTTGAGAATGCGATCCGCGTCTCAACAGATTTCAATGTGCCCGTTACCGTGGAAGTTGGCCGCTATGCCTACTGGGACATGGAGAATACCAACAAAGGGCAGGAAGCCACTCCGGCGGCGTATACCCTGGCACGCTTAGGTCTGATCTATATCCATACCGGCATGTACTCTGATGTCTCGCCGACCGTCACCAGCACGGGCAAGATTGTCATTGATCCGTATAGCGGGTCAGTGCCCCAACAGTATCGTCATGTGACCCTGGAGTTGATGGCCAGCGGACAATCCCAATCAGCCAACTGGGAACCCTATGAAAATAAGAAGGACGGTAAGCTTGGCTGGAAGATCCCGGTTGGTGCTCGAGAGCTACCGCAAGTAGTCCAGGTCGTGCCCGGGACGTCACCGGACACAATGATGGTTTCGTTCACCTGGAAGTGGAAGCCAAATGAGTTGGGCCAGTCCTTCGACAAGGCCAACCCGTCATACATCGCCGCCACCGAGCCGAAGAATTTCCCGCGCAGCTCATTTGAAGTTGACGTCAATGACAGTCGGGCCACTTATTGGGGAGTAGTTGATCTACATCGGACCGGTGACACCTGGGAAGCCTCGCGCGTCGTTTGGTCTGGTCCCGGTGGCGTACGGTTGTCAACGAATGACGCTGCCGAAATAGACAGGATGATTAAGGAAGCGCAGAACCCCAGATAGCTCCTTTCAAGTTCCAGCCGAACGGAATTTCTACCCTGTTTAGTGATCTCTGCCGGTTACGACGAACTCCTCTACTTCTTCCTCGTCGATGAGAATTCTCTCATCCCAAACTTGTCACATCTCGCCTCTCATCGCATACTTGACTCCGCTTTTGTAATTATTCAAGCAGGCAGCGAGAGACTTTCGGCGCTTTAAGGTTTACTTGAAAGCGCGGAATCTCGGCTGCCTCTAAGCGGAATTAGTGGCCGAAAAACGAAACAGAAAAACCGACGCAGTACGGATTACGAGCTGGCCCAGCGCGCCGCCGAGGGGGACATGGGCGTCCTTCGAGGAGCTTTACCAGCGGCACAACCGGCGAGTATATTCCCTCTGCCTGCGGATGACCGGGAATGTCGTCGAGGCCGAAGACCTGGCCCAGGAAGTCTTCATCCAGCTGTTTCGCAAAATCGGTAGTTTTCGGGGAGAATCAGCATTCACTACCTGGTTGCACCGGTTGACTGTGAATCAGGTTCTGATGCATTTTCGCAAGCGCGGCGTGCGGCTCGAACAGACGACCGAAGACGGCGAGGCGCCGATTCAAATCGTCAAAGGCACCGAAAATCCCAACGCCATGCCGGTCGTCGACCGAATTGCGCTGGACAAGGCTATTGCCCAGCTGCCGCCGGGTTATCGCACAGTTTTTACTTTGCACGACATCGAAGGACACGAGCACGAAGAGATTGCGCGGATGCTGGGATGCTCGGTCGGGACGTCAAAGTCGCAATTACACAAGGCTAGAATGAAATTACGTGGTTTGCTCAGGCAACAGAACAAGCCGAAGTAGCAACCAAGAAGCGGCCCAAAAATGGGGCTGGCTCCGTGCTCCCAGCCAGCGGGCCAGTTTGACATCTAGCGAGCGAAATAGCCGCTATTATCGAACAAAGACGACGCAGTCTCCCCTTTATTGCTTGAGACCGCGAAAGTCGCGCGTCAAAGCTTTTGAAGATTGCGCGACCGCAGAGGTTGGAAGAAATGAACTGCGAGAAGTATCAAGAGTTGCTCAGCGACCTGGTTGACGGTATTGCGTCCGCAGACGACCGCAACAGCATTGAAACGCACCTGAACGGGTGTGTGGTTTGCGCTGAGATCCGCGACGATTTTGTCGCGATTGTCACCCATTGCCAGGATCACCGCGGCGAATACGACGCGGTGCCGAACGAGCGCGCGCTCTGGCTGCGCATCAGTAACACCATCGAGGCCGAAGGCGCGGTCGCACAGCCCAAGGTTGACGTGCCCAGCGGCGCCGGTTGGTGGTTTCGTCTGATGAACAGCAGTTGGCAGCTTTCATTTCCCAAGCTGGCCTCCGCCGTCGTCATGATCGCCGTAATGGCTTCGCTGGCGACTGTGTTCATCGGAAAAATGTCGCCGAGCGGCGGAGGAGTTATGCAAGCTGGTTTCGGGCCAGCCGACGGCCAGCCTTTCGATCGATGATCGTTATCGCCAACAGCAGCAGGCAATCGCGTACTGGAACCAGCGGGTCGAGGCCAACAAGGCGCGTTGGAACCAGCAGATGCGCGAAACTTTCGACCGGAACATGAGCGTCATAGATGCTGCGGTTAACGATTCGATGACGCAGTTGCGTCAGAATCCGCACGATGCGGTATCCGAGGACATCCTCAACGACGCGATGAATGATAAAGTGGCCTTGCTGAAAGAGTTTTCTGAGCTGTGAGTCGCTGGAACTTAGAACCGACGAAGATGAAATTGTATTCCCAAGCCTCCGCCAAACGATTAAGAAAGTCTTTATTATTTCTAATCATCGTCACTCCTGTTAGTGGAAGTGTTTTCGCCCAACAACGCCTGTCGCGCAATTATCCCGCCGGCAAGGATGTCCGTTTGGAGCTTCGGAATATCTCCGGAACGATCACTGTCGAGACCTGGGCCAAAGACGAAATCCGGATCGTGGCAGACATGGAGACGCGCAAGGCCACCTTCAATCCGCGGCAAACTGAGTCGGGCCTGGTGATCGATATTGTCGGTGACAATCGCGGCAAAAGATGTTGGCGACATGAATTTCAGGATTCAATTGCCGGCGCGATCGTCGGTCGACCTGGAAACACGCAGCGGTCAAATCACCGTTACCAATGTTCAGGGCGAACTCGTGCGCGCTCATATCTGGACGTCCGGTGATATCACCCTGGCCGGAATTAACGCGGTGCGGGTCTTCGCGACTAACACGATTGGCGATATTTACTTCGATGGCGAGTTTGCCAAAGGTGGCACCTACGAATTCAAGTCGGGGAAGGGAAATATCACCCTGCGCTTGCCGGCGAATTGCGGCTTCCGCCTGGTAGCTACGGCGCCGACAAAGAGCATCAAGATGGGCCCGTTCTGGCACGACGGCATGAAACTTATGGGCGAGGGCCGGCGGATTACCGGGGACGTGGGCGATGGCCGATCTTCAGTGACGGTGACTGATTATCAAGGCACTATTAATTTTCTCCGCCGCTAGCTTCCTGATCCTCTCCCGATCTCAGTGGTCTTGTTACGCTAGACAAAGTCTTTCAATCCACGCACAATCAGCCCAAGGTGAAACAGACGACAAGATCAGTCGTAATTGCGCTCTTTAGTCTGGTCCTGATTACTCTCTTCTTCGCGCGTCGTAGCAATACGTAACTGAACGAAGTACAATCGAGT
>ERZ1370068.8075-contig-6957_pt1 | contig 42873 bp, 56 predicted proteins | sample MGYA00561227_ERZ1370068 | MGnify/ENA primary metagenome ERZ1370068 (study PRJEB38410, sample SAMEA6850437) | metagenome | study: Metagenomic assessment of the ecological functions of the soil: analysis of the soil microbiota associated with the... | reverse complement strand
AGTTACGTATTGTTAGCACTCTGTAAATCGTCCTTCTCGAACGCTCCCAGTCGGTTGAGTAGCCCAACAGGATGGTTTCAAGTCTGGCGTGGTTCTCAAGCGTGCAATGGCACAACGGCGGCGATGGCCCGTGCATTGCACACCAATGTGCGCCGTCAGAGTAGCCGCACTGGAATCGCCAGGGTTCGTCGCAGAGCAGCTGTCACGGCCTGGTCGGCGAACCGCGCGCCACCGCCCGCAAAGAGCGCGAGTAGGCGTACAGCGACATGAGGTCCCTGCGCCGCAGCTCTGTAACCACCTGCCGGTTCTCCACGGCCGGATCAGATCCGAGCGCGCTGAGCGCATTCTAAGCGTCGGCGCGACACGCGTCTTCGCCGTCGGGGTGCTCGCTCTTGATGAGGGTCGCATGATCGCATCACGCTTCGGCGGTGTGTCACCCGTCACGGCTCCGTCGGACGCGTCGAGCACGAGGCAACAGATGCTCAACGAACTCCTTCGGCGCTCGCTTTCTGGAAGACTTCTTTCAAGATTTCGGTGAGCGAATGGTCGTATCCGAGCAACTCGCGGCGCCGCAGATTTTCCAGAGGCACGCGCAACGTTCAAGCGCCTACGCAGCCAGCGGGCGACAATTTCTGCCGCCCACGTCGGCTGGCTTTCGCCGATACCGTGGAGCATGCTCCAGAAGGCTGTTGATGGCGATTGGGCCCACGGGCGGCATCGAGGTGCCGTTGTCGATGAGGCGCAAGAAGAGGTCTACAAACCGCCGGTTACGTCGTGGTTAGCCCACTCATGGGCATAAACCGGGCACATAGGTAAGGTGAATTCAATCCGTCGACGCAACACCATATGCGATCGGAGGCGGTATGGGTGTGCGTTGGTCGAGGATGTCGTGGAGTGATCGGAACGAGCTGTGGGCCCGCTGGCGGCGGGGCGAGTCAGTTAGGCAGATTGCGCATGGACTGCGGCGCGCGTCGAGCGTTATCCACACTGTCGTCGCAGCCGAAGGCGGCATTACCGCCCGTCCGCGTCGGCGGTCCCGGTTAGCCCTGACTTCGGCTGAGCGCGAAGAAATTTCCCGGCACCTGGCGTGCGGCCAATCGCTACGAGCGATCAGTCGGATGCCTCGGCCGAGCGCCGTCCACGCTGAGCCGCGAAGTGGCGCGTAACGGCGGGCGCAGCGTCTATCGAGCGGCCGTCGCCGACAAACAAGCCTGGCACCGCACTCAGTCGGCCCCAGCGGTGTCGTCTATCGACTCATCCCGCCCTGCGGAGAATCGTGGCGCACAAACTCGCGCAGCAGTGGTCGCCACGGCAGATCTCGGGCTGGCTTCGATGCACCTTTCAAGTGATGCTGACATGCAGGTGTCACCGGAAACGATCTACCGCAGCCTGTTCGTGCAAAGTCGCGGCGTCCTGCGCCGCTGTCTTCTCAAGCACCTGCGGCGCCAGCATTCCTTTCGACACGCGCGCGCCGGCGCTCGGCTGCACCCGCGACAGGGCCAGATTCTCGACGCGGTTTCGATTCGAGAGCGACCGGCAGAAGTCCGTGATCGCGCTGTCCCTGGGCATTGGGAAGGCGATCTCCTTGAAGGCGCGCGAGGCACGTTCATCGCGACGCTCGTCGAGCGTCAATCGCGCTACGTGCTGCTGGTGCGATTACCGAGCAAGGATACGCACACCGTCACTCGCGCCATCGCCCGGCGGATCCGACGGCTGCCACTCGGGCTCATGCAAGTCGCTGACCTGGGATCGTGGCGGCGAATTAGCCGCGCATCGCGCGTTCACCGTGGCTACTAATGTGAAGGTCTACTTCTGTGATCCACGAAGCCCTTGGCAGCGCGGGTCAAACGAGAACACGAACGGCCTGCTGCGCCAGTATCTTCCGCCCGCGACCAACCTGACGGACCACAGCCAAGCGCAATTGGATGCCATTGCATTGCGCCTGAACACACGGCCTCGCATGACTCTTGGATATCAGACGCCGGCGGCTAAACTAGCAGAGATCGTTGCGGCGACGGGTTGAAAACGGGTAACACAACTGACCGGGAACATGGGTAACACCTTTACGCTGGGGCAACGGAGGTTGGTCGATGCCCTGGCTGGAGACGGTACCCGTGGAAGAACGAGAACGCTTCATTGATGATCACCGACTGGGGCTCTACGACATGACGGAGCTCTGCGCGCGGTACGCCGTGAGCCGGAAGACGGGCTACAAGTGGCTCGCGCGTTACGATGGCGGTGGACGCCCCGCCCTGCAGGACCGGAGTCGCGCTCCGCATCACTGTCCGCACAAGATCGCGGAGGCGGTGGCGCAGCTGCTGCTGAGGGCGCGACGCCGGCATCCTGATTGGGGACCGGAGAAACTGCTGCAGTGGCTCGAGCCCCGGCATCCCGCGGTCGCGTGGCCAGCGATCAGCACGGCGGGCGATCTGCTGGCGCGCCACGGCCTGGTGAAGAAGCGCCGACGCCGTCGTCCGCCGTATCACCCTGGCGTAGTGGCGCCGTTCACCGCCGCGCCCAATGACCTCTGGGCCACGGATTTCAAAGGCCAGTTCCGCACCGGGGATCGGATCTATTGCTACCCGCTCACGGTGACCGACCAGCACACGCGCTACTTGCTAGCCTGTCACGGGCTGCTGTCGACGAAGGGCCTCGGCGTGCGACCGATCTTCGACCGCCTCTTCCGCGAGTTCGGCCTGCCGCGGGCGATGCGGACCGACAACGGCGTCCCCTTCGCGTCGACGTCGCTGCACGGCCTCACGCCGCTCAACGTGTGGTGGCTCCGTCTGGGCATTCAACACCAGCGCATCCTGCCGGCGCACCCGCAACAGAACGGCGCCCACGAGCGCATGCACAAGACGCTGAAGCAAGGCGCCATTCGTCCGCCTCGCGCCAACCTCCTGGCCCAGCAACGAGCTTTCCACCGGTTTCGCCAGGAGTACAACCACGAGCGGCCGCACCAGTTTCTCGCCGGGCGGACCCCAGGTTCGCGCTATCGGCCCTCGACCCGCTCGTACACGGGTGTCCTGCCCACGCTCCAGTATCCGGATCATTTCTTGGTGAAGCGGGTTACCAATGCGGGCACCGTTCGCTTCAAAACCCGCCTGCTCTATCTGTCCACCGCGCTGCGCCAACACCGCATCGGTCTCGAAGAGGTGGACGACGGAATCTGGTCGGTCTTCTTCTGCGACGTGCTGCTGGGGCGGATTGACGAACGAAAGGCGCTGATACGTGGGCAACTGGGTGTTACCCATGTTCCCGGTTAACTCTGTTACCTATCTTTCCGGTTGCTCACATCACGAACCGCAGTCGTGCTGGCCACTCACCGCCCGCATCGACGGCCGGCTCCAAGAGGTCCGCGATACGGTCAGGTGAGTGACGTTGGTGGCCGCGCGCAAATACGAGATGGCTGTGTTCGCGAGGCGCGCCTGTTCGTCAGCCATCGCTCTACGGCGCCGTGCTTGTCGGCAATGAGGAAGCCCGAGGCCGAACTCCAGAACCGGCTCCACGCCATTGCCGACAACCCGTCCTGAGTCGACGTGCCAGCCTCGATCGCCGCGAGCGCGGCGAGATCAATTCCCTCCCAGAGCTTCCACTCCTCTTCGGTCGGATCGCTCACGGCTGTGAGCAGTGCAAGCGCGAGATCCTGATATGCGGTCTGGATGCGCATGTCGAAGAGCAGTGCCCGCAGATCAGAGATGTATCGAGCGGGATCGGCGTCGCGCAGTACACCCAGGGACCCGCCGAACCTGTGCCCGCCGAAACAAATGCTGCTCGACGCTACCAGGAAGGATACGAGCGAATCGCCACGCTTGAAGAACACGCGTGAAGGAGTAGTCGAAGAAGCTCGTGCCCGAATCCGTAGCGCCGGCCGTCGAATGTGAGGACGTCCTCGGACGCCAGCTCGCTCAAGATAGGACGTCGAAATGTGATCGAGCTTTTCTCGCGGCAGCACGGAGAGCTGCTGCGTGGCCGCCTTCGCTGCACAGCGTCTCCATGACCCCCTCCATCCACTGGTCGGGACCAGGTGCCACCCGAGCCTGAACCGCGCGGCGCTTCTCGTCCCAATACCGATCGAAGAGTTCAGTCGCCGTCCGAAGGTAGGCGGCTTCGATGGATCGGCGCCGCCCTCAAGGAAGAGCGAGAGATTTGCGGAAGTTGCAGCAGCTCCAACTGGCGCTGTGCAAAGAGTGGCGGTCGAAGCCCGCCACGAGATTCGCCTTGGTTTGGTCGAGTGAGAACTCATTGACGTTGATCCGTGCCTGTTCGTCGGTGATCAGGGTGGCGAAGGCGGCACGTTTTTCCAATCGAAGGCCCGGCATACAACGACAACATGAATTGGGGTCCGCGCGCGGACGCCTCGCGCTTCAAGGAACAGTTGTTCGACGATATCGAGGGTGTCAGACGCACGACCCGACATCGTGCTCACCGCATCCAACTGGTCGATGATGAGGACGCCAGGTCTCCCGCTTGCACCGCCGCAGCGGCGAGGACGAGAACCGGCGATTCCTCGAGATCGAGGCGAACACCCAGGTCCCTAGTGCTCGTCGCGGATTGGAGCCGGTCGAGCCGCAACGCGACCGAGTTCCTGCGCTCTCAGCAGGTCGACGACTTCTATGACGCACCCGGTCTTGCCCACACCCGCCTTGCCGGTCAGGACGATCTCAACCGAGATCACCAACACGTGAAACCAGGGAATTGGCGACCTGACGGGAGACGAGACTACGCCGGATCAGCTTTGCGCACGCCGTCGAGATACCGTTCCGTTGCGCTCTGATCGCGTGGCCTGCGTTCTGCGGTGTGAGCAGGTGCCGGAGCGCGTATCCACGCTGAGCCAACTGGTCAATGACCTCTGACGCTCAATCTGCGGAAGACACTGTCCTCGACGATCTTCTGCAGCTCGGCGAGGACGTCCACGGGATCGGCGAGAAACAGAGCCTGAGGCCCCAGCGGACCTTCTGCTCCAGCTCGATCTCTCCAATCGATCGAACCTGGATCCGCTGAAGCCGCTCGTAGGCCATCGCGGCATCGCAGGCCCAGTATCCACAGAGTTTGTCGAAGAGTTCCTTCTTCTCGTTCGCTGCGAGGAACGCACTCAGAACTCGCCGAAGGAAGCGGCCTGCCGGGCTACCTGACAGTTCGCCCAACTCCTGAGCGTCACTTCCGGAGGCGAATACGAAGCGATCCTGTCTCTGGACAGGATGCTCCTGATCGCCTGAATCAGTGCCGTATCCTTCTGCCGCGAGCGCAGCAAGGCTCCACTTTCCGATTGATTGACCCGCTTCGCCTGATGGAACTCGCGCAGGCCACTCGTCACGACGAACTCGGCCTCTGAACGGCGGATCCTCGATTCGAATCGAGTCTGAGAACCCCATCAGCATGCTGACGATCTCGGAGATCGTCCACAGTTTCTCGTAGCGATTTCCAAGTTTGTCGGCAAGGACCGCCGGGCAGAGTCATTATGCTGTAGACTCAGAACCTTGCGTAGGTCATCGGGGGAACCCGAATCGAGAATCTTAAGCCAACCAGCAATCTGGTTCCCAACTGGCGCTGTTCTGGTCCACCAACCTCCGCTCTCCTGTGATCGTGCGGAGGTTGTCCCTGTGCTTGGCCTGACTTCGACCAAGCGAAGGTGGACCGTTCCTGTCACCAAGAGCTACGGTTGGCAGGCCACTCTTCGCGGCAACCCCAGTTGTCATTTCCAACTCGTTGAACCCGCGAAGTCCCCGACGCTTCAAGTATTTCTCTGGCAAACCAATTGCTCTCGGCGAGATGTCCGGAACACAGCGTTTCGTCTACGTGATTGAAGCCACTCTGACCGGAGGCGCTACTACACCGGGCTGGCGTCGAATCTTTCGATGGACTGGATGCGCACAACGCGGGCCTGTTCACACGGGCCTCAGGCCGCCCTTGGATCGTTGACGTCGTCGTGGAGTTCGCCGACGAACGCCGGGCGGTGGCGTTTGAGGCGCTATCTGAAGTCTGGCTCGGGTGTGGCGTTCGCGAAGCGCCATCTCAGGTGATGGCCGCGGCAGGGTGGGAGGCAGTGGTAGTGTCGTATCGGGCGCTGCATCCCTTCGACCAACTCGCCGTGACACCGCGTCCGCACGCGCCACACTTGATAAACGCCCGACAGCGGGAACTCAGGCCGACGGCGATGGGATGGGCCAGTCGTCTGCACTCGTCCTGTCAGGATCGCCTGAACTCGATAGAACACGTCGTCGGGAATCAGAGGATCGAAGCCCTGGCGCGTGGGAGTTGCGCCGCGGCGTTCACAGCGTGGTCGTGTGGGAACCTCGGTTTGCAGCCACTGGTGCGAACAAGCGGTGGGTTCGGTCCGCGACGCTCTGACGCGCATCGAGACCGCAGCCGACCAAGAACTGCCTCAGACCGTATACGCCAAAGGGGGTCGAAGGGCAAAAAGCTGGGTTGCGGAGACCGCTCGAAGATCACCGTTTCAGCCCGACCAGCGCCACCAATCCCAAGGCCAGCCCAGCCGCGACTTGGCACACTCGTGCCGTCACAGCTAAACCATGTAAGGCCGCTTTGACGCAACGAGGAATCTCATTAGTCGAACCGCCGGTTGTGGGGAGCCTGGCTATGCAGCGGTCTCCTGAACCGCTGACTTTATCCAAGGAGCACGCTTCTGAAATTGCTGTGTTGCTCTGCATGACGGCGTGCCGTAGACTTCGATTACCGTTGCAGATCCAGAAAGTTAGTAGGCCACGCGTCACGTCCATCGATCGCCGTAAACCTCGCTAGATCTCACCGAAATCGACAGGGTCACGTCACAGTTACGTCACGGTCGACGACGACCGAAGGAGCACGCCATCAGGCGTGTTCCTCGCTCCGGACGAATGACGCGCGTCGGCAGCTGTGACCTCGGCAGTGACTTCTTCAGCCAAGCCAGCGGGCAACGCTTGCACATTGCTCGTCGCCGGATGTCCCGACGCACAAGGCGCTCGGAGCTGCCGGCCGCGCCGCGAGACGGTGACTCCAGCCCCCCATGAAAGCGCGTCTCGTCCGTAGGATGTGGTCCAATCGTGCCGCGGTCGCAGGCCTGCCAAGCTGCTCGCGGCGGCATCGAGCGAAGCGCAGTCGGCGGTTCGACACGTGCTGCTGCTGCAATCGTTCGACCGCGGCAACATGACGGACGACTACACAACCGCCAACTTCCGCGTCGACCTGGGCCAGCGGACCGGGCAAGCCGTGAATGTCGTTGAAATCGTGGTTGGCCCGACAGGGTTTGTCGGCGCGCCCGAACACGCGATTGTCGACTACATCCGATCGGCGTTCGCCGATCGTCCCAAGCCGGACCTCATCGTCACGCTCCGCTGGTCCCGCAGCGGCGTTCGCGCGCAAATATCGACAGCAGCTCTTTCCCGACGTACCGCTCCTGCTTGGCATCGGTCAATCAGCAGTATCTGCGTGACGCGCCGCTTGGAGACAACGAGACCGCTGTCGCGGTCGCCAGCGATTTTCCTGGAGTCATCGATCTGATTCTGGAGTTGCTGCCTCAGACGAAACAGGTGTTCGTCGTGGTGGGGTCCGGGCAGAGCGGCACGTTCTGGAGTCGAGAGCTCCAGACGCGGTTCATGCGATTTCAGGATCGCCTGACATTCATCTGGTCCGGCGGTCTGTCCCTTACGGAAATCCTGCGCCAATGTGCGAGCCTTCCGCGCGACTCGGCGATCTTGTATCTCACCTTGGGCACGGACGGGCGGGGCGGCGCGTATGCGGACGCGCGAGTGCTCGCCGACCTCCACGCGGCGGCGAATGCGCCAATCTTCGGGTTGCACAGCGTGATGCTCGGCAGCTGGCATCGTGGGCGGGAAGCTGATCGACATTGACGACGTGACTCGCAACACCGCCGACGCCGCCATTCGGGTCCTGGCCGGGGCGCCTCCCGCAGCGTCATCGTACGCCCCAAACGCCGGGTCATCCTGTCTTCGACTGGCGCGAACTACAACGGTGGGGCATCCCCGAGAGCCGGCTGCCCGCGGGCAGCGTCGTGCGCTATCGGGATCCGAGCCTGTGGCAGCAACACAGGGGCACGGTGCTCAGCGCGGTCGGCGTGCTGGGCCTCCAATCACTGCTGATCATTGGGCTCGTGTATCAGCGCCGTGCGCGCCGAAGGGGCCGAGATCGAGAGCCGGAGGAGCGAGGCGGAGTTACGCGAAAGCGAGGAGCGGCTGCTCCTGGCCGCCGAGGCCGCGCACCTCGGTGTCTGGATTCGGGACCTCACGCGGAATGACATCTGGGCGACCGACAGTTGGCGCGCCTTGTTCGGGTTCGCGAAGTCGGAGCGGCTGGACCTGAATGGCATTTTGCGTCGTCTGCATCCCGACGACCGCGAAACGGTCCAATGCACACTGGCGAGAGCGCTCGAGGGCGACGGCCGCTACGAAATGGACTATCGCGTGGTGCTGCCCGGTGGCCAGATACGCTGGATTGCCTCTCGCGGCCGCGCCCAGTTCAACGGCGCCGGCACACCCATCCTCGTGCGCGAGGTATCGCTCGACGTGACGGAGCGCAGGAAGACGGAACGGGAAGCGCAACTCTTGCGGCAGCGAGGTCGCGCACGTCGGCCGCGTGTCGATGATGGGCCAGCTCGCGTCCGCACTGGCGCACGAGATCAATCAGCCGCTCGGCGCGATCCTGCGCAATGCCGAGGCGGCGGAGCTGTTCATGCAGAATGCATCGCCGGACCTCGACGAGGTTCGGGCGAGTCTTGCCGACATCGTCAAGAACGACCAGCGTGCGGGCGCCGTCATCGACCGGATGCGGGCGCTGCTCAAGCGTCACGAGCTCGAGGTCATTCGACTGGATGTGAGCGACGTCATCGGCGACGTCGTGGCGCTCATGCGCGCGGATGCCGTGTCACGACACGTGAAGCTGGACGGTGGCCATTGCGGGCGATCTGCCGCCCGTGCGTGGCGACCGCGTGCATCTTCAACAGGTGCTGCTCAACCTCGTTCTCAACGGCATGGATGCCCTGAACGGCGCGACCCAGGAGATCGGCGCGTCACCGTGACGGCGCGGCTAAACGGGGTCGCGACTGTCGAGATCGCGGTGGGCGACACTGGCCCCGGTATCCCCGCCGAGATGACTCGCGAACGTCTTCGATCCGTTTTTCAGCACGAAGCCCAACGGGATGGGCATGGGCCTGCCGATCTCGCGGACGATCGTCGAGGCGCACGGCGGGCAGCTGTGGGCAGAGAACAATAACGGCATGGCGCAACGCTTCGTTTCACGCTGCCGATCGCAGAGGAGGCCGCCGCGGGATGAGCGTCCCCGAGCCCACGATTCAGATCGTGGATGACGACGAGTTATTCCTGGCGTGCGATCTCGCGGCTGCTGCGGGCCAGCGGGTTCGCGGTCAAGACGTTTTCGTCGGCGAGCGACCTGCTCGCCGCAGCGCGATGCGGACGCGCCGGGCTGTGTCCTGGCCGATTTGCAGATGCCAGGAATGAATGGACTGGATCTGCAAGCCGCGCTCGCGCGGACTCGCAACCCGCTGCCGATCCTCTTCCTCACGGGCCACGGCGACATTCCGTCGAGCGTGCGTGCGATGCGCGACGGCGCGGTAGGACTTTCTGGAAAAGCGTGCACCGAAGGAACACCTGCTCGACGCGGTGAAGCGCGCCTCGCGCGCGATGCACGCGACCGTGCAGAGCGCGCCCGTCTGCGCGAGTTGCGCGCGCGCTTCGACACGCTCACCGCGCGGGAGCTGCGAAGTGCTGTCTCATGTCGTGCGAGGGCCGGCTGAACAAACAGATCGCCGGCGATCTTGGCATCCATGAGCGGACCGTGAAGCTGCATCGCACCGCGGTGACGACGAAACTGGGCGTGCAGTCGGTCGCGGAACTCACGCAGCTGTCGCTCGAGGCCGGCATCTTCACGGCCCCGCCATCGACCTTCCCCAAAGGGCATGTAGCCGGCAGAAGCCGCCGGGCTTAGCAGTGCACATCTGAGCCCGATGTGCCTGCACCACCGATTTACGTCGCCGTCGTCGATGACGATGAAGAGCTGTGCCGATCATTCGGCCGGCTCCTGCGGGCGGCGGGTTTTCAACCGATTACGTATGCCTCGGCGGAGGCCTTGCTCGCGGATACGCAAGCATCCGCAGTTCGACTGTCTGGTGCTCGACATCGAGCTCGGCGGCATGTCGGGCATCGAGCTCGCCGAGCGCCTCTTGGCCGACGGGTGTTCAACGCCGTTCATTTTCATCACCGCTCACGAGGATCTCAACGCCCGCGCGAGGGCACAGGTGCCGGGTGCCGCCGCGCATGCTTCGCAAGACCGATTCTGGTGCCGACGTCCTCGACGTGATCCGCAGGTGCGTGAGCGCGGGGAGCCACGGCTAGAGCTAACCAGTTACGACGCATCAAAGGACGCGAAGCTAGGCGCCGAGACCTCAGAGGAGCATGTCATGGAACAAAAGATCGTGCTTGACCGGCATCGCCCGGTCGAAAGGAAAGGCCGCCGGCGAAGCAGCGGTGAACCGCCAACGAATGGGATGGGCGTTCAACCACGTCGGCAACGAGGACGGCATCGTCCTGGTGCCCGGCGCCGACCTCCAGGGCCAAAGCATCATTGGCAAGGTCGTGGTCTATCCCACGGTGATGGGCTCCACCACCGGCGCCATCAGCCTGTACTACAAGTGCACGCAGTCACATCACGGCCCTGCAGCCATCATCTGCCAGAAAGTCCACGATATCGACATCAGCGGAGCCATTGCCGGTGGAATCCCCGCCATCGACAGCCTGGACCAGGACCCGATCACGACCATCAAGACCGGCGACTGGGTGGAAATCGACGCGCCGAAGGTAGGCCAGAAGGCCACGGTCACGATCACGCGCAAGGATAGTCCGTTCCAACGACATTGGACACGCAATCCATCGAAGGAAGATCAACCATGGCCATGCAAACTCACGACACACCAACAAGAGATGCTCGACGGCAAGCATGGCGAAGCCAAGAAGTTCTGCATGGAGAAGCTGGTGGACTTCGGCGAAGCGATCGAGGCCAAGGAAATGGTGGACCTCGTCCTCGTCCTCAACTGCTGTCCCATCTACTCGAAGGATCGCCAGGATCCCGAGACGAAGAAGAAACTCGAGATGTACGATCTGGGACACAGCCCGCTCTACGATCCGATCTTCGCGATGAAGGACGCCCATGTCGCGGACGACACGGGCACCCAGTGCGGAAACGATCCGTACTTCGGCGCAGTTCGACAAGGTCGAAGAGAAGGGCTATCCCTGGAACTTCGAGCTTCCGGGCAAGGGCAGCTTCAAGGTCGACCCGGAAATGGTTGACAGGCCTCAAGGCGGGCTACGACAAGCTGATGGAGCATGGCTGGCTCCCCTGGATGTCGTGTCAACCGCAAGTCAACACGTGCATCCCCAAGATGGGAGAGTACTGCGCCAGCTCAGAATCGAGCGCCGCGGCCTACATCAACACCATCATCGGCGCCCGCACCAATCGGGAATCGCCCATCAACACGGTCTACTGCGCCTACACCGGCTGCCTGCCCAAGTACGGCACCCACCTCGACGAAAATCGGGCGGCCAAATGCATCGTCGAGCTGGATGACGAGACCCGGGACAACATGCAGGGCGCCGGGGACTGGGCGGCCCTGGGCGCCTGCCTCGCCGAAAAGGCGGAGAACCGGATCATGGCCGTGCTCAACCTGCCCAAGAAGATGGGGCCGACGGCGACCAAGCAGATCGTCTCCGCCTGCTCCCCGGCATGAACGACCCGATCATGCACCTGATGGGTTATACGCCGGAGTCCCCGACGCTGGAGGCCGCCTTCAAGGGCAAGATGCCGAAGAACCCCGAGCGGTTCACGGTCACCATGGACGATGTCGTCGAGATGTTCCGCCATATCAATAACATCGCGCCGGCGCCCGGCCCCGAGAGGGCGAAACCGGTGGACATCGTCATCTTCGGTTGTCCGGTCGCGACCTTTGAAGAGGTCCGCGAGGTCGCCCGCCTGGTGAAGGGCAAGAAGGTGAAGCCGGGGTGATGCTGTGGGTGCAGACCGACACACGCCAACTACCACATGGCTCACCACTACGGAGACGCCCAGATCATCGAGGAGGCCGGCGGCAAGATCTTCCACCAGACCTGCATGTGCGATGAACCCGGTCCGGCACTACCCGCAGGGCATCACCATCGCCACGGACAGCTTCAAGTACGTGAAGCTTGGCGGCGGCTTCGGCATGGCCTGGATCTTCGGGAACCCGCCGGCCCTCGTCAACGCGGCGGTGACCGGCGTGTTCACGCCGAGCGCGCGCTGGGATTACTGTGCCAAGCCACGGCATGACCGGTTGGCCAGCGAAAAGGAGCGCCCGCTCTACAGCCAGCCCTTCGTGGATTGAGCAACCGTCGTTCTGTGCGCTGCGAAGATGCCGGCCGTTGCAGCGAATGCGGCTGGCATCCTCGCAGGAGCACGGCGAACGTTCATGAGCACGATCACGTTGACCCAAGTGGAGCCGGCGTTCGCCTCGCCCATGATGCTCTTCCAAGTCCAGGATTGCGAAGTCCTCAATCGGCAGCTGGTCGAGGAGGGGCAGGCGATGCGCGCGCGTTCGCCCGGACTGACCAGAAGTAATCGCGAGGGCTGGCACTCCGAGGACGATTTCTTCGGTCGCACCGAGGCCGGATGCGCGGCGTTACGCGCGCACATCCTGGAGGCGGTGCAGGAGACCACCCGATTGCTCTCGCCCCATTTCGATTTCGCCGCGAACCGCGCGCTCTGCCAGGGCTGGATCAACGTCAACCCGCCTGGCGCTTTCAACGCGCCGCATGATCACTCAGGGTTCGCGTTATCCGGCGTCTACTATGCCAGCGTGCCGCCGGAGGGACGCAGCGGCGCGATCGAGTTCCTCGACCCGCGCGTCAACGCCAACGCCTACACGATCGAAGGCGCCGCCTGCTTCAATCGCAAGTTCGTCATCAACCCGAAACCGGGAAATCTTCTGGTGTTCCCGTCCTATCTGACGCACTGGGTGCAGCCGAACGGGGATTCGACGGACCGGGTCACGGTCGCCTTCAACATCCGCTATCTCAAGCAGTCTGATCCCGCGCCCTCGATGGGTTGAGCATGAGCAATGTCCAACCCGATGCGCGTCCATCTACCCAACGGCAGAGATTCGCTGAAGCCAGCAGATATGTGCTCTCGCTCGACTGTCGATCTTGTCGGTCTACGTTTTCGCCATCGCGGCGACGCCGGCGCACGCTCAGTCGCCGACCGTGACGAGCGTGCCGCGCATCGTGCGCGTCACCAGCACGTTCCACCCGGCCGACGGCAAGCCGCCCGCGGCGGTCGAGACGATGACGTTGTCAATTTACGCCGAGGAAACCGGCGGCGTGCCGCTTCTGGCAGGAAACGCAGACGGTCTCGGTGAATCCCGACGGACGATTTACGCTGCTCCTGGGATCGACGCGACCCGAGGGATTGCCGCTGGATCTGTTCGCCTCCGGCGAGCCGCGGTGGCTCGCGATCCACGTCGAGCGTCGGGAGAAAGCGAGCCGGGGCGCATACGCCTCCTGCTCTTGAACTCCGTCACCACCTCGCCGGCCGCGGCAAATACCGCCGACAGATGCTGGGGTCCTCTCTGAGCTGGACCAAGGGAGACTTCAAAATTCAAGTGTTCGGGGCAATCAGACTGGACGCCATAGCCAACACCGCGCGTGTCCAGGGTCCCGGTCTTCCGGCTTTCTGGTTCCGAAGTTTGCCGGCGGATTTACGCAGTCCACCATCGCTATGAACGCTCGGAATTCGTCGGTAGGCGTTGCTCTTCACCGGACCCGATATCGGGAACTTCCATTCCGGAGGAGGCTGTCGGCGGTGTTTTCGACAACACCAATGTGTTTGCCGACCGTAATGGTTTTCTACTGACGAGCGAGCGTACGGCGAGTTGTTCAACGATAAGTGGAGGTTCGCCGCGGGTCTGCAATTGGATATCCTCGCTCCGCTCTTGCCGACGGTTCTGACCTTTCTCCGCCGATGGTGCGCCCATCGGTGACAGCATCAAAGGCCAAATCCGGGTGGAGCGTTACCTGAAGCTTGGGCAGCGACTCCCAAGTGACTTTGCAGGGGGAATAAGCGAGCCGCTCAATTCCGCCAGCAGTCCGGACATCAGTCTGGACGAGGACAACGGTTGGCCGAACGTGGAAGGACGCGTGGCTTTTGGTGTGGGAAAGCCAGCGCCCATCGGCATCGGCCTGCTGACGCCGCGTCCCTTGGAGGTCGCCGTCTCAGGCGTGGTAGGCCAGCTTCGCAGGACCGCCGTTCCACCCGACGCTCCGCGACGGGTTGTTTCTGACGTGTGGGGCGTCGCCGTCGACACTCAAGGCAACTTCAACGGCCTTGTCGGATTCAAGGGTGAAGCGTACACCGGGCGGGGACTCGGACAAATGACTGGCGGCATTCTTCAATCACTCGATGCCGTGACCTGGAAGGCGATCCGCTCCACGGGCGGCTGGGTCGAGGGATTCGTCTACCTGAAGCCAAACCTGCACAGTCACACCGGTATGTTTATCGACGATGTCAACGACGACGACATCACGGCCATTCCCAGATACCTCTTCGGGCGGACCTACAACAGCGCTATCTGGAGCAATGTGCTCTGGGATGTGACAAAGAATTACCGCATCGCGTTCGAGGCGACCCATCGTCGAACCGAGTACAAGGAACCAACCAACCTGCCCAACGACGGATTCGGTTTCCAGACCCAGTTCGCATGGACCTTCTAGAGAGCAACAGCCCATGGATCTGAAACACGCCGCTCATCTCGACCACCACGATCGTAGTTCGTGCTCTCCACCATGATAGGGACGGGCCTGGGGTTGCGCGTCGCTCGAGATCGGTGCGCACGCTGCGCGGTTGGCGGCTGATTGTGCTGGCACTCGTGGCGAACTTCGTGGCGATGCCGCTCGTCGCGGCTGGGCTGGCGCGAGCGATCCGGCTGGACCGAACCGCTCGCCATCGGGTTGCTGATCGTGGCGGCGGCCGGCGGTTCGCCGATCCCTCCGGAAACTCGCCCAGATCGCCAGAGCGAACCTCGCGCTTGCCGTGGGGCTCATGGTCCTGCTGATGGTGATCACGGTTGGTTACCTTCCGCTCGTCCTGCCGTGGCTGCTGCCCGGCGCCTCGGTGGGCCCCGGCCAGATCGCCGGTTCGCTGGTGGTGACTCGATCCTGGTGCCGCTGGCAGCCGGGCTTCTAACCGTGAGCGCAGAAGCGTCCGGACGTCGCGGCAAGAAGTCAAACCGGTGCTCGACAAGACGTCGAACCTGAGTTTGATCGTCGCTGGGTGGTGCTTCAGACCGTGCTGAATGCCCGCAGCGTTGTGGCCGTATTCGGCACGGGCGGCATTCTGGCTGGCGTGCTGTTTCTCGCCGCGGCGTTATGCCATCGGCTGGGCGCTTGGCGGTCCGAACGGCCGACACACGAGTGGTGCTGGGCGTCCGGAACCTTGCGCAGCGGAACATCGCAGCCGTCGCTCGTAGTGGCTGGTCAGGCTTCGACGACCCGAACTGTCACCGTCATGATCATCGTCGTCACCGTCGTCTCGATGCTGATCCTGATACCGTTGACCAAAACTGGGCCGACGCACCCGCCAACCCCGCGGGGCGACGTGATGGCGGCGAACCGGGCGCGGATCGCGTTGGTGAGCGGCACGACGTCGGCATCAGGCTCGCCGTGGCCCGTCAGTTCCCTGGCCAGCGGCTGGACCCTCGTCTGGTGGCTCGCGCGTCGCGAATCGCCGCTCTGCGAGCGAGCGCTTACCAACAGCTTCGTTCGCTGGCTCTATGCTCAGTGGCACGGCGACGGCAGATCCAGGAACACGACTGCCCGGAGTCAGATGGCAAGTGGCGCGTCTGAGCGGGCGAATGTTTCGCAGGACGGCCGCCGAGCCCGTCCCTGGTAGCCGGCCAGCACCGCGTCGAACTCCGCAGGAGGAGTTCGTCCCGGAGCTGCCGGCCACGTTTCCGTCAGCTTACGTCGCGGCATGTGGCAGCAGAGCCGCCGCATGCGTTAGAAGCCCCTCGGCTTCCTCGACGCGCAGAGATCCGCCTGAGATGGTTCCGCAATCGGTGCGCCGTGGCGTCTCTGGCATTCCATGATTGGTTCGCCAGCAAGCTCTGAGCCGAAAACCCGATTTGGCTTCCGCAGATTGCCACATCCTACCTGCTCGACTGCTCCGGTGGGAGGTGACGCGCGATCCCCTGAGGCGGCCTCCGAAAGCCGTTGAGGCGAACTGTGGTTGAGAGCGTCGCCGGCTCCTGATCGTGACCTCATACGTCAACGCGGGGAGTCGTGAATGCCATCAGGCTGCGGCTCGCACCGGCGACTTCAAATGCGTTGCTGGCGATACTCGATCCGGACATCGTAATCCCAGCGGATCGAGGCGCATTACGCGTGATCCATGGCGCGCGTGGCAGAAGAACTCTTGCACTCGCGGCTGGCGGGTCGCGCGCGTGGCGCTCGTGAACGGGACCCCCGGGAATGGTCTCGTGGGCTGACGGCCATCCGATGTCCGTCATTGGGGTTCAACGTCGCGCGCGGGAAGACTGTGGAAATCGACATCCTCTAAAGCCAGGTGCATCTGGCCCGCCTCGACCTCACCGTCGTCCATGATTAAGCACGCCGCGGGAGCCGCCATCGATGTGCTGTCTGAAATCATCACTGACCTCGTGTTGGCCGACGTCGCGTGCCGCCAAGGAGAAGTACGCGGTGATGAGCCACTCGGGCACCAGGTGCCGGTCGCGGCTGTGACGGCCAACGCGCGCGGAGGACCGCGAGCGCGCGATCGCCGCTGGCTTCGATGAGTAGCTGGCCAGCCCTATCCAGCCCGGCGCTCTCGCACGGGCGGTGGTCTCACTTGCCGCCGTGCCCGACCGGCGATTGCCGCCCGACACCTCATCGACGAGCGTGCTGTTGATGTAGCCGCGGTCGATCAGCAAGTGGTCGACCTCGAGAGGCGCGCCTTCTTTGTCGGCATTGTGTAAGACCTCTCAATGTGCTTTCGCCGCACGCCGAGAAGCCCGAACTACCGCCCGACGACCAGGTGCATCGCCGCCCCGCTCGAGACGTGCTCCTTCACTCTGTAGCCGAGCGTTGGAAGGTCGATGCCTTCGAACAGGGACTCGCCCTGGCCGAGCAGGATCGGCGAGATGGCGAGGTGTATCTCGTCGAGTAGTCCGGCCTGCAGATACTGGCGGATGGTGGCCGCCCCGCCGCCGATTCGCACGTCCTTACCCTGAGCGGCCGCCCGCGCCTGGTCAAGCGCCGCCTCGATCCCCGCGGTGACGAAATGGAAGACGGTGCCGCCTTCGTTTTGCGGTCGAGAAGCTTGATGGGCTCTGTCGTGGCATGGGCGTCGAACACGGGTCACTCCCGATTTCATGCCCATCGGACGCTGGGCTACGCGCGCCGTGTCCAGTGCCTGGCCGAGGTGTCTGCTGCGAAGCCGTGCGCCACGCGCTGTGGAGCCGTGACGCCCAACCGATTCGCGGCGCCGGCTTCACCATTGGCCACCGCGACGGCGGCTTCCATCACGCGCTTTGTCGACGGCACACGCATCGTGGTCGCAGGCGTCGGGACGGATCGCGAGCCGCGTTCGCCTGCCAGTTCACGGAATACGGTTGCGACGTGACGTGCTTCGATGGCGACTGCCGCCCGCGGCTGTGGCGTCCGTGTGTGCAGGACTTCGCGGGCGCGCAGATACTGTTGCGTTTCGGGGCGTGCGAGGTATTCGCGCGCCCGCTGGAGCTCCTCCGTGGACAGGCGTGGTCCGGTCGAACGAGGCGTGGCGTCAGCGAGGGTTCGCTCGCGCCCGACGCTGGTGGGCGTCATGCCGGCATCGATCGTGGTCGCGTGTCTCAGCGCGGAGTGACGCGAGGGCGATCGGTCGCGCTGCGGCGTCTGTTCGGCCGACCTCACGGCGTGCGCACTCGACTTGGAGACATCACGACTGAGCGCCGTCGAGAGCCGGTCCCGGTCGTCGGTGTAGATCTGGGCGTCGTGGCGACCACGAGAGAGGGCGACATACGCCAGGCGCTGATTCACCAGCCGCTCACCGGCCTGCTCGCTGTCGATGTACAGCAGGACACGATCCGCCGTCAGCCCCTGACTGCTGTAGCTCGTGACGGCGTACCCATGATCGAGGTGGCGGTGCGCGCGTGGACCGTGCGCCGTCGGATCGACGCTGAACTTGACGGTCTTGCCTGAATCGGTGCGGACGCGCATCTCCTGCCGGTCCGTCATCGCGGTGATCGTGCCCATCTCGCGGTTCGCAATCTTGGCGGTGCGGAACGGGGCGGTGAACTGCACGCGATCGCCGACCGCGAACGTGCGCTCGACTTCGCGATAGACCGTGACGCCTTGCAGGCGACGCGGATCGTAGGTGACCGACCTCCCGTCGCCACGGGTGACGGTGAGCGTGTTCTGCGCGCCATCAATGGCGGTCACACGCGCGTAGGCGCCGGCGTCGAGTGCGTGCTCCGGGCTGCCGCGTGCATAGCGCACGACGTCGCCCGTTGCATAGTGGCCCGCCCACCGGCGATCGACGCCCGTCAGATCCTGCCGCGGCACGAGGACCGTGATCGGCCGATCCTCACGGCCGACATGTCCGGTCTCCTGCAGCGCCGCACGAATGCGCGTATTCAACTGCCCTCGCGACTGATTGTCCGGGCGACACGACCAGCGTGCCGTCAGGGTTCGTGGCGTACGCGGCGGCGACGGCGCGGAGGCGATCGTCCGGCTCGGCAATCGCATGCACGCGGCCCTGGGCCTCGAGCCGTCTCACGGCATCACGAACCTCGCCCTCCGACAGCCGCTCGACCACCGCCTTCAAGGCTGGGTCCCGCTGCCGCTTGATGTCGTGCAACCGAGCCACGGCAATGCCGGCATCCTGGAGCTGTTCGTACGGACGTCCCGCATCCACCGCCTGGTGCTGTCGAGCGTCGCCGACGAGCAGCACCCGATCCTGCGGCTCGAGGCGTGTCAGGAAGGTGTGCATCTGCTTGGTGCTGGCGAGACTCGATTCATCGAGCACGTACAGGCGGCGCTGTCCCTCGGCGGCGACCGACGGCTCGACCAGGTGCCGTTGCAGCGTGGTCGTCGGCATCCCGGCTTCCGCGAGCTGGTGCGCCGCCCGACCCGTCGGCGCGAGCCCCTTCACGGCATGCCCCATCGCGCTCCGCCGCGTCGCGCACGGCGGCCAGCGTCGTGGTCTTCCCCGCGCCCGCGATTCCTTCGAGCGCCTGGACGCGGTCTCGGTTGCGAAGATTTCGGCCGCGGCCGCGCGCTGATCCGCCGACAACTCGGCATAGTCACGAGCGACCGCGGCTTTGCGTCGCTGGACGAATCAATGGCGGCTGCGTCTGCTGACCTTCACGCATCAGCGCCATCGTGCGTTGCTCCAGCGCGATCATGGCCGGCGTGGTGTAGGCGCGCCCAGGCCGACCGGCGGTCTGTTCGACTTCGACCAATTCACCGCGACGAATCTGTTGCTCCAAATTCCGCCTGAATCTCCGACACGGTCGCATCGGCCCATCGAGCGCGACAGCGCATCGCGCAAGTAGTCGCGTTCGTGCGGAACGGCATCGCGCTCGAGATTGCGATCGCGCGCGTAGAGCACGGCGTGCCGACGCGCGGCGCCGCTTGACGGTTCGTCGTTGCAGGTTCGGACCCACGGCTGCGGGCGTCGCTTCGGTCGTCCGCTTGTGGGCCTTGGCGACAACACGCGAGGGTTGCTCCCCAAACGTCTGGGCCAGTCGTTGGTGCCGTCCGCGCATCTCGTCATGCGACGCGTGGCTCTTTGCCTCACGCGTCTTGTGTGCGGCGATCTGCGCGGCGGCGGCGCCCCGCCGTCCCTTCTTGCTCCAAGCGCGCCTTCGATTTGTTGGCGCCGCGGACTGGACGCCTCGAGATAGTCGGGCGTATAGCCCCGAATCTCGGGCTGTCCACTGGCCCCTCGCTCGATCTCATAGCCCGAGCGCCATGAGTTCGGCGGCGAGCTCCGAAGCGGTAGACCGCCGTCGCATACTGCTGCGTGCGGTAGAGCTCACGCGGCTGCAACGCGCGTGGGCGGCCGTCTGCCATCGTCGTGAGATTAAAGACCACGGTGTGCGTGTGCAGTTGCGGCGCCGAGTACCACCGCGACCGGCCGGGCGCTGTCGTGCTCAAACTCGGCGGCGACCCATTGGCCCGGTGGTCTCGGGAGGATGATTCCCGCCAATGCGGGCCTGCACGCACGGTTCCGTGGCGCGCAGCGCGCGCGTCGACGGCGTGACGATGCGCCGCGCGCACGCGCTCGTCTCCGCCAACCAGGGCCGTCACCGACACGCTCTTCGGGGCGGAGATCGTGAGATCCCAGGCGGCGCGGTGTTCCGGCCGTCTGCCGGCGTTGCGCCGCTCGCGCTCGCCTGCGCGTGCGCGGTCTGGATGCGGATCAGTTGCTCACCAGAGATGGGATGTTGCCCCTGCGTGAGGCGGGCGAACTGCGTCTCATCGACTGGCCCCTCGAGTCCCCACGCGGCGCGCTAAGCGGCCGTGCCATTCGCCCAGAATCTCCTGGCCCTCGCTGTAGTAGTTCTCGCCGACGTCGCGGAGCTGCTCGTGGTGATAGCGCTGGGCCTGACCGGCGCTGAGCGGTTTGGACATCGTCATCATGCGCGGCCACTCCTCGGTTAGTCGAAACTCGACTGGCCATGCACCCGAATGCTGCGGCGCGGCGTCAGGCGCGAGCTCGTTCGCGGGCGGGTCCGCCGGCCGCCCGCGGCGGGCGAAGACGGACGGTGCCGATCGCGTCGGAGACCGGGCGCGGCACCAGCGCCGGGTGTCGCTCCGGCAGCGTGATGAACCGTACGCGGAGTGTCGTGACAAGGTTCCCCAGCTTCAGATAGCCATGCAGGTTCGCGAGACCGCTGATTTGGCTCGGCAGGACCAGCGGCTCGACGTGGCGCTCCAGCGCATAACTCGTCGAATGGCGAGCCGTCGTCGCCCAGCCGTCGCCGGAGGATCGGCTCTGTTTCAAGCGCTCGGTTTCCACATCACCCAGGGTCTGCGAGATCCACTTCGCCGCGTCCGGTTCGCTCGTGCGGAGGAAGATCTTTGGTCGCCGGCTGCGACAGCATCGCCTCGGCGTCGAGCCCGTAGCGCTTCGCCAACTGCGACCGCCCTTGGAAGCCGAGCACGAGCGGACTATTGCTCTTGCGGGCCTCGGTCATCGCCGTGTGCAGCTGCGGGAGCCGCTGCAGGCTCGCGAGCTCGTCGATGACAAACCAGGTGCGCCGGCTGGTCGGCTGCGCCTGATTCATCAGGCGGAGCACGAGCGTGTCCAGCCAGAGACTGGTGAGCGGGACGAGTCGGGCGCGCGTTTCCGGCGTCGATGTGAAAAACAGCCAGCCGCGGCGCGTCGTCGACCAGTCGGTGGCGCTCCAGCGCTGGCTCGTGGCGCGCGCAGCCGGGAGGAGCTGCAGCGCGTCCGCCACCATGTTCAAGGAGGCCAGGACACCGGCGCGCTGCGGGCCGGCCGAGGGATCGATCATCACGGCGTAAGGCGTGCCAGCCAGGAGGCGATCGAGTTCCCGCGGATCCGAGAGCCACGCGACGATCTGCGCGGCGTCTGGCCGATGCGTGAGCAGAAACGCCATGATGCGGCGCGGCGCATCACTGAAAAACGAGTTCTCGTTCGGGCGTTCAGGAAACAGGGATTCCGCGAGCGTGAGCGCCTCGGCGTCGAGGCGGAGCTCGTCGGCCGGCGTCCAGAACGGCGTGCGGCGATCGAGGGGATTCAGAATCGCATCGCCGCGGTCCGGGTCGAAGAACTGCGGCGTGTACTCGAGCGCCGGGTCGTAGACGATCGCGGTCTCCCTCGCTCCTGCACCTGCAGCAGGAGCTGACGGATGAGCGCGGATTTGCCCGTGCCCGTGTCGCCCATCACGAGGAAGTGACTCGACTCGACCGCATGGGGAACGCGGACCCAGGCGGCGTCGAGACCGCGAGAAGAGGCCGCGCGGACCCGCCTGCATCCAGCCGACGCCGTCGGCGCGCAGGCGCCGCGTGAAGGCCCCTGGCGTCACGAGCTCCGGACCTCGTAACCGCCGTCCCTGGCGGCGAGCGCGGGCGCGCTCGGCGTCCTGCGGGATCGCCACCAGGAGGCCGAGGACCAGCACGCCAAGGCCGCCGGCGAGTGGCGGCCACGCGAGATCGCGCAGCCGGCGACCTTGGTAAATCCACGTCAACAGAAAGGTGTGGAGGGCCCGAGAATCATAGCGGTCTGTGGTCACGACTGGACCGCGAATCCCCGCCGACCTGGCGGCCGCCGTCAGGGTGAACGCGTCATCGTTCGAGGAGCCCGATGAGGCCTCGACGTCGGTGTCCACGGCGAGGCGCGGGCCCCGTCGATCCATCACGGTGAGGAGCGCGTACCGCCCTGGCTTGGTGACGCCGAGGGCATCAAGGATGGTGCTCCGGACGTGCGCCGGAAAATAGAACCGCTGCAACGGCGTCCAGCGGCTGTACCGATATTGACCGAGACCGATGACGCTGACGACGGCGACCAGCGCCGCCGAGAATGCCCAGGCGGGCCGCGTGCTGATCCACCGTGCCCGCCGACGCCTGGCGCCCCAACCGTCGATCCATCACCTCACCCGGCGGCGACGGCCGTGAGCCGCGCCCGCGCCTTCTCGCCCTTGTCGGCGTCGGCTTCCTCGATCCAGGCCAGCATCCGGTCTCGGGTCACCGGCTCCCCGCCGCGACGGTGAACTGCAGGTTGAGCAGGATCTTCCGCAGGGCGAGCAGCTCGCCCAAGATCGTGCGATGGGCCTCGGCGGTCCGCTCGGCGAGGACGGCCTTGAACAGCACGTCACGGACCCATTCGCCGACCCGCTGATCGCCGGCGAGCTGTTTCAACAGCGCGTAGTCATCCTCGCTCACCTTGGTGCTGACCGTCCAGTGCGAACGCTCGGCATCGTGCAGGTCTCCCGTAACGTGGTCGTCACCCATGGAAGGGCGCAGCGCTCTGGAGCGCCAGCGATCCGGCTAAACCCCTGAAAACAAACGGGGCGCTCTAGAGCGCTCTAGAGCGCCCTGCAGCGCTCCCAGCGGGGTGACGTGTCTCATCACTTGCCGATGCCGCAGGCATCGATCTTCGCTCTTCGCACGTTCTTGCGACCTGGATCCGGACGGCGACTTACTTCGTCACTCGGATGCGGCCGCTGAACGGCAACCGCACGCCGCTGCCGTCATCGCAATCGATGCCATCGAACGTCGCATCGATGGTGTTGACGGTGGCGTTGCCAGTTGTCACGAAATCACCTGTGCACCCACGCGGCGAGGTGTAGTGTCCGGTGCCACCGATTTGCCCTGGTGGATCAGCCGTGGGCGTCAAAACGATGGTTGATGTTGTCGTGACCGGAATCCATGCGTTCTGAGAACGAATGGTGGTATTGAAATTGTGGCGGCCCGTCTGCGGAACCAACTCAAACGTCCACGTCGCGGGACCAGTGACGTCCGGTTGCCCCGTGCGAGAGATCGTGAGGGTCCCATTCCACGTTCCGGTCAAAAAGAGGTCTCGCCTGGCGAAGCTCGGCGTCGAACCACCCCACAGTTCGCGAGCACGACCGACGCCAATCCCATCATTGAAAGCGCGAGACCACGGTGCAGCGATCTGGTGCGCATGTGTTACCTCCCGGAATCCCGTGAGTATACAAATGCTCCACCTCGAATCGGTCCGGTTGCGCGTCGTATCTGCGCACCGCCAGCAGCTCGGTAATTCGGCGTTGTCCGGCGTCTCTCGCGATGTGAACGACCAGATCGATCGCCAACGCGATCGCCTCTCGAACGCTTGCATGCGGCAGCCCAGCCGTCCCGAGACTACACAGTGCGCCAGCCGTGTCAGCGCCTGCTCAGCTGAATTGCTGTGGATAGTTGTCATGCTGCCGAGGTGCCCCGTGTTGAGTGCCTGCAGCAGATCAAATGCTTCGGCGCCACGCACTTCACCCACGATGATGCGATCCGGGCGGTGCCGCAGCGTCGCACGGAGGAGATCCGCAATGGTGACTGGCGGCAGCGGGGCGGTGCCGCCAAAGGGAGCGCGTCCCTTCCGCGCTTCAAAGCGCACATAGTTTGGCTTTTCAAGCAGAATCTCTGACGTCTCCTCGATGAGCGCGATTCGGTCCGTGTCGGGAATCGTCGCGGCCAGAGCGTTCAAAAGCGTCGTCTTTCCGGTACCGGTTCCACCCGAAATCAGCACGTTCTGTCGGCTCGCGACCGCTCTCCGAAGGAGCGCCGCGGCGTCCAGGGGCACGCTCCCGACGTCGACGAGATCATCAAGCGAATAGCGGCGCGAAAATCGCCGAATCGTGAGCGTCGCACCGCCAACGCTGCAGGGCGGAAACATCGCTGCCACGCGTGATCCATCCTCCAGGCGCGCGTCGAGGATGGGTTCCTCTTCTGAAATCTCATCGCCGCACGTGCGGGCGATGTTCTTGATCGCGACGGTGAGCAGCTTCTCATCCACCGTTCGTGACGGTACGGATCGACAACGCCGCCACGTTCGACGAAGATGCGACGTCCGCCGGCATTGACCATCACCTCGGTAATGTCCGGATCAATCAGCAGGTCCTGGATCGGCCTGAGAAACGGCAGAATGCGTTCGAGGCTACTCACGATCGTTGGCTCCGTTCGGCGTGGCTACACGCCCTGCGGCAGCGTGACCATCCCGGCGCGGCCGGCGCTCGTGCGTGCGTGATACGACGCGGTGTTCTGGCGCTTCGCGGGGCCAGGCACGGGCACGAATGACTCCTTGTTCTCCGCGCGCCACTCCCGGTAGTCCTTATCGTCCTTCTGCAGACGTTCGATGAGCGCATTCAGCACATACGCGGTCGGCTCCCCGATGAATTTCGCGTAGGCGTACAGCTCCTCGTTGTTCTCCTGGTACGCTGTGTGATGTGCCGCACCACTTTGGTTCGGGTTGTTCTCTTCGGGATCAGTGGCATCAGCGTTCTCCTTGGGGCCCATCAATTGGGCAAAAGGGAAGAAGCGGCGGGCGTCTTCCGTGTAAACAAAGGTCACAGTCACACCGTCACTTCATCGCGCAGTCGGCGTCACTGGTCGAACGCCTGATCGACGCGGAAATTGGTGATTTGCATGCCGAGTGGGTTCACCCGAATGAACGCATTCGGCACGGCGTCGCGCAGCGTGAACTGCACCTGCGCGACATACGTTTCGTGTTTTCGTTCCTGCCGCGTCCCCTGGCTGTAATAGCTCTTTTCGAAGTCGATCGCGGCACGGTGCGGCGGCGCTGTCAGCTCGGTAAGCGTGACGTTCTTGACACTCACGTCGACGTCATCCGCGCTGGGGTTTGTCAGGAATAGCTCGATCTCGCGCGTGTGATCATTGGTCGCGATCGTGGTGTCCGCCAGCGCTGGAGCCAGGAAGAACAGCGAGTCTGGATAATCGCGCTGCACCGTCGCGCGCAACCGACTGAAGTGCGTGACCACAAAGCGCGTCAGAAAGTAGCGAAGTTCCGGCGCCTGCGGTCGATAAGTGGTCGCGTCGTAGTCGACAGCCTCGGCGCGGCCGACTTCGTTGATGCGGATGACCAGAGGCTTCAGGTGCGCGTAGCGGGCCTGCGTGCGAAAGTTCAGCACCACGAGCGACGCGGCGAGCAGAACCGTCAGCATCAAAGCGATCTTGAGATACCGATTCAGCAGCAGCGGAGCCCCGTAGAGCTCCACGAACTGACGTTTGGCGTTCTCAGGGGTCTTTACGTTGAGATCGGCGACCACTGTAGCCATCGAGATCTCCAAGTCCTAAAACAGCCGTGACACGTGGAAATGCCACAGGCCTGCAATGGTCCACACGATGCCGATCAACAGACCAATGATCGCCGCGATTGCGAAGGCCCGTGAGGAACAGGCGTCGGAAAGCAGGGCCGGCGGTGTCCTCGCGTTCCCGCTCGTCGCGGGTTCGCATATCGCGACCGTGCTGGTCGAACCATTGAGGCATCGTTCCTCCTTACCCGCCTACAGCCTTCCTGGCAAGACGCTGACAAACCTGCTCCACCGCCTGAGAAAATGGCACCCGTCAGGCTTGGGATCAGGAGCGTGCCGAGCGCAAACGTGGCGATGACGACGATCGACTGCACGCCATACAGCAGAGTACTGATCTTCGGTAATGCCGACAGGCACCGTCGTCAGGAACTGAAACACGAAGCGCTCGAAGATCATGAGATACGCAAAGGCGACGACCTGAATGAACGCGAACTGGATAAAGGACTTCAGCCATCCCCAAAACATGAACTCAAAGTGCGGCACGATGAGGAATGGTACGAAAAATCGGTCCGAGCAAGCCACACACCGCCGTCGCGATCATGCCGTAGGTGATGGCGCCGAGCGCCGCGGCTTTCGCGAGGGCGATAATGATGAGCACCAGCCAGTACAGAGATTCGGCAGAATGGCCCATGTGTCCGGCTGAACGAAGCGATCCCACAACTCGTCGAGATGTTCGAACGTCAGCTCGAGAGATCGGGCGTCGAGAATGTTGGCAAAGTTCGCCGCCTGGTCGGTGATGAGATTGCTGAAGGACACGCCAACGCCAGGAATCGGGCTCTCGTAGTACGCGATCAGGGCGTAGCCAAATGAGATAAAGAGCAAGAGCTTAGCGAATTCAAACATGTGTTCCGGTGTGTTCACCGTCTGCTGCGTGAACATCATCTTGATCCCGTGCCAGACGATCAGGATCACAGCAATCGATCGAAAGAACGTGAGGCCGAACGTCAAGAATGTCGGCTCGTACGTCGTCAGCAGGCTCGTGATGGCTTGCTGAATGGTGGCGATGGTGGCTAGACGTGGTTCTGGAGGCATGGCCGTTCACCTGAATGCATTACGGTTGACGCCAGGAGCGAAAATCGTCCGCCGAGCCTGCCAGCAAGCTCGCCGCCGACGGCTCGACCTCGGTTCAGACGGCCCAGCTGCATGTTCATCGCCGCGGCTTCGGTGTCGCGGTCTCGTTTTGAATCTACGAGCAGCTGCTCGGTGAGCGCGGTCAGCAGCTCCATGCGCGTCTCTTGCTGTCGCGCCCGAATCAGACTCGCCGCGCTGATTTTATCGAGCACGGCGCTCGTGCTCTGCTCTTGATTGCCGTCGATCACGTCGCTCTCCAGCGCCGCGATGGTGTTGACCTCGCTGCGCCGGTTGCCCCGAATGCGACCGGTTTGATCAGTCCCCGCCATGATGACGCTGTCGGCAATATCGAGAGTCGCCAAGGCGGCGCGGAGCGCGTTCTCCGCAACGAAGTCTCTCCTCACCGAATTCTGCGAAGACCGAGCCCACTGGAACACGGGACCTCGCGACAGCGCGCATAACCTCTGCCCGTTTGATCCCCGCCGTTCAACGCATCCATGAACGAGTCGCTCGCCGCCAGCGCATCATCGATCCGACGCGTGCGCCACAGCGGAGCGCCTGGTGCCGCATATTTCGTGAGACTTCGTGACGGCGCTGAGGCGCTTGGCCATTTGACGGACCCTGTCGAGCTGTTGCGTAAGAACCGCGCCGATGGACGCTCGCCAGCCGTTCAAAAAGCTGTGCTCCAGCGTATTGACTGGGTCGAACACCTCGACGCGCGCCTGCGCTGACGCTGATGGTGCACAACACCGCTGTGATGATTGCCGTTCGACGAAGACGCATAACGCAACTCCTCATAAGTGGTGGGCGCACCGCTGATAATTCTGGACCGTCATGGCTGACGCCACGTTCGCAGCGCGTCCGCGCTTCCCTCGATGTAGCTGCGGCCGACATCGCGGCCCGCGTTGCATCGCCACCAAACGCATGTTCATCGTGGCTACCTCGGTGTCGCGCCGGCGCTTGGCTTGCGCGAGCAGCTGCTCCAACGCATGCGACAGCAGTTGATTTGACGCGGTGTCCTGCCGCCGGCCTACGAGCTCGCCGGCGGCGACCTTGTCGAGGATCGCCGTCAGTTGATGGAACGAGCTTGACGGGACTCAGGATGTCGTTCTCGAGCAGCTGCACTACGCTCTGGAGGCTCCCTCCGTAGCCGCGCACGAGCGCGACCTGGTGCGCACCACGCTGCGCGATGGAGTCCGTAATCTCGATGGTCGCGTAGGCATCTTCGATCGCGCGCCGTGCGTCGGGAGGCAGTCGCGCGAGGGCTGTGGCGTCCGGTCGTTGCAAGGAGCGAGCGATCTGTGCGTAGAGATCGCCGCGCGCATCGCCGCTGTTCAGCGCGGTGAGCCACGGCGCACCATACGGGAAGCGTGAGGGATCATGTGAGGAGAACGCGATGGGTACGGTCCTATACGCGCCATGTTCTGCAAGCTTTGGGACATCCGCACGATTGTCTGGGTACTGCTGGACAAGCGTTTGATACTCGCTGATCGTCTTTGGACGAGTGCGATCGCCTGTGCTGTGTTCAACGGATCATTGACAACCAACTGCCCGTGAGCCGGATGGGCCAGCAGGCCGACTGCGAACGGTGGCGACGGCGATCAGACGTTTAGACGAAGTCATGGCTGAATCCTTCCGGCCACTCGAAGCCCTCGGTCGGGCTGCGAGGCCTGATACAAGGGAAGTTGAAGGTCACTGGTCAGGTAGACCTTGACCCGATGTCCCTCTCGGATCGTGATGGTCGGTAGCCGGTTCAGGAATCGACTCATGGTCTGCGTTGCGGCTTGCGCGGTCGCATCGCCGACATTGCCCGGTAATGATGATCGGACCGCTGTTGCGGTTGACGAACCCACCGCCGAGATACTGCGCAAACCCCGAGATCAAACCGACCGCCGCTGAGACACCGAACGTCGAGGCGTAATGTTGATTGACTTGATCGCGCAACCCGGCGTCGCCGATCGCGTTCAACCCCATGAAGTGGTCGAGCGAATAGGTCCGTCCGTTCGGCATGGCGACGCGGGTGAATCCGACCGCGAGGCGCGTCTCGCCGAACGACTGCACCGGCTTGGTGGTCCCGAGCAGTCGGGCGCCGGCGGGGATTAACACCTGTTGGTCGGTCGAATAGATGGGCGTCGAGACGAGACAGTTCACCGGCGCCGTGGCCCCGCCATCCAGTCGATTGGTGAGAATCGTGTCGATAATGGTGCCCTCAAGAATGCGATGCAGTGGACCGTCGGCCGCGGTGAACTCGGGCGCAGGCACCGGGGCGGGCGAGGGTGCGGAGGTCATCGGCGCAACTGTCGGTGAGGCTGAGGTTGTGCTCGTGCGCGCCGTCGACGCGCGCACAACCGCCTCGGCCACATCGTCCAGGGACGGTGGCGCGGCGCTGAGATCGCCGCTCATGCCAGGCGTGCTGCGGCGCAGCGAGGTGCTGCGCGTCGGCTCCGTTGTCGCGAGCGTCGGGCTCTGGACGACGTTGTTGGCGAAAAGGCTCTCGTACTCGCGACGCCGCCGTTCCTCTGCGATCGGGTCCTGCGCGCGTGCGGAGCCTTGGTCTCTCAAACCGCCCTCGTCTGCGGCCCGCGGCGTCGGCCGCAGATCCTGCAACGAGATGGGCGGCGCTTGCGGTCGCGTGTCCGCCGCCTCGAGCCGTCGCTGATACGTGCGGAGCTGCTCGGGGTTTGGGGCGAGCGCTGCGACACTCGACGCGGCGGCGGTCCGCGGCGGCGCCGGATCGTGGTTCCCCGTAAAGAGGATGATCGCGAGGATGCCACCGGCAACGCCGACCATCAGCCACACCTGGCCGCGCCGAGGCAGGACACCAGGCGGCGTCAATCGATGCGTGGTGACGGAGGCCACCCTCGACGCATCCGCGCGAGGCGCTGTGGGGTCCGACATGGTTTAGCGTCCTTTCGTCTCCCGGGTTTGGAACTCGAGCTTCTGCGCGCCGAGGGCGAGGTAGCCGCGCTCCAGCACCTTCGGCACGACATACGTCCCGTTCTCCACCTGAAAATTCACGAGGGACGGCGCGCCATCGCCCGTGACTTCATAGAGCGTGGGAAGCTCGCGCGCATCGGCCTTGATGTAGGTGTAGCGCTCATCGTGCCAGATCGACTTCACGAAAAACGGCTTTCCGTAGGCGGGCGTCGCGTACGCGAACTGCAGCGTGGACGGATACGTCTTCCGAAAATCCGCGAGCGTTTCATCGGACCGGTGCTGCACCGTCTCGATCGCCACACGGGCGTCGGTCAGCGCGGTCTGGAGATCGCTGACCTCCTTCGCCGAGTAGTATTTCGGCTTCTTCGGTGCGGCATCTGGATCGGCAGTGACGTACACCTTCAGATCGGGTGCGCCTTTACCTTCGGCCAGCAGGAAGGAATAGACGGTGCCGCTCGCCGTCACCAGATTCAGGTTGGTCGCAGCACCTTCCTTCGCCGGTTTCAGGTGGGCGATGTTGTGGGAGGCATTGATGACCCAGAACTCTTTATCCCCACACAGGACGTCAAGAATTTCTTCAGTGTCGGGCAGGATGATCATGGTCGTGTAGCGGATCTTCGTGGCCAGCGAGATCACGCCGCGTTCCGACGCCGCGACCTCGCGCACTCCGACCTGCGTGACGGCCTGGGCGTGCAGAACACCGCTCAGCGCGACGCCCATCATCGTCATCGTCAACAATCGCATGCGCATGGTGGAACTCCCTTCTTAGACCAACGCGGCTCGTGTCCCGAGCTCGCTCGTCCGGCGTGGTGGCGGCCCGTCCGGTTCCGGACGGGCGTGATCGATCGGTGTGTTCGTGTAGAGCCAGTACGACGCCTCGTCGACATCGAGGGTAAGGACCTTCGACATCTGATCTCGCTTGAGCAGGAGCTGGCGGCGCGGCGTCAGCGTCGCGAGTTGCTCGAGCTGCACGGCATTGAGTCGGAAGAGGTCGGCGTACTGTTGGCGGTCGAGTGCGGGATTCGCCAGGAACAACGTCGTCGGACAGCTCTCGACGACGGTGCGCAGCAGCGTGGCCGACGCCAAGTCGTCGACGGCCTGCGTCGCCAGCACCATGGCGGCGTTCTTCTTCCGCCAGGTCTTGAGACCCTCCTCCACATAGGCGCGCAGCTTCGGGTGCTGGATGAACCGCCAGGCCTCGTCCATCAGACAGAGCTTCAAGCGCGCCCGCTCGCCAGCGTGCATGATCTCCGCGGTGACGCGATGGAGCACGTAAAACAGCAACGGTTCCAGCAGTCCCGGATAGTCGCGCATCGCTTCAAAGTCGAAGACCTGAAACGCGCGCACCGTCAGGGTGTCGTCGACGTTATCGAACAGCCGGGCATACCGACCGTGCTCGATCCACCGACCGAGCCGATGCATCAGCGGGCGCGGCAGCATGTTCGCGAGCGTGAACAGCCGCCGTTGTTCTGCGTTGAGGACGTAGATGTTCTCGACCGCTTCGTAGAGCTCCCGGTCTTCCGCGTCCGTGAGCTGATAGTTGTCGGCGCCCTCGAGCAGCACCCGGACAAACGCGTGCAGGAAGTGCAAGTTTTCAGGCGTGGGCGAGAGTGCAGAACGGATTGATCGTCAAGCCCGGGGTTTCTCGCAAGCCGAGCTCGAGATAGCTCCCTCCGAGGACTCGCGCCAGCTTCCGATAGCTGTGGCCCAGGTCGAAGATCACCGTGAGCGGCTCGTATTTCTGCGCGTGAGTTGTGAGGAAGTTCAAGAGGAAACTCTTGCCGCTGCCGGTCGCCCCGAGCACCAGTGTGTGCCCGACGTCCTGCACATGGAGGTTGTAGTGGTACGGCGTCTGGTGCCGCGTTTCGAACACGGCGAGCGCCTCGCGGCCGCCGAGAGCCGCCGCGGTCCGCTCGCCCTGGTCGAGACTGAACAGAAAGCTGAGATCGGCACAGTTCGTCTCCAACAGGCCGAGGCGCCGCAGGTTGTGCGCGCGGTTGCCGGGCACGATGGCCGTCCAGGCGTTGAGCAGGTTATAGGTCTCGAGATGGAAGCTCGCCGTCGTGGGCGGCCAGCATCTTGAGCGCTTCGGCGGCCGCGCGGTCCTGAGCGCGGCCATCGTGGCCGAGCAGCACGAGGGTCAGCGAACATTCGCCAAAGAAATGGCCGCCGACCTCGAGCTCCGTGAGCGCGTCCCCGAGCTGGCGGACGACGGCGCCGGCGCTCTCGTCCACCAGCATCTCTTCCGGCCGCGTCTCCGAGCTGAGGTAGTTCACCATCGAGACCCGCCGGTTGTGGTGATGCCGGCGACGTGTCTGGAGATCGCGCCGGACGCGATCGTTCCCAAGGCGTTGCCACTCGAGGCACCCGGATGAACTCGCCAGGCACGGTGTAGAGGTCTTCGAGCACGTGCGCGAACGTCGTGCTCGGTGGCTCCTGCATGGTGAGCACCTTTGACGCGCGTTTCGCCGACCTCGAGATGCGTCGCGAAAGCACTCCAGCGACGAGTCGGCGACGAAGAAGTCGAGGTGGGCGTCGTGGGTCAGGTTCGCGGCTTCGGCGATCGCGGGGTCGTAGTTCACGAGGCGGTCGAAAGAATCGGAACGTCTCGTTCTTGAGAGACGCACGGGGCGGACCGTATCGGCCAGGTGCACTCTCGAGCGCCCGCGCCTGTTGATGCAGCTGCGCGACGGCGCGCGTCACGTCTTCTTCCAGCAACCTGATGACGGCACCAGGCGAGAGCCAGGCCCGCAGCGCGGCGCGTGGACTGCGCCACGCGCGCCCGACCCGCGTCGCCATCCGGGTGTCCTCCGCGAGGCCCTCGCACATCAGCACGAGGAAGAGGTCCATTTCGAACAGCTCGCCGGCCTTCTCGTTGAGATGGGCAGCCCGCGCCCGCACGGCCTGGTCAATGACGGGCGACGCGCAGGCGGCGGCCGTAATCGGCGGAGCCTGCCGTTTGAAGAAGCTACTGGTACACCCGGCTGCGCTCACCCAGCAGCCGCAGCGCGGCTTCGAAGCGGTGCACGACATGGCGCCGCTGCGCGTGGTCGAGGCCTTCGTAGTCCTGGCCTTGGAGGCGATAGACGACGCCGACGTCGCCAGCCTTGGTCACGAAGGTTCCCATCGTCGACGAACGCCCACAACGCGAGCAGCGCATTGACGCTGCCGGCCTCGTCGTAGTCCCGCCGAATCGCGCGGTGCGTCAGCATTCCCACTCCTCGACACGCACGGGCATGTGCTTCGCCGCGTCGTAGCGCGCGCGGAACCGCGAGGACGACAAGAGAATTCGCAGCATCTGCGGGTCACGTTTGGTCGACCACCTTGCGAACCCGGCATAACGACGCGAACGTCAGCAACGCCGCGAGGAACGAATAGAACAGATTGAACATGGCGGCGCCCATCATCAGCGCCAGAAAGAACAGGCGCCGATCAACGCCCCAGACGGTCAAGGGACGGTGAAGCGCTTTGTAGACGCGATGGGTCTCGCGATCGCTGACCATCACGACACCCTAGAAGAGCCAGAGCAGGAACTGGCCGGCGAAGAGTGCGAGACCGCCGCCGAACACGATCCCGCTGAGGGCACGTTTGGCGCCCGCTTCGCCGAACATGAAAGTGAGTCCGCCGATGACAATGGCGACCAGGGCGAGGCTTCGTGCGATGGGGCCGGTGAACGCGATCTCCAAATTTGACGCGGCCCGCTCCCACGGACTCTGCGCGAACAATAGCGATGACGACGCCAGTACGAGCACAACGGTCGACAGGACAACTGACACACGGTGACAACAAGCTACGGTAGATGGCCATTACGAACCCTCCTCAATTGACCCGGAGCGCTTTCTAGCCTTCGGAGACGCAGGGCTCCGCAGTGATGCGCCACAGGCGCGTGAGCGGTCTGCTCGCGTGGGTCGCTTGCTTTCTAACTAGTAGGAGTGTTTTTTCGGGGACGATTTACCACGCGCCCGAAAATATTTCTGGCACGAATCTTTCGCGATGTCGCTTCACGATGGTGTTCGGCGGCGCTGACGAATGAGTATGGCTTGCAGCGATCGTCGTGTGAGAGAATCACCCACGTCTGATCTTGCACGGCGACTCGCGCGTCAACGTCGAATCGAGGTAAATCGCAGGTATACTGCCGGCAGTGCGCTCGGCTCAAGGAGTCGGTTCCATGCACGCCAATTCCGTCTTACTCCTAGACGAGTACGGTCAGCCCCTCAGCACACGTCTGCAAGACGTTCTGCTGCCTCTCGCAGCGCGCCTTCGCCGACAATTTCCATCACTCAACGACGACTGCACCCTCACCGAAGTGCTGGAGGAGTCCGGTCGACGCATTGCCGCTCGCGAAGAACGAAAGGGACCGCTCGACAACCTGCATGCCTACGCATGGGTCGTCGTGCGGCGCATCGCCGCCTTGCGACTTCGACATGATCAGTGGGCAGTCGCGAGCGCAACCCTGACAAGCGCTCAAAGCGAGATCGCGCTGCGCCGCGTGCCCGCCGGATTCGCCACATCGGAGCAGATTTACAACGACATTCTCTGCAAGGAACTTCTCGCCAATCTGAACCCGATCGAACAGCAAATCGCAAAGGGGAGAAACGCCGGTCAGTCCGACGACGAGATTGCGCGCGGCTGCGGAACGTCACGTCGGACCATCTCCAACGCCTGGCGCCGTCTCAAACGGAAGATGTTGAGTCGGGCACGAGCGAGTCAGTCCGCGCCCTCGGGCCGCTCGACTGGAAAGGGTCGCGGTCCATCTGAGATGCTTCACACCGCGCACAAGACTCTGGCGCCGCGCTCATTGAACGCTGTAAAGTGACGCCCGCGGGCGCTTCGGCAATGCCCAGACGGGTGGATGCTTGACGCAGGGATCACCAGCAGATCTCGTTGTTCGTGAAGCTGCGCACGCTGATCAGGGAGAAAGCCAGCCAGGTTCCCTCCGGCTCGCCAGAGCACTATCGGCTCCAGGAAATGCTGGAGCTGTCGGACGACGCCCTCTTCGACACGCTTTACAGCTCCGTCGAACCAAATCCTGATCGCGTCGGTTAAACCGTCCCGCGCGTCGCGCGCCTCTGCGATGCGCGGCAGTGGGCTGCCGAGTGATCCACAGGATCATCGCCTCATGGAGCGGCGGCGTTGACGCAACGATGGTGGTGGAATGGACGGGGCGACCGGGTCAACCCCGTTCTGTTCCAGGTTGGGACGCCCCGGCGGCCTTAGCAGGCTGCCGGCAACGTCGCGTTCATACGTCGGCGCCGATGTGGACCCGAGGAACGCGGAGCGCCCCACCGCGGTCACCGAGGACCTTCGGTCGTATGCGTGAACAAGCGCCCTGATCAGGCTCAACACGGTGGAACCCCGCGCTCAACCACCACGGCGGTTGGTCCGATTGGGACCTGTTGCTGATGCCGTGAATGGTCAGAGCCAGGATCGCCGACGTGAGGTCGAGGTGCGCGGTCCTGCACTGCATCGCGCCACCGCTGGGAGGCGCCACACTGAGGAGTTCATCGACGGCGGTTTCGGGCTTAATATCGATCTATGGTCAAGCAAAGGCGCGTTCCTTTCTCATGGAAGCGTGATTCGACGAGTTGGGGGAAGACCGCTGCTTTTCCTGATCCAACCAATAACAGCTTCCCGTCCGTCGTTCTCGACAATGTTAAGGCATCAACCGTGCCTCAGCGTCACGCTCGCCGCCGGCTGAATGTCGTGTTCGTTGGACACTGTCCTTTCAGACGCACAGCGCCCCATGCTGCCTGCAGAACGATCTCACCTAGCCCGAACCCGGCAACGGGCTTGGTAATGACGCACTGAAGATCTCAGTAGAGGGGAACTGGCGAGGTGTGGAGAAGATGGTCTTCCGATACGCTTCGAGGCGGATGCATACGGATCTCAAGCACTTCTTGATGGTCAGCGCCGCGAGAACTCCGCGTCCGCGTTCCTGGTAACCCTCCTCGAGTACGACGGGAGATTCCGTCGAGAATTCCTCGGCCCTTGTCCCGTCACGACGCGCCTTTGACGCGACTAGATGGAGCTGAAGGTCGAAGACGACGCGGGCTATGGGCGACACTTTCCAAGATGATGCAGACTGGGCTTGGTAAAGATGAGATTGTCACTGATGGAGGGGCGCTGCCACTGACGTCGTTCTGGTTGAGAATCAAGCTCGCTGGCGAGGTGCGAAATGACACGGCTAACGTGCCGCCATCACTGGTGGCGGCAGTCCAACGTTGGCGCGACGTTAACCATCGTTCTTATCTTGGCCTAACGGCCAGACCTTGGCGTTTAAAGGAGGTCGCGGCGGTTCAGACACGTCATCAGCACAAGGGGCGACAAGCGGAGCTGACCACCGTGATTACGTCCATTCCTCGCTTGGGGCCGCATCGGGGAGATCATCGATGCGCTGCCACCGGGCGACGCTGGTTTGCGGAAACCGGACCTGTGAGGGGCCGGTCCGAGCCAACTGCTGTGGCGACTGACTACGCTGCCGCACGGATCTCCAGCGCACGAGGGTGGCGTCGTGTCGCCGGAAGACAAGAGGAGGCTCTGCCAAGAGGGGGTGATGCTCATGAGTTCTGAATCGCTGGGCCAGTTTGACAAGCAGGACATCCCTCACAGTCAAGGGCCTGGTCTGGGCTGTTTCTGACCGCCGTGTTCGATATCGATCCGACGTTATCGTCGATGCTCCGATGTAGTCGTGGGCGATCGGTTCCTGCCAACGAGTCACACTCTCCGTCATGCTGTCCAGAACTGGCCGGAAGTCACCCAGGAGCCGGCTGTTGAACCAACTCCTGTGAAGAGTGGTTCGCCAAGATTTCGAAGTGGCATGATCCCGTGTGTGGTCAACGCGGGGTTCATCACATCGAGGCGAGGGATTACGGCGAGGAGAACCCCGGCGCATTTAGCCGAGAGGCCAGAGCAAACGTACCTCGCGCCCTGCGCGGCTGACGTTTTGGACGTGGTGGCAGAGTCTGACACCGCCGCGCGATGCGATCCAAACAGTCCGGAGACACGGGAGCATGATCGCCCATCTGGATCGCCCTCCCGAAGACCAGCAATTGGGTCTGGGATTGCTTGCATCGAACTCGACGCTCGACGACTTGAATGGTCTGACGACGTCTTAGACAACCCGCGAGAGTTCCATGCCGTGATTGTGCGTAACGCCCCGCGCTGAGGCCGCGTGCCGGCACCTCCACGTCATCACCAACAGCCGAGCGGCTCCAGCGCAAGCTAGACATCTGTCGTGTCAGATTTGCTCGCAGGATCATGGACGGCCGCCGGGTCGAGCCGTAGGTCGCACCGGTGGCTTGATCATTCCAAAGAGGTATAGGCCGGTTTCGTGCATAAAGTCGATGCTGGGCGATGTCATCGATCGGTTTTGGTCTGTCGCCGTGGACGATATCATGCCGCAGCTGGTCCAATGTCTTCAGCCGTTCTTTATCGAACCGGATAGTCCTGCGCGCGAATAGGAGCGATCGGGTCGGCAGACCTGAAACAGCCGATCTGTTTTCTGATTGGGTGCGGCTCATGGGAGAGCGTCCAATAAGAGCGGTTATGCGCTCACTGGCAACCGCGTCACTACGGTATGATGGATTGCAGCCGCCTTGTTGATTGGCGACAAATGACCGCCACTGTTTCGGATCGACAAGCGCCGTAACGCGACATAGATCATGAGCGGCACCGTCAAGGATGAGTGCATGAAGACAAGCGACGCCGCGTCGACAGAACCCTGAAAGGCCTTGATCTCCCGTTCAGTCAATCGTTCCGCCACTGCCGCTCGACCGCCACCACCGCCGAGAGATTTCGTCGGTCCAAAACACTTGGCTTATCGGTCGGATTGTCGAGGAAGCTGGGCGAAACCAACGCGCATTCTGTTCCAGCAGGGCTATGTTCAGCCCGTTCGGACGCGCCAACGTGCACGAGGCGGCGAAACGAATACGTGTCCGCCCAGGTCCGTGAGGGCGAAAAACACTTTGTTGTAGAGGCGAGTCGCGTCGTCCATGTTCGTTCTTGCAGATGGCTCTGACGGAGCGGCGTCACCGCGGCTAATAACCAGATTCTGGCCAGTTTGCCGGCGGCAGGCAGGATGGCGTGGACTCTTCCCGGCCTGCAAGAGTGATCGCCTACTCTCATGTTTTGACGGAGGGAGTCCTGTTTATACGCCTTGTTAGGCCTGACCTCGATTGCGCCGTAGCGCCGCCTGAATGAGGCGTCGTTGCCTTTAAACCCATGCATTCTCCTCCAGGGTACGTGTTGACTGCAGCTACTCAGCTTCTCACCGCCAGTCTGAGCGGCAGGAATGATCCCATCAGAGTTTCGGAGGGTAGATGCGATTATGAACATTCCGCGGAACCACGAAGTAGCCTTGTGGTGTTTTGAAATCCGAGGGACCTAATGCCGATGCCCACGTCGGCCTTTCGATCAATACGACGAAGACTACGAAGTCCGAGACAAACTTCGCTGACTGAAGTTCTTCCTCTCCTTTGCATTGCGTCAGGTAAACCTGGTCTGCCGTAAGGTTGCGTCGATCATCCCCAATTTGATGAGCTTACGCTTCGGGTCCGCGGTATCAACGATTAAATCGCTGCCCGCAAAGTTGGCCCGAAGGCCGCCAGTATTGTAGGCCGGGATTCCATGCATTCAACACTTGGCCGTCACATACGTCTTCCCGATCTTCCCGTGGGACTGAGTCTTCCGAAGTATCATCATCAACTTTATCGACCCAGTGGAAATTCCGCGATACTTAAATTCGATAGGGGCCTCAGGATAGAATCAGCCGCGAAGTGCGTTTTCGCGATCAGACGCGCTGTCGGCTGCAGCGCCAAGTTAGCCCTCACAGTAGTTCCCTCAACGAAATTCGTCTCGCATTTTGCCTTTTCTTTCGCTGGTTAGTTCTAAGACTGTAAGGGCTGGGACTTCACCTCGGTCAGCGCAAAATGACCGCCACGTCTTTGTGTCCTCGAACACTCTGAACGTCCACCTCATAGTGGCGTAGAAGATCTCCTCATAGAAGTTGAGACGATAGTGCGTATGCCCGCACTCGCAGAGCCAGTTGCAGCTGAGCGCTCACTGTGCCGATGTCGCAGCGCATCTAGTTGATCGAAGATGTCCTCGGGGTGGTTCTTGGGGTCGGGTGAAGCATCTGCCTCAGCGCGGGATTGCCCTCCCGGATTGAACAGTCAACCTGTTCAGCCTGCAGGAGCTGGTCGCGGTATTTCGCTGAGAGGGGCGCGAGTATTGTTCCCAACGTCCATGAAAAGTGAGGTGGCGTGCTGCATGAGGACGACCTGATGAATGCGATTGTCGGGCAGGCATGGGGGAGCAGACAGAAGATGTGACAAACGACATTCGACTCTCCTCCTGATGACCATTAACGTGAGGCCTAGCGTCGTATAGGTGGACGGAGCCAATTGCAGGTAAGACGCCTGGTTGGTGTCCAGTCGCCTCGACATCGCCGCCACTCGCGGGCATTATTGCCGTCGTTTGGTCCTGCGCAACTGCTCCTGCCAACGATTTTGCTCGGATTCAGTGGCGTAAATACTGGCCAATTGGCGCGAGCGCCATTTGGCACAATCCAGAATAGATGGGGCGCCATTCGCGGACAGCGGCGTCTTGGGTGGATGGCGCCAATTGCCCGTCGACCGCCGAACGGACGGGCGCCCAGGTCGGCGGGACCTTCAGCCGGTCACAGCCGCTCGCCGTGAGGGGGCCGGGCACTGCTCGGCCGCGGTACGCCTCAAGAATCCGATCGCGAACCGTGTCCTGTGCAGTGCCGTCACGACAATGGGACGCAGCAGTGAGAAGCATCGCCGCTCGTTTTCACCCCGTAATGGCGAGAGCCGGGAACAATACGTTACGGTTACCGCGGCCCGCACGCTCCTTCCCAAATGCTGAAGCCGATTAACTTCAGTCCGGCCAGTGGGATCCGTCCGGTGAAATGCTTCTTACGTGGCTTCGGCCAGCTTCCCAATTAGGTGATTTCCGCTTGGCTGCCCCGCCTCGGCCTCGGATTCCGACTCTAGTCGGCCTGCTCGCTGGCCTGGTAATAAACCCCGTCGGGACTTTTCTCAGTGGTTGCGCCCGCCGGAAAGATGTCGACGCGAGGAGAGCTACCGGGAGTGCTTTTGACTTTCGCGTCGGCGGTTAGGTGATCCCCAGGTTTTGCCGCGTTTTCTCCGACAATCCTCGCCTCACGCATCCTCGTTTCCGGGAACCGCGTTCTCGTGGGTGGCGCTACCTGCTTATGATGCTTCAGGCGCCTCGACGCGAATCAAGGCGCCTTTGCCGGTCCGATGACACAAGGCGCGAATTCTGAATGGCTTAATATGACGTTTAATCGCGTGGCCGGAAGGAACCTGGCACTGTTCTGTGGGTCATGGTGGCGAGAAGGAATCGCCGAGGGATCTGCGCGGCTTTGCGTGGGGCGGGATTCGTTGGTTGAGGAAACATCTGGTGTGCGCTGCTGATCAAGAGTTCCCAGGCTGCGTACATCGCCGGAGCGGTTCCCCAGCCGATGCGTGCCTGGTTCGAACGATTCTGCCGCGATGGTCTGCCACTGTGGATGGCAATACCTGTCGCGTCTCGGCGGAGATGCGGCCGTTCGTGACCGCCCGGACCAGGCGCTGGGCAACTTGATCGTTGCGCCATCGCCGGGCGTATCAGTGCTGGCGCGACGCGAAGCATCCCGTGAACGCTGCGGTGAGGTCGGGCAATGTGTCGACGACAGCTCAGTCGCTGAGTCTGAGTGATCAGGAAGCCTCAGCTATCTCTGCAAGGCCCAGCCCAGTTGTGCACCTGTGCGTTGCCGCGCATTTGTCGGGATGGTCTTGCCAGCTCCTCAACCAGTGATATCTCTGACATGGATCCACCCGCGGCGTCGCCGATCCGCACCTGCTGGCTGCAAAGACTACAGGCGGCGTTCTTCTCAAACAGATCCTGCTTCCAGCGTCATGAAACACCTGGGGCCTCCTTTTCGATTGTCCCAGAATTGCATCCAAATTCGTTGAGTCGCCACTGTCGTGAACCGGAGTCCGAATTTGCTTCGCTTGGAGCCACAGACAACCTATGGGAATCGATAAAGGCTTTGATCTGCAGTCATGGCGAACCACTCAGGAGCCTCACAACGGTGTCGAGATGCCCGCCATAACTCGTTCTTTAATCTCTGTCGGCAAAACAGCTTCATCAAAATGTCGTAGAGCGACGCGTTGAATTTCTGCCTCAACGCCCGTCCTGCAGTTTCATGCTCACGGTAATATCGCTTGAACGCGTTCTTGCCGAGCAGTGATCGAACAAGCGTCACGCTCGTCTTGAACGCCGTCTGTAACTCCTTGCGCCCTTGGTTGAGAGCTTCTGATGCTAATATAAACCTGATTCAGAAACCTGGCCATCGACGGGCTACTCAGGTAACCTGCATGGAGGAACGTGGCGGTAGAACCGAGCACGGGCTGCGACGTCTTTGAACCGCTTCTCCGGTCCATCGAAGCCCATCAGCCACATGTAGTCTGAATCTTCGGAAAGTCGACGAGAAGCGTCATTGTATCGCCCGCGGTGTAATGGTAATTCCGAAGTTTTTGGTCATTCATGGGCACAGCGCCCGGTGGTTCATGCTCGGCATGATGGTTGAACCCGGAGATTTTTGGGGTCTGACTCTTCTTGTAAAGAGGATGACTCTCACGGCGCAAGTTTCGATCGATTTCTACTGATCGGTCAAGGTCCCGGAAATACTGACCATTGAGTTCTGGGAGGGCCTTCAGCGAAGACAGGGCGTATTCGTTATCCAAAACCGAAAGAGGGCGCGCAGGCGCTGCTGGCCATCAATGACCTCCTGCGCCGTCCGGACTCGGCGAGGTAGAACACAGGCAGGAGGGAATTGTCTGAGAATGGCAGGACTTCACCAGGCGGCTGGACCGATTGTCGTCTCAGACTCTGCGCCGCTGAAGATTGGCGTCAGGACGAGATCGCCAACTCTTCTGCCGAAATTGAAGCGACGCTACGGGCGTGGCCTGACTGGTTCAGCGAAGATCTTCCCGCTTCTTTAAATACCCTCCGGTCCGCTCTGTTTGATAGTGGACTGACTTTGTCCTTTGCTGTCGCTGCGTTGTTCTGGCCGGAAAGTTCTATCGACGTTCTTACTTGGCTTTCGCCACATCAAGTCTCGGAAAACAGGCGCGATATCGGGCGATCTCGACGTTCCCGGAAACATTCAAGCCAGCGCGGCGACACCAGCGATCGAGCCGCGCCCTGGCGTTCGCGAGAAGTCGTCAAACGGAAGTTGCGGTGCTGAACTGGCGACGCGTTTCAGATCGCCGTTTCATACCGTTTCAGGACTCGATCAGCCGATCCACCGTTGATGCACGTTTAGGCCCCGCTGACGCGGTACTCGAGTTCTCTAAAAGCCCGTGAGCCCAGGCAATCGATCTTGAGACGCATCACTACCACGACCCCGCCCCTTGAGTTCAAGCGCCGCGAATTCGATCGGACACCGGCGAGCCAACCTACACAAGTGGCTCTGGAAGTGGTTTCAAATTTCTTCCTTGTTCACCGTGATCCCGCTTTTATCCAGATACACGAGTAAAGTGTTGCGTCTCGCTCTCGCGGCGTCGTTTCGGTTGTTTGGCGAGCGGCGACGCGAACCTTCGCTGATCGCGAGGTTGAGCTTTTGAGGTGTCTCGGAAACCGAGATGACGAGATGTTTCACCGCCCGAGTTGATGAGATCGCCGGGGACCGAGTGGTGATTCACTGTTTAGGTACTTCGGAATGTGAATTGTTTTTGCTTTGCTGGCACGGGAAGTCTCCTCCTGTGGTTCACGTCCCCGGAATTGGCTTCGAGCGGTCGGGGCTCACGTTGTTAGACACTGTCTGGATGCACCTGGTTTTTGTGGTGGAACTCTTGTTCCGCAGCCGATGATACACCGTCGGATATCGAGCGCGCCATGTGGAGTTGATCACTGAACAACTGGACTCATCGCACTGCATCCGTGAGCGCGAACGAGCACGTGGGTCCGAACGAAGCATC
>ERZ1370068.10748-contig-9419_pt1 | contig 42877 bp, 75 predicted proteins | sample MGYA00561227_ERZ1370068 | MGnify/ENA primary metagenome ERZ1370068 (study PRJEB38410, sample SAMEA6850437) | metagenome | study: Metagenomic assessment of the ecological functions of the soil: analysis of the soil microbiota associated with the... | reverse complement strand
TACGTATTGCTCACGACCATCGCCACCGACACACCCACAACCCTGAGCGAGCGAACCCGAGCCATATCCGAACGAACCTCCTGCCCCGATCGACCGCCCATGTGGCGGCACTTAGCGGTACAGACGTGCCATCGCCGAAGGTTCCTTCACGCTGCCCTGGCATAATGGCGAGCTTGTTCAGGCGCCCTTCCTCCACGGAAACCGGGTGAGGACGCGACCGCGTGACGGTTCCCGTCAACTGTGACGGTTCAGAGCCGATCCGCGTGACGCTTCCACGACGATAAGAGCCCGGACGGATCAATGCTACGGTCGGTGCGTTGCCGCGGGTACGCCACCGCTTCGAAGTACAGCGCGAACGCCGCCGTGCCGTCCGCGGCTTTTGCTCAGTCGAAGAACTCCGGTCGGTGCGTAATCGCCGTGTTCGGGCAGTGACAGACCGAGGGAGCACCGCCGCCGCTGCAACCAGCCAGGCATGACCGGTTGTGCGTACGACCGTCAGCGCGCCAATCGAGCGGCCCCCTCAGAGCGAAGACGACCTCGCTGCCGACAACCTCTGCGACTTCCTGGGTAGGAACTGGATCGTGATCAGCCTGCCGAGATCACGCGCGGGCGAACGCGGCCCAGGCGCGGCCCGCGGCCTTTGTCAATCCGTGGCGATTCAGCCGATGGAGTGGGCGTCGCGGATGGCCAGGGCGAAAGCGTTGGCGCGCCGTCGTCCGACGTCAGCGGACTGGGCGTCGAGGTGACTGGCAGACCGTTGCGACGGGTCCGCTCCCCGCCGGGCCGCCGACGCGCCGACACCAGTAGACAGCCGTCGGGACGAAGTGCACCTGTATCGGCACCACGGACGAGGCCAGGCGTGCCGCGCGTCCACCCTCGGCGACGCCGCGTCCATTCCTCTCGCCGTACCCCGCCGACCGAGTCGGTCGATGGCTTCTGTCGAGCTCCTCGGCCAGCCCCGATTCCAGGGTCGCGCCGATCCGGCTTCGGCGGAGGCCCGCACGCGAACTGTTGTTCGATTGGCCGCCGCCAGCGTTGGTTGCTCGGCTGAACCGTGATGACTCGGGAGGGCCACCCACACGGCCCTGGGCAATCAGCAGCCCGCGACCCGCGCGGCGGGCGTCGGCGTCAGGTCCGTGGTGCGCTGGTCGAAGGCCGCTCGTGACTTCAAGATCGACGTCTTCCCGCACATCCTGCCGCGCCGGCTCTACGACCGCCTCATGGACGTTGCACCCCGCTCGGGTTGATGGTCAAGCGCGTCTCGAAATATCCGGCCATGATCGACCTCGATCGACGCTTCGAGATCATGGATCGCCACGAGGGCTATCGACAGGAGCCGACCCTCGCCGCGCCGCCACTCGAGGCAATCGCCCGGACCCGACCCTGACGCCCGATCTCGCCAGGCTGGCCAACGACGAGATGGCGGCGATCGTCGAGAAACACCCGGACCGCTTCCGCGGCGTCCGTCGCGCAGTTGCCAATGAATAACCGGATGCCGCGCTGCGCGAGCTCGACCGCGCGATACCGACGAGCTGGGCGCGCACCGGCGTGCAGATCTTTCTACGAACGTCGCGCCGCGCACGCGCGCTCGACATGCCCGGCCGGAAGTACCAGCCGATCTTCGGTAGCCGCATGGCGCACCACGGCTCCACCTATCTGGATGCGCCGCCCGCGGCGCCGAACTTTCCCGGACTACGTCGGCGAAGAGCGCAGGTCGAAGTATGACCTGTGGTGGGCGTTCGGCTGGCCGTATGAGTCGGCCGTCGCGATGGCGCGACTGCTGCTTTCGGGACTGTTCGATCGCCACCCGAACCTGAAGATCAATCGTCCATCACCTGGGCGGCATGGTGCCGCACTTCGAGGGAACGCCTTGGCGGCGGGCTCGGATCAGCTGGCAAGCAAGCGCACCGGACGACCCGGACGACGCCGCCGCGCGGGCCGGCGCGGCGAAACGACTCGATCGACTATTTCCGAATGTCTCTATGGCGATACACCACGCGCTCTTTGGTCCGGGGCGCATCCTCGGCTGATCAGATGTGGGCTGGAGTTCTTTGGCGTCGGAGCACGTCTTGTTCGGCACGGATGTGCCGTTCGGATCCGGCAGGCGATTGGCCTGTGCGCGGCGACCATCGCGGCGGTGGACAGGATCGGCGTCACCAGCGGCAGGAGCGCAGATGCAGATCTACGTCTGGTGCAGCGCGCGACGGACTGCCGAGACTGAAGCCGACCTGGCCGCGGTGGCCAAACCTGATGCTGCGAGCCGTGATGCCGCGAGTCGGCGTTCTCCGTCTAGCTGGACGCGGTGCGCGCCGGTCTGACGGCCCCGTTCAGCCTCAATGGTCCCCGGACCTGATCCGACCGATCTGTTCTGGCCTCCTGACCTGACCTCGACCGACTGCGCGGCGGCCGGATCGCGCGCAAACGTGCTCGGGTCTGACTCGCACCGAACGCTGGAGCACGTGGCCGGGCAGCGGCAGTGAACTGCGCTATCGGCAACGCGGCGGCCGTTGGAGCAGCGCGGATCGCGCTGCGGAATAAACGACCGCAGGGCCGACCACGGAAGCGCTGCGGTTGCGGAAGCGCCCGCAGGCTACGCGCAGCGTCAGCTGGCGGCCAGGCTCGGCCCGGCGCCCGACCAGGCCGCTGCCACACGCTGAACGCCCGCCGCGCCAGCTTGCGGATGCGAAGCCGATCGGTGAGGTCGTTGGACTGCCCGCGCGCGCGCCTCGAATCCCCTAGGTACCACCGCGGGGCTCGCTCACTTGACGAAACAACCGTCACGTCAACCGTCACGCTGGCGTCCACAACCGTCACGCCGAACTCGCGCAGCGTCGACCTCAACCTCCGCCTGCCCCTTCACTCGCGGCACGACGCCGAGCAGCGAGCGCCACTCCGTGAGCACGCTGCGACCCTGCGCGTGACGCTACGGCCACATTCTGTGACACACATTCCTCCCCGCGTGACGCTTTTCGCCCCCGCGTGACGGTTCGCGTGACGGTCCCTTTGGATAATGGGCGTCATGACCACCACTCAGCGCCAACCCGGCGCACCCGTACCCCTGCCAGTCGCCCGCACCAAGCGCCGCGCCGCGCAGCAATCGGCCCGGGCCACCGGGCTCCGCCGGACGCCCGAAATGAACGAACCGTGACGAATTTGCAAAAGCTGACATGGACTATTGACGCTTTCCGGTAAAGGCGGGCAGCATGGACTCGGCAGTTGGAACCAGTTGGCGCGGATCGCCGCCGCGGGCGCTCCAGTGGCGCTGGCTGGCTCCGGCTCCGGAGGTGTGCGATGGTCGCGGCGACCTGACGCCAGCCCGAGCGCTCCGCCGACCACGGCGCGCCGATCCGCGCGCGCTCATCGGTATCTGTCTGACGCTCGTCGCGTTGGCCGGCTCCTGTGTCTGGGTCGGCAACAACGAGGCCCGTCGGTGCTCGTCGCAACGCGCGATCACCCATCGGCGCCACCCTCTACCCGGCGGACCTGAGCGTGGCCTATGTGCGCATGGACGACGCGCTGCTCCCAGGCGGCGCTGCCCGCGGGGCGGCTGACGCGCTCGTCGGACGACAGTTGGCCGAGACCGCTCCACGCGCAGCAGAGTCATCGCTCGGGCGCAGGTGGCCACGCGCTTCGGGCTCCGGACCGGACAGGTGGCGATCACCATTCCAGCCAAGCCCGGACAGCGCCGTGGATGGCCGCTCCAGCCCGGTGACGGCGTTCAGGTGCTGGTTACCGTGGTCGACGGAGCCGCGCCGAGGCGCACGCCCGCCTTGGTCCTGGAACGCGCGCGGGTGTACAGCGTCGGTCGTGACGAGCCACTCTCGGTCCGATTGCCGCGGGCGACGACGCGACGTCGCGGGGCGCCATCAACACCGCTTACGCTGGCCGTCACTCCAGACCAGGCGCGCGCGCTCGCTGAGGCGCGCCGCCTCGGCGAGCTCGACGTCGTGCTCCTGCCGCCCAGTCCGCCACCCGCACCACCGGGCGGCGCGCATGGCCTAGCCACGGACCGATCCGGCTCGCGCTCGGCCTGGGCGACCAGGGGCTGGGCAGCGGCTGCGGACCCGCGCTGGATGCCGACCCTGGACCTGGCCACCGTGGTCCACTGCCTGGCGGCGGATCAGGTGCTGCAGGCCGTCGAGGGCAAGGCGGTCGACGCGGTCGTGCTCGCAGCGGGCTTGCACCGCTTGAACGAGTCGCTGCTGCGCGACCTGGAGCGCACGCGTGCTCGGTTGTCTCTGCTCGCGGCCGACGGTCGATCCGCTAGCGCTGTCCCGCGGTCCGCGTGCTGGTGCTGCCCTCGACGTCGAACCGAGCACGCTGCGCCAGGCTATTGCCGCGGTTGCACGCGGCGAACGTTGGGTGGCTCGGCCGCGCCAGGGCCACGCTGCGCAGACCTCGCCCGGACTCGGCGGTGGAGACCGCATCGTCGGGTGCGACGGATCCGATCTCGGCGTGATCACCGTCGCCGGCGGGACCGGCAGCCCCCGGGCGAACCACGCTGGCGATGAATCTCGCCGTGGCGCTCGAGCGCCATCGTACCAACCGTTCTGGTCGACGTCGACTGCTGCAGTCCAAGTGTCTCGGCCTACCTGAACCGCGACCCGAGTCGCAACGTGTACGCGCCTCGCGCACGCCGTGCGCGACGATCCGCACGGCTGGCGGTATGGGCTCCAGCAAGGCTGCAACCGCTCCATCCGCGCAGTCCGTACGGTCGACTGCTGTGCGGCTTGCCGAAACGCGGAGACGCGCGCGAGCGCTGACGCCCGCCGTCATGGAGCAGCTCATCATCCAGCTGCGGCAGGATCTATCGCTACGTCATCCTCGACGTCGGCGCCGAGCTCATGGGCACCGATGCGGCGCCGGCGGCCATCGCGCCGCATTGGCGCACGCTCAGCATGTGCTGCTGGTGGCGGTTCGGACCTGGTCAGCTTGTGGCACGGGCGCATCGCTGCTGGCACCTCCAGGAGCAGCTCGGCATCGATCCAGAGCGCATCAGCCTGGTGATCAACCGCTATGACCCGGCGCTACCACCACGAGCGGGGCGAAATCGAGTGGCATTTCGGCGAGCCGCGGCTGGGTCATTCCGCGCGACTCGTCGGACTCGAACGCGGCTTGCCGAGCAGACGCCCGGTCGTCCTGTACGGACGCAGCGCCATCGGCGCGCCATCCTGGACCTGGCTGGCCGCATCCACCAGCGCCGTATTCGCCTCGCGGATCTCCACGCCGACGGCGAACGAAGAGGGGGCTGGCGGACGGCGGTCGCCTCGGGCGTCGGCGGCGTGGCGCGCTGGGTGGCTGGTCGTGACGGCAGCGCGCGTCGCTCGACGACGACGGCAGCTCCACTTCGAGTTCGATCTTCAGACCACTGGTCGCCAGCGATCGCGCGGCCGAACGGGTGGTCCGCGAGCGCGTAGCCGAAGCGGTCAGTCAGGACGCTCGGCGACGGGCACCTGCTTGCTCCGACTGGTGACGACGAGCACACGGTGCGCACGATCATCGACGAGGAGGTCGCCACCTTCGAACGGCGCGCCGTCACGACCAACTCCGCCCTGCTGGTCGACGCGGACGGTGTCAGCGCCGAACTGTTCGACACGGTTTTTGGGCTGGGCATCCTGCAGCCATTGATGGACGATCCGCGTGTCGGGGAGATCATCATCAACGGTCCACTGCGCATCTTCGCCATTCGCGATGGTCGCAAAGAGCGGTGTCGGACGTGTCTATTTCGACACGGACGAGGAGCTCGCGCAACCTGATCAAACGCATCGTCAGTACCGCCGGGCGACGACTCGACGAGGCCGCGCCGATGGTTGACGTACGGCTCCGGGATGGCTCGCGACTGAACGCCGTCATCCCCGGCGGCCACGCGCTGGACGTCGGTGACGGTGCGCAAATTCGCCATTGCGCGTCCACTTCGCCGGCGCAGCTTTGTCGAGCCTGGGGCGCTGCCCTCGGCGGCGGCGAGTTCCCCGACGCGGCCGTGCAAGCCTGGCGTGAACATCCCGGTCGGTGGCCAGGCCGGCTCGGCGCAAGACCACGCCGCTGAATGCGCTCGGGGCCTCCATCGCCTCGCTCGCCGAACGCGTGGGTGACCGTGGCAGAGGAAGTGCCCGAGCTGCAACTGGATCGGCAGCTGCTTGCGGATTGCGTGGCGCTCCAGGTGCGCGGCAAGAATGTCGAGGGCATAGGCGAGATCACGATTCAGCGAGCTGGTGCAGCAACGCCTTGCGCATGCGTCCCACGCGCATCATCGTCGGCGAGGTCCGCGGCGCCGAGGCGCTTGACATGCTCCTTGGCCATGAACACCGCGGCACGAGGGCTCGCTCACCACGATCCACGGCAATCCCGCCGCGCGACGCGCTCGATCGTTCCCAGGCGGGCACGCTGGCCAGCGATGGCTGGTGAACGACTGGCCGCGGAGGAGTTGGCGCGCATGGTGTCGCGCACGATCGAGTCGTCGTCCAGTTGCGCGTCAGTGGCCGCCACCGGCCAGCGGTGTGGGCGAGCATCTTCGAGGTGATCGGCACCGAGGCCGGGCGTGATCGCCGCCACGAATTGTGGGGCCTCGATCATGGTCGTCGGTCTGGCGCGGGCGGCAGCCGCGGTGTCTGGAGAAAATGGCCGCGCAGGGCGTTGAGTACGCGCCGCCGCAGGCTCGGCGAGATCGCCGAAGAACGCGCCGCTGCTCCGCGTGACGCTTCGGCATTTTTTGTGACTCGCACATGACGCTCCGCGTGACGCTCGACCTTCCCGTGACGGTTCGCGTGACGCTCATATAGACAATCGGCGTATCGAGGAAACCACTCCGTGATCCCCTGCGCTGTCCGTGGCGTTCGCCTCGGGCGTGTATTTCACCCTACGCCGCCTGGCCTACCCGCGCCAGCCGTTCACGGCGCCGCGGCGACTGGAGCGTGCGCGAATTCCTGCTGGCTGCGCCGGCCTGCCGCGACGTCACGCCGCGCCAGGTTCATCCTCTTTCGGTTGGTTCGAGCGTGCTGACCCGGCCTGGTGGCGCAGGTCTTCCTGGGCTGGGGACTGGTCAGCGCGTTGGCCGCGGCGGGTGGTCTGTTGGCGCCCTACATCTACTACGTGCGCCGCCACGGCCGGCGCCGGGCGGCGGTCCAGGAAGGTTTGATCGAGGCAATCGAGCAGGTGCGCGACGCGATACGCACGGGGCTCTCGATCCAGGACGCGTTGGCCGGTCTGGGGCACAGCGGTCCAAGCGCGCTGCGCTCGGAGTTCGTCACCCTGAGCCGCGAGGCGCGTCTGTTGGGCTTCGGCGCCGCGCTGGTCGCGATGCGCGATCGGCTCGCCGATCGGTGTTCGACGTCGTGGTCGCGGCGCTGATTGTGAACGACCCAGGGCGGCCGGCACGTCAGCCAGGTGCTGGACCCGGCTGGCCGAGGCCACGCGCGCGCAGCTTCGCGTCCAGCAGGAGGCGCGCGCAGCAGGGAGCGCCACGGTGCTCTCGGCGCGCGTGGTGGCGGCTGCTCCGGTGGTTGCCCTGATCGGTCTGCGCGCGACCAATCCACGCTACCTGGCGGTGTTCGACACGCTCGGCGGTCAGGCTCGTGCTGCTCGGGTGTGTCTTGAGCGTTGCGCTCGGCTACCTGGCCATGCTGTATCTCACGCGCTTGCCCAGTCAGCGCAGGGTGCTGGTGCGATGAACGGTCTCCTGCTCGGCACGCTCGAGCCGCGCGCGCTCGATGCGCGGGTGGTGCTCTGGCCGCTGCTGGCTCGGGCTGGGTACGTGTATCCTGCTCCTGCTGAGCCAGCGCTGGTTGCGCCAGCCACCGGATTTGGGCGAGCGCTTGCGGCTCATGGATGCCGATGCGCGGCTGAATGACGCGCTCCAACGGCGCGCCGCGCTCAGGAGCCGCTGTTTTCCTCGAGGATGCTCGAAAACATGTTGCGGCGGTGGTCGACGACGCCGGACGTCTGGCGCAGGGCCTCCTGCTGCGCCTCGGGATGGTCGGCGGCGAACAGTTCGAGCAGCGACTGCGTGTGGCGCGGCCGGCGTGGGAGCCCGTCCAGTTCGTCGGCGAAAAAGTTGCCGACGGGCCTCTTCCCTCGGCGTGTTCCGGTCATGAATGTGCTGCACATCGAGCCATTCGGACCCTGGCGGTGTGGGTGTGCTGGTCGGATTCGGCGTCGGCCTCCTGTTGCCCGACTGGGACCTGAGTCGGCGCCACCGCGCTGCGCCGCGGGCTGATTCTGATGGAGCTACCGACGATCCTGACATGCTGACGCTGGCTACTTCGGCGGATGGCGCTCGAGCGAGGCGCTCGAAGAAGTCGCGCGCCACAGCAGAAGGCGTCGTTGCGCGTGAGCTCCGTCTGCTTCTGCGCGTGGCGCTGGGCCAGCGGCGCACGCTGGACGACGGTCGCGCGATGGCCCGGTCGATTGGTTCGCGCCGGGCTGAGCGCGTGATCGGCGCGCTCGGTGCGACCTACAGCCAGGGTCTGCCCCTGGCAGTCAGTCACTGCGACGCAGCGCAGTGCTCGAGGAGCGCAACAGCGGCTCCACGTGATCGAGGAAGGTGGAAAGGCGACCGTACGCATGCTGTTAGCAGTGGTGGTGTTGATCCTACCGCCTCTCTTTGTAGTAGTCCTCGTGCCCGCGGCGGCCAGAGCTCATGCGCACTCGGTGGCTAGGGACATTCACATCGACTGGGAATCTGATGTATTGGCTGTTGCATGTGCTGCACGACGAACGAGTGTCCAGAGTGCGGAGTTGGTGTGATCGACTCCAGGCTGGACAGGGGGACAGTCGAGTACGCGCTGAGTGGTCGCGCTGGTCGTGCTCGCGCTGTGCCGTGTCACTCGGTCTGCTTGGGACGCCATGTCAGAGTCTTCTCCGACGTAGGCAACACCCTGGTGGGCTCCGCCGGCACTGAGGACGTCCGTGCACTGGTTCTGTCCGCGTGGCCGATCTGGCCAGGCGCTGGTTGAAGTCGCGCTGGTTTTCCCGCTGCTCCTTGGATCGTCTCGCTGGGGCTGCTGCAGGTGGCGCTCTATGCCCATGCGCGCGACGTCGTTGTCACGGCAGCTCAGGAAGGTGCGCGCCTCGCCGCCGAAGATGGTCGCGGGCTGGACGACGGATATTCGCGCGCGTAGCCGACATCGCGCGGGCTGGACTCGGGACCTCGGTGTATCCGCTCGACACGCACGGACGGATGGGTCCGGGAGTCGGTCAATTCCACGATCGATACCAGCCTCAGGCCGATTATTCCGCTGGCCGATCCGAGACGGCTTGCCCATTCACGTGCGCTCGAGCGCCAGTCGCGAGCGGTTTCGAGCAAACGGCGGCGCCCAGTGACCACGCGGGTGATTCGACTGTGGATTGCACCTCGCGCGCCTGCCCGGCCGGGCACGTGAGCGCGCGGCGCGCCCGGGCGCACGTGCGGCTGGTGATGCTCTGCGAGCGTCGTACTGGTGCCGATTGCGGGCGCATCGGATCCGCTCGATGGGCTGGCTCAGCGCCGCGCTCGGCGCCTTCGGAGTCTGGTCGCGCTCAGGGCTCATCGACGGGCGAAGCCCGGCCTCGGGTGGCTGTTGGATCCTGGTCGGCGGAATCAGCCTGCTTGCGTCGGGTGCGTCGCTGGCTGTCGTTCGGTCCAGCCCTGTTCGTGGCGACCGCTGCTGACGCTGCATCTGGCTAACCAGGACATCGCCCAAACGACCTGGGCGGCAGAGAGCGGACCAGATGGCGACGCGGACCGTGAAGCGCAGCAGAATATGGGCCGCTCGGGCGAACAGCAGTGTGCGCAACACACTGGCCGCGGCGTTACCCGAGCCATTCGCGCTGCTCAATGGCCTGACGCTGCCGCGCTGCGCGCCGGCGATATCGACACGTCGTCGTCAGGTCCGGCGGATTATTCGTCCTCAGACGCAGACCATGGCGGCATCATCGAGTGCGACCGGACGGCACGTGGCGACGCACCAAGATTGGTCGTGCGCGGGCACCGCGTACGGTGAGGTTCATTGGCGATCCAGCGCGACAAGCCCAGCAAAACGTTGCCGCCGTGCGCGAGGCGCAAAAAGGCGGTTGCCGCACCCTGTTCTGGGGCACCCGTTGTGGGTCGAGGGGCTGGTTGTGTTCGCCCATCCCGGCACTCCAGCTCGAGACGCAGAACAGCCCCGTTCAGGCGAGTTGCTGTCTGGAGGACACCAGCGGCTCGAAGTCCGGACGAATGAGCCGCGCCGCGCCTGCAAGCGCCAGGACGTCCCTCGACGTGACCGCGGCGCTGCTGCAGGAGCGAAAGATCAGCATGCCGCTGCGCCGCCCGCTCAGGCGCTGGTAGTCGAAACGGCCCTGGTGCTGCTTCGAGTCCCGCTGGCGTTGGTGTTTGGATCGTCGCGCTCAGTCGCGTGCTTCAGGCGCACTCCGCCGTCGTCACCGGTCGCGCACGAAGTGGCCGCGCGGGAACGCGCTCGGTTTGAGCCCCGAAGATGCACAGCGCCGAATGCTGCTCCGTGTCGACGAAGTGGTGCCCGGACTGGGCGCCCGACCGCAGGATGCTCGAGGTTGCTCCCGGACGTCTCGGCGTTTCGCCTCGCGGAGGGCCGGGTCATGGCCAGGGCGCATTATCGCCTGGACCTCGCCGATCTACCGTTGCTCGGCTGGGCTCCGCCGTTGGGTTGCGCGTGGAGCACCGGGTGAGGTCGATCCCTATCGCGCCGGGATCAGTCACCCGGCCGAGGCACGGCCATGATCAACCGACGCTTTCGAGCGCAGGCGCTCGGCTTCGTCGTAGTGGCGCTGCCCATGTTTCTGGCGATCGCCGACTGGCGATCCGATACCACGCTGCTGACCCTCGAACGACGCAGCCGCAAAGCGCCGCCGTCGACGGCGCGACCGGGCGGCGCGACGCGCGTCGACATGGACCTGTTGCGCGCCAGTGGCGGCAGCGATGTCCAGGCTCGACGTGGATCGCGCGCGGGCAACGGGCCGCGCATACCTCGATCAGACGCTCGCCTCTGCCGTCGCGTGGCGCAGCCAGCCGCGTTGGCAGATCGACGTCACTCGGACACACGTCCGTCAGCGTCGTGGGCACTCTTGCACACCGTCTTCCTCCGCGTAGTCGGGATGGACCAGGTGCCCATTGCCGCCACGTCGGATGCATCGGTCGAATACGGCGCGTCCGCGCGCCCGTGCCATAGGCGCGCCCAGTGAAAGGAGCACTCTGTCATGACGCTTTGGAGTCGAGGCCGCACGAGGCGAGCCCGCGCGTAATCGTCTCCGTCTGCTCGGCTTTGTCGCGCTCATGCTCGGCTCGGGCGTGGCGTTGGGCGCATTGGCGGGGCGGACCACGGTTACCCGATCGTGTGCCAACGTGCGGAGCAGATCACCGGCCTGCTGAGCCATGCCTCGCTGCCGCCGATGGCGTGGCGTACGCTCGCAAGCGCCGCCTGGCTGCTGTGGCTGTGGGTATTCGGCTCGCTGGCAATCGAGCTCCGGACTCGCGGCGCTCGAGGCCGGCGCGCACGGGGCAACCTGGGTCGCGCGGGTGCGCGTGAGTGACGCATTGGTTTACGCTACCACTCGCGCGCGTCGGGATGGTCGCCGCCGCGTTCGCGGTTCGGCGCTGACGCGAGCGATGCCGGTCGCGGCTGCGCCCTTGCCCATCGCCGAGCAGGTTCTCGCGTTCAGGCAGAGGATCGCGCCGATATCGTCGAGCCTCAGCGCGCGGGCGTCAGCAACTACCTCGTCCGAGCCGGGGCGACACCTCTGGACGATCGCCGCGCACTTCTACGGCTCTGGGGACGAGTACCGTCGACTGGTCGAGGCCAACGTCGGTCGACGCATGTCCAACGGTGCCGCGTTCACGCCCCAGGGCATCATCCAACCCGGCTGGGTTCTGGAGGTGCCTGGACCGACGGTTTTCATCGAACAGGAGGGCATCGCGCGCTGGTACACGGTGCGTCCGGCGACACACTGTCGACCATTGCAAGCGCACCCTCGGCGAGCGCGACCGATGGGTGGAAGTATTCGAGTGCGAATCGCGACACGGCACGACTGCCGAATGGCCCGAGCGCTGGACGATCCGGACCTGATCTGGCCCCGGGTTGCGGTTGCGCCCTGCCCGACGAGGCGCCACCTACCAGTGCCCAACCAGCCGAGTCGCATGTCGACGACGTCGAGGTGGTGCTCGTTACCGCCGCCGTGGCGCCATGGAGCTGGCGCCGTCGCCTACCTGCGCCCGGTCGCGCCGCAAGCCGCGGAACCAGCGTGACCTCCCGGGTCAGCAGCGGAATCACCGCGAGCGCGGAAGACGATCCGCTCGATCCGCCGCTGCCGCCACTCGTCCGCGACGTCCACCCACTGGTCCGCATCGCCGCCGATCAGGCGGATGCCGATGTTCCGCGGTCGACGACGCGGCGACGACGGTGACGGCGCCCGCGCAGGTCGACGTCGATGCCAGAGCGCCGCAATTGCCCATCGATGCCTCTCAGGTGCCCGTGACTGCCGCTCTGGGCGCGCTCGGCGCCCGCCGCCGCGGCTGGGCCGGCGACCCTCGGGCTGACGCGCCTCCGTCGCTGGCGGCCGCTGCCGAGGCGAGCCCGGAAAGCGAGGTCAAGCTCGATGGCGGCTACGCCGAAGCGCCACTCGAGGGCGAGCGGCAGCGTCGACTGGGAGGGTGGAGGACACGTCAACGGCGCAACGGCGCTCGTCAGTCAGTTCTTGAAGGTCGTCGACGAGTACAACCTGGCTGAAGTCCAGCCCATCTTCGTGCGCCATGGCGCTCCTCGACGGCCCTCACACTCGCCGCTGGACTGGCGGAGCAAGCCATCCTGCTCGACCTGGCGCGGTCTTTGGCGAGCGACTGCAGGTCGGCCTGCTCGGCCTGGGTGTCGATCGACCAGGACGTCCACGCGTGCTTGACGCCGCTCCGCAAAACTCCTGGGCGCTCCAGCCCCGCCGACGCGGCGCGTGACCCGGCGCCGTGGTTCGTGCCGCTGGGCGTGCTGTTTGACCGACAGCTCTTTTCGGCCAATTGGAGCGCGCTCGGGCATGTGCTGGTGGTGAGCACTGCCCCGGGCACTGGCGCACGAACCATCCTGACCAGCCTCCTCGCGGAGACCACCGCGCGCCACTCGCCCTGAGGAGGCTCCGTGTCTGGCTGGTCGACCGCGGCCGCGGCTTGCCGCCGGCGATGACGGAGTTGCCCCACCTCGACACTATCGTCCCAGGCCCCGACGTCGAGCCTTGCCCACAGCTGCTCAGCGGACTGGTGGCACGCTTGCGCGCCTCCGAGCTACGGAGCAGCGCGCCGAAGGCGGCACCTGGCTGGAGCTGGCGATCGTCGTACCCAGAGGCTCACCGGTCTGGGCGGAGGCGGCCGCCGAGCTGCGGGCACCATGGCAGGCGGAGCCGAGCCGCATCGGCGTGCGCTTGATCGCCGCCTCGAGCGATCCGCCCGCCGCGACGCTCAGCCCGCTGCTGCCCAGCTTCACCACCAAAATGGTGCTGCACCTCGAAGAAGAGGAGCACAGCGTGGCGCTGCTGGGATCGGCCGATGCCGCGTTTCTAGGCGGTGGCGGCCGACTCCTCGTGCGTGTCGAGGAGCGCGAGCCGATCGAGCTACGTGCGGCTACCAGGTGGCGCCCGGGTACATCTCCGAGCGCCTGGTGAAAGTGATGCGCACGGCGTTTTCGTCGAGCGCAACCCTGCCGCTCGACGTTGCCGCGGTCGAGAGCGCCACCGACGCGCATACGAGAGCCAGTCACGCCCACGGCGACGAGCCGGACAGCCATATAGACGCCCGAGGATCGAGCCCTGCGACGACCTGTCGCTGAGTCGCTGCTGCCCTCGTCCGAGGTCGCCTCAGCCCAGAAACTTCGAGGCCGCGGAGTCCACACCGCCACGCCAGATCGCCACGCCCAGGACCCGGCGACGACCGACGCGCCGGTCACCGACCAACCCACCTCCGAGCCGACGTCGTCGACGCTGGCGGCGCCAAATCCGTCAGATCCAGGCCCGGTGCGGCTCCTGGTGGCCCCCGCGGCCCCGATTCACGTCATCTGCTTCGGCGAGCCACGCGTACTCTGCGGCGAGCAACAGGACTGGCCACGCCCCAACGGCGGCCTGGCGACCACTGAAAGCCCTGGGAGGGTCTTGCTGTACCGCGGCCTGCCAATCGGTAGAAGGCTGTGCGCGTGAGTCGCTCGGCGATCGCTGTGGCCTGACGAGTGACCGCGACGTCACGCATCGCATGCGCCAGGCGCGCTACCCGGATCCGTTCAGCGTTCAGAACTCGGCCGCGGGCAGGAGGCCGCTGAAGACGGCATTGCCCTCGAACGTAACGGCGCGTTCTTTCTCGATCACGCTGTCGTGTACAGCGACGCTCGGGAGTTCCTCGGGGCTGACACGGCTCGCACGCATCTTCGCCCGGGCAGCGAGCTGGTCATTTCCATACCTCGAAGCGCGCACGCGCCGTCTACACCGCTGACCTGTTGTCTGGGCCCGGTATTGCTGTGCGTCGTTACCGCGTGAGGTCGACGATCGCGACGAAAGCGGCGTCACGCTGCGCAGATTCCACTTCCGACACAAGCTCCAGCACGCCGTCCTCACTCCCGGCGGGCTGGCACGCGAGGACGCGGGCGGGTCAGGCTTTGACTCCGCCCGACATGTACCGCGAGTTGATCGATCTCGAACCCACCGACGAGCGCATGTGGCGTGCGTTGCATGGCGCATGGGCGGAACGTACAAGGACGCGCTGTCGCTCCCGTCAGGACGAGCATCGCCTGCGCACGATCCCCTGCGCGACATGGCCCCTCGCCGACGGTGACGACCCGCTGGGCGATGCAGCCGAGCCCAGGGCGGCCACGAGACGCGACTTCGAGCGCTTGCTCGCCGAGCTCGAAGCGCTCAACGCCGCAGGTACGCCGAACCAGCGTGGCCCGGCGCCCAGACTCCCGCGCCGCCGCGGCCGCGGCCGCGAGCTGGCGCTCCTGGCTTCCACGTCCAGCACCATAATTCGCGTTCCTCGCGGTGTTGCCGTTGCGCCGCTCCGCGCCGCCTTCCGGAGCCATGACACCAATCGGCGCGAGTCCGGCGACCAGATGCTCGTCGATTGCGCGTACTGGTCGAAAAACGGCAGTTGAAAGAAAAAATCGGTCGACGGCGCAAACGTCGCCAGCGTCCGTCGACTCTTGCCGTCGACCTGAACGGTCGACGCAGGCCAGCGCTCGCGCCGCGGTGTCGATACCGAGCAGCGCGAAGGCGTCTGCCGTCGGAGCCCAGAAGAATCCGACCTGCGGCTCCGACGCGAGGGCGGTGCTCGATCGCTGCCATCCGGCCGCACCACCTCACTCCGTCGTAGAGCGCGGCGAATCATCCGACGCGGACGCGAAGGCGAGCCACTCGCCGTCCGGCGACCACGAAAAAGGCGAGGTCGTTCTGACTGGACGCCACGCGCACGACTTGACCGACGCCGTCACGCACGTCTCAGCGGTGACGCGCCAGCCGAAGCGCGACGTACGCCAAGCTTGTCGCTCGCGGGTGCCCAGGCTCCGGGGCTCGAAAGCCGCCCGGCGGCTCCGCGAAGCGTTCTTCGCGGACTCCGCCCAGGCTCGATGTGCGAAATCCGACCCAGAGCGTCAAGGATCAGACCGACCGTCAGCGCCAATGTGTACCGCGATCGTCGAGCCGTCGCGTCCCACGACCAGTACAGCGGCTGGCCAACCGCTCAGGCGACGCGGGGCTCAGCTGCCGAGGCATCCAGGTAGATGCAACCCAGATTCTGCGCGCGCTGCAGAAGCGCGGCCGGGTGGCGGTTGTCCGGCGACCAGTACGAGGTAGATAGGCGCGAGTTCGGTCGATTCCAGGGTGTGGCCGCCGATGACCCGGTCGGGCTCACCAGCCAGGACTGCGCTCGACTCCAGCGCGCCCGCGTACACGATCGATACCCGGCGAAAGCCAGCCCGGTGCCCGTCTGAGCTGTAGGTCGGCCAGCGAAACGTCCAGCCCGTGCTGCTTCGAAAGCCCGTTGATCGCCTGGGTCAGTTGACGAGCGCGCCCGAGCCGTCGGCGCACTCGGCGATGTACGCCTGGTCGTCCCGGAGCCAACGTAGGCGATCTGCGACGCGGTCGATCGGGCGGTACACCGACCACACGGAACGGGATGTTTCGGATGCGGATGACCGCGTCGAAGAGCATCGTCGTTGCCGAACAGTTGGCGCGCCACCGTTTGGCCGATGACGGCGACTTTGGCGGCGCTGTCCATGTCGCCCTCGTGCAAGAAAACGGCCCCTCAGCCACTTGCCAGTCGCGGATCTGCTGGAACTCCGGCGCGACTCCTTGGGCCAAAGTGCCCCAGTTCAAGTTTCCCGCGACCACTTGATCCTGGCGCCGCAGCACCGGCGAGACAAACGCCACCGAAGGCAGCTCGCGCGCCATCGCCTTACCATCGCTATCGAGCAGGGTATTGACGTTGCCGAAGCCGGCTCCTAACGCCGCCCTGCACGTTGCTTCCAGGCAAGACGATCAGAACATTGGTGCCAAGCGCGGCGATCTGCGCGCGGATCGTCGACTTGGCGCCTTCGCCGATCGCGACCATCGCGATCACGGCGCCGACGCCGATGATGATGCCGAGCATTGTCAGGAAAGCCCGGAGCTTATTTCTCGCGAGCGCGCGCAGCGCGAGTGCGCAAGGTCATCAAGGCTTGCACTTAATGCTCCACCTTCGCAATCACTTGTTCGCTGACCCGATCGGAAATCACCAGACCGTCGCGAAAGATAATCTGCCGCCGCGCATACGCCGCAATATCGGCTTCGTGGGTGACGAGAATAATCGTGATGCCCCTGCCCCGTGTTCAGTTGCTGAAACAAAGCCATGATTTCGTTGCTGGTGGCGGAATCGAGATTGCCCGTGGGCTCATCCGGCGAGAATCAGCGACGGCCGATTGACCAACGCGCGTGCGATCGCAACCCGCTGTTGTTGGCCGCCGGAAAGCTGGTTGGGCATATGGTCGAGGCGCTTATCGAGTCCAACTAAAGACAGCACTTCGATCGCCCGCTGATGCCGTTCTTGGCCCGCAAAGCCGTTGTACATCATCGGCAGCTCGACGTTTTCGAGCGCTGTCGTGCGCGAGAGCAAATTGAAGCCTTGAAAGACAAAGCCGATCCGCTTGTTGCGGATATGCGCCCACTGATCCGGCTTCAGCGAGCCGACCTCATGTCCCTCAAGAAATATTTGCCTGTGTTCGGCCGATCGAGACAACCGAGGATGTTCATCAAAGTCGACTTGCCCGAGCCCGATGAACCCATCACCGCAACAAATTCGCTGTGCGCGATCGTCAGATTGATGCCGCGCAGTGCCGGCACCTCGACATCGCCCATCCGGTAAGTTTTATGGACATCTTCGACGCGGATCAGCTCGCTCATCGGAAACCTGGGCGCGGCTGCGCCGGCTGGAACGGATTGACCGTTGCGGATTGACCCTGGTTGGCGCCGCTCGACAGACCGATAATGATCGGGTCGTTTTCCTTGAGCGCACTGTCGATCACCTCGGTCTTCGAGCCGTCGGTGATGCCAACCTGGACCTCGACCGGTTGGGCTTTGCCGTCTTTGAGCAGGTAGATTTTCACCTGGCGCACCGGGCGCGCCTCGCCAGCCGCCGCCGCCGCTGCCCCGGCGCGGCTCGTCCGCCGCGCGCCGACTCGCGGGCCGCCGTTCGGCTTTGCTCCTGGCGCAACAATTCTTGGCTCTCGTTTTTCTCTTCCGGCGGCTTGAAACGCAGCGCCATGTTCGGGATCGTCAGCGCGTCTTCCTTTTCGCTTACGAGGAATTGCACGTTGGCGGTCATGCCGGGCTTGAGCAGCAGATCTTTGTTGTCGATCCGCACCACGGCATCGTAGGTCACGACGTTTTGAATGATCGTCGGCGCGTTGCGCACCTGGTGCACTTTGCCGCGAAAGCGGCGCGCCGAAACGCGTCGACGGTGAACGTCACCGGTTGCTCTTCGGCGCACGTTGCCGACGTCGGCCTCATCGACGCTCGTATGAACCTCCATCTTGGCGAGATCGTTGGCGATGGTGAACAGCGTCGGCGCTTGCAGGGACGCCGCGACGGTCTGACCCACGTCGATATTGCGTGAAATAACCATGCCGTCGACCGGCGAGCGAATCACCGTATTGTTCAAATCCACCATCGACTGATTCAAGCCGGCCTGAGCTTGAGCGGTCTGCGCTTGATTGACGTTCAGTTGCGCTAACGCGGCATCGTAGGCGGTCTGCGCCGCATCGAGGTCACTCTGTGCCATCAACTCCCGCTTGCGCAGCTCGCGGCTCCGCTCCAAAGTCCTGAGCGCATCTTCCACGCTGACCTTCGCTTTGGCATGATTCGCTTGCGCCGCCAAAACATTGGCCCGCGCCTGGTCCACTGCCGCTTTAAACTTGTCTTGATTCAGTTGGGCGACGACCTGCCCGGCGTTCACCTTAGTATTGAAATCGGCGAGAAGCTTGTCGATCGTGCCGGACACCTGGCTGCCGACTTGCACGGTGACAACGGCTTGCAATGTACCCGTCGAAGACACCACTTGGCGCACATTGCCGCGGCTCACCGGCACAGTGAGATAAGGCGATTCGGTGGGAGCGCCGAGGTTGCGCCAATAGGCGAATCCCGCGCCGCCGATTAGAAGCAGTGCCGCTCCGGCGAAGACAATCTTTTTAATCTTCATGGAGGCGTCTCTCGCAAAAGACGGAACACCTTGGCCGCAAAATCATTCGGATCGCGCTGAGCCATGCGCCGATAAGTCAAACCCGTGGTAATTTCCGCGTTGGGCTCTTGATCTTCGATCACTTGCTCGAAGGCGACGCGAAAGCGCGACACGGGCGCGGCGCCGGTCATTTCATATTCCAGCTCGCTCACACGGCCCTTGAGATAGTAATTTGTTTTGAAGTCGCTCAGCATGAGCGTGATCTTGCCGGTTTTTCTGAGATTGTTCGCCGTCGAGCTGTTTTTCCAGAGCGCCATATCTAAAGTCGATGCACTTTTAGCAATCACTTCATAATAGGATAACAAAGCCGGATGCGCCCAACCGTCTTCATCGATGGTAAAGATCGGTATGATCTTGCCTTCCTGAGCTTCGATCTCTGCGCCACCCAGGCGCTGCAACAGCTCGGGCGGCAATTCTTTTCCCAATAGTTGCGACATAACGTCTACTCTCCTCGACGATGGGTCTTATACCCGATCTAACGATCGAGAACCAGCTCCTGCCTCTTGCCAAACCCTTGGGCGTTGTCGATATAAAAAACCTTCTCCGGCGTAACGCAGTAAAACTTGACCTTGAGGAACGCCTTTGTAAAAAACCCCGCTGCTGGGATCGGTAAAGAGCTTGATCACGTCCGGATACTTACGCGCGTAAACGGCCATCGCCTTGGCTTTTTCAGGACGCCGTCGACGAGCGCGACCTGGCCTTCGAGCTGAATGCCCTTGATCTCGCGCCAGTCGTGGTAGTCTTCCTGAATCGTGACCGCGACCTTTGAGTTTAGAGCTAGATTCTGGCAGTGCGCGCGAATCGGGTGCGGAAAGAAATACAGCTGCAAATCATCGCTGGCATAAAACACTGTCGCCGCCCACGGCGCATCACCGGCGCAGGTCGCCAGCGTCATGGTGTTGTGTGAGCGAAGATAATCGAGGATTTGGCCTTTCAGGTTCGTCAGCCATTGTCAACTTCGAAGTTTGCGCAGAAAACGGCGAGTTCCACGAGTCAGGATTGATGCACGAGCGGCGCCTTGCGCAACGCGGTCAAATCCGCCGCGCCGACGCACAAGCATGCTGACCTTGAGCTCATGGATCACGCCGGCGATAAATTCTATCACGCTTTGCCGAAGACTCCAATGCCGCGGCCAAGAGCGGTTGGCCGAAGGCGCCGATGTCGGCCCCGAGCGCGATTGCCTTGGCGATATCGACGCCGCGTGCGAATGCCGCCGGAAGCGATCAACGGAATATCCGGCAGCGCCTGGCGCACGCTGACGAGCGCTTCCTCGGTCGGAATGCCCCAGTCGGCAAAGGCCGTATCAGCTCGTTGCCCTGTTTCACGGCGCGCTGCGCTTCGACCGCGGACCAGAAGTCCCGCCGTCTCCGGCGACGTCGATGCGCTTTGACGCCGGCGCGCTGCCAATCGGATCGCGCCGCGTCGACCGAGATGCCGTTGCCGACTTCCTTGGCGACCACGGGAACTGCGAGCTCCCGGCACACCGCCGCGATCTTTCTCACGTCAGTCCTTTGAAGTTGCGATTGCCTTCCGGCTGAACCGCTTCCTGCAGACGCGTTTAGATGAAAAATCAACGCGTCGGCGCCGATCATCGCCACCGCGCGCCGGCACTGCTCGAGACCGTGTAGCCGTAATTCAGCTGCACCGCGCCCAGATTACCGAACAGAAGAATATCCGGCGCGACGTCGCGCACCTGAAACGAACCCGCCGCCGACGGCTCTTCGATGGCGACTCGTTGCGAACCGACGCCCATGGCGATGCCCAAGGCTCTGCGCCGCCGCGGCGAGATTGCGATTTACTTTGCGCGGCCAGATCGAAGCCGCCGGTCATCGAGGAAATCAGGATCGGCGCGCGCAAGCGCTTGCCCAAGAAAGTCGTGCTCGAGATCGATCTCATCGATGTCCAGCTCCGGCAGCGCGTTGTGGACGAAGCGAGTAGCGGTCGAGACCCGTGCCGGATGCGCTCGTGACGCGCTCGGTATCGAGGCAGATTTCGAGATGCTCTTTTTGCGTTGCTGGGTCTTGGTGAGGGCTTTGTTCACCCGGCGGCGTGGCATGTCAGCGCAGCGACAGCGAAATCACCGCTGCTTTTTCGCTGCGCTTGCGCTCTTTGGCCGCGGTAATCGGCGTGGTCTTGGCCGCGTCGGGATGGCGGCTCATGCCTTCGTCGTCCCAGCGATGGAAGAGCTTCACGTCGATGTCGAATTGATCGAGAATCCGTGCGTGACTGGTTTGATTGATGACGTCATTCGAAAGTCTTGGGGCGGTGATAGAACGCCGGCACCGGCGGAAAATCAATCGCGCCCATGCGCGTGAGCGTGGCCATCGCTTCCAAGATGACCGAGATGCAGCGGGCGTTTCGCGCACCACCAGCACGAGCTTTTTGCGTTCTTTCAATACCACGTCGGCGGCGCGCACCAGCAAGTCGCCGCCGAGCGAATGGGCGATGCCGCCCATGGATTTCATCGAACAAGGCGCGATCACCATCCCTTCGGTGCGAAACGATCCGCTCGAAATGCTCGCGCCCGACGTTGTTGATGTCATGAACGACGTCGGCCATCGCTTCGACGTCTTTCACGGAAAAAGGCGTTTCTACTTGGATCGTCATCCGGCCGGCTTTGCTCATGACGAGGTGCGTTTCGATATCGTCGATCTTGGCGAGGATCTCCAGCATGCGCACGCCGTAGATCGCGCCCGTCGCGCCCGAGATGCCAACGATCAGTCTTTTTTCTGATTCAATTGAGGAACTCCCACGTGAGTTGATCGCCGTCGCCGACGCCGAGATGTTCTTTCAGCCGCAGCGGCGCGACGATTTCGATTTTGTCATCCGGATAATCTTCTACCTCGGGAAATAGCACCGCGCCCAAGATTTTCTCGGAACTTTACCCGCTTGTCCGATAATTGCAATCGGATAGAGCCGGCGCATTACAAAAGCTTCCGTGCGCCGGTGGCCAGCGCTACGCCGGCCGATCCGTCGCGCACCCGCTGCCAAACGGCCGCGTCCTTCGGCTGCACTGGGCCGGACGTTTAGCGTTGCCGGAAAGGGTGAATCCCAAACATTGCTTCAAAGCCGCTTGCACCCAATCCAAAGCCATGAACGAAGCAGCTTGAGCCTAGATCGGAAAATATTATTCCGCCTCATCTGCTGCACGGCTTGCGGCTCGTCAATGGCCGGAAAGCGATGCCGCGTCGCCGCCGCGCCGCACTTTGATCGACTTCGCCGAGAATCGACAGAGCGATTTCCGCCGGCGTCTCGGTCCCGATGTCGAGACCGATGGGCAGCGTAAACCCGTTCGATCAACTCCTTCGCTGATCTTATCTTCATCGCGAAATCTCTGAAAGCAGGCTTTGATGCGGCGCCGGCTGCCGATCATGCCGATATATTTCGCCTGGCTCGGCAGAACCACCCGCAAGCAGGGCTCGTCATAAGCATGGCCCGCGGGTGATCAGCACGATGTAACACGAGGGCGTGATGCGTCATCTCTTTGAGCATCTGCGCCATGTCACCGACCAAAACTTCGATCGGCGTCGGGGAACCGCTCGCGGTTGGCGTAGAGCAAACGATCGTCGATAACGGTCACGTGAAAATCCAAGACTTTGGCGATTTTAACCAACGGCACCGCGATATGACCGGCGCCAACGACGATCAGCTTCGGCGGCGACGGCATCACCTCGAAAAAGACTTCCAGCTTGCCGCCGGCTTGCGGAATGTTCAGCGAAACCAGCTGTGATTTTTCGGCGCGCAAACGTGCTGGCGCTCTCTTCGACGATCGCCTGGACGACGCGCCGATCGCCGATCGTTTGCGCCGCTTACCTTGTCATCGCGTACCAGACATTTCGCGCCCGGCTCAACGTGCACGCCGGCCTTCGACCTCGACGACGGTGGCGAGCACGGCCGCCGCGCCCTGCTTCGCTGATCTGAACGAGTTCTTCGGAGAGCGAAATCATTTACCTGCCGGCGCTGCTTCCTGCTCCCGCTCATTCCACCAGGGATCGATAAATACGTTCATGATGCCGCCGCACACGGCCGGGCTGTCCGAGGAAATATCGTCCAGAAGGTCGACGCGCACCGTTCTCGGCTTGCGCGTGCGAATCACCTCGATCGCCTCACGCTTCACATCCGCCTCGCCGCAACCGCCGCCGATGGTGCCGAGGATTTCCCCCAGGCGGTAACCACCATCTTGGCGCCGACTTCGCGCGGCGTCGAGCCTTTGGTTGAGACGATGGTTGCCACAGCCAAGGTTTCTCCCTTGTCGAGAAATTCCTTCACCTGGTGATAAATCGAATCTTTCTTCTTGCCTTCGAGGTCTGCATCCGTCATAACAAGCGCCGGGTCCAGCCATGTTCGTTCCTCCGAATAATGAAGATTAGAATTGCAGTCGGCGATCCTCCATCCTCGATCTACGACTTGCTAAGCCACCATTTCTGCAGACGTCCGCCCGAGAGCGACCAAACTGTTTACGTTATGCACGGACAAAAACAAATCGAGATAAGGCAACGCCGCTTGCATGCCTTTGCACAGCGGCTCGTAGTTCTCGCTCGCCAAAAGCGGATTGAGCCAGATGATTTTCTTGCAGCGCCGCTTCAGATCCTGCATCTCGCGTTCGAGCAAGCTCACGTCGCCGCGGTCCCAGCCGTCGCTGATGATCACGACGACGGTCCGGTGAGTTACCATGCTCGGCGCAAAGTCGCGATTGAAACGTGTGCAGCGAGCGGCCGATGTTGGTGCCGCCGGACCAGCCGAGAATGCTGCCGGAGATCTTTTCCAGCGCGTTGACGATGTCCTTGGTACGAATCAGGTGCGTGATCCGGCTGAGCGAGGTGCTGAAAACAAAAGTCTCCACGCCCCACAGCTCGTTCTGCAGGCCATACATGAATTGAATCAAGAATCGGCTGTAGCAGTCCATCGAGCCGCTGACGTCGCAGAGCAGCACGACTTTGGTTTTCTTGATGCGGCGCTTGCGATGCACCAACTCGACGAGCTCGCCGCCGTATTTCATGCTGCGGCGCATCGTCCAGCGTGGATCCACCGTATTGCCCTTGCGGCCGATTTTCTTGCGCCGGCTGATTTGCGTCGCGATCTTGGTCGCGATCAGGAGAATCGCGCGCGCGACGGCGCGGCTCTCCTCCACGCCCATCTCGCTGAAGTCTTTGCGGTTCATCAGCTCCTGCGGGCTATAGGTCGGCACCGAAAACTCGTCGAGATTTTCCAGCGGCAAGTTTTCCTTGGCTATGGTCTCTGCCGTGGCTTCTTCGAGTCCGCCTTCTTCGTCGCCGCCTTCGGGCGCGGGCGACTCGGTCGGCGTGCCTTCGATCTCCATGGTTTCCATCGGCACCCGCTCGTAGCTCATCTCGCGCCAGAAGGAATCGAACAACAAGTCAAAGGCGGGAAAATCTTCTTTCTGCGAGACCATATTCGCGCGCAGCAAGGCTCTGAAGTCGGTCTTCTCGGCGAGATCGACGTGCTCCACCGCCCGTGAGGCGTCGAGCACTTGACTAAGACTTACTTTGACGCCCAACTGTTTGAGCGCGCGGGCAAACGCCATCAGATTGGGCAAGGTTCCCTGGCCGCGCGCCCGCAGCCACGCTGTTGACCGCCGCGGCGATTGTTTCTGAAGTGACTTCCATCGAACCTTAACTCACCATCTCGGGCGACGCCCTCAATAGCGGCGTCCAAGTTAAGTTGCCGTCCTTCGACCTGGTCGCGCAAATGATGCAAGTCCTCGCGGTATTTGAATACGCAACCCATGGTTTCGACGACGGTCTTATCGTCCAGATTTTTGCGGTTGAGTGCGATCAACGCCGAAGCCCAATCGAGGGTTTCGGCCACGCCGGGCCGTTTGTAAAAATTCATCTCGCGGACCTTTTGCATAAAGGCGCAAATCTGCTGCGCCATCTTGGCTTCGACCGCGGGAAACTTGGTCGTTATGATCTCGTACTCCTTTTCGAAGCTCGGATACTCGATCCAATGATAGAGACAACGGCGTTTGAGCGCATCATGGATTTCCCGCGTGCGGTTGGACGTTAGAAACACGTAGGGCCGGTGTTTCGCCGCGATCGTGCCGAGTTCGGGGATGGTAATTTGAAAATCCGACAGGACCTCGAGCAAAAACGCCTCGAACTCCATGTCGGCGCGGTCGATCTCGTCGATCAGCAGCACCGGCGGGTTGGCGCCGTCGGTTTGGATTGCCTCGAGCAACGGGCGCTTGACCAAATATTCTTCACTGAAGATCTCGGTCTCGACTTTTTGCTCTATCGCCATGCTCGACTTCTTCCAATTTAATACGCAGCATCTGCTTGGGATAATTCCACTCGTAGAGGGCCGTGTTGGCGTCGAGCCCTTCATAACACTGGAGCCGGATCAGTTTGGCGTTAAGCACCTTGGCTAAAACTTTAGCGATCTCGGTTTTACCGACTCCGGCTTCTCCCTCCAGAAGCAACGGCTTACCCATCACGAGCGATAGATAAACTACCGTGGCCAAGGCACGGTCGCAACACATATTTCTCCTTAAGCAGAATCTCCTGGACATGCTCGATCGTCAATTGATTTGGATTCACGCTCGCCTCACCTGCAAAGATTAATTTTTGGCCGGTTCCTTAGCGGATGGAGTGGGTAACGGATAACATAAACAACCGCCCGACATTCCCTCCACAGCAATGTCTCAGCCATTCTGGAAATCGAATAACGATACTCTCTTTCATCACCCCGATCAACGTCGTCGCTAACGACCTCCAAACGCGGCTGGCAACAGTAGAACAATCAGCTATTTTAATCATAACAAACGAATATCGATTAGGAAAATCCTCGAATAGGACGGGTTCCTGCCGTGCACTCGACACGGCTTGAACTCGATTTAAAGAATAAAAAAGGCGACCCGCACTCCACCCGCGGGAGAACAAGATGAGCCGCATGCACGGCTCGGAAGGACAGCAGAATAACCGCGGCGCGTCTAATTAGCGGCTACGTAGGCGCGCTTAAAATCCGTAGAACTAGCCAGAGAATTTCTCAATTGATTGGCCGCTTCAAGATCGACAAACCGCCCGATACGAACCCGATGCCAGGTTTGGCTGGCGAGTTGGACCGTCATCACATAGGCATCGTAGCCGTGCTGGCGCAAGAAATCAGCCATCGTCTGCGCATCTTTTTCTGCCGCCAACGAGGCAACTTGGACTGCCCATTGTTGCTGGGTCTTGATTTCAAGTCGGCGGTTCACGGGGGCTGCGGAGCCACAATCGTTGTTCCCATAGGCCGTGTAACCGAGAGCGCATGCAAGGCGACGGGCGATTGCGTCACTTTACCGGGCGGGACAGCAGCGACACTTTCAGAACTCGTACGGTCGCGGACATCGGAATATGCGCCATATCCTGGGGCCGCGTTTCGTTCCGGATTCGAAAGTATTGTAGTTTTTTGAACTGACCGCGCCGGGGCGCCGGGCATTAACAGTAAAGCACTTGGAGCCGGAGCGGGTGGCGGCGGATTCGGTATTATCGGCGGCGGATCGCTCAACGGCCCAGGTAAAGCTGGGCGATTTTCTAGTGGCCTTTGCTGTAGATTTTGTCGTTCTCTTCCCATGCGCTCCAGTTCATTTCGCACCGCTGAAAGCGATTTTTTAAAGTCTTCGGTAACCTGCCTGGCTTCGTCGCGATTGCGGACGACGTGTGGTGTAATCAGCATGATCAGCTCAGTGCGATCGAGGGTATCGTGTTGTTGTGCCAAAAAACGGCCGAAGACGGGAATATCCATGAGATAAGGAATTCCTTGTCGAGTTCTGGTTTTGTGCTCGCCGATCAGCCCGCCGATAACCAACGTTTCACCATCTAGGACGACTGCCGTCGTTTCCGCATCTTGGGTATAAAGGTCGGAAACGTTTCTCCAACGCTACCTACCGGGATGTTATCACCGAGCGCGCTCACTTCAGCCTTGAGCTGCAGATTCACCAATCCTTGGGCATTCACTTGGGGAATGATCGTCAGAATTCTGCCTGTGTTGCGATATTGAATGCGTGGTGCTAGAGCCGATACGTTCCCGTGCTGCGGCATGTGATTGTCGCCCGTGGGAATCGGTACCTCGGCTCCCACTTGGATGCGCGCGGGACGGTTGTCGCTGGCAAGCACACTGGGAGACGATAGCAGTTTGACGCGCGAGTCCGTCATCAGAGCGGTAACAAACGCTCGAACCGTGTCACCCCGTTCCTATGACTCCACTTAGTCCTCCACTTACTTGCAAACGACGCAAGGGCGCCGCTCAACAACGCGCCACGAGAGTTGAACGTTTTGTCGAAAATTTTCACATCACCGAATCGCCGCAAGATCTCGTAATCGACACCAAATGTTTCGTTGTTCTTCAAGTCGACTTTGCAATATCAACGCATCGATCAAGACCCGGCGCGGCGCCGCGTCCAATTCCTTGAGGATATTTTTGATGTTTTGAAACTCCTGCACCGTACCGTAGATGATCAGCGAATTGGTTGCCGGATCCGGCACGATCCTCATCTGTTCCTGTTGTTGCTGCTGTTGTTGCTGACCTGCGTGTCCTGGTGCTGTCGGTCGCGGCGCGCCCGGTATCTGTGGCGCTGCGCGGCTGAGGCGGCACCACCGTCGGGGCGCTGTTTGGCCCGGTGCTGGAACCGCGGCGTAGGCTCCGAGCGGCCGACTCTGCTGACCGAATGAGCCCGAGGAGCCCGAAGAGCCCGAAGAGCCGAAAGGCGAACCGGTAGAGCCGCTTCCCGTTGTTGAACTCATCCCTCCTGCTGTCGAACGATGTAAATCTTGCAGCGTTCGCGTGGTATCTCGTCTGCCCGTTGACGGTTGGCCGAGGGCTTGGCTAATGACATCGGCCAATTCGTCCGCTTTACCGTTGTCGACTGGATAAATAAATATGCGCCGGCCCGGTCCCTCGGCAATAACATCGATGCGATCCAGCCAGCGCTTGGCATAGGTCCATGCCGCTTCGCTGTGACTGATAACCAAGAGCTGATTGATGCGCGGCAAGGCGATGAATTCCGCGGCAAAGCTTCGGCCTGCGCCGCCGAGGCGGCAAATGACTGCATCACCTTGGTCATTTCCTGAGCCAGCTCTTCGGCGCTGGCAATCTTCGGTTGGTAGATCTCCATGCGCGTGCCGGCGAAGACTTGTACGTCGATCAGATCGGCGATTTCCGCGAGCCTTTGAATATTCGAAGGCAGATCCATGACGATAAGAAAGTTGCCGCGCGGATTTTCGATGATCTCGCCCCCGGCTGCAGAAACGGCGTCAAGACCCGCTTCAATTCCGCCACCGCAAAAAGCGCGCCGGAATCACTTGAAGCGCGAAGCTATCCTCTCTGCCCTGTCCCACGGGACGGGCTAGAGCCTTTGCCGTCTTTGATCGGCATGATGTGATAAAGATTGCCGGTGCGCACAGCTACGGCGCCGTTCATGCGCAATATTTGATGAAACACCGGCAGGAGATCTTCGGCTCGCAGCGGCTCGGCGCTGTTGATCGTCACCGTGCCTTTGACTTCGGGATCGATGGTATAAGTCAGACGCAATTGTTGCGCGATGATGTGAATGATTTCCACCAGGTCCGCACGATTGAAATTCAATGAGATCATGCCGCCCGAAGGAATTGATTGCGTCGGGGCAAATCTCCTCTGCGGCGCGGGCGGCGTGGGTGACTTGCGTCTCGCCAGCGTCCGGCGCCGATTGAGGCCGGAGCTCTGCTGAGCTTGCGGCGCAATTTGCGGGCTGGGCTGCGGTGCAGCACCGGGCGGTTGGACTCTGGCACGGGAACCCGCCGCGGTATTACCGGCGGCTGATTGGATCAGGGGCCGTGGCGCACCCGGAACAGACCGCCCAGGCGTCGGTCCAGGTTGAGTGGGTACAGGCACCTGTTGCGCCGCGAGCGGCACGACGACTCCCGCCACCGAAACGAACGCGGCCATTCGGATTGTGCACTTTCCTGCCATGAAATTTCCCCTTCTTCTGATCACGAATCGGGAGTTGGACTCCCAGGAACTGGGACTCTGCCGCGGCGCGGCAGGTTTGGTAAAACCCGCGGCGTAACAACAGGTCCTGGAACAGGTCCTGGGGTAGCGATCTGACCGGCACGGCGCCGCTCGCGGAGCTGCAACATCGACTTTCCGGAAATAGTCCAACAGAACTTCCACCCGCGCCGCATCCTTCGTAAAAACCACTTTTTTATCAGCGATCTCAGCCAATCGATAACCTTCCAGGTCGTCGCCGAGCTTTAACCGCATCGGCTGCTGGCGGCTGCGGCGGAACCGGTTGCCCACCGCCCGAATTCACGCCGTCTTGCAAAATCGCCGTGCGGTTATTGCCAATGATTACCGTGCCGATCAAGATCACGTTGCGAACCCGTTGAGAAGATCGCGAATTTTCCTCCGCTTCGCGGGTCGCGCCGGCGCCTCTCTCGGGATCGAAAAGATTTTTGCTGATGATGTTATCGGTATTAAATGCCACTTTGGCTGGCGCGAGCGATTTTTCACCCGCCACTGCGATAGGCAAGGTCTTAGTCGGCATGGGAAAATCCCAGGGCCTGCTTTCCATGATGAATAAGTATGCCAACCAATCACCCCGATGGCGCCAACCATGAGAATGCTCAGCAGTGATGATCGGGTTAAAATCGCGCTCTTCCTCTCTCCACCGAGCTTGTCAGAATCGAGGGTTCATTTACGCCAGGTGGACAACCGGGTCAAAATCTAGGGCCAAATTATACAGGTTTACGCCCAATTTGAAAATAAAGATTTTAATCGGGGGCCGCTGCCACGAATTGACCCCGGTCCCCTGCAACCTACCCCATCAGCTTCCCTGCGCCTTTGGCAATCAGCCAACCATTATTTAACCGCGCAAGTTTACGGCAGAATTAAAGTTGATGGCAAATACGCAAGAAAAACCCGGCGTTAGGTCAAGTGCCTTTTTCGGCCGCCGGATTGGGCGGATTACCGAGTCCCTCGATTTTGCGGGAGCCGTGGCTTGAGTTCGGGCGTAACCTGCCACTGTAAGGCTAATCCGCAAATTTTGCGCCGGTAACTGCGGCACCCCTGGCGGCTGGGGAAATCCGACTGGACGAAAAAGCGAGCGCACGTTGACTTCATCGATAACGAGTAACTTCGGGCGAGGTCTCAAGCGCTTTAATCAAGCTCGCGACTTGCTGGATTTGCCCGCCGATCTCCAGTTGGATCGCGATTTTAGAAAACGAGCCTGCGGCGTCGGGATTGAGGACGCGCGTGGTGATAACCTGCGTCCCTTCCCGGGTGGCGAGCGCCTGAACGGTTTCTTGAAGATCAGAAGCGCTCACCGAAGGCGTGTCGCCGGTGAGCAGTTTCGGTTCTTGCGCCTTGATTTCTGCGCGCGCGCCGCTTCCAAGGCGGCCAGCATCGTTTCTTTTTGTGCTAGGTAGCGGCGATTTTTCGCCAATAGTTGCGGCTGGCTTTCGAGCTGCTGCTTGACCCACTCGCGCCGATCGAAAAACGGCGTCACAATGGCGTAGTTTAGCGACGAAACCCAGCAGAATGAGCGCCGTCACGAGCGCGAGGCTGCGTTCCCGCTTCGACAGCCTTTGCCAAAAGTTAATCATGGTTTAGCTTTTGACTCCTTGACGGGCTGACTCTTGGTTTCTTTGATCTCAACGCCTTTCGCCGCCGGTTTCGGCTTCTCAAGCTCCGCCTTCAAAGAAAAAGTCTCGCGATTATCACGACCGCGATTGGACGGCGCGTTGAAGCCGACGTTTTCAAATAAGAGGAGCGCTCCAACAGGGAATCAAGGCCGAGGCGCTCTCGGCGTTGCCTTGAATCTCCAATAATCCGGCGCGATAACGCAGGTTTGAAAAATAGGCGTTGTTCGGCACCACTTTGGAGAGCTCATCGAGCACACGGAGGATCTCGCCGCGGCGTTGATCGAGGTCCCTCGAGCAAAGCCGTTTCCTTGCGCAATTGCTCGAGCTGTATTTCCTCGGCGCGCAGCGCGCGGATCGCCGGCTCGATTTTTTGATTCTCGCTTTGCAATTGGCGGAGCCGCAACTCATCTTTGATCGGAAAGCTCGCGCCCCAAACGAGCAGCGCAATGAAAAGCAGGCTGAGTAGGACCGTGTTGAGGGAGAGAAAGTTTTCGCGCTGTCCGCGTCGTTACCCTCGTGGCGCAAAAGTTTGCTGCCAGCGACGCTTCACGGACACCGCGCGAAGGCGGCGCCGATGGCGGGCAGTAATTCGCATCGACGGGCTGGCTAAAGCCTTTTAAGCGCTCTGCGCCAAGGGTGGTCATGTCCGCAGCCGCCGCGAGTTTGCCGTTGACCACGCCGTTGAGCAGCGCGAGATCGCCGCACCGATAAAACTGCGGGACTTGGTTCAGGCCTTCCTGCAGCAGCTCTTTGCCCGCGCCTTGAGCCCACTCGGCGGCGGGAAAGCGATGGCAATACAACAATTCGGTCGTCGGCTTCCAGCGGCTGTCTTTGAGCTGGACGCCGATCATTTCCCATTCCTTCGCATGGCCAGCTATCATAGCGGCGCCGCCGGCTGTCGGCGCGCTCGTGAACAGAAGATAATTGGCCAGGGCGGTGGCGGTCGTCTCGATGCCTCTCGGCTTGATGCCAAAAGATTCTAATAAGCCGAGAAGACCGTCGACGGCTTTCTTTGGCACGGCAAAGACATAGACACTGAACTTTTCGCCCTTTCTCCCGACCGGATAAAAATCGTAGTAAATGTCCTCGCGTTTGAAACGGCAATTGCCGTTCGATTTCGTATTCGAGCACCTGCTGGAGATTGTCTTGCGCCGCCAGCGGCAAGAAAACCTGTTGGCTGATCACTTGCTCCTGCGGCGACGCAAAGATAAATCGCATCGCGCGCGGCGTTGAAATGCGGCAATAAGGAAATAATCGCTTGCCGCAGCGCACGCTCATAGGAATCGCTCTCCGCTTTCAGGGCGATTTCCCCGCACGTCATCGGCAACCCAACCGGTAAGCTCTGCGATCGCTTGTCGACCGTCGCCGAGCGTCAGCTCACGCTGTTCTTGCTCCAGCATGGCAATGTTGAGCAAGCTCTTGCGTAGCCGCACCAGCACCAGCCGATCGCTTAGGACATAGAGACCGGCACTGGTAAGAAAATCCGCGCGCGAAAAGTCTTGTAGACGACCCAGCCCGATCATCGCGCGCGACCTCGCCAAGCGAATGTCACAATCTGTACGGCCATAAAACGCATCTTACTCTAAGATTCAGCTGCGGGGTAGCGTTATGTCGCGGTCCAACCAGCGCAGGATTTCGAACCCTTGGGCGCCACCCAGACGGACGATTCCTTTGACCTTTCGAGCCATGCGGCGAACCGGAAGGCCGGCCTTCCGCCTCGACCGCAATGACCGATGGGTTGGTAAAGATAAACGCTTGCATGGCGCTATCAGCCGGCGCCGATGCCGAGCAGCGGCAGTAAGTCAGCGAGGCTCTTCTCCGAAAGCTTCTTGCGCTCTTCGACAAAGCCCCGGACATTTCTCCAAGGCAATCCCCGTCAGGGCGTGAATCACTTCGGCAGACGCCGTGCGCAGATTGACCCGGTCGATGGGGCTATCGACGGTGAAAATTTCGCGCAAAGCGATCCGCGCTGATCCGTCTGCCGCCTGGCTGGTTTCGTCGCTGTAGCCAAAGAAAAGCTCCGGCGTCATTCCCTTGATCCAAAGCAGATCCTTCCACGCTGTCCAGTGGGCCGTTCTTTGCGCTGTATGGCGGCGATAGCGAGGCATAGTAGTCATTCTCGGCGCCGTTGGTGCGGTGCAAATCGTCGGCGTCGCGCCAATCCATAATGGAGTCGACCAAAATGTCTCTGCCGGGCCTCATCGAGACCGAGGTTCGTGAAGATGCGCCGCAGAGTGTTTCGTCATTGACCCGATTGATATTGATCTTGCCGCTTTCATCGACCAGGCGCACCCGAAACGCCCCGTGCCGAGATCTTCTTCGCTGAAACTCGCCGTCGAACGGATCGTTCTTTTTCGCCTCCAGCGCTTGCGCCGTCTGCGCCGCCGGGCTCTGTTGATTTAAAAAATCGTAGAGGCCCCGTTCAAAGCCAGCCAAAGCTAAATAATAACCGAGGGTTTCGTCGCTGAAACGCTGCGCCGCGGTCGCTTCTTCACGCGCCGACGTGCTGAACTCGAAAGCGACGACGAAGAGAAAATAAAAATCCACAACACGGCGATCAGAGCGACCCCGTCCTGATCGCCGAGCAGACGCTCGCGCCAACCAGAGACTGATTTTGTCTTCATGGCGCAAGCACCGTCATCATCACCGGGAAAATCCAGCGCACCGGCTTGCCCTGATCGTCCAAATAGGTCATGCCGCACGGCGCGTGGCAGCGACCCGCCGTTCCCTGCCGTCCCAGCGCTCTTCCCAGGTTTCTTCGTCCGCCTGCGGGTCCAAATAAGCCAAGCGCAGTTCTTTGATGCCGTCTTGCAGAATCACGCTGTAGCTCTGTCCCGGCGAGTCCGCCTGATCGCCGATCCGGACAGGCGTGGTTTCTTCCAGCTTTAAAAGCATTCGACCATGAGCGTCGTCGTCCGCGCCAATTTGAATCTTGGCCATGCCGCGCCCGCCCATGCCTTGCGAATACGCCGAGACAAACGTCACGCTGTCGGTTTCGCCTTGAAAAACGTCGTGAGTTCTTGCGCCGATTCCTGATAAGGATACGTCGGAGCGAATATAGGCTGCCGACGAGATCGCCAATCGAGCGCTGTTTCTGGTTTCGCGTGGCATTGGCCTGCGATTTCTCGACCGGCGTTGATGACCGAGGGCGAACACGCCGTAAAGAATCCCGCTCATGAGAGCGAAAATCGTCAGCGCCAGAACAACTTCGATGAGCGTGAAACCGTCTGGCCAGCGCTGCACGCCGACTCAGGACACGCGCGTTTTCTGGCTTTCGGCCCAACGCACGATTACGGTCATGGGTTAGCTTTCTTGCCGAGACGAAAAGTCTTTAGATCGATAAGTCGCTCGCGCCGGCCATCCAACCGGTATAACTCGAGCGCGACTTCCTTCAGCTCCCAAGTTCTTCGCTAAACTCAACGGACAACGGCTCGCGGACGGTTTGAACCTGAGCTTGCCACCGGCCGGTTGGCGCCGAACGTGCCGCTTCTCACCGCCCTCGCGGCAATTCTTTCGCGCCAACAACTCATCCATCACCCGCGCGCCTGTCCGCGGCGGATTCCGTGCGCACCGCGCTGCGCGCATCCAGGCGCAGCCCGAGGGAGAAAATTTGCAACAAACGTCACCACGCCCAAGCCGGAGAATGGTGAGCGCGACCAAGACTTCGATCAGGGTGAATCCGCGGCTGGTTTGACGATCAAAGCGCATGGTCAATTGGCCGCGCGCGACTTCGATCCTGCCGGTGAGGGCTTCCAAGCGAATTAGATAGGAAATAGATTTTTCGCCGTCGGCAAGAACGATTTCACCGCCCAAACCGCTACCGTTCGGGTAAAAGTAGAATCTTTTGCTGTCACGATCGACGGCCTCGCCGCCTTCGACGGAAATGAACCTTACCTCCCCGGCAAGCGCACTTCTCTGGAGCGCGCAACGCGATAACTATTTTGCGGCAAATTGATCACGAGCTGTTGCGGTTCACCGTCGAACAAAGCGCGGCTCCTCAGATTGCGCGCCGCCGCCGCCAAGCCAAGAGCCGAGGTTCGCACCTCGCGTTCCTGGAGTCCTCTGGCGATGTTGGGCAGCACGATGAGCATGCTGACGCCGATCAAGAGCAGCACCAACACCAGCTCGAGGAGCGAGAAAGCCGCGGCTTACCTTTCCCAGCTCGGTAACATCATGATTATTGCCGTCGCCGCCCGGCACGCCGTCGGCGCCGTAAGAAATGATATCGTAGGGGCCATGATCGCCGGGGCTCTTGTAGATGTAGGGCTTGCCCCAGGGATCGGGTGGCACTTCCTTCTTGAGATAGGGTCCGTCCCATCGGTCGACTGCGCCGGGCTTTTGATTGAGCGCGGCAAGTCCTTCCTGCGACGTCGGATAGCGGCCGACATCGAGACGAAACGTATCGAGCGCCGTGCCCAGCAGCTCGATCTGCGCTCTTGGCCGCCTTGGCCGTGGCTTTCTCTTCTTGCCTGATGAACTGCGGCACCACCAGGCCGGCGAGCAAAGCGATAATCGTCACCACGATCAACAGCTCGATCAGTGTGAAGCCCTGGGTATTTCTTAAGTGCTTTTTAGAATGGCAAATCATTGATACTAAAAATCGCCAGCAACATGGAGATGACCACCACACCGACGATCAGTCCCATGACTAAAATCAAGGCCGGCTCCAGTAATGCAGTTAATCTTTTGGTCGTTCGTTTCACTTCTTGATCGTAATAATTGGCGATCTCGGCGAGCATGGCGTCCAGTTTACCCGTTTCCTCTCCCACCGCAATCATATTCAAGGCCAATGGCGGGAAAAGCCCGCTCTCGCTCAACGGCCGCGCCATGCCTTTGCCCTCGCGCACGCGCACCTGCACCTGGCTGATCGCGCGCGCCAGCAAGCGGTTGCCGATGACGCCTTGCACGGTTCCCAGCGACTCGAGCAAGGGCACGCCGCCTTTCATCAGCGCCGAAAGGGTGCGCGCGAAACGGGCGGTCTCGAACTTGCGCACCAGTTCGCCCAACAACCACGCGCGCAGACACAAACGATCCCACTCGCCTTTTCCCTCAGGCGTGCGGATATAATAGATCGCCGCGGCAACCATGCCGACTACGACTAAGAGAATGATCCAACCGTATTGCGACAGGAGTTAAGCTCAAGTTAATAACCAGCTTGGTGATCAACGGCAGAGATTTGTTTACGTCTTTAAAGATCGCCGAAAAGCGCGGGATGACGAAGACAAACATGACGATCAGCGATAAGCCGGCCGCGCTCGCCAGTATCGCCGGATAGATCAACGCGGATTTGACCTCTTCCTTCAGCGCGGAGCGTGCTTTCCAAATATTCCGTCAGATAACGGAGCACGCCTTCCAAAATACCGCCGGCTTCACCGGCGCGGATCATGTTTACGTAAATTTTCGGAAACACGTCAGGATGCTCGCCCATCGGAAGCGGCCAAGGATTTCCCGGCACGCACCGCTTCGACCAGCGAGCGCAAAATCTTGCTCAACTCGCCGCCCTCGACCAGTCCGCCGAGGATCGACAGGCTGCGGTCGAGAGGCAAGCCGGCGCCGAGCAACGTGCCGAGCTCGCGGGTAAACTGCAGGAGCTGTTGCTGGCTGACCTTTGCGTCGAACCGGCAACAGCGGCTGGCGCGACCGTGCCGACCGCGCGCTCGCTCGGCAGCGCGATGCGCAGCGGCACACAGCCCATCTCGCGCAGACGCAAAATCACGCTTTGCTCGGCGTCCGCTTCGATCACGCCGTCGACGACTTTCCCAGCCTGATCGGCGGCGCGATATTGGAAAAAAGCCATCTCTCAGCCCTACCGTTGGCTCCCGCCCTTGTTTGATTGTCAAATTTAGAGTTTTTAGATTCTTCGCGAAGGTTTCAAGCGAGCCAAAGTCAAAATCCCAAACCTCAATTGATGCTAAGCTTCTTCTTCTCGTGTCACGCGTAACAATTCGGCTAAGGTCGTAACGCCCTGGCGAACTTTATCCCAACCGTCGTCGCGCAGGAGACGCATCCCTTGCCGCACCGCGAGATTGCGAATCGCGCCGGCGTCGGCGCGTTGCACGATCACCTTGCAGATATCCGAAGTCGCCGGCAGCAGCTCAAATATACCGACGCGTCCCAGGTAGCCGGTACTGTTGCAAGCTTCGCAGCCCACGGCTTCCCATACGGTCTGAACCGAGCCGCTATTTTGCAACTCCAACTCCGCTGCCGTAACGTTTAAGCCGGCAAACGCGAACTTCCTTGCGGCAAGCCGGACAGAGGCGTCGCACCAGCCTTTGCGCCAACACGCCCAAAAGCGACGACGAGAGGAGATAATCCTGCACGCCCATTTCCAGCAGGCGAGAAATCGCGCCGGCGGCATCGTTGGTGTGCAAAGTCGAAAGCACCAAGTGACCGGTCAGCGCGGCCTGCACGGCGATCTCGGCGGTCTCGGCGTCGCGGATCTCGCCGACCATGATGACGTCGGGATCCTGGCGCACGATCGAGCGCAGCCCGTTGGCGAAGGTCAAGCCGATCTGCGGCTTGACGTAGATCTGATTGACGCCGCTCAATTGATACTCGACCGGATCTTCGATCGGTGATGATCTTCTTGCCGGGATCGTTGATCTTTTGCAGCGCGCCGTAAAGCGTCGTGGTCTTGCCGCTGCCGGTCGGACCGGTGACCAGGATCATGCCATGGGGTTTCGAGATCATCTCGTTGAACTCTGGCGAGCAGAACTCGGCGGAAATCCCAGTAGTATCGAGCTCGGTGAAAATCTGTCCGCCGCTCGAGCAAGCCGGATGACCACGCTTTCGCCGTACAGAGTCGGCACGGTGGCGATGCGCAGGTCGACATCTTTGCCGGCGAGACGGATCTTGATGCGGCCGTCCTGCGGCAGGCGGCGCTCGGCGATGTTGAGCTGGGCGAGAATCTTGAGCGCGAAATGACCGCGCCCTTCAATTGGCGCGGCGGCGATTCGACTTCGTGCAAGAATACCGTCGATGCGGTAACGAACCTTCAGTTGATTTTCGAACGGCTCGATATGGACGTCCGAAGCGCGGCTTTCGAGCGCGCGCACGAGCATCTGGTTGACCATCCGAATGACCGGCACTTCGGACGCCATGTCACGCAAGTGAGCCACATCCTCGTCTTCACCGATGCCGTCGATCTGCTGCGCCGCGCTTCATTGCCGTCCGCGCTGTAAGCGCTGCTGTAAAGCGCCTCGATGCGCGCGGCTATTTCCTTTTCGCGCGCCAGCACCGGCTTGACGGTCAATCCGACCGCCAGCTCCAACGCGTGCAAGCGCGAAGGTCCAAGGGATCGGTCGTCGCAACCAAAAGTTCGCGCCCGTCGATTTTTACCGGGACCATCCGAGCCAGCTTGAAGAAATCGCCGATGCCAGCAGGCAACCTCGATCGCCAGCGGCGTGGGCGGGATATCCTTGAGCGACATCAAGGGAAGCGCGAAGTGGTCGCGCACAGCACCGGCAATAAATCCTCTTCGGACAAAAAAGCCCAACTCGACGACAAGCCGGCTCAAAGGCGCCTGTTGCTCCTGTTGCAGCTTCAGCACCCGGTCCAGTTCGTCGCTGGAAAGGAGCCGTCGTTCAATCAGCCGTTCGGAAAGACTCAGTTGCGGGTCCATGAGTCGGATAATCCCTACTTGCCCGCGCCCGGCGTCGCCCTGCCGTAACGGTCTTCGAGGCGTACGACGTCGTCAAGCTCCGGCGTCGACACCTCCAAGACATCACAGGTTTCCACGGCGGTCATCCGATGTTTCATGCCCGGCACGATGTGCAAACATTCACCGGGCGAGAGCCGAATAGTGCTTTCGCTCACCGCCGATCTCGACATCCATTTCAAGCTGCCCCGACAACCAAGCGAATCGTCTCGTCCTTCACCACGTGATATTGATAGCTTAACGACTCGCCTTGGTTGATATGGAGAACCTTGCCGACGTAACGGTCGGTGTGTGCCCAGATGAGCTCATAGCCCCAGGGTTTTTCGACAATCCTTCCCTTTTCAATTAACTTGGGTAACATATGCGACACTCATGATAGCAAATTCTCGCCTAGCAGCAAAGAAGTATAATCATCCGACTTCAACCAACCAATGAAGAGCCGGGAGGCCACATTTTCGCCGACATCACGCAGCATTAATTCGCTTGTAAACCTCGTCATAAGCCCGTACCACGGCTATTTTGAGAGATGCCCTTGACTGGGTGCTAGCGCGCGCTATCGTCGTTGTCCATAATACGACCGAAACCACGGGACCATTCGAGAAAAAGGGAGTTTCCGGTGAAAAGAAAAAACGCAATCGCAATTTGCTCGATGATCATCGCAGGTTTATTATCTGCTTCTTGTGAATCCGTTTTTGACCGAGACCGTGGAAGATACGATGGAAGAGAAGCGCAACTGAACTTGACCGGTACTTGGTATGTCAATGGTGACCGGGACCAGCGTGCCGAAATAGTATCAACACCCAGTGGACTCGAAGCCAGAAACGAGCGCGGCGATACGAGTCGTTTAGTCACCGAGCGTGATGGAGATATTCGGGCGCTCGACTGGGAAGGTGGACTGCGAGGCGATACTAGGCCCGGCGGGATTGATTGGCCGAACGGGACGACATGGACCCGCGAGCCTTCTCGACGTTAGTTTGAATCACGCGATAGGGCTTTATCGAATGCCTTAGCGAGATCGCGGTATTCCAACGCTCAATCGAAAACCTGGTTTCGATATCCCTTAGCCCCGCGTCCCCCAAGTTTCTTCTGCATGCCTGCGTCTTTGATCAGGCTGATGGTACTTCTACCAAACCGATTCGTAACGGCGGGATCCGCAGAGAAAACGGGCTTGTAATATTCTCTCGAGGATTCCGTTGCTATCCATCCATGAACAGGTGCCATAGCGCCCCGGCACGATCAAACCATTCCGGCCATGGTCAATGTGTTCCCGCCATTCCCCAACCATCTGTAACCACGATCGCCAACCCGGCCGCCATTGCTTGTAAAATCGATACAACATGTAGTCGGGCAGAAGGTAGCACGTAGATATCTGCGCCAGAAAAGAGCGCTTTCCCATCTCACCCTTCGGAAAGGGGTTGATCGATCACCTGGACGTTGCATCGTTCGATGATTTGTCGGTAACGCTGATTGAGATCTTGGGGCAGCTTGCTTCCTCAGAATTAGCCGCAAGTGTGCATGCTTGGAAAAGATTACAGAGTAGGCTTCTAACACATCCAACCCACCGCGCAAATAAAAACCCAGTCGAGGTGCCCGATGCCAGGAATTCGTAAATAGAATCGTCTGCAGCATCGTTTTCGGCTGGGATCTTGCGTTTAAATCGCTGCCGAATACCCAACGGAATATGGGTAACTTTCGAACGCAGCGTCGAAAATCGCCCGAACAGGGATCGGGATGCTGTCCGCCGTAGACCTGAACGTGGTATCAGATGATACCTCGAAACAGCTTCTCAGATTGAAGTAGAGGCCTTCGACGGTCCCGGGAAAACTCAGAATCGTAGACGCCACCGGTCCCGAAGACCCGCGGGTCCTAGCCTTTTCCCGGAAATTCTCCAGGAAACGGCACGAAGAGCGTCGTCAGGTCTTCTTCTATCTCGATGACCCAGAGTTTGGCCCAAGAATAAACGGCATACTCGGCAGAAAGGCCAGGCTGACATCAGACGGGACGGATGGGCTGCCGCAAACGGAGCGGGCGCGAGCAGACGAATTACCGTCAGGCCAACCAAGGTGGATCCAGCCGGCGACCGCATCTCCACGACAGCGCACCTATGGATTTTGTGAAGACGGGCGGGCGTCCTCGGCCCAAAATGTCCGCCCGTAACAAATTCATAACCCGGCGGGTAACGGGTAACCATGTTCAAATTGGGGATGATGACCTACGTGCTTAAATGGACGCAGATAACCACTCGTACAAAACTTTAATCATCTTCTAATAGAATACTTCTAAGGACGCATGATGGAGATATTGGCCACCTTTCGTTCGAGAGGAATCATCGCCGAAAGGTCGCGATAGCACCGGAACGGCAATATGCTCCCATGAGTACCGAAGAGGCTCCATTTTCTAAGAAGCATAGCCTGTTTATGAGGCAGCCCGCGCTTTTTCTTGTTCGCCTCTTTTCTCATAATATAAACCCAAGCGAAAATATTTTCTTCCAAGTTTTTTGTTAAAAGCGGTCTTGCCGATTCGACGGTAGACATCTGGATACTGGTCACGAATAATGCTCGAGTTCTCGCAGACCGTACTCGTAATGGGGATTTACGGCGGTGTTATTTAACGGATGTAACCGCTTTCGAACTCCGATGTAGTCGACGAAAGCAACGGGGAAATAGGCCGCGAGGCAGTAAAACCAGTGCAGATCACAATTCAGATAGATATCTTTGTCGTATCCTCCTACGACGTCAAATGCTGATTTTCTCTATCAGTGAAGAGGGACCGGTCATGAAGTTTTCGCTCACAATGTCTGGACTGTGAGAAGCGATGCGGCCAGCTTTTTAGCCTAGCTTCTGGGACAATTAGATCCAAGCTCGACGCCCGCCCATTCTCCCTGATCGAGACTTGCCGGCGTATCCTTGAAAAACTCCGTATTATCGAATGCCGCACCAAGTGCTTGGTTTTGTTCGAGGCGCGTACAAGAACCTCGACATGAGCTTCATTATAAATATCATCGCTGTTCCACGTCGCGAGATATTTCCCTCGAGCTCTTTCATTCTCGGGCGGCTGTAGAAAGGCTTGTCGCCCTGTGCCCATGAAATGCACCGGGAATCTCCCCTGAACGGCTCAAGAGCCCGTTCTATCTCTTCAGAACCGTCCCCCAACACAATCACTTCCAGTGAACTGTAAGACTGCTGTGAGAATAGCCCCAAGGAATCGTCGATAAATCTTCGCATAAGGAGCACGCTGAAAGAGAATGATGGAAACTAGCGTGTCCATAATAAATTACAGGGTATTCGGTAATTCACTATGCGAGTTTTCGATGTTTGCTTTGCCAAACCCTGTGTTCAACGCCAACGTTTCAATGCACCGACTGCGCGCCGCTATGCCCTGCAGGTCGCGGCGCAAGAATAAAGTCAGGGCCAAAAGAGTGAAAAAAAAGATCAGGTATCGTGGTTGTAAAACGGAGCGTCTCCCAGGACACCTGCAAGAAAGGCTATGAGGGAAGCGCCTAAACAGAAATAAAGGATTCGGATTTGTGGAGACGATTCTCTGCGGGCTCTGCGGATCAAACGGCTCAAATTCGCGCAAATCATCCACATAAACGCACCGAGGCCCAACACTCCAGTTTCAGCAAGTAATTCCGTATACATGTTATGACTGTGGGGTATGAACCCCAGTTGCCCGGAGTCGGCGACCTCTTTCTTAACGCCCTCACGTAGGCGGTCTCTGCCATACCCGAAACCAAGCAGGGGATGTTCCAGTCCAACAGTCACTGCGCCGCCCATGAACCGAAGCCGCTCCTCGATCGCCGCGTCAGCGGTCGGATTTGCCAGCGTCATCAGACGGTTGCGCAAGGGAGCGACCGCAACAAACACAACCAATCCCAAAGTCCGGAGCCGCGAACGCGCGCTTTCCTTAGCCCGCTTTCCATCAAGCTTATGCCAAGTAGCGATACGAGACAGGCGTAGCCATGCGCCTCTGGAGTAAGTGAGTATTAACCCGGTAAACTGCGCCGCGAGCGACGCCAGCGTTACTCCGCGGACCCATCCCTTTTGACTTGCAATAACAGCTCAGAGCCAGCGGAATACTCATAGCAAAAGCAAACCGGCTGAGTTGGCATGCGCCAGTGGGTAGCCGAAGCGGTTCACGAGACTAAAATTCAAAACCGATGGATTGTATAAAATGCCTCGGATGACCAGCACCCCCGGCAGCAAACCAAGAACGGGAGAAGCAGCTTCGGTCTCTCACCTTCGGCAAACAGATCCAAAACCATGAGCGCAGTGCATAGCCGCACAAAGTGAATAGCGGTAATCATCCGCCTCGTGAAAATCCGGCAAGAGAGACGCCGTGACGACTGCGAAAAACGCAAGCAGTGCGAGCGGGAAGGAGTCCTTTATTTTAGCCCGAGATTTCGCCGCCCGGAGGCCGAAACCAAATGAGAATCTTCCAGATAAACCAGAAGATAAAACGTCGTCCGCGAGACGCTCACGCGCTGAATCTAGCCCCCGACAGTGGAAATTCGAAACGTCCGACCGCGAGAAGCAGGATTGAAAAACACAGAAAAGCAAAAACCCCTTTCCCCCACCATTCCACCAGCCGTGCGGATATTTCAGCCGCCATCCGCCTCTATCGTCAGTCATTGCCTATCCAGCATTTCTATGCAGGAATCCGCGCATGAGGGTAAGGGCGAGAAATTTTTAGATCCCGCCGCAGGGACCAATGCCTGCGATATAGTCGCATATCGTGTTCGATGCGCTCGTTCGAGGAAGTATTCCCGCGCCAGCCGTTGATCTGTGCCCAGCCGGTCATGCCCGCTTTGACTTTGTGCCTGAGCATGTATTTGGGAATCGATTTTCGGAATTGGTAGCAATACGTAACTGAACGAAGTACAAT
>ERZ1370068.102-contig-10089_pt1 | contig 42881 bp, 69 predicted proteins | sample MGYA00561227_ERZ1370068 | MGnify/ENA primary metagenome ERZ1370068 (study PRJEB38410, sample SAMEA6850437) | metagenome | study: Metagenomic assessment of the ecological functions of the soil: analysis of the soil microbiota associated with the... | reverse complement strand
TTGTACTTCGTTCGGTTACGTATTGCTCGCCGAACCGATCCGCATCACCTCGGCCCAGATCCTCCGCGCGGCGCGGAACTTGGCGATCTCCTCGAAGAAGTCGCTGTGCGAGTTGAAGAAGAACGAGAGCCGCGGCACGAAGTCGTCGACGTCGAGCCCGGCGTCGACGCCGTACTGGACGTACTCGATGCCGTCGCGCAGCGTGAACGCGAGCTCCTGCAGCGCCGTCGAGCCCGCCTCGCGGATGTGGTAGCCGCTCACCGAGATCGTGTTCCAGCGTCGGCACTTCCTTCGCGCAGAACGCGAAGACGTCGGTGATGAGCCGCATCGATTGCGCGCGGCGGGAAGATGTATCCCTTCTGCGCGATGAATTCCTTCAGGATGTCGTTCTGGATCGTGCCCGAGAGCGTGCTTCCAGTCGGCGCCCTGCTGCTCGGCGACGACGAGGTACATCGCGAAGATCATCGGCGCCGGCGAGTTGATCGTCATCGACGTCGTGATGTCCGCGCGAGCGCGATGCCGTCGAACAGCCGCTCCATGTCGGCGAGCGACACGATGCTGACGCCGCACTTCCCCACTTCGCCGAGCGACAGCTCGTGATCGGGATCGCGTCCCATCAGCGTCGGCAGGTCGAACGCGACGCTGAGGCCGGTGCCGCCGGCCGCGAGCAGCTGCCTTGTAGCGCTGCGTTGGTTTCCTCCGGCGTCCCGAACCCGGCGAACTGGCGCATCGTCCAGAGCTTGCCGCGGTAACCCGTCGGATGAATGCCCCTGGTGTAGGAAATCGGCCGGGATCGTTCAAATCGCGCGCGTAAGTCAGAGCGCCCCAACGTCCTCGCTCGTGTAGAGGCGCTCAATCGGACGTCGATCGTGGTGAACGGCGTCGGCCCTCGGCGCTTTCTTGACGGCGGGTCGAGCACCTCGCGCTGCCAGCGGTCGCGCGCCGTCTCAGCGCAGCTCGCACTCTTCATTACGGACATTACTCAGTCAGCTGGTGGTTCCCGCTTCCTGCTTCCTGCTTCCACTTCCGCTTCCTGCTTCAGCTCGCGCTGGCGCGTCGAGGTTGCTTGGCGGGACGGTGGCCCAAGTCGGGCACCATCCGCGAGGGAGCTCCAGACTGGAAGCTGGGAGCTGGGAGCTGGAAGCTTTCGCCTCACCGCGCACGTCACGACGCGGACCTGCGCGCTCATCAGGGTCATGGCGGTGGTGTTGCACGGCAACGCGCCAGCCCGTCGATCCGGTGACGGCGGATGCGAGGACGGTGGCTGCTGCCCCGACCCGACGAAGTAGAGCCGCCGCCAAGCGGCATTCGCCCCGCGCTGCAGTTGCCGACTGCGGCGCGAGCACCGCCGCCGAGTTCGCGGGTGAACGGTGTGTTGGGGACGACGAGGTATTCGGCCAGCCACTGACGCCGGAGGACACCTGGGAGGCCCATTGGTCCGTGGCGGACCGATCGGCCCTCCAGGGCCCCGTTGGCCCGATCGCCCCTGGGGCGCCACTGGGGTCCCGCCGGACCGTGGCGACCCGGGTCGCCGGCGAAGGCCGCAGGCCGCGGGAGCCGGCCGCTCCTGAACGCCCTGAGCGCCTGCATCCACACTTTCCCGGGCCCTGCGGACCGAGTCGCACCCGCCCGGTCCCTGCGGCCCGACTGGGCCGCCGTCACCCTTTGGACCTGCAACTCCTGCTGGCCCCGCAGGCCCTGCTGGCCCGCTGGCCGCTGGCCGCCTGGCCCCGCTGGCCCCGCTGGCCCCGCCGATCCAGGAGCCCCCTGCGGATCCCACCTCGCCACGAGAGCCGGTCACGCCGGTGGGGCCGTCGTGCCCCTCCACCGTCGCAATCGTTTGCGCAGTCGCGTAGAACACGCCGACATCCGGCACTTGCCGTTGCCGCAGCGCGCCTGTCACTAGATAGGTGCCATCAGGGCATTGCCGCCGCGGGGAACATGACGACGGGCTGCGTGTCGCTCGCGCTGATGACCGTCATCGGCATCGACTCGCAATAGACGGCGGGATTGCAGTCGATCCGAAGTTCTGCCCCTTCAGCGTCAGCGTCTCCGCCGGTCGGTTCACCGCGGCGCTGAGCACGACGAGCTTAGCTGGCTCTGGTCCCGCGGGGACGATTCGGCCCCCGCCGAAGGTCCCCATCCTACAGAAATGCCGCAGCGAGCTTCCACCTGGATGTGCGCATGGCCTCCACCTCCGCCCGAGGATCAGGCAACCGGAGGAGGACCGCCCGACCATTTCGCCCTTGCGGCGACGGCGCCAAGCGCTGCGACGCTGTGAGCGGAGTTTGGCGTTGGGTTGCACACCGCCCGCACGCGCTCACCCCACTCGTCTCGATCGTGGCGCACATTACGGGACAGGGCGCACAAGTTCGAGATCGGCATCGGTCCACGGGGCCGATGCGACCCAGAGACGCACTCCCCGATTCCGATTCTGTCGGCCGCAAGAAATCCTCGCCTCACAAGGCTTTCTCGAGACCCGCCTGTTCTTGACTTGCGCACTGGGAGCCACGCATTAGCTTGAGGCCGTTTGGGGATCCGGCGGCGCCACGTAGACGAAGGCTGATCCACATTCCCAGGAGTGTTATGGAAGCAGGCGGCAGCATCTTCAACGCGATGCTCCAGGAGTTCGACGGAGCCGCGCGGCTGCTCGGTCTCGATCCCGGCATCTGGAAGATCCTCACGCACCCCGAAGCGCCAGATCATCGTGTCCTGTCCCGATCCAGATGGACAACGGCGAGATCGAAGTCTTCACCGGCTACCGCGTGCAGTACAACATCACGCTCGGCCCGGCCAAGGGCGGCATCCGCTATCACCCGGACGTCTCGCTCGACGAAGTCACGGCGCTCGCGGCGTGGATGACGTGGAAGTGCGCGGTCGCGCACATCCCGTTCGGCGGCGGCAAGGGCGGCGTCGTCTGCGACCCGACGCGCATGTCGCGCCGCGAGCTCGAGGCGCTGACGCGCCGCTACGTCGCCGAGATCATCGACGCCATCGGCCCCGAGAAGGACGTGCCCGCGCCCGACGTCAACACCAACGATCAGATCATGGCGTGGGTCATGGACACCTACAGCATGCACGTCGGCCACACCGTCGACCGCCGTCGTCACCGGCAAGCCCGATCGAGATGGGCGGATCGCTCGGGCGCCGCGAGGCGACCGGCCGCGGCGTGATGATCGTGACGCGCGAAGCGGCGCAAGCACCTGGGCTTCGACATCAAGGGCGCGACGGTCGCGGTGCAGGGCTTCGGCAACGTCGGGTCGGTCTCGGCGGATCTGCTCGTCGGGACTCGGCGCGAAGATCGTCGCGGTCACCGACTGGAAGGGCGGCGTCTACAACGCCGGACGGCCTCGACGTCGCGCAAGATGCTCGACTTCGCGCAAGCAGCACAAGACGATCGACGGCTTCCCCGGCGGCGAGCCGATCGACAACGACGAAGCTCTTCGCGCTCGACGTGGACGTGCTCGTCCCGGCCGCGCTCGAAAATCAGATCACGATGGAGAACGCGCCGGCGATCAAGGCGAGGATCGTCGCCGGAGGGAGCCAACGGACCGACCACGCCCGAAGCGCACCGAGCATCTGCACGAGCGCGGCGTCTTCGTGATTCCCGACATCCTCGCCAACGCCGGCGGCGTCACGACGTCGCATTTCGAGTGGGTGCAGGATCGCCACGGCTACTTCTGGGACCGAAGCCGAAGTGAACCACCGGCTCGAGACGAAGATGTGCGAGGCGTTCCGACGCCGTTCGCAGACGTCGCTGCAGCGCACAAGACCGACATGCGGACCGCCGCCTACATCGTGCGCGATCAACCGCGGTCGCGACGGTGACGAAGATGCGCGAGGATGTGCGCGTGAGACGCCGGTCCGGCGAGGCGGTGCATCATGCACCGCCTCGTAGATCTCGTCCTTGATGGCAGCTCGGTGACGCGAGCGCAGCTCTAGCGGCTGACCTTGAAGGCGATGAGCTCCTGCGCTGTGCCGGTAGCGCGGTCTTCGCGTTGGATCTCGATGAGCGTAGTCGCCGGCTGCCAGAGCAGAGAGCCCAGTTCCAACTCGCCCTGGCCAGGGTGTGCTGTCTGCATCGGCACTTCCGACATCGGCGTAGCCCGCCGCGATTGAGGAGTCGCGCTGAAACTGCAGGCGCGGCTCCGTCGCCACTATACGCCTCGACCCGCACGTAGCAGGCGCTCGGCCCGACTGAACGTGCGATCGGCGATCGGTATGGCACGCGGCATTCGCTTGATCAACTGCACTTCGCGGACCGTCCGGCCTTTGTAGACGCGCGGCGTGCTGAGGATACCTGCACTTTGGAGAAGTCCGGAACTGTCAGCTCCGTGGGTCGCGCGAGTCCATGACCTGGCCGCGGCTGTTCTCGACGACCATGCGAAGCTGAAGCGGTCCGGGCAGGGCGTCCGAACGAAGCGCTGATGCGCCGGCGGCTACACCGGCGTGCTCGCGGCACTCCCTCGAGGACGGCATCGTCGTGCCCGGATTGCCCGCGGGCGCTGCCTTCTTCAGGGATACGTCCGCGGTAACACCGGACGGCCGTCCGGAGCAGTCGCCGTGAGCATGACCCGATTCGCGCCGCTCTCGGCTCCGCGCGCCTGGGCGTCCTCGCTCGACATCGGCTCCCACGCGAACGTGACCCGAGGCGAGCCGTTCGTCCCCTTCGCCGTGCCGATCCAGAACCTCCGCGCGGCACGGCCGCGGCGGCTCGGCAATCGCGTTGAGTGCGGCCGTCACGGCCGACGGCGCGTCCGGCTTCGGCGGCGGCGCGTCGCGCGCGCGACGTCTTCGTTCGTGTACGCCCAGTAGCCCTTGCGGCGCGCGGACGTCGACGTTCCGCCGCGTCACGCGGACCTTGATCTCGTGGAACTTCCCGTCGGTCGGGGCCTGCGTGGAGTTGTAGCCGAGCAGGTAGTAGCCGCTGGCGTCGCGGATGATCTGCTTCATCCCGACGGCCAGATCGTTGCGAGTTCGACGATGGCGCGGCCGTCGGTGTTGTCCGGCCAGCACCCGCAGCGAGTCGATGGTTTGAGTCCAGCGCTTTCTGATCGGTCTGGCAGGCCGACGCCTGCATTGATGTCGCACTCGAATGGCGGCGAGCCCGCGGGGATCGACGGCGTAGATGGAGGTGTTCTGACGGTTGGCGGTATCGAACACCTCGCGCATGTCCGCAGCATGTCCGCCTGGTTGAAGAACGTCGACGGTATCGCTCGTCGTCGCGGACGAACGGATTGTTCCGGTTGGGGTTGCCGATGCGCGGCGTCGCGGCGACCGGGATCGTTCAACTGCGGAGGCAGCGTGCTGGTGAAACCCTCGCTGACGAAGATGATCGACTTCCGCCCTTCGCGCAATCCGCCCAGCTTGACCGCCGCGCCCTTCAGCGCGCCCATCGTGACCGTCGTTGCGGATCTTCTCGACGGTCTGCGGCGGATAGTAGGCGTAGCTCTCCTCGAACATGTTGCGCGGCTCGTAGTCGAACTTTGCGGCCCTCGAAGTGCTCGATGGCGCTGATGAGCGACCCTCGATCGCGCGAGAAGTGAAGCTCGGTGACCGGCGTCAGCGGATACATCAGCGCGCACCATGTCCAGCCGGGCGAGCTGGTTCTGGATGAAGTCGATGAGCGGTTTTCGGACGGCCAGGTCGTTGCCGCGCTCTTGACGTGGTAGTCGTCGAGCAGCAGCACGAACAGCCGCACGTCGGGACGCGCCGCTTCGCGCTCCTCGTCGATGAGGCTGCGGATCTCCGTCGGCGTGCCCCGCGTTGAACTGTGTCGTCGGCATCGATCTTCGACGACCGAGAACTGATTCGATCTTCTGCGGCTTGTTGTCCTCGGACGAGCGTGAATTCTTCCGGCTTCAGGTCGAGGACGCGGATTGCCCTGCTTGTCGGTGACGATCGACGTCGACGCGGACGAAGTTGATGCCGGTGCGGATGGGCCCTGCTGCGAGCGCTCCGGCTGCGTGCCGTCTGCGGCGGCGGCTGCGCGCGGCTCGCGGCAGGCGGTTGCGGTTGCGGCGGCTGCGCCGGTTGCTGGCGCTGACGCGCGAAGTGGCGCCGCGGCCGACGAGCACCGATCAGCAGAGACGACGCGCGAGCGGGGCAGGGATATCGCATAGGCGATTAGGGCGACGCACGCCAGGCCGGACGCGTCGCGCTTCCGCCGACGAGGCTGAGCTGGACGTTCATGGCCAATGATAGCATTGCGGCCGTTGCGGCCGTCTCCAGACGCGCAGGAGGATTCGTTCGTGATCTTCAGAAGCCCTCGACCACGCCCAGCCGTTGACGGTCCTCGCCGAAGACGAGCGCATCTTTCCGCGACAGCGTCCGCGATTTCGCCGAGGCGCACGGTCGCGCCGCTCGTCCGCGAGATGGACGAGCACGCCAAGATCCCACGGTCGCTCGATCGACCAGCTCTTCGACCTCGGCGTCATGGGCATCGAGAGTGCCTGAGCGATACGGCGGCAGCCGGCGGCCGATTCTTCCACTCCGTCCTCGCTGTCGAAGAGCTCTCGCGCGTCGATCCGTCGGTCGGCGTCCTCGTGGACGTCCAGAACACGCTCGTCATCAACGCGCTCGCTGCGCTGGGGCAACGACGACATCAAGCGGCGCTACCTGCCGCAGCTCGCCGTCGGCACGGTCGGCGCCTACGCGCTGTCGGAAGCCGGCTCGGGCAGCGACGCGTTCGCGCTGACGACGCGGGCGCGCGAGGACGGCGACGACTACGTGCTCACCGGGCGCAAGCTCTGGATCACGAACGGCAACGAGGCCGACCTCTTCATCGTCTTCGCGACCGTCAACCCGGAGGCCGGCTACCGCGGCATCACGGCGTTCCTCGTCGAGCGCGGCTTCGCCGGGTTCACGCGTCGGCAAGAAGGAAGACAAGCTCGGCATCCGCGCCAGCAGCACGTGCGAGCTGATCTTCGAGGACTGCCGGGTGCCTGCACGCGCAACGTGCTCGGCGAGGTCGGCAAGGGCTACAAGGTCGCGATCGAGACGCTCAACGAAGGACGCATCGGCATCGGCGCGCAGATGATCGGCCTCGCGCGCGGGCGCGCTCGATCACGCGATCGCGCTACACGAAGGAGCGCAAGCAGTTCGGCAAGCCGATCGCGGAGTTCCAGGCCGTGCAGCACCAGCTCGCGCGCGCGCGCGGTCGACGTCGAGGCCGCGCGGCTGCACGGTCTACAACGCCGCGCGCCTGCGCGACGCGGGCCGGCCGTTCCTCACGGAGGCGGCGATCTGCAAGATCTTCTCGTCCGAAGTCGCCGAGCGCGTCGCGTCGCTCGCGGTCAACCTGTTCGGCGGCAACGGCTTCGTGAAGGACTACCCGGTCGAGAAGCTGTACCGCGACGCCAAGATCGGGCAGATCTACGAAGGGCACGTCGAACCTGCAGCTGCAGACGATTGCGAAGCAGATCTGTGACCGCCCGTTACGAACCCTTACGGGAGGACGAGGGAGGGAGGATCACACCGGGAGGACTATCTAAAGTTTCTGTCTTGCATCCCTCCCCGTGATGAGGGTTTCAGCAGTTTCTGCCTTTGGCGGATTCAGGCGCCAGATCGTGGCTCCGCGATCGACTGCATCGCTCTGCACCTTCCTGACGTTCCCTGGTAGATCTCCGCACGCACATCCCGGAAGAGACGCTCCACCACCGATCCTCGGCGATATCCCGTGAGAGGCGAGGATCTACGTGGCTTGTCGGCGGCACGGTGCGCGGCCTCAGAGGCGAGGCTTCGCCATCGGGGCCTCGAGTGGGCCGAGCCTGCGCTCGTAGGCGTCGGCGGCCTTGATGAGGAGATGAGCGGCATCGAGCTCGGTGGCCATGTCCGCGAGCATCCACTGGATCGCCTGGTAGTTGCCGATCGGCTGACCGAACGCGTGCGTGTGACTTCGCGTGCGCGACGCGCCTCGTCCAGTGCCGCGGCTGCCCGACGCCGAGCGCCTGCGCGGCGATCGCCACGCGGCCGCCGTCGAGGGCCCACAGCGACGATGCCGAAACCGTCGCCAGGCGCGCCCGAGCAGCGCGATCCTCGACGACGACGTCGTCGCAGCTCGAGATCCATGCAGCCCAGACCGCGCACGCCCGAGCGAATCGGCCGCCGCGACGCGCGTCGAGCCCGGGCGCATCCATCGGCACGAGGAACGCGCTGACCCCGCGACCCGCAGTCCCCGGCTGCGTGCGCGGCAAACGACAAGACGAGTCCGCGGCCTCTGCGTTGGCGACCCAGACCTTCCGCCCGTTCAGCACGTAGCCGCGGTCGGTCGAGCCGCGCGACGGTCTGCTGGTTGGCGGCATCGGAGCCGGCATGCTCTTCCGACAGCGCGAAGCGCCGATCGATCGGCCCGACGCCAGCCGCGGCAGCCACAGCTGCTGTTTTGCGCCTCGGAGCCGAACTGTGCGACGGGCTCGGCCCTGGCGACGCGTGTTGACGCTGGCGATGACGGCGAAGTCGCAGGGCTCGCCTATCGCGGGGGCCTCGATGGCCAACGCATAGCTCTGCGTGGTCGCGACCGCCGCCACCCCACTTTTGCGGAATCGTGATGCCGAGCAGGCCTCGCGCGGCAGCCTCTCTCACGATCTCAGAGGAAATGCGTTTCGCTCGTCGATCTCGGACGCCGCGCGGCGACGCGTTCGGCGGCAAACGCCCGAACCTCTTCCTGAAACGCCCGCTGATCGTCGGTCAATTCGAGTCGCACGGTATGGAATCTACCCCGTTTTCCGCGTCGTGCTGTGCCTCACCGCCATGCGGCTTGTCTTTGCAACAGGGAGTTCAGGAGTTCAAGGACCTTCTTATCTCCTGTCGGGCAGGCGCCGCGAAACAGCCAGTTGCATCAACGTCCAAGCTGTCACAGCCGCTCGATCGGAGGCCCGGCGCTCAAGCCCTATCGAGCGCCGCGAGATCGGTCTGAACGCGCTGCGCTCTCCGGCAGTTCTTCCGGCAACACGCGCGTCGTCCCGACGACGGTCATGAAGTTGCGTGTCCCCGTTCCAGCGCGGAACGACGTGCAGGTGCACGTGATCGAGGACGCCGGCGCCAGCCGGCTTTCCAGATTGATCCCGACGTTCAGGCCGTGAGGCGAGTAGGCCTGCATCAGCGAGATCTCTGCGCGGCGCGTGAGGCTCGATCAACTCGTTGAGCTCGGGCGTCGTCGCCTCGGCGAGCTGGCGATGTGCCGCTTGGGCACGACCATCAGGTGGCCGTTGTTGTAGGGATAGAGGTTGAGGATGACGAAGCAGGCGTCGCCCTGGAAGACGATGAGATCGACCTGCGAGTTGCCCGCGAGCGCTTCGCCAGAACACACCCCGGAGAGGAGCTCTTGCCGGTCACGTATTCCGGTCTCAGGGGAGACCAGAGATGGTCCATGAGCGCACCGGCCGCGACACCGGCGGCGGCTGCCACCGATTCGGCCCGATCATCCCCACTAGGTGCCCAGCGAGGTCGGGATCGGTATTCGGCTGCGCCACAGTGGGCGCGGGGAATCGGAGCGTCGGATTCGCGGTTGATCAGCTCCTTCAGCTCTTTCCCCGGCGAGTACGGGACCTTCTTCGGCGGAACGTCCACCTTGTCTCCGGTCTTCGGGTTGCGGCCCTTCCTCGGTTCGCGCCGACGGAGGCGGAAGCTGCCGAACCCTCGCAGCTCGATCTTCTCGCCGCGATGCAGCGCGTCGATGATGCTCTTGAAAACGGTGTCGACGATGACCTCGGAAGTGCTTCTTCGTGAGGTCGGAGACACGTGAGACTTCTTCCACGAGCTCCGCTTTCGTCATGCTACCGGTGTTCATAGTTGAACCTTTCGCTCTTCAGCTGGCTTCCAGCTGCCAGCTTCCCGCGACGATGGGAGAGCGCAGCTGAGTGGTCGCCTGCGCGCCGGTTGCCCTCCGGCTCCACGCCCCCGGCCGTCAGCCGGGAGCGGGAACTGGAAGCGGGCAGCTACTGCTGATGCTCGAAGTGATCCCCCAGCGTCACTTCCGGGTCGTCCGGTCGTTTCCGTGTCGCTCCCAATCGGCCCGGAACTCGTCGTTCTTGAGCGCCCGGATGCTGAGTCCGATCTTCCGCTCGGCAGGAATGAGCTTGATGATCTTCATCTGGTAGCTCTCGCCGACATTGAGCTCGAGCTTCCCGTCCTTGCCCGCGTGCTGCGAGTCGTCGAACTCCGACACGTGGATCAGGCCTTCCGATCCCTTCTGCCAGCTCGACGAACGCGCCGAAGTTGGTCAGCCGAACGACTTTGCCTTCCACGACGTCACCGACGTGATGCAGCTGAAAGAACTCGTCCCACACGTCGGTCTGCAGCTGCTTGAGCCCGAGCGACAGGCGCTGGTTCTCGGCGTCGATGTTGAGCACCATCGCCTCGACCGTGTCGCCCTTCTTCAGCACCTCTGACGGGTGCTTCAGACGCTTGCTCCAGGACATGTCCGAGATGTGGATGAGGCCGTCGATCCCCTCTTCCACCTCGACGAACGCGCCGAACTCCGTCAGGTTGCGCACCTTGCCGGTGATCGTCGTGCCGATCGGATACTTCTCCGACAGCTCGTGCCACGGGTTGCTCTCGACCTGCTTGAGGCCGAGCGAGATCCGCCGCGCGCCGGGATCCACGCCGAGGACCATCGCCTCGACCGTGTCGCCGACGTTGAGGATCTTCGACGGGATGCTTGACGCGCTTGCTCCACGACATCTCGGAGACGTGGATCAGCCCTTCGACGCCCGGCTCGAGCTCGACGAACGCGCCGTAGTCGGTCAGGCTGACGACCTTGCCGCTCATCCGCGCGCCGACCGGATAGCGCTCGATCACGTTCGACCACGGATCGTTGATGCAGCTGCTTGTGGCCGAGCGAGACGCGCTCGGTCGCCGGGTCGTAGCTTCAGCACGATGACGTCGATCTCGTCGTTGACCTTGAAGAGCTCCGACGGGTGCGAGACGCGGCCCCACGACATGTCCGTGATGTGGAGCAGGCCGTCGATGCCGCCCAGATCGATGAACGCGCCGTAGTCGGTGATGTTCTTGACGACGCCCTTGAGGACCTTGCCCTCGGCGAGCGTGTCGAGCGTGTGCTTCTTCTTCTCGGCGTTCTCCTCCTCGAGGAGCGACCTTGCGCGAAAGCACGATGTTGCCGCGCTTCTTGTTGACCTTGATGACGCGCATCCGCAGCTCCTGGCCGCGCAGCGCGTCGAGGTTGCGGACCGGACGGACGTCGATCTGCGAGCCGGGCAGGAACGCGCGGACGCCGATGTCGACCGCCAGACCGCCCTTGATCCGCTCGATGACGCGGCCGATGACGACCTTCTTCTCGGCGTAGGCCTTCTCGACCTCGTCCCAGATCTTCATCTTCTCGGCTTTTTCGCGCGAGAGGACGACGTAGCCTTCGCGGTCTTCGGTGCGTTCGAGCAGCACGTCGACGATGTCGCCGGGCTGGACGGTGATCTGCGCCGTTCTCGTCGAGGAACTCGTCGACTGGGATGATGCCTTCGGACTTGTAGCCGACGTCGACGATGACTTCGGACGCGGTGACTTTGAGGACGGTGCCCCTTCACGACCTCGCCTTCCGCGATGTTGCGGAAGCTGCTATCGTAAAGGTCAGAAGGCGAGCATACTCTTGTGGATCGACCTGATCGTCATTTGCGGGAAACCCGAGGACTTCTCAGCGGTCCGAGTGATGCCACCTCCTTGTGGGTTGTTGTGGTGCGCTTGGTCAATGGGCATGCGTAACGGGTCCTCCTGCGATCCGTGCCGACCGGATCTCAGCTCCGGCGGGCTGTAGGATGCACTCGCTCTGATTTGCGATAAGCAATAGAATATACATCACTTACGGACTCAGGGTCAACCGCGGCAGGAACCTCCTTTCGAGGAACAGACCATATGGCCAAGAAAGCACCGGCTCGCAAGCAGCTGCAGGGCGCGCGCAAGAAGGCGGGAGAGCGCGCGCGGCAAGGCGCCCAGCGCGGGCGGGGGCGGCCAGGAAGAAGGTGGCGGGTCGTAAGAAGCTGGCGGTCCGTAAGAAGCGCGCGGCCACGCGCGGCGGACGGAAATCTGCGAGCGCCAGCCGCAAGACGGCTCGAAAAGCCATCCGCAAGGAAAGCCCACGAAGCCGGTGAAGTCGGTCCGGGCGGCGTCAAATCGACTGAAGCCGAAGCCGAAGGCAAAACGGCAGCGGCTGGGAGGAACGGCGACGAGCGCACCTCGCTCAGACGCCCGAGACCGGCCGCAGCGTCAGAGGTCGCACGAACCCGATGAAGACCAGACGCTCGACCGGCACGCCAGCTGGAGCGAGGCGGCACTCGACTCGCGCCAGGCCTCGATCGAGCCCGTCGGCAGCTTCGGGAAGTCGAAGGAGTCGCTGCCGGGCCCACCTCGAGCTTGGATCTCGACCAGTCAGCATCCGCAGCACGTTCCGGCCGGCGCGAGCTCGAGCAGGCCCGCCGGGAGCACACCGAGACGAGCCCCGTCATGACCGCCGGTGACGTGGACGCCGACTGGGAAGACGCCTACGCGGGGGGCGACGAAGCCCCGGGCGGCGACAACCCCACGCCTGATCAGGATCGGGTGGACGACATCGGCAAGGCGCTGGGCGTCGAGTACGAAGACAGCGAAGAGCTGAAAGCCGCCGACAAGATCATCGAACGCGATCGGCATCGGTGGAGCTCGATCCAGCGTCGGCGGAGGACTATACAGATCGAGATTAGCTTCCCGCTTCCAGCTTCCAGCTGCCCGCTTCCAGCGCGCCTGCGTTGGTTGGGGTAGTTGCTACAACTCGAAGCTGGTATCTCCCCGGGAAATCAAAGCTGGAAGCGGGAAGCTGGCAGCTGTCTCGCCCGGCAGCGTCAGTCAGTGGGCGAGACAATACAGGTGTTTACTCCCTCAAATACATCTCCTTGTCGACCAGCGCCGGCGACGCGTCGAAGTGATCGTCGCAGCGTGTTGGTTCGCAGCATCTCGAACTTCGCGCCTGCGCTTGACGACCGAGCGTCGTGCCTTCACGACCGACGATGTAGATCTTCCCGGCTGCGCGCGACCGGTGACGACGAACACGTTCGGCACGCCTTCGAGTCGCTGGATCTGGTAGTGCGGCTTGCCCGTCTTCGCGTCGAACGCCGACAGCACGCCCGAGTTCGTCTTCAGGAAATAGATGATGCCGTCGTGCAGCAGCGGTGACGGCACGCCGGCGTGTCGCGATCGATCGACCACGCCAGCGGCGGCGTCGGGCAGGTCGCCCTTCGCGTCACCGAGTCGAATGGCCTTGAGGCTGTTGCCGCGAAAGCCGCTCATCACGAACACCATCCCATCGTCCGCGACCGGCGACGGGATCGGGTTCATCGTCAGCCCCGCGGTTATCCCAGACCAGGCTGGCCGGTTTCGAGGTCGTAGCTTCGCAGCTTGTTCATGCCGGACGTGACGACCTGCGCGCGCCGCCAGTGCTCGACGACCAGCGGCGTGGCCCAGGAATCGATCTCGTCCCGGCGCACGCGCCAGATCTCGTTGCCGCGTCGACTTGTCGAGCGCGACGATGAACGACTCACCCTGATGGTCCCAGACGCACGACGAGACGATCTGCCGAAGAGCGACCGGCGTGGAGCCTTCGCCGAACTCGTTGCGCATCTGCTTGTCGCCGAGATCCTTCTGCCACAGGAGCTTGCCGTTCATGTCGTAGGCGTAGAGCCCCTGCGACTCGAATGAGCGCGATAGACGTGCTGACCGTCGGTGACCGCGGAGCTCGACGCCGAACGTGCCATTGTCCTGGTGGCGATCCTTCACTCGGGGGCGCCTCGCGGGCGACCTGTTCCCCAGACCACCTTGCCGTCCGCGCGATCGATGGCCATCACGACATAGCGGTGGACGAGACGGCGGCGTCATCATGCCTCGCGGCTCGTGCGCAGCGGCCGCGCCGCACACCCTGCGGGACGGCGGAGAGCACGAAGATGCGATCGCCCCACACGACAGGCGTGCCGGAGCCGCGGCCGGGGATCTCGACCTTCCAGCGGACGTTCCTGGTTTCGCTCCACTCGGTGGGCGGATCGGCTCGTCTTCGAGACGCCGGTCGCATACGGTCCGCGCCACTGGGGCCCAGTAGCCCTCCGCCGCGGGATCGGATGGGAGCGCTCCGATCGACCAGCAGGCTGCAAGCAGGCAGTCCGAGCACTGATGCCGGGCGAAGAGCGATCATTGCGGGATTCCTCTCAGAGTGTGGTGCCGCCGGGCGACGGCGATCGGCCCGAGGCCTGGCCGCTCGTGCACGATTCGCATGACCTCGTCGATCACGTCCTGGATCGCGACGCCCGTCGTATCGATCGCGACGGCGTCTGCCCGCGCGGACGAGGGGCGCCGCCGCGCGCGTCCGGTCGCTCCGATCGCGCGCCTCCAGAGCGGTGGCCACTTCCGCGCGAGCGCTGCGCCAGTCCGTCCCGACGCGTGGAGCGGATCGAGCGCTCGACGGCGCGCGCGTTCCTCGGGCGAGGCGTCGAGGAAGATCTTGACGTCAGCATCCGGAAACACGACGGTCCCGATGTCGCGCCCCTCGATGACGACGCTTCCCTGCTTGCCCAGCTCGCGCTGCTGAGCGTTGAGCGCCTCCCGCACGCGGGGTTGGCGCGCGACGGCCGCCGACGCCCGCATCGATCTCGGAAGTGCGAATCGCTTCCGCGACGTCCCTTCCATCGACCCGCGTGACGCCGTCGCCTATCTCCAGTTGGAGACGCTCGGCGATCCGCGGCCACCGATGCCTCGTCTGCGAGATCAACCCGATCGCGCAGCGCCTTCCGAGCGACAGCTCGGTATGGCGCCCGTGTCGATGTGCCGGTATTCGAGACGTGCCGCGACGGCGCACGCGCGATCCATGCCTTGCCGGCGCCCGAGGGGTCCGTCGATGGCGATGATGAGACCGTTGCGCATAGCCACTGCTATTATCCTCGCGATGCGACGGTCGAGGACAACGGCGCTGACCTTCGTCGCCGTCGCGCCTCGTGCTGGCGCTCCGGCGGCTTCGTTGCGGAATACGCCCGAGGCGCCGCATTCGTTGCCTCGCGCCGCCGGCGCGACAGGCCTCGTTCGCAGTGTCGCCGACTGGCACCGGCAACCGGTCACCGAATCCTCCATCGCGAGATCGCCTGGCGAGCAGGTTCCCTGCGCGGCCACCGGTATCAGCCCACCCGCGCGACGGGGCGGCCGTTGCTGCTCGTTCCAGGGGTCCACGCCTCAGGCATCGACGAGCCTCGCCTTATCGGTTTCGCGCGCGAGCTCGCGTCCATGGGTCACACGACGGTGACAGCGGAGTTGTCGGACCTCGCCCACTACAGCGTCACGGCCCGAAATGTCGGACATGATCGAGGATGCCGCTCTGTGGCTGCTCCAGCAGCCCGATCTTCCGGCGGATGGCGGATCGGGATGATGGGAATCAGCTTCGCAGGCGGACTGTCGATCGTCGCTGCAGGGCGGCCGAGGCTCCGCGATCGGGTCGCGTTCGTCTTGTCGTTCGGGGGCACGGGGACCTGCCGCGAACGCTGCACTACCTCGCGACCGGCCTCGCAGCCCGATGGCAGGCATCGGCCGCCGCACGACTACGGAGTCGCGATCATCCTGCTCGGCGTAGCCGACCGCGTGGTGCCGGAGTCTCAGGCTCCCGCACTACGCGCTGCGATTCTTTCGTTCCTCGAGGCCTCGCGCCTGGACATGGTGGACAAGGAACAGGCCTCCCGCGAGTTCGCGCACGCACGGACGCTGGCGGACACACTTCCGGAGCCAGTCGAGAACGCTCACTGACGTACGTGAACAACCGCGACGTCGCCCACCTCGGTCCGATCACTCGAGCCGCATCTCACGGCGCTCGGAGGCGATCCGGCGCTCTCACCGGATCATTCGCCCGCGCCCGCGTGCCTGGTGTATCTCCTGCACGGGATGGATGACAACGTCATCCCTGCGATCGAGTCAAGCCCTGCTGGCGCGCACGCTTCGAGACCGCGGTGTCAACGTACGGTTTCTCGCAACGCCGATGGTCAGCCACGCCTCCGTGGAACACTCGGCGCTCGCGTCCTCCCGCGTGGGACCTCGTTCGCTTCTGGAGTGCGGTGCTGGACGACTAGCTACACCGGGAGGCTTCGCCCCCGGCGCACCTGGCACGGCCCGCCTGGAGGGTCCGGTCATCTGCGTGCCTCTTGAGCGCCGCCACCTCGTCGGCTGACAGCTCTCGAAAGTCGCCTGGGCGCAGTTTCGCGCGTCTCTGATCGGTCCGATCGCCACACGCCGCAACCGAACCACGGGATGGCCGATCGCTTCGAACATCTTCCGAACCTGCCGATTGCGCCCTTCATGAATGACGATCGTGAGGAGCGTTTCCACGCGACTTTCGTCAGGCCCGACACAGCTTGATGCGCTCCACTTCGGCCGGCGCGGTGCGGCGTCCATCGATCACGACCCCGCGCGCGAGCCGCTCCATTTCGTGGTCGTCCGGTACGCCGAGAACGCGGACTTCGTACTCGCGCCCGACGCCATGGTCTTGGATGCGTCAACATCGCCGCCAGGTCGCCGTCGCTCGTCAGGATCAGCAGGCCTTCCGACTCGTAGTCGAGTCGTCCGACCGGATAGATGTAGTCGCGGATCCCGTGGCGCGCGAGAAGGTCGATGACCGTCGGACGATGTTGCGGATCGACGCGGCTGGTGATGTAGCCGCGGGGCTTGTTCAGGAGAAAGTAACGGCGACGTGCCGGCGGCTTGACTCGTCTCCCATCGACCCTGATGTCGTCCGCCTCCGGATCCGCTTTCGATCCGAGCTCCAGAACCGTCGAGTTGTTGACCGTGACGCGGCCCTGCGTGATGAGCTCCTCCGCGGCGCGGCGCGAGAGCGACGCCGGCCGTCGAGAGAATCTTCTGAAGGCGGATCTGAGGCATGAATCCGAGCGGCTCAGGTCGGACGCTCAATGCACCGTGTCGTCGCCGGAGCCGACCAGCAGCGGGCTCGTCTGCGGAAGCGTCTGTGTGGATTTCCTCCGGCGAGCCCTCGAACGGCAGCGCCGACGTCGTCGCAGTCGGCTCCAGCAGGCGCATTCGGCAGCTCGAAGCCGAGCACGTCGGACATCTCCTCGACCTTCGGCAGATCGCTCAGGTCGTTGAGCCCGAAGCGTTCGAGAAACTCGCGCGTCGTCGCCGTACATGAACGGGCGGCCGACCACCTGCTTCCGGCCGACGGTCTTGATCAGCTTCCGCTCGATGAGCGTCGGAGAGCACGCCGCCGCTGCTGCTGACGCCGCGGATCTCGGCAATCTCCGGCGCGGTGATCGGCTGCTTGTAGGCGATGACCGCCAGCGTCTCGAGCGATTGCACCGACAGCTTCTGCGTCGTCCGCTCGTGAAACAGCTTGCGGACCCACTCGTGCAGCTCGGACGCGTCACGATCTGGTATCCGCCCGCGACCTCCACCAGCTGAAGGCCGCCTGGCCTGCTCGTAGTCGGCGCGCACGGCCGCCAGCTGCGGCGTCGACGTCCTCGCTGAGGCTCAGACGTCGAGCAGCTTGTAGAGCGTCTTGGGCGTCACCGGATCGGGCGACGCGAAGATCAGCGCTTCGACGATCGGTTTGAGATGGTCTCGACACGGTTCGCCTCTACTCCACGTCTGGTTTTTCGATGCTTGCGCTGGCCGCCGCCGGTCTCGGCTCGAGCCGCGTGCGGCCTGCTTCCTCGGCGGCATGACGCGTTTCTGGATCGAGCAGCGGATGTGGAGCGTCGGCCGGACGCGCGCGACGATAGCACGCGAATCGGGCCCCACCGATCCTGCTCTGGAAGACGCGCACCAGCTTGAGCCGAATCATCTCGAGCAGCGCGAGAAACGTCACGATCAGGCCCGCCGCGCGTCTGCACGTCGGCGAACAGGTCCTCGAAGCCGCAGCGCCTCGGTCTCCGACAGACGCGTCATGCAGCTGCTCGATCCGATCCTCGATCGGTATCTGCTCGGCGGGCAGGTACACCTTCGGCCGGTGCTTCGCGCGCTCGACGACGCGCCCGAAACGCGCTGATCGAGGCTGAAGAGATCGACTTCGACCTCCGGCTCGGGCGCCTCGCCGGCGATCTCGGTGATCGGGCCGTCCGGCCGCGTCCATTGCGCGCTTCGCAGCGTCTCCCGCTCGTGCAGCAGCTCGGCCGCGGCCTTGAGCTTCTGATGCTCCAGCAGCCGGCGCATCAGCGCCTCGCGCGGATCCTCGTCCGGATCTTCCTGCGTCGGATCGGGCCTCGGCAGAAGCATCCGCGACTTGATGTGGATCAGCGTCGCGGCCATCACGAGGAACTCCCCGCCACGTCGAGGTTCAGCTCCTGCATCAGGTCGATGTAGTCGAGGTACCGCTTCGTGACGAGCGCGATCGGAATGTCGTAGATGCTGATCTCGTGCTTGCTTGAATGAGATGCAGCAGCAGATCGAGCGGCCCTTCGAAATTGGCCAGGCGTGACCGGATAGCCCTCGAGCGTGGATTCGAATTCCATTGGTGAGTCCCGCGTCAGCACCTCAGCTTGACGGCGCCCGCACGCGCTCCATGGTCTGCCTCGGCGATCTCGCGGGCCTTTCGCGATCCTTCGTAGAGGATCTCCACGCAGCGCCGACGGCTTCGCGGCCAGCTCCGGCGCGCCGCGCGCGGATCGGATCGAGATGCGCGTTGAGGGCCTTCGCCAGCTTCGTCTTCACCTCGACGTCGCCCACCTTGCCGGCTCGGTACCGCGCCTTCAGATCGTCGACTTCCGCCGTGTCGGGATTGAACGCGTCGTGGTAGATGAACACCGGATTCCCTTCGACGGTTCCCGGAATGTCCGGCACGCATTCTCTTCGGATCGGTGTACATCTGCCATCACCTTTTTCCGCACCGTCTCCGCGTCGTCCGACGAGATCGATCGTGTTGCCGTAGCTCTTCGACATCTTTCGGTTGTCGAGGCCCGGGCAGGCGCGGGATCGGCGTCAGCAGCGGCTGCGGCTCGACGAAGAGCTCGCCCGTAGAAGTTGTGGAAGCGGCGCACGATCTCGCGACTCAGCTCCAGGTGCGGAACCTGGTCCTCGCCGACCGGCACGTACTGCGCGTCGTAGATGATGACGTCCGCTGTCTGCAGCAGCGGATATCCGAGGAACCCGAGCGTCGACAGGTCCTTCTCCGACAGTTGTTCAATCTGCTCCTTGTAGGTCGGCACACGCTCGAGCCAGGGAATCGGCACCGTCATCGACAGCAGCAGGTACAGCTCGGCGTGCTCCGGCACGCAGCGACTGCACGAACAAGGTGCTCCGCTCCGGGTCGATGCCGGCGGCAATCCAGTCCGCGACCATGTCGTAGGCGTTCGGGACGATGCTCGCTGGTGTCGCTGTAGTCGCTGGTGAGCGCGTGCCAGTCGGCGACGAAGTAGAAGCAGTCGTACGGCTCCTGCAGCGTGCGCCCAGTTGCTGCAGGGCGCCGACGAGATGACCGAGGTGCAGCTTCCCCGTCGGGCGCATGCCCGACACGACGCGTGGCTTCACGGAACGAGGAATCCCTTTGCAAGAAGGCTGTCGGCGGCTCGATGATCGCGTTCAGCACGCCCGTCAGCATCAGGGCGTACAGCACGACGAACCCCCACTGCCGCAGGAACGCGATCAGAGGATCGGCGCTGTGGGGCAGCAGACCCGGCGAGCACGTTCCCGCCATCGAGCGGCGGAATCGGAATCAGGTTGAAGAACGCCAGCAGCAGATTGATGACGATGAACGCCACACAGACCTGTGCGGGGAGCCCACCGCCTCCGGGGCCTGCGAGCACGCAACCGGAGCACGACTGCGGCAGCGACCGCCTGCAGCAGGTTGCTGATGGGCCCTGCAGCGGCCACCAGCATGAAATCCCTGCCGCCGCGGCGCAGCCGGTTGACGTTGACGGGCACCGGCTTCGCCCATCCGATGATCGGGCAGCCCGCTGCAGCGCCGCCGCCAGCGGCAGCAGGATCGTCCCGATGGGGTCGATGTGCACGATCGGATTCAACGACACGCGCCCGAGGAGCCGCGCGGTGGAATCACCGAGCCGCTCAGCGGTCCAGGCATGCGCCGCCTCATGGATCGTGAGCGAGATGAGCACGATCGCGAACAGGAGAGCTATTGAAAGTAGGTCCAAAAAACCGTGAACTCAGAGCGGACCAGGGGCCCGCGGCTGGCGTCAGGGACGGTCAAGAGTAGGCAAATCTCCTGATTTATCAAGCGTTTGTCGCGAAGAGGACTGCTGGAGCGCGACATCGGAAAGACCAACAGGGAGGTGGGGGAGGAGGGAGGAACCCGACAAAGAAAGATCCTCCCCTCCTCTCTCCCCTGTTGAAAACGTTTTCTCCCGGCGCCATGACCCGCTCGCGATACCGGATCTCGAGCTGACCGTCGGCGGCCGCACACGTGCACGGTGCTGCGCGCCGGCGGATAGCCGCTCTGCCGCGTTAACTGAAAGAAGAACCGGTTGTCATACCGGACCACCATCATTGCTGAGCGTCGCGGTCTTCCTGCAGGCGAAACACCGCGTCCGAGCGAGAGCCCGGGCGGCACGGCGGAGATGAAAATTCTTCCGCGCGGCCGGGGTGATCGCAAACCGCCGGTTGTGCTCGGCGGTATGCGTCGTCTCGAGATACGTGTTCGCGAGGGCATAGGTCGTGGCGCCCTGGCGGCGCAGCTTCTTCACCAGCCGGTCCTGGTGCGTCCCATGCTGGCGCTCCCGCGACCCTTCGCTTGCGGGCGAGAGCGGGCCCCGATGATGCGGATGCCTAACGCGGCCACCATGCGCCCAAACTGCGTCAGCGGGACCGTGCCAGCCGCGCGCTCCGCTTCGGTGGGCGGCCCGCAGATGACACGGTCTTCCAGTCCGGTATACAAACAGCGCGGCACCCCATACGCCGTGATCCAGCGGCGGAGCACCGTCACCGCCGCCCCACGCGCGTTTCCTCGGCGCTGAACGCCAAGACGCTGCAGCCCGGTGGCGTCATCGACCAGATCCATCAGACATCGCCCTCAAGTGCGAGATCCGAAGTGCGCCAGCACCGCATCGGCCCCGCTCGACGCCGATCACGCGCGCGAGCTCTTCGCGTGCGGCACGGCGCACGCCGCGCGACGCTGCCGAACGCGGTGAGCAGGGCCTTGCGCCGGCGCGGGGCCGATGCCCGCCGATCTCGTCCAGCTCGGAGCGCAGATCGCGCGTCTTGCGCTGACTGCCGATGGAACGTCACCGCGAAGCGGTGCGCCTCATCCCGGATGCGCTGGATCGAGGAGCAGCGCCGGGCTGCTCGGTTGCCAGCGCGATCGGATCCACGCTGATCGCGCGTGAAGAGCAACTCTTCCTTCTTCGCGATCCCGACCGCGACGAGCGATTCGCCAGGCCCGAGCTCCTGCAGAGCCTCGTAGGCCGCCGAGAGCTGCCCCTTGCCGCCGTCGATCAGCGATGAGATCCGGAAACGGGCCGCCCGTTCTCGAGCACCTTGCGGTAGCGACGGAGCACGACTTCGTGCATCGAGGCGAAGTCGTCAATATCACGTGCGGCGCGGGGCCCCACCCCCGCGCGCTGCGGCTGCGCCTCGCGAAGACTCGCGGCTCGCCGCGACCGCAGGCGCTGGCGAATCGGCGTCCGAGCCGATCTCACGCATGCGGCCATCGGCGCATCCTGCAGGAGGTCACCGTGGCGGCCGAGCGCTCCGAACGCGCCGACCCCGAGCGCCGACGCTCCGCCGACCCGCGGATCTTGAACTTCCGGCATTCCGACCGCTTCATTCGGCCGTCTTCGCAGACCACCATCGACGCGACGGTTTCAGCCCCTGGATCGTCGAGATGTCGAAGCACTCGATCCGTCGCGGAATCGCCGGCAGGCGCGAGGACCAGCGCGCAGGGTCTCGAGCGCGTCGTAGTGCGCGGCGACCGTTCTCGTTGAAGCGCGTCTGATACGCGACCTGCGCGTTGCGCGCCGCCAGATCGAGCAGCCCGCGCTTCTCTCCGCGCTTCGGCACGACGAGGCGGACGCGATGCGTCCGGACCTGTCGGTCAGCCAGCCTTCGAGCGTCTCGGTTTCTGGCCGGATTCAGCTCGATCGGCAGGTGAATCTCCGGCGGCGCCGCGCGCTCGGCGTAAAACTGCTCGAGCGCCGCCTGCAGGACGTCGGACTCCCGGACTCTGTCGCCCTCCGCGCGTCCGTCCTCCGTCCATCGCGTCCTCCGACCTCCGTGCTGGCGAGCTCGATCCGCTCGATCGACCTTTCCGCCGCGCACCTGGAACACCTGCACGACGGCGCCTGCCGGACCGACCTTGATGCCGAACGCGTCGCGATCGCCGAGGCCGGTGCCGGCCATCTTCTGCTGCCGCTGCTGCAGCTGCGTCTCGATCGTGCGCAGCGCGTCGCGGAGCTGCGCCGCCTGCTCGAAGCGCTCCGCGGCCGCCGCCTCCGTCATCCGCTCGCGCAGCTGCGGCGACGAGCTCGTCGTTCCGGCCTTCGAGGAACAGCCGTCGTGTGCTCACCGCCACCGGCATACTGCTCGTCGCTGCAGATCTCGCGCACGCACGGCGCGATGCAGCGGTGGATGTCATGCTCGAGGCAGGGCCGCGCGCGATCGCCGGTGATCACCTCGTTGCACGATCGGATGCCGAACAGCCGGTGCGTCAGCGCCATCGTCCGGCGTCCGAGCTTAGCCGGCATGAACGGGCCCGGCGTAGTAGTGATCGTCCTTCTCGACGCTGCGCGCGATCGAGCACGCGCGGATACGCCTCGCCGGTCGTGAGCTGCAGGTACGGGATAGTTCTTGTCGTCGCGCAGCAGGATGTTGTAGCTTCGGCGCGCGCTGCTTGATCAGGTGATTCTCGAGCGCGAGCGCCTCGACGACCGAGTCGGTGACGATGAACTCGAGGCGCGGCGCCTCGTCGAGCAGGGCGTCGATGCGCGGGCTCATGCCCTGCGCGCCGAGGTAGCTGCGCACGCGGTCGCGCAGGACCCGCGCCTTGCCGACGTACAGCGTGTCGCCCGCCTCGTTGTAATAGAGGTAGACGCCCGGCTGCTCCGGGAGCCGGGCGATCCGGGCCATTGAGGTCTTGGATCGGCATGGACTACACTGCGCGTTTCGGCGCGATTCTGAACCTTTCATTATAGCAGCCACATGACAGTTCACCGGGCTCATCGGGAAGATCTGCATGTTTCCGCTGCGCGCGATCATCGCGACGTGCGTGGCCCTCAGGATCCACCCCAACGTCCTGACCTTCGTCGGCGTCCTCATCAACGGCTGGGCCGCGGTGCACCTCGGACGCGGGCAGCTTCGTCACTGGCCGGCTTCATCATGATCGTCGCGAACATCTTCGACTTCATCGACGGCAAGGTCGCGCGTCGAGCTCGATGCCGTGCAGCGCGTTCGGCGGCGTTCTGGGACTCGGTGCATCGACCGCTTCTCCGGACATCTCGCGCTCTTCATCGGCCTGATCTATCCTCTACGCGCGCTCGGCCGCACCGACTACGTGCATGATCGCGTCGCTCGGCGATGATGTTCGCGATCATGACGAGCTACACGCGCGCGCGCGCCGAGTCGCTCATCGACAAGTGCAAGGTCGGCTTCATGGAGCGCCCCGAGCGCATCGTCCTGTTCATGATCGGCGCGTTCACGAACCGGATGGCCGGCGTGCTGTGGGTGATCCTGGTGCTCTCGGTCTTCTCGGTGGCCGATCGCGTGATCCTGACCTATCGCGTGCTCGAGCGCGGCATCGACCAGCGCCCGCCGCCATCACGCGCTCCCCGCTGCCGCGTCCGCATGCTATGGAACGCGTTCTTCTGGACCTACGAGCGCGCCACGTGGCAATACGACCTGATGGTCGATCGCCATCCTCGCGTTCGTCTGGCTCACGCCGCCGGACTGGCTCGGACGATCCCGATGGCGCACGGGCGACGGGCCTGTCGGGTGGCCTGATCGATCGCCTCAAGTAGTCGCAGACCGTCGTGACGGTGTTCACTCGTCACGAAAACGCTTTACGGGAGATGGGGAGGATGGGAGAACAGGGAGGAGCTTTCCTGTCTTCTCGCCAGCCATCAGGTACTGCTCGCGCCGCGCGGGCCTCGCGGAATGAGCGGACGGGCGCGAGATCGCGAACGCGTGTTGGTCGTGCCGCGCTTCGCGATCTCGCGCCCGCCCGCTCATTCCAGCCCGCCTTCAGCGGGCGCGCGAGCAGCGACCGCAAGGTTCGAAGGGCAGAAGATTTCTCTTCCTCCCTATCTCCCTGTAAGGTTTTCAGGCGTCACGAATCTGCCGCACCGCCGAAATGCGGCATCGATGCGGCCCCCGGCGATTGTGATTGGCTACTGCCCGAGACGCGGATCGAAGCAGTGCCGGCAGCGCGCTTCGTAGGTGCCCTGACGCGCCGACCAGCACGCGCTCGCTGCTGGCCACGAGCCGCTGCGTGTGGTTGGCGGGCGCGCCGCACACCATGCAGATCGCGAGCGTCTTGGTGATGTATTCCGCGATCGCGAGCAGCTGCGGCATCGGCTCGAACGGCTTGCCCAGGTAGTCCTGATCGAGGCCGGCGACGATGACGCGCTTGCCCTGGTCCGGCGAGCGTGCTGCAGACGGCCGGGCAGCTCGGCGTCGAAGAACTGCCCTTCGTCGATGCCCGACGACCTCGGTGTCGGGCGTGCACGCTGCTCGAGCAGCTCGCGCGCGAGGACGACACGGTTCTCGGACGGAATCTGCATCTCGCTGTGCGACGTGATGTGATCGTCGCCGTAAGCGGTTGTCGATCTGTCGGCTTGAAGATCTGGACCTTCCGCTGCGCGATCTGGGCGCGGCGCAGCCGGCGGATAAGCTCTTCGCTCTTGCCGCTGAACATGCTGCCGGTGATGACCTCGATCCACCCGGCTTCGGACGATGTGCGAGACGTCCATTACTGAAGGCTCATGAGCCGTGGACCATCTATCGAGAGTACTCGCCGGTCTCTCGGTATTGACCCGGACCATGTCGCCCAGTGTTCACCGAACGGCGGCAACCTGCACCACGAGGCCGGTCTCGAGACGTCGCCGGCTTCACCTGCGCGCTGGCAGTCGCGCCCTTGATGCCTGGCGCGGTGTCCTCGACCTTGAGGTCGACGGTCAGCGGCAGCTCGATGCCGACCGGCTCACGGTCCGTAGAACCTCGACCTTGATCGTCGACTCGGGGATGAGGTAGTTCGCCGTAGTCGCCCGAGCACCTCGACGTCGATGTGGATCTGCTCGTAGCTCGTCCGTGTCCATGAAATGGAACGAGTCGCCGTCCTTGTAGAGATACTGCATCTGCACGCTCGTCGAGCATCGCGCGTTCGACGCTGTCTTCGGACCGGAGCTTCTGGTCCGACAGCGGGCCGTTGCGGATGTTCCGGAACTTCGACCCGGACGAATCCGCGCAGGTTGCCCGGGTGTGACGTGCTGGAGTTCGAGGACGCGGAACAGGTCCGCGCCCACCTTCACGAGCATGCCCCTTCTTGAGCCGTGTTGCTTGAATGGAAGCCATTATGTCCTGCTAAGAGCCGCGGCGCTGCCCTGCTCACATCCCGACAGAGTCCACGATCCGTCGAATCGTAGCAGGGTAAACAAGGGCACGCAATTGTTGCCGCAGCGCCCGCGCGCCCGGCGCCTGGCGACCCCAATCGGAGTAGGATCGAAGGCAGAGCATGCCCTGGGATCCTTCCGCGAACTTCAAGCCTGGCACGGAGCGGCTGGGGCCGCCATCACCACGACGCCGTGGGCGCCGCCATCGACGTCTACGAGACCGGCGATCCGCTACGTCATCACAGCCGAAGTGCCGGGACATCACACGCGAAGACGTCGAGCTCGCGCTCGAGGAGATGCGGCTCACGATCCGCGGGCGCCGACCGGACCCTCGCCGCCTCCTCGGCGGGCGACGGTCCGATTTCCATCAGGTCGAGCGCGGCCGCGGGCCGTTCGCCCGCACGTTCGGAGTTTGCCGAGCGGATCGACTCGTCGCGCGTAAACGCCGACCTTTCAGACGGGGTCCTGACGATCACGCTTCCAGAAGCTCCCCGAACCGTCCCGCCCGGACAGATTGAGGTGGGTTAGACAGATGGCCAGACGCATCAGCTTCGCGAGCACTCTGCATCACGCTCTGGTCTTCTCATGGGCCTGGTCCTTACGGGACGCCGCTGAAATCGGCCGAGGAATCTCGGCCGCCGACCACGACGGCCTCCGCGCCAGCGCCACGTCCGACCGCCGGCGGTCCCGGCGACCGCCGGACTTCCCGATCTGACCGGCGTCGCCCAGCGCGGTCGTCGGCAGCGTGACGAACATCTCCTCGACGCAGATCGTCCGCGGATCGAGACTCACCGTTCGAGAACGACCCCTTCTTCCGGTATTTCTTCGGAGACGATGACCCGTTCAACAGCCGGGACCGGCGCGCGCAGAGCCTCGGCTCCGGGCGTGATCGTGTCGCCCGACGGCTACCTCCTCACCAACAACCACGTCGTCGGCGACGTCAGCGCGCAGGTGTCGGTCGTCCTCGGCGACAAGCGCGAGATGCCGGCGAAAATCGTCGGCGTGGACGAGATGACCGGATCATCGCGCGTGCTGAAGATCGACGCGCGCGGCCTGCCGGCGCTGCCGTGGGGCGACTCGTCGAAGCTCAAGGTGGCCGAATGGGTGCTCGCGATCGGCAATCCCGTTCCAGCTCGAATCAGACCGTCACGCTGGGCATCGTGTCGGCGCACCGGCCGCAGCCTCGAGGGCCGGCTCGCGACCTACGAGGACTTCATCCAGACCGACGCGGCGATCAATCCGGGCAACTCCGGGCGGCGCGCTGATCAACGCGCGCGGCGAGCTCGTCGGGATCAACACGGCGATCTCCAGCCGAGTCCGGCGGCTACCAGGGCGTCGGGTTCGCCGTGCCGAGCAACCTCGCCCGCCACGTCATGGACGATCCTGATCAAGCTCGGCGAGGTGCGCCGCGCGACGATCCCGGGATCCAGATTCAGCAATTGACGACGCAGATCGCGCGCAGCAGCTCGGGGCGTCGAACGCTCGCGGCGCGCTCGTGTGCTCCGGTGGATCCGCGAGCGGATGCAGCCCGGTCGGGGCTCGCCCGCGGGGACATCATCGTGAGCTTCAACGGATCAATCGTCGACGACACCTACCAGTTCATCCGTTTCTCTCCGACGCGCCAGATCGGATCCACGGTGACGCTCGGCGTGCTGCGGCAGGGGCGTCAGGAGACGGTGAAGGTCGTCGTGACCCAGGCCAGCAGCCGGACGAGCAGACGCCGGATGTAGCGCTAGTGTCGCGTCCCCGAAGTCCTGTTAACACCGAGGGCGGCGATAGCCCGGCGCGCTAAGGCGCGAGAAGGGCGCATACCGGGGTCGCAACCGACGAGTACGCGCGCCACGGGATGCAGCGCCAGCCGAATGTAACGGACTTCGGGACGCGACACTAGCGGACCCGTCCGCCGGACACGGATTCGACTGTCTCGCGCAGCGCACCGCCCTCCATTCCGCCGCACGGCGTTGATCCCGATCCGTCGGCTCCAGATCACGTCGCGCGCCGGGAGTCCTCGATCTTCGATTCGAAGCGCGCTCGCCGTGAGATCCATCCGATTGTGTCGAAGGGTGATCCCGAGCGCGCGAGTGAGATTGCCCGGGCCCCGACAGAGCTCGGTCGAGTCGAATTCCGCGGCGGGACGGCCGGTGCCGCGCGCGCGGCGCCGCCGCATCAAAGCCTCTCCCTCCAGCGGCTCCAAGGCTCTGATCAGAATCGCCGCAGGCGAAGCCCTTCTTCCGTCACGGCATTCACGAGGTTGTGGATCCCGTAATTGAGGTAGACATATGCGAATCCCGGCTGGCCGTAGAGCGGCGCATTGCGCGCGGTGGGCCCTGGCGCGGCGTGGCACGCCCGGATCCTCCTCACCGATGTAGGCTTCGACCTCGACGATCACCCCTGACGTGAGGCCGGCGGGAGACTCGTGGACGAGCACCTTGCCTATCAACTCGCGCGACACGCCGAGCGTCGGACGCGCGTAGAACTCGCGCGAAAGAGTCATATCTCTTCAGGGGCTTCGCCCGCCGGACCCCCGGCGGTGCTCGCGGGGACCCCATCGCCCCGCTGCGGCGCGCCAACGCCGAGGGCCCGCCGCCCGCGCGCCAGACACCAGGGGCGTCTCGCCCCGCCGGACCCCCAGCGGCGTCGCTCGCGGATCAACTGCTGCGACTGACGCATCTTGATTCGTTCGATAGCGACCACGGCCGTTTCGGCGACGCCTCGATCCGCGATCCCTGGTCAGAGGCTCCAGCACCGGGATGCTGTCCGACTGGCGCCAGCGCGCCGATGATTTCGACGACGCCGGCGCGGACGCCTGCGACAGGCTCCTTCAGCTTCGGCGTCAGTTCCGGCAGCACGCTCGGGCCAATCTCCAGCAGGTATTCCTGCACCTGGAGCGCCGTTCGGTCCGATCGAAGAAGTCGACGAGTCGCGCCATGTAGTTCTGCCCGAACTTCACCATCGCGAACGTCATCGCAGCTCTCACCATTTCCGAAGACTCCGAGGTGGCCGCGGTCTGGATGGCTGGTGACTTCGGAGGCGTCGCCGATTCCGGGCGAGCCCCTCAGCCGCCGCCCGGCGCATGAACGGATCCTTGTCCGAGATCCGGGTCTTGAAGAGCGGCGCGCTCGAAGGGTGTGCGATCCTGGCAAGCGCGTCGAGCGCAGACCAGGCTCCATCGCCTTTGCCGTAGAACTTCAACTGTTCCATCAGCGCCTGCACCGCGCGCTCGTCTCGAATGTCTCCGAGGGCTCTCATGGACGCGAAGCGGACCGCGGGAGCTCGAATCGTTGATCGACGTTGATGAGGGTGTCGCCAGCGCGCTTGACGTCCGAGATCGCCCGGCAACTCTCGCCGCTGCGGCACGGATCGCCGGATCGTAGTGATCGAGCGCCTTGATCAGCCGCTCGGAGGCGCCGTCGGTCAGCGGCGGCCGCGCCACGGCGCCGAGCGCATAGATGGCCTCGATTCGGACGCGCGGATTCTCGTCGTCGACCGCCTTGAGGAGGCGCGTCGACGACCTCCAGCGGCACGGGCCGCGGCCAGGCCGCCAGAGGCCCCTGCTCGAAGGCCTGGACCGCCTGCCCCTTGCTGCGCACCTCGACGACGAGCCCCACCCGCTTCGGACAGGCACGTCCTGGACGAGGAAGAACGACAGCTCGGCGGCGATCGCCTTCGAGCTGAATCCTCGTCGATCGGATCGTTGACGACCGCGGCGACCGGAATGGCCCGCGGCCGTGTGCTGCGATTCGCGCAGCATGCGAACGGCGCTCAGGCGCGCCTTCGGGGTCGGGATTCCGCAGATTGCGAACGACGTCCTCGAACCCGGCCTGCCAGGCCAGGGACGGCATCGTCAAACCCGTCAGCAGGAGGGACGACAACAAGGTCCGAACCACTGGTGTCATGAAGTGCTTATCGTCTGAACAGACGGGGCGCCTTTCAGTTTTTGCCGCCCCATACGCGTTGGCGCGTCCGACGGCGAGCGCGTCCGCGAGGTACGCGGCCCGTATGGGACGCCGCGACCTGCGCGATCTGCTCGGGCGTGCCGGTGGTGACGACGTCGCCGCCGGCTTCGCCGCCTTCGGGCCCGAGATCGATGATCCAGTCCGCCGTCTTGATCACGTCGAGGTTGTGCTCGATGACGAGCAGGCTGTGTCCGGCCTGAAGCAGCTTCCTGACACGCGGCGAGCAGCTTCGCGATGTCGTCGAAGTGCAGGCCGGTCGTCGGCTCGTCGAGGATGTAGAGCACGCGATCGCCGGTCTGCGATCGACAGGTGCGCGGCGATCTTGATGCGCTGCGCCTCGCCGCCCGACAGCGTCGTGGCCGGCTGGCCCAGGCGCAGGTAGCCGAGCCCGATCTCGTCGAGCACCTGCAGCCGGCGCAGCACCTTCGGCGACGTGCTGAAGAACGTCAGCGCCTCGCGGACCGTCATGTCGAGGACCTGATCGACGCCGCGCCCGCGGTGCTTGACCTCGAGCACCTGCGGCTTGAACCGCTTGCCTTCGCACACCTCGCACGGGACGAAGACGTCGGCGAGGAACTGCATCTCGACCTTGACCTACGCCCTTCCCCCTCGCACGCCTCGCAGCGGCCGCCGGGCACGTTGAACGAGAAGTGGCTGGCCGTCAGCCCGCGCGCTCGCGCGTCCTTCGTCGAGGCGAACAGCTCGCGGATCGGATCGAACGCCTTGAGATAGGTCACCGGGTTCGAGCGCGGCGTCCGGCCGATCGGCGCCTGATCCACGAGGACGACGTCGGTGACGAACTCCGCCCCTTCGAGCTTGCGATGCGTGCCGACGCGACGATCCCAGTCGCCCTTGGCGCGCTTCAGCGCCGCGTAGACGACGTCGTGCACGAACGTGCTCTTGCCCGAGCCGCTGACGCCGGTCACGCACGTCAGCATGCCCGAGCGGGATCTCGACGTCGATGTCCTTGAGGTTGTGCTCCGCCGCGCCGAGGCACCCGCGAGGCGTCTGGTTCGTCGGACGTCCGCCGCGTCGGCCGGCACCGGGATCGCCAGCTCGTCGCGCAGGTAGCTCGCGGTCAGCGATCGCGGCTCCTGCAGCAGCTCGCTCGAGCGTGCCCGCGAAGATGACGCGCCCGCCCTGCTCGCCCGCGCCGAGCCCCATGTCGACCACGATGTCGGCGACGCGGATCATGTCCGCGTCGTGCTCGACGACGAGGACGGTGTTCCCCTGGTCGCGCAGCTTGCGCAGGATCGTGATCAGCCGCTCGTTGTCGCGCGAGTGCAGGCCGATCGACGGCTCGTCGAGCACGTAGAGCGTGTCGACCAGCGCCGACCCGAGCGAGGTCGCGAGGTTGATGCGCTGCGACTCGCCGCCCGACAGCGTCGACGACAGGCGATCGAGCGTCAGGTAGTCGAGGCCGACGTCGCGCAGGAACCCGAGGCGCTTGCGGATCTCGCTGCAGCACCTTGTCGGCGACGACCGCGTCCTTCTCCGACGAGCGCGAGCGTCTGCGAAGAAGCTGTCGGCGTCGCGCACGGTCAGCGCCGCAGACGACGTCGATGGTGCGCTCGCCGACGCGGACGTCGCGCGCTTCGCGCCGCAGCCGCGCGCCCTGGCACTCCGGACAGGTCAGGTATCCGCGATAGCCGGCTGAGGAACACGCGGACGTGCACCTTGTATTTCTTGCGCTCGAGCCAGCGGAAGAATCCCTTGACGCCTTCGAAGCCGCCGCCGTCGCCGTCGATCACGAAGCGCCGTTCTTCGTCGTCGTCGAGCGCAGACCACGGCACGTCCATCCGGACGCGGCTTCGGCCCGCCGCGCTTCAGCTCCGCCAGCTGCGCGCGGTAGTGCGGCTTGCTCCACGGCTCGATCGCGTTCTGCTGGATCGACTTCGACGCATCCGGCACGACCAGATCCATGTCCAGCTCGATGACGTTGCCGAAGCCGTGGCAGACGCGGGCAGGCGCCGAACGGGTTGTTGAACGAGAAGAGCCGCGGCTGCGGCACCTCATGCTGCAGGCTGCACTCGCGGCACTCGAAGCGCTCGCGAGAAGCGGTGCACCACGGGCTCCGGATCCAGCGCAATCGCGAACGCCGCGCCGCCGCCCTCGGTAGCGCCGTTTCGATCGAGTCCGTCAGGCGCGCGCGGAGGTCGCCGTCGACCTTGAGCCGGTCGACGATCACCTGCAGCATCGGCCGATCGCGCGAGCGTCGCGGCGATCCGCCTCTTCCAGCATCACGGTCTGGCCGTCGACGTAGAGCCGGCCGAATCCCCTTGCGGCGCAGGATCCGCGAGCGTCTCGGCGATCGAGTCGCCCAGCCCGGAGAGCGCGGCTGCGGCGGTGCCGGGATCTCGCGCCATCAGCCATTGCCCTCCGACGCCGTCTCGTCATCGTCCAGTCCGCTTCGACGGGAAGCGACATCGGCGAAGCTGGAACGATCGGCATGTCGAAGCCGATCAGCAGCCTGGTTCCGGCGGGCAGCTTGCCGAGCGACGCGGCCACGACCTCCGCCGTCTCGCGGATGACTTCCTTGCCGCACGAGCGGCAGATCGTCCGGCCGATCCGCGCGTAGAGCAGCCGCAGGTAGTCGTGAATCTCGGTCGTCGTCCCGACCGTGGACCGGGGATTGCGGATGCTGTTCTTCTGGCGGATCGCGATCGCCGGGCGAGATGCCCTCGATGCGAATCGACGTCCGGCTTCTCCATCCGCTCGAGGAACTGACGCGCGTAGGCGGACAGCGATTCCGACGTAGCGTCGCTGGCCTTCCGCGTAAATGGTGTCGAACGCCAGCGACGACTTGCCGGAGCCGCTCACGCCCGTCATGACGACGAGCGAGCGCTGCGGCAGCGCGAGGTCGACGTTCTTCCAGGTTGTGGGTGCGCGCGCCGCGAACGACAATCTGCCCGTTGGCGTGAGGGCTGGTGGACATGTATAGTGAGCGCTTTCGCGAGAACCGTAACATTTCATGGTAGCGCACGAAGCCAGGCCGGCTCAACCTCGGCCTTCGACAGAACTGTCGCAGCAACGGGACGTTTCGGCGAAGAGTCACCCGTTTGCGGCGGTCCGTGCTATTTTGTTGGGACCTGTCGGCAGGGCGGGGGTCAAGTCCTCATGCCCGCATGCCGAAACACTCACGAGGGGCCGTGTCAGTCCGTCTGTTCATAGGAAATCTGCCGTATGCCGGCGAACGAAGCCGACCTGAGGGAACATCTGTCCAGCGTGGGCGAACCGGCGCAGAGTGGTGCTGCCCACCGATCGAGAGAACCGGCCGGCCCGCGAGGGCTTCGCGTTCGTCGACTACAACCGATCGGGAGGTCGCTGAAGAGGCGATCCGACGATTCAACCAGCAGCCATTCAAGGGGCGGCCCCTGGCCGTCAGCGAGGCGCGACCTCGGGAGGATCGTCCGCCCGGTCCGCGTCTGGCGGCTTCTCAGGCCCGAGACCGGGCGGCCCTGGCGGCTTCGGAGGTCCGAGACCCCGGGTCCTGGGGGATTCTCTCCGCGGCCAGCCGATCCGGGTGCCGGGCGGCGGCGCCCGCAGTCGGAACTCGGACCGGACGCGCCGCCCAAGAACAAGCGCAAGCCGCCGCGCAAGGACTCCGATCGCGGACCGAAGGGGCCCAATCAAAGAGCGCCCGGTGAGCAAGCTCTACGATGTGGACGAGGATTGGCGGAGCGAGGCCGACGATGTCGAGACCGACGATATCCGCCAACGGCTGCGAAGGAGGAGGCCGACGACGAGTAGTCTCGGCCCGCGCCAGGACCGGAGCCAGGCTCCAGGCTGAGGCGCTACAGCTATTGCATGACACTCTGAAACATGCGACCGTCCGTCGCAATAGACACAGAAGCCTCCGACCTGGATCTCGAGGCAGCATTTGCCCCGGAGCCGGAACTGCGGATGCACGGGCCGGCGTCGATCGTGCCTGAGCCGATCGAGGAGTTCGCGGACGAGCCCGGCGGGACTCCCGTCAGTGTTCCTCAAAATAACTTCACCGGCCGACCCTGGAGCGGATTCCCTGCCGCGCTCTCGAACCGGACCTTCCGCTGATTCCCAGGACCGTTCCGCTCGCAGAGCGACCGCTGCTGATCCGACCGTCCTGTAGAGCCCTCGCCCATCTACTATCCGAGTCGGCCACTGAACCGTGGGCCAGACGCTGCTCCCGGTGTTTCAGGGGACGGTCACGCTCGCCTGCGTGGCGGCGTTCGTGTGGCTCGTGGTGATGCCTTATCAGCAAGGCGGCGAGACCGCGACGGCAGTTCAGGAAGTACCAGGCGTCGGAGACGGCGGCATTGCCTCCTCCGTCGGCCGCAGCCCCAGCGCCGGACTCGACTCCGCCCGCACCGCTCAGACCGGCGCATTTGCAGACGGCAGACGTCGCGCCAGCGACGCCCGCCGGAGCCAGAGCCGGCCGCTCAGCCGCCCGGACGCGCAGTGCGTGCGTCCGAACGCGCGAGCGTCGCGAGCTCCCGAGCCGCCGACGAAGCGCGTGGACCTGCAAAAGCAGACGCAAGCGCGCCCGGTCCACACCTGAAGCACGAAGAAACCGGACGTCGTCGCCGCAGCCAGGACAGCCGCAACGGCCCCAGTGACTCCGGAAGCCGACGAGGTCGCCGTGCTGCCCCGACACCGGACGCGTCAGGGTGCAGACGGACACGGCTCTCCGGGCTTGGGCAGCCAGTGGCCCCGCGCGGCCGAACCCGCGCCGCTGGCCGCCTCCCGCGATCGAGCCGCTGCACCGGCGCCTGCTCCCGAAGCACCGGCGCGGCCGGTTCGACAAGCGGCAATACGGTCACGGATGTCGGAGCGCCGACCGCGACAAGTGCGGTCGGTGCTGTCGCGATACGAGCGCTTACAGCCAGCTCGATGCAGCGGCCGCAGCGGTTGTATCCAGGCGTCGATCAGCGCTCTACGCGCGTTTGGAACGCTCAGCTCACAGCAGATTCAGTTCGACGACTGCCGGATTCTGGTGAGCGCAGTCAACTGCCAGCGCCACTTGCGCGCGGGAAGGCGAGCTGGACGCCCAAGGTCGGGGGCGGTGCGAAGGAACAGGACAGGCGTTGGCAGTTCGACCTGAAACAGGTCGCCGGAGACTGGCAGATCGGCTCGGTCCGGGTCCAGTGACCCAGGTAATCCGGTCAAAAGGCGTATTCAAACGCGACGGTCGGGGTAAGCGTGGCCGTCAGGCCGCTCGGTTGGCCGACCACCGCACGTGCCCGCCGACGACCATCGTCCTCGCGACGTTCCATTTGAGGCCTGCGACGAGCTGCACGGCCTGTGTTGTCGCCTTTGCCCCGACACCAGCCGGTAGGTGTCCACGCCGGCAATCGTCGGATGGGAGCGGCCACCAGATCAGGTCGCGCAGCTCGGAAACCCGGCGAGCGAGCATCACCTGAAAGCGTCACGTGGGGATTGACGTGCAACCAGCCCTGCCGCGCTCAACGAGACCTCGTTCGAGGACTCCCCCACCCGCCACCCCAGGTTCAGGTGGACGGCAAAGTGCGAAGGTTCGTAGGGACGCCAGACCGGAGACACGATAGCCAGCCTTGCCGGCACCGAGCAGGTTGTCCCGGATCGCGCCGTCGGGGCCCTGAGCTCCGCCGCCGCCGCAATCCCGAACCCTCTCTTCGTCGAACAGCACGCATCGCCCTGCCGCGTAACGCCAGATCGCCGGGGCCGCTTGCGGTCGCCTGGGCGCTGGCCTGAGCGAGTGTCGTGCCTCGGTGCACCGTGACCCGTGCCCCATCCAGCTCCCAGGCGGACGAGGGGCAGCGCCGCGCCGATCTCGAAGTGATCGGTCACAGGCACGCTGCCGAACAGCGTCATCCCGCTCGTGCGGATCTTCAGGGTCAGGTTCTCGGTGTCGAAGGAGCAGCCTCGATCCCGGAACTGGTTCGAGATCGTGAGCGGCGAACCGTCGCGCAGGTTTTTCCCATCGAGCTCGCTGAACGACGTCGTTGCCGCCGAGACACCGAAGGACGGATGCCCCTTGCCCGGTGTCAGGGCGCGTTCCACGAAGAACGGACCGAATGTATCGCCCCGCCCTCTCAGCAGTCCCCAACAGCTCGTTGATTCGATAGACGAACCCGCCCGACGATGTGGAGAGCGGCACGGACGCGGAGTTCACGAGGAGTGCTGTTGACGATGGTTTGTCGTGCGGCGTCGGCGGCGGCGCGATCCCGCTCGAAATCGGCCGTCGGCACCGCTTGGTTCAGCATCAGGAAGCCGACAATGTCGGTCGCGCTCTGGCTCTGCGCGCGGGCGGCGGTGGGCAGGGACAGCGTCGCGACAGCAAGCACGACAAGGGCACGACTCATCTTCATAGGTGGTTTCCCGCTCCCGATAATGCCGTGAACTGAGATTCCTGATCGTACTTGAAAACCCCGCGCGCCGGGAGAACTCATGCACGCCGCTCCGCCAAGGCGACCTGATGCCTTCGGTGGATGGTACACTCCACGATGTCGGTCCGGAAGTCCTTCTGGCTAGCGCCTGCCTCCTGGTTCCTCGAACGAATTCCCGGTGGTCGCCGCTCTCGCATTGCAGCAGCGCTGACGGCCCCTTCGCTCTGGCGACCGGATGCGCAGGCAGCTACCGTCTCCTGCCGCGACTCCCTCGGCGGGCGACGGCCTCACGTGGCTCGCTCCGGCCGCATCGAAGGCAATCTGCGATCTCCTCGATCGCTGGCGGCGAAGCGTCGGACCGGCCCTGGTTGTGGAACAAGCCGTCCACCGTCGTCGAATCGTCCCGTGCGGCGGGTGATCGTCGTCAGCTGGAACGTTGCGGTTGGATCGGCCGATGTCGTGGCGTTCCCTGCGGGATCTTCGCGAACGCAGCGGGGCCGGACGTGCCGGTCGTGCTCCTCCTCCAGGAGGCCTACCGGAAAGGCGGCAACCGTTCCGGTCGCGCTCGACGGCGACGCGCGATTCGCGTCACGGCTCGGGTTCTCCGATAGTCCCGAGCCGCACCGCCAGGACATCGCGACGATTGCCGAGACGACCGGGCTCAACGTCTACTACGCGCCGTCCATGCGGAACGGATCGCCTTTGTCGTCAGCTGAGGATCGCGGGAATGCGATCCTGTCCAGTTCGCCGCTGACCGATCTGGCGGCGATCGAGCTGCCGCTCGAGCGGCAGCGCCGTGTAGCAATCGCCGCAACTGTCGCCGGCGTCTCGGCCAGTGGCGAGGCGTGGAAGCTTCGAGTCGTGTCGGCTCACCTGGACAACGTCGCCGGTCCGCGGCGTCTCTGGGTGTTCGGCAGTGAGGCTCGCCCGAACGCGGCAGGCCCAGGCGCTCGTCGACATACTCTGGCGGACCCGGGCCCCACGGTGCTCGCCGGCCGACTTCAACACGTGGTTCGGGTTTTCCGATCGCGCGTATGCCCGAGACCGCGCGCGCCTTCCTCGAGAACCGTGACTTCCGATAGACGCGCGACCTTTCGCGGCCTGCTTCGGCTGGATCACGTCTTCTTTCGATTGCCCACGGGTTGGCGGGCCACTCGCAACGCGGGCAGCTCGCGCTTCGGGTCCGATCATTTTCCGCTGATCGGGACAATCGATGCTGACTGCAGACTAGGAGCCGTAGTGGGAGTCAGGAGCTGGGAGTTGGCAGAGCTAGGAGACAGAGCCGTGGTGAAAGCGGGTTGTCGCTGCTGAGCAGCCTGCGAGCGAAGCGAGCAGCGGATAAGCCGTGGAGGTGGTCCCGCGGCGGTGGAAAGACAAAGCAGAGCGTGGTGAGCGGTGTCGCTGCTGAGCAGCCTGCAGCGAGCGAGCAGCGATAAGCCGCGGGGGTGCGCGTAAGAAAAGCCAGCAGAGCCGTCTGGAAAACTCACAAAGCCGGCGATAATACCGTCTGCTCTCAGCGGAGCGTCACGCTATGGACGACTTGAAGCGACGTGAGTTCCTGAAGCTCTGGCGGCGCGGCTGTTGTCGCCGACGCGACGCCGCTTGCCGCACAAGCCGCCCAGTCGACCGCGCAGAACGCCCGTTCAGCGCGGCGCCGATCGAGATGGTGCGAATCGGGTACGTCGGGATCGGCGGCCAGGGTTCGGGGCACGTCCGGAACCTGCTCGGCATTCCCGGCTGCCCGGATCACCGCCGTCTGCGACGTCCGGCCGGAGCGGACCGACTGGGCGACGAAGGCGATCACCGCGGCCGGCCATCCGGCGCCCGACGGTCTGCACCCGCGGGCCCGCGCGACTTCGAGCGGCTGTGCGAGACCGAAGCAGCTCGATCTCGTCTACAACGCCACGCCGTGGGAGTTCCACGTGCCCGATCATGCTGCGCCGCGATGAAGAACGGCAAGCACACCGCCGACCGGAAGTGCCGGCGGCCATGACGGTCGACGACTGCTGGGCGATGGTCGAAGTCGGCCGAGAAGCACCAGAAGCACTGCGTGCTGATGGAGAACTGCAACTACGACCGCATGGAGATGATGGTCTACAACATGGTCCGTCAGGGCCTGTTCGGCGAGATCCTGCACGCCGAAGGCGGCTACCTGCACGACCTGCGCATCCATCAAGTTCGCCGACGACGGGCGAAGGGCCTCTGGCGCCGCGCGTGGGCGATGAAGCTGAACGGCAACCTCTATCCGACGCACGGCCTCGGCCCGGTCGCCAACTGCCTCGACATCAACCGCGGCGATCGGCTTCGACTCATCTGGTGTCGATGAGCGGCCCGTCGCGCGGCCTGCAGGACTGGGCGCGCCGAGCACGTGCCCGCCGACTCGCCGAAGCGCAAGCGAGCGGTACGTCCTCGGCGACGTCAACACCAGCATGATCAAGACCGCCGAACGGCAAGACGATCGTCGTCGCAGCACTGCACGAACCTGCCGCGGCCGCTACAGCCGCATCCACATGGTGCAGGGCACGAAGGGCCTGTTCCAGGGCTATCCGAACCGCGTCTACATCGAAGGGCGCGGCAAGGACGGATCAGTGGGTCGATGCAGCACGATGCTCGCCGAGTTCGAGCATCCGCTGTGGAAGGAAATCGCCGCGCGCGCCGCGGGCGCCGGTCACGGCGGCATGGACTTCATCGAGGACTACCGCCTGATCAAGTGCCTCGCGCGAAGGGCACGCCCGACCGACATGAACGTCTACGACGCGCGCGGCGCTGCAGCGCCGTCGTCGAACCGAGACACGCTCGAACGCGCACAAGCAGCGCGCCGCTCGACGTGCCACCGGACTTCACTCGCGGCAAGTGGAAGACCAATCCTCCGCTCGACATCGTCCGGATGTAGAAGTCCGCAGCCGACCGCTCAGGTCCTGATGAGACGATACCGACCGCGCGGCTCGTCCGTTGCCCGCGGCCTCGGCCGCCACATGCGCAAGGACGACCATGGCGATGCAGCCGACTGGGCCAGGACCAGCAGCGCGCCGCGGAGGCGTGGGCTGGAAGGCCCCGATGCCGGATCGACGGCCGGCCGCTCCTCGACTGACGTGCGTCGGGTCGCTTCGCCGATGCCGGCCTGCGTTCCGTGGGCCTCGCGATCGGGCCGGGCGCCGATCCAGCGCGGTCGCACTACGCGAACCTCACAGCGCCAGTGTCGCCGGATTTCATCGTTCAGCCGGAGGCGCGCGGGACGGCGGACGCTAGCAGTGCTGGCGGCGGACTGGGCTGGCCGAGATGCGCCATTCCTGGCGCTTTGAACGCCGACAACCTCTGCCCCGTGCGGGTGCTCCGGGGGATCTCGTCGCCCTCCAGAACCCGGCCTGCCCGTTTTTCGACCGGGAGGATCTCATCGCGTCGAGCAACATCCCCCGGAGCTGCGTCCAGTCGTTCGCGCTGCTCCGAGGTCGACGACGGCGTGCTCACGCGGGATCGTCCGAGAAGCCCGCGGATGCCAGACATGCCCGGAGCCGGAGAGCCGTTATGCTCGTGAGCATGAACTGCCGGCGATTCGACAGCCGCATCTTCTCCGCGTGCCGCGACGTCGGGCCGTCGCCGCGCGGGGAGTTCGACCCACTTGCAGTCGGACTTTGCTCTCCGGCGCGGCGTCCAGATTCCGTGCTGTTCCCGCGCGCGGGCCGGTGCTCGACTTCGCCGCGATCGCGCCGACACCGCCGAAGTCGCGCGTCGCCTGCGCGGGAGCACATCCTCGCGCCATGACGGACGCCGCCACGCTCGCCGGGCATCCGTATCCGCGGGCCTGGACGAGAGCGGAACGCGCGGCGAAGGCCCAGGCCGCGTTCCAGCGCACGCTCGATCGCTGGCAGCAGCGGATATCGGAACGGCTCCTGCCGCGGCGTGGTGGGTGCCTGGACGGCTGGAGGTCTTCGGAACGCGGCCACGGACTACGCCGGCGGGGCGATCGCTCGTCGCGCACCTGTCCCGCGCGGGTTCGTGTTCCTGGCGGCGAGTCGTCTCGATCGCCGTGATCCGGGCCATCGATGCAAAGACGTCAGGGATCCCTGGGACAAGAGAGTAGAACGCCACCCACCAGGAGTCCGTCGCCATCTCGCAGGAGCAGTCTCCTCTGCGCGCTTCCGCGGCTGGCGGCACTACGTCGAGGTGACCGCCGCACGGCTCGCGCGCAATTTTCCAGGCAGCGAGCTCCGGGACCGGATATTTCGTCGCTTTCGCCAGCGGATCTGCCCCGAGCCGCGCGGGCATGAGCAGCTCTGAAGCCGCGCTGATCGTCGGAATCGCCATCGCGCTGTCGTGCGCCGGGCGGCTCCGTGAACGCCCCGAGTGGCAGGCCGATGTCCGCTCGATTGTCGACGAAGCTGGATATCTGGGCTGCGTCGAAAACGGCCGCGCGTTCAGCGCGCTTACCAGCGACGCGGGCGTCGGCAGCACGGCGGCAGCGAGGATCACGCGGCGATGCTTGCGGGCACCGCCATGCCTGCAGCGAGTTCGCATTCGTTCCGCTGCGGCGACTCGTGGAGACTGTTTCGATCTGCCGCGCGTGGACGTTCGTCGTGGCCTCGAGCGGCATCGGATCGCACAAAACGGGCAGCGAGCGAGGGGCCCTAGCAATGGCTGTCCGCCGGAACGGCGGTGCTCGATTTGTGGAATCGCCGCGAGACGCCGTGCGACTCTCTCGGCGCTGCGCTCGCATCGTCTGAGTCTGCGCTCGAGAGGCTGCGCGCGATCGCTGAGCGTTCGGCCGTGCCTGACTGGAGCGGTCCGGCGCTGAGGAGACCGTCTCGACCACTTCGCGCGCGAAGATGGGCGCGTAGCGGAGAGTGTCCTCGCGTTGCGCCGTGCGGACGCGGATACGTTCCGGTCGTCTCCGCCGCCGAGTCGCAGGCTGACGCGGAACTGCTGCTGGCGAATCAAGTGCCCGAAACCTCGGCACTCGTTCCGGGTCGCTCGCGATGCGGGCGCGTCGCGGCCCGAAGCTTCGGCGCGCGTTTGGCGGCAGCGCGTGGGCCCATGATCGAGAGCGCTGGCGAGAAGGACGACCGGCAATTCCTCGACAGGTGGATGTCGGCGTATCGAAGCGCAGTGTCCCGGAGCTGTCGGCGCACTCGCGTCGCGTTCGTGTCGGTGTGCCAGGTCCGCCGGTCACGCGCGAGTGAAATAGGCGTCGGCGCTCGGCGCTCGGCGCTCTGCGCAGTCGGCGCTCGGCGGTCGCGCAGTGCCGATCCCGATTCCCCGATCCCGTCTCTCTTGCCCAACTGGAGCCTCGACATGCGCGTGCTACGCGTTTCCTCCCTGCTGCTCGTCGGGAATCGTCTCGACCGATCACGCCCGCGGCCGGTCAGGGCCAGCCGTTCCATTCGCACGACAACCACACCGGAGCACGGTCCATCAGCTCGATCCCGCGACGCAAAACCGTGTGGAAGCTCGCCATCGTCTATTTCCTGACCGAACGGCGCGCATTGGGGCGACTCGTCGGCTATCGAACCAGACGCGTGCCGGCAGCGCGGGCTCTGACATCGCGGTAAGTTCGATCCGGTCACCGGCGATCCTTCCTGGTTCGCGATATTACGAGCGGCGCGGAGCCGACGGCCGACGCGCGCACGCAAGGCCGCTTCGATCCGCAGGGAACACCGCGAATTCCGGCGCGCACCCGCCCCTGCCCCGTCCGCGAAGGCGGCGTTAGCGGCGCGTCAAGATCCCGGAAGACGCACATGGACGAGAAGAGGCTACCGCTTCCGGTCAGGGGGGACGAGATCGTGTCGCGCGATCGCTCGGTATCGCTGCGCAACGCGATCGTCCCGCCCAGCGACTACAACGCGCAGTCGTGGAACACGTCGAACGATGAGCGGCCGCAGGTGCTCGCGCTTCCCGACGGCCCGTCTCGCGATCCGCCGTTCGAGCACGCCAGCGGCTACGTCTGCCGACGTGACAATCCGCGCGCGAAAACGAGGAGCCCCCCATCCGATCCACACGCCGCCGAGCGTGGCGGATCGGAACTCCAGACTTCGGCAAGACGATTGTGCGATCTCGACGCTCGCTGAGAGCCATCGCGTGAGCGTGACACACGAGCATGTCGAGACACGTGCCAGGCGCGCGCCCGAATCCGCTTTCCTCCGCGATCGAACCGCCTTGAGCCAGCATCGCCGTTGTCGACGCGGATTCCGGCGAGAGCACTGAAGACTACGCAGGGAGAACGGTGCCACGTATTACGGCCCCTCTGACCGCTACATCGCAGCGCCCAGCGCGCAGAGAGTCCGCGCGCGACGTGGGCACCCTGCGACCGTTGATCCGCAGCATTGACACAATCGCCGACCAGCTCGCCGCGGGAACAGCAGACCCTCCGGACGCCGCGAAGCACGATCCTGTCTGCCGTCAGGCTGGGAGGCTCACGACCGTCTCCGTCCCATGCATGCACCGTCAACGCACCAGGCCGACGGCCGCGTCGTTGATTCAGATCTCTCAGACCGGCCGGCCCGACGAAGGAGTGCACGCCGCAATTCCGGGCGACCAGGGGGAGCCGGGTCGGCGCTCGGGGCTCGGCGCCCGGCGTTCTGGACTGTCGACCGCCGACTGAAGACGCGACTGTCGACCGCGACTGCCAGGACCGAAGACCGCTGCCAGGCGACCGACGACTGGAACTACATCCGATCATCTGGTATCGACAATCTCCCGCTCACGCGGACGCGAAAAGTGTCGGACCTCGGAGGAGCATGATCTGCCGCCAGGTTGCCCAGGCTCAGCGTGCCGTCGACGATGGGATCACCGTGATGGATGGACCGAGCAACGCGGCGCGGACGTGGCTGGAGCCATTGTCGTCGCCCCGCTCCGTAGATGGTGCCGGTGAGTTCTGCATCCGCCGGCGCGGGCTGGATCGAGCGCGCCCGCTGTTGAAGTCGCTGATGGCGCCCGGCTCGAGCCTACGATCTGTGGGTGATGGCGGCTGTGGATCCGACCACGGAACACCGCTGACGATCCCCTCGGAAGACCGCCATCCTGAACCGCCTGAGCGATCGTCCGGGTAATGAGCAAATACGTAAATCGAACGAAGCGGTATC
>ERZ1370068.5608-contig-4629_pt1 | contig 42896 bp, 67 predicted proteins | sample MGYA00561227_ERZ1370068 | MGnify/ENA primary metagenome ERZ1370068 (study PRJEB38410, sample SAMEA6850437) | metagenome | study: Metagenomic assessment of the ecological functions of the soil: analysis of the soil microbiota associated with the... | reverse complement strand
GTGTACTTCGTTCCAGTTACGTATTGCTCCGGCTCTGATGCCCGACGCGAGCAGCTTGCACGCGGTAGATCGCGTTGGACCCGACGGTGTAGAGCCACTTCCTGTCGGGACCCGCGAAGGTCAGGTTCTGCGGCTTCTGCGAGCGCGTTCTGCTTCGCCGCCCCAGAGCCCAATCGGAATCGCGCCGAGGTACTCGCCCTTCGGGCTGAAGACCTCGACGCCGACGTTGGTCGCCGGTGTACATGCGCCCGTCCGTCGTCGATCGCCATGACCGATCGGCGCCGTTGTCCTCGGCGAGCGTGCGCATCGGGACTGCGCCGGCAATGATGACGACTCTTGTATTTCGCCGAGTTGCGCTGGTTCTTCAGCGTGCCGTCCGGCTGCACGTCGAAGGCCAGGACATGCTCGCCGATCCCTTGTGGTTGGCGTAGAGCGTCTTCTCGTCGCCGCTGAGACATCACGCCGTTCATGTTCTTGAAGTCCGCGACCTTCCTCGCCTGGCCGCCCGGCCGCAGGAAGTAGATGCCCTGCGTGTCCGTGAAGTAGACGTCGTCCTTCGTGCTGACGACGAGATCGTTCAGCGCGTTGAACGGCTTGCCGTCGACGTTGTCCGCGCAGCGTCGCTACGCTGGCCGGCGGATAGAGCACGGCGACCTTCTCGCCCGTGCTGCGGGCGCAGCACCGCGAGCAGCCGTCCCTTCGAATCCCACCCGAGGCCGTTGGCGGCCTCCGGCGCTCTCGACGAACGTCGATCGGTTGCCGTTCAAATCGATCTTCGAAATGTGAGGAGACGTTCCTCTCTGTCCAGAGGATGCCGCTGCCGTCGAGGAGCCTGACCGGTCCTTCGGTGCCGCGCGACGGGATACGCGACGAGCTCGATGTGCGTGCCGGCGGCGACGACGCCGGGAATCGCCGGCGCGGCCACGTCCTTCTGGAGGCGGAGGTCCCTGCTTCCCCGCCACGGCCACGGCCTCCACGACCTCCTTGCGCATTCGCGATGATGGACACAGCCGCGACCATGACGAGGCGTCGCGAAGACCTGCAGATAGCCGACCCGTGGTCTCATCCTGACCTCCGATTCGATTGGCGTCCGGCGGCCCGCGGCTTCGAGCCGATGTTGACGCTGCTCGCGACCGGACTGCGCAGCGAGAAACGCCGTGACCGCCTCGATCTCGTCTGGCATGACCTGCGCGCCGCGGCTGATCATGAAGTAGACAAGAACCTTCCACTGCTCCCGGGTCTGCCTGTGGACCTGGAGCATCCGGCCCAGCGTCGTGTGACAGTGGTGCAGACCTGCGCCACCACGACTCTGCCCTTTTCAACCTGCGGGTCGTCGCTCGCCCTGGGCCGTCGCGGCCGACAGGCATCCACATCACCAGCGCGATCACGGGCGGAACGACCCGGCGGTCAGCCATTGAGCCTCTTCTTCCGGATCTCGGCGATCGAGTGCCTTTGATACCACGTCGGCTGGCTGATCGGCGCCCCATCGACGGCGACGTCGATGTCCAGCACGACCGCCTTGCCGTCGCGCATGCTGCGCAGGCAGCGCTGCAGCGCGGGCGCGAGATCCGCGGCGCGCGTCGACCTTCTCGCCTCTCAGCCCATGCGCCTCAGCGATCTTCGCGAACTCGACGTTCGGGTCTCCGAGATGTCCCGTTGAAGTCTTTACCCGCCTCGTAGAAGGTGCCGCCGTTGAGCATGTTGCGCGCGCGGCTTTCGTTGTACGAGTGGTTGTTCATGACGACAATGAGCATGGGCGACTCGTAGCGCGCAATGCTCCACAGCGCCTCGGACTGGTTGAACAGGAAGCCACCGTCGCCCTGCAGCGCGACGACCTGCCGATCGGGCAGCGCCAGGTTCACGCCAAAGGCGGCGGCCACGCCCCACCCCAGCGCGTCGCCTTTCGTGCGCCCAATCCTCTGCTTGTTCGCGCCGCCGAGCTTCAGCTGGCGGTAAGATCTTGTAATGCTGCGTCCCCAACTCGGGGACGATGACCGCATCCTTGTCGAGCACTTTCTCCAGCTCGAAGCCGACGCGCTCCCAGGCGATCGGACTGCTGTCGAAGCTCGCGCGCAAGGCGATGTCGCGCGACTGCTTCAGGCTGCTCGTCAGCGCGGAGACCTCCGCGAGCCGGCGCGATCGAATCCTGTGCCAGCACGATCCTTGGTCGCGATGGCATCGACCGCGTCGGACAGGTCACGGATGGCCGCGCGAAGGATCGGACAGCGATGGTCACGTCCGGCGCAAACGATCGTCCGAGCGCCTGGGGGTCGTGGCTGATGTGCACGAGCCGACGTGGACCGCTCGCGGTCAGGCCGCGCTCGTCTTCACGGCCCGCGGTAAAGCTCTCGCCGAAACTGATCAGCGAGATCCTGCCGGCGCGGATATCCTCTGCGCCTGCAGCTCGCCGACAAACAGCGGATGGTCGTTCGGGAAATTCCGCGTAGGCTGTGCATCGTCTCCGCGACGGGAACGGACAGCTTTCTCGGCCAGCGCGAGCGATCTCCGGCAGCCGCGCCCTCGATGCCCACCTGCGAGCCGACCACGAAGAGCGGCTGCTCGGCTTCGATCAGCCACTGCGCGACCTTCTCGATGACATCGGCGGGCGCGCGCGATCGCGCGCGCATCGTGGCAGATCGATCGGATGAATCGGCGCCTCGACCTGCTGGCCGCCGCGCCGAAGGTCAGCGTCACCGGGCCGCTCGGCGGCCCGAACGCAAACTGATCGCGAGGCGCAGCGTATCGGTCACATCCTCCGATTCGAGATCGCCCCGCCACGTCGTAAACGCTTCGGTCGGTCCGAGCGGGTTGTCCCACCACTCGAAGCCGTCCCGTCCTGCTCCTCCTGGCCGCCCGAAAACGCCAGGAGCAGCGGCACGCGATCCTTCCAGGCGTTGCAGGTGTTGCTCAACGCATTCGGGATGCCCACGCTGGCTGCCGAAGAAGAACCCGAGGTTGCGGCTCGCCATCGTGTAGCCGGCTGCGGCAGCGACGGCCTGCCCTCGTGCGTCACTGTTGATGACCTGCGTCGCCGCGCGCGCGTAGATGGCCTCCCAGAAGGGACACGAATCCGCTCGTGTTGGTGTGGAAGAGCGTGCGAACGCCGGCGGCCCTCAACTGCGCGAGCACAGCGCCGGCCGCAGGTCCCCTTGTAGATCTCGGCCGCGCCCTTTGGTCAGCGCATTCTCAGGTCTCGGCGCGGACGCGTCCTGCGGAGCCGCGGCAGCGCCTGCCCGCACACCGAGCGCGACGCCGCTTGCGGCGGTAGCGGCAAGAAAATCTCTCCGCGAAACCGTCCGACCATCCGGCGCCGTCGGCTTCGATCAGCTTCCAGCGGCGCGGAGGTTTTGGTTCGGACGGCTATGCGTGTCCGTCATTCACTGTCAGCATGAACCTTTGACTGACTCGTCGGCGCGGATATGCTCACCTGCCACCGTGACATTCTCTCGAGGAGGCGATGCCGAAATGCGTCACTCGTTGATCGGCGCCACGATAGCCGTGGCCGCAGCGTAGTGGTTCGTCTTCCGGTCCGAACGACGCAATCCCAAGCAAGCAGGCGCGTTCACCGTGGGTCTACTACCGCTTGACACCGCTGGCGGGCGAGGGCGGTCGCCGCGCCGAAGCGCGACCTGTCGGGAACCTGGGCGGGCCCGGGGTCCACCGATGTGATTCCCCGGGGAGCGCCCGCCGAGAGCGCCTCGCGCTCACACCGCTGGGCCAGCAGATCATGGGTCAGCACAAACCGATCGGACGCTACGGTCCGGCGGGCACCAACGATCCGTCGGCGCGGTATTGCGACCCGCTCGGCTTTCCGCTGCAATTTCATCTACCAGAACCGTGCGATGTCGGTGGCCACGATGCCGAACCGCGTCGTGTTCCTGCTGCCAGTTCGGCGGCTTCTGGCGCGAAGTGTGGACCGATGGTCGCCCGCTGCCTACCAAGGTTGGCGGCGACGACGAAGATTCACTCGACCCGACCTACATGGGCTACTCGGTCGGCCGCTGGGAGGACGACTACAACTTCGTGATCGATACGACCGGCCTCGACGAGCGAACCTGGCTGCTGCGCGACGGCACACCGCATTCCGTCATGGCGCACTGTGCAGGAGCGCTGGACCCGCGTCGACCACAACACCATGAAGGTGGCGATGACGATCGACGACCCGAAGATGTTCACGAAGCCGTTTTCGCGTCGGCACGTACTTCACCGCTCGGTGCCGAATCAGAAGATCAACGAGTGGCTGTGCGTGCCGTCAGAAACGCTGGAAATGCCTGCAGGAACAGGGCGACCCGGCGGGCGGCTATCCCAACGCGGAGCCGCAGCGTCATGGCGGCGGTGGTGGTCGCGGACGATAGGGGGTAACCATGAGGCTGAAAGTTCACGCGTTCGTTCCAGTCATCGCCACTCCTCGCGATGGGCACTCCGCTCGCCACGCCCATCATGGCGACGCCGCGTGCTCCGCGACGCCGATGGAGATGAAAGGGGTGCGTCGTCACCGAATTCTCCTGGATGAACCCGCATTCGCTCATCAAGTTCGACTGCAGACCGCGACCGGCGAGCTCCAGCGCACTGGACGATGGAGATCGGCAGCCCGTCGATGGCGCTCCTCGGCTGGAGCCGCTCGACGCTGCGTGCGGGAGACGTCATCACCGCGTACGCGTGTATCAGGCCGAAGAGTGGCATGCGGTGGGACGCACGAACAGGTGATCCTGGCCGACGGTACTTGTGCTCGCCGACAGGGACGATTCGACGCCGTCCCGCTACGGCACGACGGAGGCGCCGAAGTAATCATGACGAAACTCGCTCGCGTGCTGGCGCTGGGACTGCTGAGGCATCTGTCTCGCGGCGTCAGCGGATGCACAACGAGGAGAGCCGCAGGGCGGCCGGGGCCCTCGACCCGGTCAACTGGGCCGGAGCGGTCTGCCGCCAGCTACCTCCTGTGTTCTTCCGCACCCGAGGACTGGAGATGACACAGGCCGTCCCCAATGTGAACAGCTTGAGCGGAGGGGCCGGGCATCCGATCGTGCAGGGGGACATCGCGAATCCGAATCTCGAGGTGCGTCTCTGCCTGGCGACAAAGCCGGCACGCGAACCGATCCTCCAGCCCTACAACGCCGATATCACCTACGTGATGTCGCTGCTGTGCCAGTCCAGGAAGCCGCGCGATCACGCTGAAGGGACGGGAACAACGGCGACGGATTTGAGCGGCCTGGCGACGATCAGGCCGCGCACCCGGGTCAGCGGGTCTCACCTGCTCGCGCCCGATTCTGAAGCTCGCCGACGGCTACGTGGCTGGTAGTCGGTGACAAGGCGGTCGGAACCTCGCGACCGATTAAGGGTGGAGTCGGAAATCCAGCTCTACGACGTATGCGCTGGCGCAATCTCGACATCACACAGGTGGTTGAAGGGCGCGAAGCGAAAATGGGTGGACACAACCCCGATTTGAGCCGGGTGGAAGAGATCGGCTTCACCGACCTGATGCGGGGCGCCGGCCGCGGATCCGGTGGAGGCTCCCACGCGTCGACTGGATCCAGGTAACCGGTAAGCCGGTGCCGCGCCCGTCATCGCTGACTGACCGATGTGGGGGCGGGTCGCTTCAGGCCCGCCCTTCACCCTAATAACGCGGGGCGTCGTAACCGCCGCGGCCGCCACGTCCACCGCACGGCCGCCACCACCACCCACCGTCACCGCCGCCGCCGCTGTCCCGCAGGACTGCTGCCATCGGCAAGCACGATGTGGTCGATGCGGCCCACGGGATTCTTCGATTTCGCCTGGTGGACGAAGACAGTGATCCGCATCGCCGGGCATCACTGGACGTCTTGGTCCAGCCAATCAGGCCCAGTGCCGAAGGGCTGCCGAGGATTCCGGCTGCCCAGTGTACGGGCGTGTCCCTTGTCGTCCTTCACGTCGAATTCGCACGATCGTGTGGGATTCGCCCACGATAGCTTTGTCACGGTGGCGTTCTTGAGCTCGACGACCGATCCGTCGTAGCGCAGCGTTTCCGTGATGCGCCAGGACGGGCGAGCACACCGCCAGAACACCCGCAAGGATCGACAGCGCCGCCAGCCTGGTCGTCATGAGGTTCCTTTCTCTCATTGCCTGCCGCGCCCCGTCTGCGGGGTGCCATCCCGGCCGCTCCGCTCGTATCTCTCCTTCGTCTTCTGATCGAGGTTCTTGCTGGAGCCTCAGGCTCCTCGTTCGCGGTGCAGATGTATCCGTCCAGACGTCATTGGGATCCTGCGCCAGCGTCCACGTGCGGCGCGTGACGTGAACGGCTTCACCAGCACCTCGGGATCCTCCACCGCGAGCTGGTACATCAGATAGTTTTTCGAGGGGCGGCTGAAGCGCTCGATGACGTGCTCCTTCTCGCTGTGCAGCCACGCGTTGGCATCGCCGGTCTTACCCGACGGAGATGTTCCGCATCCGCGTGTCGATCGCCACCGTGTCGACGACGAGGCGTGTCGCCGTCCCACCGGGCCACCGAATCGCCGTTGAAGCTCGTGTCCGGATCCGCCGGATGCGGACGCCCATCGGTCGGGATCATCGGATCGTCTGCGGAAATTCCGTCAGCAGCCACACCCGTCCCGGTAAGCTGAACGATCTCGAGCGGGCCATGCTCGGTCGCCTGCGTGTGATCGAGGTCGGCGTCCCGCCCGGCGGGCAGCTGCCGTACGGCGTCGGGTGCAGATATCTTCGGCCGCGTCCGGCCTGAACACCGGTCCTGCCGCGGCATGTCGCCGTCGGATCGAAGCTGCCCGCATGATCGGCTCTGGGATCCGGCACGCGCCCTGAAGCATCCGCCCGGCGCGGTTCGGATAGTAAGCGGCCCGATGGATCGCGGTGGCCGTCGCGGCATCGCGCGCGGCGGCCGCGCCCGCCAGGCTCCAGCACCTTCACCTTGTCGAAGTCGCCGGCGATCTTCTCGCCTGGTTTTGTGGGCGTTCTCCCCGGCAGTGCCTCGTCCACTTGCCGGCGCGGTACCGGCGCCGGCCCCGCCGCCCCGCTGGGCGGACAGCGATCCCGCCACGACCACGGCAACGGCCGCGGCGCGCCAGCGATGAGCGCACGTGTCAGTCGTGTCATGTCCGCGCTCCCTCGCAGAAATTCAGCTTGTCCGGGGTCATGCCGCGCTCGGGGAATCTGCCCGACGATGCGCGAGGATGCCGTCCGCGAGCTTGATGTACTCCGCCGCGCCGCGCTGGTCACCCGGTCTGCACCTTCGCCGGGCACGCGCGCGCGTGCATCTCCTGGCCGATGTTCGTCGGTGAAGTCCCGCCGCGTGGTGCCGTTCCGCTTCAGCGCGTTGGGCGTGATCATCTCCAGGCGCCAGCCGCACGGCCGTCGCACCCCGGCATCTCGACGTCCATCTGCAGATAGGCGTGCCGGGTTCTCCCCAGATGACGCCCGTGAGCGTGCCCTGCAGATCCATGCGCGCTGGTGCCGTCGGGCTCGACGTTGAAGCCATGGTGCGCAGATGCGGAACCCGCCCGCCCGAGGAGACAGCACGTCGCCACCACCGCACCGGCGAGCCTGATTCTCATCGTGTCCTTCCCTCGCCGCTTTCTGAGGACGTTGGTCTGAATCGATTGCGGCCTGTGTACGCCGAGTTCTCGCACGCTGTCAGAGCGCCGCGGCCACCGCTTTCGGTTTCGGCGCCGCCGGTTTCGCGAGGTGCGCCGCCGCGATGCGCACGGCTCAGCTGCCTGGCTGTAGGCTCGATCGTCGAGGCGGCCGTCCGGTCCCGGGTAATCACTCGCTTGAACGCGGCACCTTCACGCCGGCCACGTCGCGGTAATCCAGAATGAGTCGACCTGCATGCGTCTGGGATGACGCCGACCGCGGTGTCGACGAAGCGCACCTGCCATGCCGGCAGCCCTGATTCGCTGTCGAAGCAATACGCTTCGCGCCGGTCGCGCCGCGCGCGCGGCGTTCTGGACGACTTCGACCGGCTGGTCGTCGATGCTCACCGACCGGGAAGCCGGTGCGCCGCTGGAAATCCTGCTTGATGCGCGCGGGGAACGAGAGCGTCGCGTCCATCTTCAGCGCCTTCGAGATCGCCTCCGTCCGAGCGGGAGCACGCGCATCAGCTTGTCCGCCGCCGCACTTCCAGCCCGTTGCGGCCCGTCGTGAGGTCCGTCACGCTGTCGCGCCGCCCCTGCGTGTGGACGACCATCGTCATCTGATTCGGCGAGTTGGCGAAGATCTCCCACCGGCACCTGCGCCGAGAGCGTCTCATATCCCTCGTCCGTGCCCCTTGGCGACGAAGCTCGTCAGTCCAGCGCCACCTGCGCCGCCCCACCGAGCTTGCCTGGATGCTAGCTGTCCAGAATCTGATCGGCTGGAAATCTTCTTGACCGACTGCACGGGTCCGGCGGGCACCACCTCGACGCGGTTCGGATCTGTCTTCGGGGACCCTTTGGCACACGATCGAGCAGGCTGGGAATGATCGCCTCCGGACGGTCGTTGGCCCGGTGGCACGTGTGGCGAGGTCACCAGACGCCGCCCGCCGGAACTGCGATCTGGTTGATCTGCAGTTCACCATCAGCACCATGCGGCGCGCCGTCTGTTTCCTCGGCGTGTCGATGGCGTACGCCCCTCGAGGCTTTCGCTCTGCGGCGAATGACAGTCGATGCGAGTTCCGGGTTCGTCGCCCGGCCGAGAAGAACCCCATCGTGTTCATGAACTCATGACGGGGATCCCTTTGAGGACCTGGATGTTCGCCCGAACACGTCCTCAGCCATCAGCGGCCTCTCCTGCCCCTGCCCGTTCACCGAGACGGCCACGAGCGAGCGGCAGGCGGAGGCGACGAGGGAGCGGCCAGTTCACTGCTGATCGGCGCCGCCGCGACCCCGAGACGCCGGGTCAGCTGATCGTCTTCATGTAGTTGATCATTTCCGAGCGGCACGCACATCTGCTCTTCCCGCTTCCTGATCAGGGAACCCAGCGGTAGTCGTTCTTCGACAGCACGAACGGCAATGGTGAAGACGCCTTCGGGTCGTCCACGGTGACGACCATCTGCGGGTGGTTGTGATCGACGCGCGTGTTGTAGCGCTCGCTCTGATCTTCGCCTCGATGCTGTGAGGATGTCCGAGCCAGCGTCCAGCCACGAGGCATCTGTGACGCCAACGGTATTGATGACGAAGCGTGTTTGTCACCTTCCCAGCGGCCGACCGAATATCCGTAGTAGCGCCGTGCGGACGCCGCCGGGCACGTCGAACTTCGTCGGCAGCGGGTGCTTGCCGTCCATCAGCAGACGTAGCGCCAGATCCGCTGATACTGATGGAGCACCCACGATCTTGCTTGTCCGGCCCCATCGTGCCGAAGAGCGAGGCCGCGCGTCTCGAACACCGTGTTTCTCGGGAGCCCGAGCGGGTCGCAGGTGTTCATCGGATCGTTCAGTGGAAGCCGGTGCCGACCGCCGTCTCCGGCTTGTTGAGCGCGGAACGGCGCTTCTGGCCGGCGGGGGTCAGCGGAGGAATCTCGCCGCGGTCGGGCGTCAGGTTCCCCGCCCAGGAGCCGCTCACGTCGTGCACGGGCGCGGGCCCGCCAGGAGTGGGGTCCGGCCTCAACCGGTTGCCGTTATACAGACTCTCCTTGCCCGCGGGCTTGGCTCCCTGGGCGAGACGCCCAACGGACGCGCACGCCAGCAGGACGAGCAGGCCGATAACGGGATCGCGCAAGCGGTGACGCATTTCGAGATCCCCTCCTTGATGGCGGATTTGAACATGAATCTTGGGCGGATGTATAGTCCGGCGCATGATGAAACTCAGTCGGGGATCGGTGGCAATTGCGCGGGTAACAGCCGTGCTGTTGCTGACGGCACTCGCCGGCGCCCAGAACAATCAACAGAACGACGCGCCGCGGTCTCCGTGGAAATGCCACCCGGCGGACAGGTCGGTTGGCGACGGCGGTCCTGCGCCGAAGCGTGATCTCACCGGGACGTGGGCGGGACCCGCATCTGGCGCGGATGCGCCAGGAGCCTCGTCAATCCCCAGAATCCGCCCGCGCCGCCCATGACGCCGTCGAGATGGCAGTTGTTCGCCGGAACAAGCCGCTCAACAAATGCAGTCCGGCCGGCACCAACGACCCCCATGTCCGCTACTGCGATGCGGATGGTTTTCCACGGAACATGACCAACCAGATCCGCGGGATGACGATCACGACGTCGCCTGAACCGAACTTTCATCCTGCTTCGATGTATGGATCTCTGGCGGGAGGTCTGGACCGACGGACGAAGCCTGCCGACCAATGTCGGCGGCAGGGGCGGGACACCCTCGATCCGGAGATGCAGCGGCTACTCGGTGGGTCACTGGGGAAGACGACTACACCTTCGTGGTCGATACCACCGGACTCGACCCGAATACCTGGGCGACCAACAGCGGCTATCCCCATGGCGTCGACGCGCGCGTGCAGGAACAGCTTTCACCGGGACAGTAGGAACGACCTGACGCTGACCATCACCATGGACGACCCGAAGCTCTACACCAAACCGTTCGATATCGGGGACGTGCATTTCCGGGGGATTCGAACCGGCAGCTCGACGACTATACCTGCATCCCGTCGGAGGTTCAGCTGTCGCTGAAAGAGATGGGCGATCCCGCCGGCAGCGATCCGAGTGCGGCGCGCTGGTTGGGAGTTGGGAGTTCGTAGTTGCGCCCGCTATTGTGCGCCGCGACCTCCGTGACCACGTTCCACGCATGCCGCACGAACGGATAGAGCGACGACTCGGCCAGCCGCTCGACGTCGCCGTGCGCGGGATAGTTGAGCTCGTCTGATTCCGTCGACGCCGGGCCGATGCCGTACGACTGGATGCCCTTGGCGCGGAGCTGCGCCTGGTCGCTGGCGCCGGTGGACATCGACGGGATGCACCGTCGCGCCCGGATAGATCGTCCGCGGCGACGCGTTCCATCACGCGATACATCTCGGTGTCGAGCTTCGACGCGGGCGACGGCGGCCGCGTCTGCGGAATCGGCACGATCCTGCACCGCCGGGATCGCCGATCACCTTCGGCCATCTCCGCGTAGAACGCGTCGATGTTCTCGCCGGGCAGCGCGCGGATGTCGAGCGTCGCCTCCGCTTCCGACGGAATCACGTTCGCGCCGACGCCGGCCTTCAGCAGCGTCGGCACGACGGACGTGCGCAGCATCGAGTATTCGCCGGGCGAGTGCTCGCTGCAGGAACTTCTGCGCGCCGGCGGCCGAGCCTTTCGGGTCGAGCAGCGCCTTGTAGATCGCGGCGCGCTCCGGCGGGCCGATCGCCGCCGAGCTGCTCGAAGTAGGCGCGCGTGGTGTCGTTCAGCCGCATCGGCGTCTCCCACCGGCCCACCTTTGTCGACGGCGGCGCCGAGATGAATCAGCGCGTTGTCGAGCCGCGGAACCGAGCCGTGGCCGGCGGTGCCCGGTGGCCACCAGCCGCACGCGCGCCGGCAGCTTCTCGGCGGTGCCGATGTTGACGCGCGTCACGCGACCGCCGTCGATCCGTCGCGCCGCCGCCTTCGGTCATCGCGAACTCGGCGTCGATCGTCGGCGAAGTGCTCGCGCACCATGAAGTTGATGCCGACGCCTGTCGAGATCGGCTTCTTCGCCCGACTCGGCCAGGAAGATCACGTCGCGATCGAGCGGCGACGCCCGAGCCGCTTCAGCATCAGCATCGTGATCAGGTTCGCGGCCAGCACCGGCTTGTCGTCCTTGCTGCCGCGGCCCCAGATGTAGCCGTCCTTCATCACCGCGCCGAACGGATCGACCGGCCACTTCTCGCGCTGCACGCCGACGACGTCGGTGTGCGCGAGGATCAGCAGCGGCCGCTTCGAGCCGTTGCCCTTGAGCCGCGCGACGAGGTTGGCGCGGTTCGGATCGAGCGCGAAGGTCTGCGTCGGGATCCCTTCGGCCTCGAGCACCTTCTTCAGGTAGTCGACCGACCAGCGTTTCGTGCCCGGCCGTCGTGTCGAGTCTGGACGAGCGATCGGTAGCGTTCGAGGATTTCCGGCCGGAGCTTGTCCCAGTCAACGCCCTTGCCTGCGCCGGGTGCCTGCGCTTGCGCCTGCAGGGCGCAGACCGACGCCACGGCGAACCCGAGAACCAGAAGCGTTTCATGCCTGCCACCTCCCAACTCACCAACCTACTGCGTGCCAGCCGCGTGCATCTCCATCACGCTGTGATCGGCGGTGGCCTTGCCAGGCGCATCCGGCGAACCCGCCGCCTTCCATCTTGCCGCTGACGGTGTGCAGCCTGTTGCCGATGAACGCGACGGCGTTGCCGTGCACCGCGCCGGGCAGCGACGGCAGGATCTCCCACCGGTTCGCGACCGGATCGTAGGCGTCTCGAGCGACCGAAGCGCCGCGCTGTAGCGCTCGTTCTGGATCTCGCCGCCCGACACGTAGATCTTGCCGTTGTAGGTCGCCCAGCCGCCGCCGCTGCGCGGCGTGCATCATCCGGGCCTTCGCGACGCCCCACGTGTCCTCTGGCCGGGTCGTATTCCTCGACCACGTCGGTGTTGCTCGACGTCGTGACGAAGCCGTGGCCGATGCGGCCGCCGATGACGTAGATCTTGCCGTTGCACGACGCCCGAGAACGCGTGGTTGCGGCCCGTCGGCATCGGGCTCTTGTTCGTCCACGTGTTGGTCGCCGGGTCGTGCATCTGGTTCGTGCCGAGCACGCGCGCCGGCCCCTGGCCGTTGAACGCCGCGTCGGTCGTGTTGTCCATCGTCGTGGCGCCGCCGATGACGTAGATCTTGCCGTTCGACGTTCTCGGCGATCGCGGAGCAGCGCTTGCCCGGCATCGGTGCGAGCGCCTTGTAGGTGTCGGCCACCGGGTCGAACTCCCACGCGTTGTCGACCGGCGCCCAGCCGCCGACGCCCGGACCGGTGAGCGGACGCTCGCAGCCGCCGAAGACGTAGATCTTCCCGTTCAGCACGGTCTGCGCCTGGTGGTGCACCGGCGACCGGGATCGGCTTCTTCTTCGTCCACTTGTCCGGCCCGGGTCGCATTCGTAGACCATCGCCGGCGCCGGCTTCGCCGTCTGTGCCGAAGCCGCCGATGACGTACATCTTGCCGTTCGCCGAGACGCCCGTACAGCTCTTCTTCCGGCTCCGGGAACGGCGCGGCCTTCACCCAGCGAAGCGTCGGATCCTGTGCGCGAAGGACCGCCTGCGTGGCGAGCGCTGGCCGATCGCCGATCGCGACCGCGAGCGCGGCAACCGAAATGAGTTCGTGTCCTCATGATGCTGCCCCTGTCAGTTCGTCCGGCGCCGGCGGCGGAAATTCCATCACGCTGTGATCGGCGGTGGCGTGCGCTCATCTGATCCGGCAGGCCGCCGTTCTCCATCTTGCCGCTCACGTTGTGCAGCCTGTTGCCGATGAAGGTCATGGCGTTGCCGTGCACTGTGCCCGGCAGCGCCGGCAGGAGCTCGTCCACGTGTCGGTCGCAGGCTCATAGGCCTCGAGCGCGCGGAACGACGCCATCACGCTCGCGCGAGATCCACTCGCCGCCGCCGATGTAGATGCTGCCGTTCTCGGTGGCGTACGCCGCCGCCGCTGCGCGCGGTCGGCATGCGCTGCTTCGACGCCGCCCCACGTGTTGGTCGCCGGGTCATATTCCTCGACGACGTCGGTGTTGCTGCTGTGCGGGATCATGCCTGCGGCCTGGCGTCCGCCGATGACGTAGATCTTGTTGTTCACCACGCCGACAAACGCATGGTTGCGCGGTGGTCGGCATCGGGCTCAGTCGGCCTCGGTCCACGTGTTGGTCGCGGGTCGAACACCTGGTTCCTGCCGCTGATGCGCGCTTCCCTTGCCGTTCTCGAACGGCTCGATGCCGCCGATCAGATAGATCTTGCCGTTGACGGTCGCCGGCCACCGCGGAGCAGCGCGCGGCCGGGGATCGGCGCCATCGCATCGGTAGTTGTCTGTCGCCGGGTCGTACTCCCAGACGTTGTTGACCGCATCCGTCGCCGAAGATGCCCCTGCTTGCAGCCGCCGAGCACGTAGATCTTGTTGTTGGCGACGGCCTGCGCCTGATGGTGCACGCGCAGCGGCAGGATCTTCTTCTTCGTCCACTTGTCCGGCGCCCGGGTCGTACTCGTACACCAGCCCCGGGGGATTGCCGAACGGCATGTAGCCGAAGCCGCCGATCACAGTACTATCTTGCCGTTGACCGTGACCGCGTACAGCTCCTCTTCAGGCTCCGGGAACGGCGCGGCTTTGACCCAGCGCAGGTTGCCCCCGATTGCGCTTGCGCACCCAGCTGCGCCGCGCCTATCAGCGCCGCGCCTATCGACACCGTCACGATGACCGCATATGAGTGCGTTCGCGTCCAGGACATTTTCGGCCTTCCTCCCATGTGCGCTGGATTGTACGCTTGTAAGTGGAAAGGTAGAGAAGTGGAAACCGCGCGCCGACCGACTCCGGAGGAGGGTCGGCGCGCCGACGCTGAACGCGAAATGGTCCCCGTGCGGTGAGCGAGGTCAGAACTTGATCTGGCTCGAGACGCGCAACAGCCGGCCCTGGAGGACGGCCTGGGGCTGATCCCAGCGCCGAGCCGAAGTTCTGATTCTCCGACAGCACGACGTTGCGAGTTGAGCGCGTTGAACATCTCGAGCGCGCCGTCGAGCCGCACCTTCCCGATCGTGAACAACCGTCCGGATGCTGAGGTCGAGCTGGTTCCACCGGTCGAAGATAGTTGCTGCCCGGCGGCACGAGATTCACGGTAACCGGCCTGCGTGCGCCGTCCGCCCGGAAACAGGTTCGCGGGTACCGCCCAGTTCACCGCCAGCGGCAGCCCTGCATAACTCTGCAGCGCGGCGCCGATCTGCACATCGCAGCGGGCAGCGGATAGACTGCCGCGCGAACTTGAAGTCGTGGCCGGAACGGGATGCCCAGCTCGCCTCTGGTCGCAGTAGCGGAACGTGTTCGGATCGTAGCCAGCGCACGCCACGTTGACGAGCCTGTCGGCCGACCAGCCGCCGAATCATGTTCGCCGCCGTCGGCATGCCGCGCCGCGAAGCTGACTTCGAGCGCCGTTGTAGCTCACGCGCGCCTTCGATCGATCGGTCAGCGGTCGTGTCGAGCAGATCCACCAGTCCCTGCTTGGATCGATTCAGGTTGTAGATGCGTCACCGGCTCGCCGTTGAGCGGGCTTGGCGTCGTCGAACGCAGGCGAAGTCGCGACGGCGCTGACGAGCGTGTTGAGCTGCTGTTCGAGATTGTAGGTCTCGCGGCGATACCAGGCGCCGGTCACCGACACGCCGCTGAGCCACCTGCGCGGGTGATGCCGAGGCTGTACTCGATGTCGTAGCGGCCGCTTCGAGCGTTCGGATCGGCGACGCCGGGTCGGCGAGGATGCCGAGGTTCCTGTTGTTGCTCGGCCCGATCTCGTTGTCCTGCGCGATGCCGTCGCCGATTGGTCGCCAGCGCGCAGCGGCGAGCAGGTCGATGTCGCCGGGCAGGTAGTCGCAGTCGGACCAGTTGCGCGTGTCGCTCTGCAGCACCAGCGGATCGTAGCGGTTGGCGAAGTCGGTGGTGTAGGCGCGGTTGTATTGCTGTTGATGCTGCCCTTGAGCGCCGTCTTGGCGTCGCCGGTCAGGTCGTAGACCACGCTGAAGCGCGGCGCGAGATTCTTCCAGTTCGGCACGTCCGCGGAACCTGCTGGAACGCATCGCGCGGCAGCGAAGCGTCCCGCCGTCGACCGCTCTCGGCCTGGATCGCCGAGTTGAAGTATTCGAAGCGGATGCCCGGGATTGATCGTCAGGCGCTTCAACGTCCACGAGTCCTGCACGGTAGAGGCCGAGATCCGCTTTCATCAGGTCGTAGGACGCCCCGGCGTGTCGTAGACGATCACGGAATCGGGCACGCCGTCGCGGATACGCGTTCGGTGAGATCGCCGTTGGCGTTCGCGGTTGAGCCAGTTCTGCCCGATGTGCCACTGCAGGCCGGCCTTCACGGCGTGAGACCCGGTCACGTAGGCCATCGACGAGATGAGCATGTAGCGGAAGTTGTAGGTGCCCAGCTCCGGCGGCGCCGCCGTGCGTCGATCGTGCTGCGGTTGATGTCCGACGCGCGACGCGTTGGCGCACCACTCCGGCGTGAACGGCACCTTGCGCACACCCGGCTGATAGCCTTCCCGGTAGCGAGTTCACGCTCGTACCGAATCCGGCGTCGAAGACGAGCTTGCTGCTGACCGTCGACGTCCACTTGACGGCGTCGGTGTACTTCAGCACCGGCGGCCGGCGCGCGGACGCCAGCAGCACGTCGGTGCCCGAGGTGAACAGATGGCCGACGTTACTTCGTACTGGTAGTCGTCGTACGCGGTGATCTTGTTGTTCGCGGGCTGATCTGCCATGTCAGCCGCAGCGTGTAGTTGCGGACGCGCTGGTCGTAGATGCCGGGCGACCCGTCCGGGATAGAAGCTGTTGGCGACGATGTTGTTGTTGCCGACGTTGCGGTGTGACGCCGAAGAACCAGAGCTTGTCGCGCTTGATCGGTCCGCCGACCGACGCGTTCGACGTCGTAGATCAAGTCGACCGCGTCGGGCGTCTTCAAGCCGCGGTCGAGCAGGTCTCTGCGTCAGGTTGTCGGTCTGAAACGACGCTGTTGGTGTAGCCGACGTAGGTGGCGCCGCTGAAGCGCGTTGCCGCCTTCGCGCGGAATCGAGGTTCAGGTGCGGGCCGCCGGCAGACACCTCGGCGCCGAGCGCCGCGGTCTGCACGGTGACCTCCTGGCGTCATCGCGTCGTTGTGATCCGGATGGCTGTCGCCGCCGCCGACGAGCGTGTTCATCTTCATCCCGTCGACGTCGATGGTCGTGTCCTTGGTCACGCTCATGTGCGCGGTCAGGCGCGGATTGACCGCGCTGCGCGCGCCGCCGACGTTCTGATCGCTCACCTTCGTGCCGACCGCGAGCGCGCCTTCCGCCTGATACATGCGCGGGCGACCGGAACCGCGTCGAGCAGCTCGCGGCTCAGCACCGTCGTGCGCTGCGCGTTCTGGACGTCGACCACCGGCGACTGCGCCGTAGACCGTCACCGATTCCTCGACGGTGCCGAGCTGCAGGTCGGCGTTGACGGTGGCCGTGAAGTTCGACGGCAGATCGATGCGCGTCCGAGACGAACGTGCTGAAGCCCTGCATCGTAAAGGTCACCGTGTAGAGCGCCGGGCCGCAGGTCGACGATCGCGTAGCCGGCCCTGCGCGTCGCTGACCAGCGGTCCGCGCGCGCTCGATCAGCGCCGGGCTCGACGCCTCGATGGTGGCGCCGAGCGGCGCTGGCGCCCGCCGTCGCGTCCTGACCGCCCCGGTGATGGAACTCTGCGCGGAAGCAGCCGATGGCAGCAGGAGCAGTCCGATGAATGCTGATGACCGTGACCGGTGCGAAGGATGTGCGGAACATCACGCCTCCAGTGGTGGATGGCCAACGAGGATGGAACGCGGTGGGACGTTGGCGAGCTTCTATCACCCGGCCAATGCGGGTGTCAAGGCAACCACCAACTACCAACGACCAACCACCAACTACCAACGACTAACGGGATTTCATCAGGTTCTATCCCGAACGTCTCCTTCATCCAGATCCACAGCGGCGGCAGCGGCGACGTTGCGCCGGACGCAGCAAACGCCTCGCTGCTGATAGCCTGCGGCTTTCGCGCGCTGGCCCGACATGCAGAGCGCGTAGACGTAGAGGACGAACGCGTTGTCACGCACTTCAGGTGCACCCGTGGCGTGGTCGAAGGCTTCCGCCGCGGCCGGACGATAGTTGCGTTCCGACAGCAGCCGGATGCCGAGGTGATACTGCAGCAGCGGATTCATCAGTTCGACCGGCGTCGCGCCGGCGACCACCTGCTGGATGTCCGAGTTGCTGGCCAGCCGCCACATCACCGGTGTGGCCACCGTCGATCCACGTCAGCACGCGATGCACATCCTCGAGCGCGAGCGACGGCAGAGACCAGGCTGCCGCATACGCTGCGCGTCGATGACATGCTGGACGTCGAACAACAGTGCGGACGACGGGATCAGGCTGGCCGGCCAGAGACGCGCGACGAGCGGACTTGATTGAAACCTGGTGCGCGCCGCGCTGGTGTCGGTCACGTTCGCAAGGAGGCGCGGTCCATTCTTCCCGCGACGAGAATGGCGCATCAATCAGCTTTGGATTGTCGTCGGTGAGCGCCGGCGCCTCGTCTACCAGCGCGCGTGGATGAACGCGGCGTCACCGATGAAGAGCGCGCCAGAGCTGCTCGGGACGCTCGATGCCGAGCCGCTTCATCTCCGTCGCGATCGCAGGCGTGCATTCCATTGGGCCCTGAACTGCTCGTCGGATGCTCCGCCGCGTGCATCACGGCTGCCGACCATCATCAGGTTGGTCCCCGATCCGTTCCACAACGAGCAGTCCTCGAACACATCGCAGAACGCGCGCAGGATCGCCTTTGCGCTCACGTCGCTCAGGTCCGCAAGCGGCAGCCAGTATGCGACGATGCCGCCGTCGGCCAGGTGGTCGTGTATCAGCTGGAAATACTCGGCGCGAGTAGAGGTTCTCGACGCCGGCAATCCCCGGGCGGCGGCGGCTCGCCGCGGTGATCAGGTCGAACTGCCGATCGCTGGCCTGCAGGAAGTGCCGGCCGTCCTCGATGTGCACCCGCATCCGCGGATCGCGCAGCGGCTGCTCCTGTTCCTCCGGGAAGACGATCGGCGCCATCGACAGGATGTCGCGCGACAGATCGACGAGGTCGATCGACTCGACGCGGGGAGTCGGTCAACGCCTTCGCCGTGTTGCCGACGCCGTATCCGATCAGCAGCGCATGCTTGAGATCCGGATGCACCGCGACCGGCCAGTAGACGGCACGCTTCTGATACCGCCGCACGCCGCAACCGGTCGTGGACATCGAGAAGGAGTTCGTCAGCATGACGTCCGAGACCGGCTTGCCCAGCAGCATCCGCTGAAAGAAGACGATGGTTTCGGTGAGCCCTTCGCGAACCGCGACCAGGCGCCGCTCAGGCTCCCCTTCGGCCCAGCGCTCCACCGGAATCGACATGAGTCGCGCGTTCAGCTGGCCGAACGGGAACAGCACGAGGCCGACGCCGCACACGGCTGCCGCGAGCCATCCGACGACCTGCGCGCGCGACAGCAACAGCAGCCCGATCCCCGCATGAGATCAACGCCATCGCGAAGAACGACTGTTCGATGCCGAGCCACGGCAGCAGCACGAATCCCGCCACGAGCGAGCCGATCGCCGCGCCGATGGTGTTGACGAGTGTCAGTGCACGCCGGCCGTTTCGATGTCCGAGTCGAGCCCGCTCCGCAGCGCGGCGCCGGCGAGCGTGAAAAGCACCCCGGACATGAATGACACCGGCAGCATCAGCGGCAGGCTGATGCGGAGGATCGCGCCGGGCTGCGTGATGGACGCACGAGGCCGAACGGCGCGATGACCGACGGGAACGCCGCGTAGGACGCGACCGTCGCAACGGCGGCCACGAAGGCGACCGGTGCGGCGGGAAACGATGTGCCCCGGGAGCCAGGCGCATCAAGAGCGATGCGCCAAGGCCGCCAAGTGCGATGCCGGCAAAGGACGACGCCGAGCATCACCGGGAAGGCGTTCGAGTGGCCCTTGACAAAGAGCAGGAGGAAACGGAACCAGACGACTTCGAGGGCGAGCAGCGCGAAGCCGGAGAGGAAGACGGCGACGAGAGGGCGGGTGGGGCGGGTGGGGCGGGTGGGCGTGCGAGTCGGGTGGCCGGTGGGGCGCGCAGGGTTGGCGTTGTCCTTCCACCGCAACGACAATGCCGCGGCAATGGCAGCAGCCCCAAGATTCAACGCTCCGGCGGCCAACGCGGTGCCGCGCACGCCGTAGCGGCCCACGAGAAACATCTCCCCTGCCACAACGCCCACCACAGCGCCGAGCGTGTTCCAACCATAGAGCGCGCCGAGCACGGCATGCCAAATGACCGCGCCTCGCGCAGCAACGCCTTGAGTCAGCAGCGGCAGCGTGATCCCCATCGCGGTCGAGGGAATGCAGCAGCAACACGAATGCGACGAGCAGCCGCAGCGGGTTGAGCGCCCACGGTTGATCGAGCAGCGGCCGGAACATCGGCGCAAGCGCCGCCCCGAGAACGGGAAACAGATGGACTGAGGCCGACGCCGGTCAGCGCGATCGCGGCCTCCGCAATCGCGTACGCGCGAACCGGGTTCGCCAACCTCGCGCTCTGCTCTCGCGGCCAGCGCGTTGCCGAAGCGCCAGGCCGGCCATGAACCCGGAGAGCACGAGGCTCGACGCCCAGATGCTGTTGCCGAAGGCGAGCCCCGCCTGCCGGAACCAGAGGGTCTCGAAGATTAACGCCTGATGCGCCGGAGGCAAAAAGACGGCGCTGAGGAGGGCGCGCACGTATGGCGGGTGGGGCACGTGGGGCGGGTGGGGGCGAGGCGGCAAGCAGGAGCTACCCTACCCGCCTTACCCGCCCAACCCCTACCCGCCTTTAGTAGCGAGAACCATGACGGCGATTTCGGCCTGCCGCATCGGTGCTGCCGATACGCTCGTGCCGAACGCCGGCGACAGCGCGTTGGTCGTCCAGGCCCCGACGATGTTCGTGCGGTTCAGGACGTTGAAGAGTTGTGCGATGAGCTCGACGCGCCGGCCCGAGGTCAGCGGAAATGGCTTTGCTGCCCCGAGATCGAGCGCGTAGAACTCGTTCGTGCTGAACGTCGGCGAAATCCCCGCCAGGCTGTTCGCCGCGCGCCAGGCGTTGACCGCCGCCAGCGCCGACGCGTCGTCGCCGCGGTTGAACGCGCTGCGCGTTGTTCCGGGAACATAATCGGTGACGTTGCCGTCGCCGTTGACGTCCACACCGGCAACGCGCGCTGAACGGCATCGTCGATCGCGCGCTGAAGATGCCGCCGATCACCACGTCACCTGGCAGGATGAACGAGCCGCTGGCCACGAGCGTGTGCCGGCGGTCGCTGTTGTTGAGGCCCTCGTCGTAGTTGATGTGGGCCGAGTCGGTGACGACCGATTGCGTGCCGCCAGAGTTGTTCACGTTGCCGTTGGTGTCGGCCAGCGTGTGCGACACCAGGAACATGTAGTTGTGCTCCAGCCGCTTCTCGAGGCGCACGAGCATCGCCTTGTAGTCCATGAACCCAATCGACTGCGCCTGGAGCACGCGCGCGAACTGCGCGAGCGGGCGCGTGCCCGCCGTCGCCGCCGCTGCGCGGGTTGATGTCGATCGTCATCGGGACCTTCGTCATCTTGTTGTAGACGCCGTCCACGTGAATCGCGAGCGCGCTGAGGTGAGCGCCCGCGAGACGCCGGCCGTGTACGCCGCTGACTGCAGGTTCTCGGAGGTCATCGGCCATGACCGCGATGTTGGCGGGCGCCAGTTGACACGAACGTCAGCGGATCGCGGCCGCCATACGGGTCCGGGGTACGTCGGGTTGGCGATGATCGCCGTCGGCTGACGGTAGTTCGCCAGCTCCGCCGACGTGATCTGCAGGTTCATCGGGTTGTAGTAGATGCCGTAGTCGGCGCGCAGGACCGTCCTGCGTGTCGTTGCGCACGTCCCAGGCGAACCCGACGCGCGGACCGAAGTTGTTCTTGTCGCCGCGCTGGTCGAAATGCACCAGAGGCGCCAGGCTCGCGGCGGTGCCGGTCGTCGGGAAACAGCGGAATGTCGCTAGGCCGGTCCTTCGAGTCGAGCGTCAGCCCCTGGTTGAAGCCGTGGAGCTGGTAATCGTAGCGAAGACCGAGGTTCAGCGTGACGCCGGCGGCCGGCTTCCACTCGTCCTCGACGTAGCAGTTCGACATGACGTTCGGGGTGAAGGTCGGCAGCTTCACGAGGTTGCCCGTGGAGAACTGACGCACCGAGCCGGCCACCGGCACGAACGACGCGAGGTTTGCCGGGTTGAACGGCTGATCGGCTGCGAAGGTCCAGGTGCCGAGCGACGGCCGGTTGTCTCCGATGAACGGCGAGCTCCTGCGCACCGGCGCCGAATTTCCAGGTGTGCGTGCCCGGTCGTAATCGACATGTCGTCGCGCAGCTCGCGCGAGATCTGCCTCGTATAGAAGTTGCTGCTCGTGCCCCACGTGAGGCTGGGGAAACGTATACGACCGCCGTCAGCGGCGCCGAGCGGGCCGTTGAACTGTCGAACAGATCCTCCTGCGGATCGACGCCCGGCGGGTGCTGGCGGAAGTGATAGTTCGTATACTGCCCGCGAACTCGTTCAGGATGCGCGACGAGAGCACCCACGTGTGCGCACCGGCCCACGAGTAGCGCTTCTGCTTGATGCCGCCGCCGGGAGAACCACGGCGTCGATGACGAGGCCGAGCACCCTTCGCAGGTGAAGTCCGAGATCTGCCACGCGTAACGGACAAACAGGTTCTGCTTCTGGCTGACCTGCCAGTCGCCGCGCGTGAACGACATGCTGGTTGTATTCGGGGCTCTTGAAGAGCGCCGTTCATGTTCCCGTAGAACTGCGGGACGCGCACGACGACGTTGTCGCACAGGTTGTTCTGCAGGGCTTCGGCGGCTTCGAAGAAGTGGACGCGGTCCCTGATGATCGGACCGCCGATCGCGCAACCCGCATTGATGGCGGCTGAAATTCGGCTTCGGCTGGCCTGCCGCCTTGAAGAACGGATCGATCGCGTTCAGCGCCTTGCTGCGATGAGAACTCGAAGCGCCTCGCCGTGCAGGCTGGTTGGTGCCGCTCTTGGTCGCCATCGACCACGGCGCCGCCGGCGGTCCAGCCGTACTCGGCCGGCGACTGGCTGACAAACACCTTGAACTCCTGGATCGCCGAAGCGGGAAAGTCCTGCCGCGGCTCACCGGTATTGCCTTCCTTGTTCCACACGCCGTCGACGAGCAGCGCCGGAACCGTTGGTGAACGCGCCGGCGCCCGATGTTCGAGTTCGCCTTCCGCGCACGCACCGCGTCCTGACTCGTGCCGGGCATCAGCAGGGCAAAGGTCCATTGGCTGTCGGCTGGCTGTGCGGGAGCATCTCCATCTGGGCTTGCGTAATGACGCCCGATATGTCGCTCTTTGCTCACCTCGATGACCGGCGCTTCCCCGGTGACCGTCACCGATTCCTCGGCAGCCCTTGCACCTGCATCGTCACGTTCCGCGTCGTCTTCGCTGCCGACCGCGACGGTGACGTCGGGCACGGTCACGGTGCCGAAGCCCTGGAGCTCGGCTTTCAGCTCGTAGCGTCCGGGATTGAGCCCCGCGAGCCGGAAGCGGCCGTCGGACTCGGTGGTGGCGGCTCGAACCGCGCCCGTGTCCACGTTGCGGGCGGTGGCAATCACTCCCGGGAGCACGCCTCCCTGCGCGTCGCTGATGATGCCCGAGATGACGCCGTTGGTGGTCTGCGCCATCGCGGGAGCCGCCATGACGGCGAGCGCGATGAACAGCGCCGCGATTCCTACCCCACCGCGCAAGCGTGCGCGGCGGGGACCCTCGCGAAGCACGTCGCAACATGAGTCCCCCTGATTAAGTTGAAAACTTGAGAAGTGGAAAAGTGTAAAGTAAGTTTCGAAGTAGCTCGAATCACTTTCAAGTTGCTTTTCCATTTTTCAACTTTTCTACTTTTCCACTTCCCTGCGGTTACTGCGTTCCAGACGGAATTTCCAGCACGTCGTGCGCGTCGGTCGCATACGGATGCTCGGTGCCGCGGCCATGTCCGGCGCGCCGCCGCCTTCCATCTTGCCGCTCACCACGTGCAGCTTGTTGCCGATGAAGCCCATCGCGTTGCCGTGCACGCGCGCTGGGCATCGACGGCAGCATCGTCCCACGTGTTGATCGCCGGATCGTACGCCTCGAGCGCGCGGAACGCCGCCGACATCTGCCGGTTCTGCAGTTCGCCGCCGCCCGACGTAGATCTTGCCGTTGTAGGTTGCCGCGCCGCCGCCGCTGCGCGCGGTCGGCATCGCGGTCTTGATCGCGCCCCACAGGTTGGTCGCCGGGTCGTATTCCTCGACGACGTCGATGTTGGTCGTCGCGGGAATGTTGCCGGCGCCGATGCGTCCGCCGATGACGTAGATCTGGCCGTTCACGACGCCCGCAAACGCGTGGTTGCGCGCCGGTCGGCATCGGGCTCCGCTCGGTCCACGTGTTGGTCGACGGGTCGAACATCTGGTTGCGGCCGGTCACGCGCGTGCCCTGGTCCGTTCTCCGTACGGCTCGAGGCCGCCGATCACGTAGATCTTGCCGCCGACCTCTCGGCCATGCGCCGCGAGCACCGTTTGACCGGCATCGCTGCCATCGCCCTGTACGAATCGGCAACCGGATCGTATTCCCACGCGTTCGTCGTGCCGCCCTCACCGCGAGATCGCGCGCGTGCAGCCGCCGAAGATGTAGATCTTCCGTTGTACGCCGGCCTGCGCCTGGTGGTGCACCGCGCACCGGGATGTTCTTCTTTCTTCGTCCACTTGTCCGGCCCCGGGTCGTACTCGTATACGAGCGCGGGCGGACAACTGAAGCACGGTCCCCTGCTCACACCGGGCGGCGGCGGCGTGGACGCCGGGTGGCGTGAAGCCGAATCCACCGATCACGTAGAACTTCCCGTTCAGGATCGTTCCGCATGTTCCTTCTTCCGGGCTCGGGAAACGGCGCGGCCTTCGACCAGCGCATGCGCGCGCGTGGCGGGTTCTGCGCAATGACGCGGTCGCCAACGGCGATCGCGATCACGCACGCGGCCGCAAGCACCGCGAAGACACGTTTGATGACCAACGACATGAAGGGCTCCAAAGATGATGGTTTGGGGTCAGAAGTCGACGCCTCGGGGAGGTTAAGACAATGCCAAATGAAGGTCCGGGTGACATCGCTATTGTTTGGCCTTCCGACGATTTTCTGGATCGAATACGGGTTTTGAAGGCGGGATGACCGCCGAGAAGGAGCGTCACCATGACATCGGCAACGCGGCCGAACCACTGCAGCTCTCGCCAGCACCCTCGTGCTCGGGCTCTGGACCGTCTCCGCGCAGCAGTCGCCAGGGCGCTGGGACACCGAAGCTACGTGAAGCTGCCGCAGCCGGCCGAGGAATACACGCCGGTGCAGGTCAACGACAAGCTGTATCTGATCGGCGGGAACGCCGCCGTCCTCACGCCCGGCGCGCGGCTCGACGCACCCCGCGCGTGTGATGGTCTACGACCTCGCGGCCAACACGTGGACGGAAAAGAAGAACACGCCGTTCTTCACCGACCACATGAGCGGCGCCACCGCGAACGGGAAGATCTATATCTTCGGCGGCTCGGGCGCGATGACGCAGGAGGCGCCGAGCGCCACGCTCGACACCGCGTGGGAATACGATCCGGCGGCCGACAGCTGGAAGGCGCTCGCGAAGTTGAACGCGAAGCGCACGGCTGGAGCGGCGGTTGAACTCGGCGGAAAGATCTGTCTTCATCGGCGGCTCGACCGACCTCGCCGGCCCCGATGGCCTGCACGCAGAACGGCGGCCTCGTCGTCGGCACCAACGACGCGTCGACCCGGCGACCAACCGCTGGGAGGCACGCAAGCCGATGCCGACGCCGCGCGTAATCACCCGGCGATCGGGGTCGTGAACGGACGCGGATCTACCTGATCGGCGGGCGCATCACGGCGAACAACATCGGCGGCTATATCGCCGCCAACGTCGATGTCGTCGAGGGATACAACCCGGCGACCGATTCCTGGCGCGCGATGAACCGGATGCCCAGCCGCGCAGCTGCAGGGGTGGACGACGTCATCAGGGGAAGATCTACGTCGCCGGCGGCGAGCAGCACGACTACCACATCGAGGGTGTGCTGCGTGACGTCGAGGTCTTCGACCCGGCGGCCAACGACTGGTATCGTCTCCCGGCACTGCCGACCGGCCGCCACGGCGTCAACGTCGCCGCGTTCAACGGCAAGCTGTTCGTCATCGGCGGGCACACACGGTCTTCGCGGGCGGCGGCGGCCACGCGCTCGATTCGGCAGCTGAACGAGGTGTTCGAATTCGCGGGAGCCGGGAGATACAAACTAGGTGAGATCACGAGCCACGGAGGCACGAAGGCACGGAGGGAAAATGGTTTTTCTCCGTGCCTCCGTGTCTCCGTGGCTTATGAGAGCGCTTTTTCTGGCGGACGCCTGCGTTCGCCCAGTACGAAGCGCCACCGTTCGATTCGATTCACCTCGCGGTCCCGGAAATCTCGTCGGCGCGCGACTGGTACCTGAAGAACATCGGGGGCAACGTCGGCGAAACCGCCGACCGCGTCGCCTTCGGCAGGTGGAGCGGCGACCACCCGCTTCCCCTCCAGCTGATCTTCGAAGATCTCGTCCAACGCGACGCCGAGCGCCGGCAGCGTCGTTGACAGCATCGGCTTCTCGTACGCCGACCTCGACGCGAAGGTGAGAGACCTGCAGGCAGCCGGCGTCGAAGATCGTCACGCCGGTCGCCAGCGACGGCCCCGACTGGAAGCGCGCGGTGGCTGAAGACCCGTGGGGGACGCGCGCTCGAGCTCGTCGAGGACCAGGACAACCTCGGCCTGCATCACGTCAGCCTGCGCGTGAAGGATCCCAACGCGGCCCTCGCGTGGTGCGTGCGCGCGTTCGGCGGCGACCGCGCCGTCGGTCAGAGGCGCGAGGATCGGCCAGCGCGATCTCGGACTCTTCTACGTGTTTGCCGCGAAGGACGACACGGCGAGCCGAGCGAAGGCCACTCGATCGATCGCCTCGCGCTGGGGACCGCTGGACCTGGACAGGGTCGTCAACGATCTGAAGACGCTCGGCGTGAGTTCTCGTCAGACACCAACCCGCGGCGGCTATCCGGCGTGCAACTTCGTCAGCGGCAATGCTGACGAGGGAGGCCCGTCGACCTCGCCCGGCATCGGCGATCCGCCGGCTGTTCTGCACGCAGCCGGATCAGCTGCCGCACCGCATCGTCTATCCTCGAAGCGCCGGATGGCGTGAAGGTGGGAACTGGTTCAGCACCTCGAAGCCGGGGGCACTAGAGACAATTCCCAACCTCCAACTTCCAACTCCCAAAAGCATGATCGCGTCGCAACCGCCCTCCTTGGGAGTTGGAGATTGGGGAGTTGGGAGTTATCTGATGCCGCCGTGTCCTCAGCGAGGCGGCAAGGCGAAGCTGAGGATGAGATCGCCGCCACGACGTCCGCGCTCTCCGCCGCCAGACGCGACCGCCACGAACTGCTCGCCGTTCACCATGTAGACTGGACGGCGACGAGAACACGCCCGGAGCCGGTGTTGAACTTCCAGAGCTGTTCGCCGGTCTTCGCGTCGAAGGCGAAGAAGTAGCCGGCGATGTTGCTGCCGGTGCCGACGAACGACGACGCCGCTCAGCCGTGACCACTGAACCAGCCTGACCGAAGCCCTCGAAGATCTGCCGCCACTTCAATTCGCCCGGTCGTCGGATCGTAGGCGGAGAAATACCCCTTCGGTCCGCGCCGCCGAGTTGAAGGGCTGATCGATGGCGTTGACGTACAGAAGCCCGTCTGCGGCGCTGTACGCGAGACGGGCTGTAGTTGGTGCCGCCGCCCGGTGCCGGGCGCCGATGATTTCGTGCGGCCGCATCGGGCTGAAGATCGGGCACGATCGGCGTTCGTGTCGCCGATGTTGCGCCGGCGGGAATCTCGAGCGCGCTCGATCGGAGCTACCGGCTCCATCGGCTTGCCGCTCGGCGGTGAACGGAATCGGCTGCGTCGGCCACGGCGACTCGCCCGGGACCGGCGTTGTCGGTCGGCACGGGCATCTCCTTGATTGGATGCACCGGCTGTCCCGTCTCGCGGTCGAGGATGTAGCAGGAAGCCGTTCTTGCTCGCTTCGGCCAGTGCCTTGACGCGCCGGCCGTTCACCTGCATGTCGAAGAGCATCGGCGGCGCGCCCGAGTCGTAGTCCCACACGTCGTGGTGCGTCTGCTGGAAGTGCCACTTCAGCCGGCCGGTATCGAGCGTCAGCGCGATGATCGAGTCGGTGAACAGGTTCGTGCCGGCGCGCTTCGTGCTGTCGCCGAACGGGTTGCCGACCGCCACGTAGAGCAAGCCGAGCTCGGGATCGATCGCCGCCGTCTCCCAGATGCCGCCGCCGTTGCGCTCGCCGCCGACCCACGTGGGACCCGCGATGTCCCAGCCCTGATCCTTTTCGTCCTGCGGAATCGTGTTGAAGTGCCAGAGCACCTTGCCGGTCTTCGCGTCGACGGCGAGCACGTGCCCGCCGGGAATGTGGCTCTCGCTGCGCGTGCTGCCGATGTAGAGCACGCCGTTGTGGTACTGCGGCGCGGTCGTGAACCAGTAGCCCATGCTGATCGACGCGTCTTCACCTCGGAGTATGCGCTGCTGCAGCACGTCGAGGATCACGCTGGCCTGGCCGTCGATGCCGAAGGTGGGAATCGGCTTTCCGGTCTTCGCATCGAGCGCGAAGATGAAACGATCCGCCCGCCGTGTAGACCACGCCGTCGGCGTAGATCACGCCGCGGTTGCGGAAGATGTAGCCCTCGCGTGACCTGCCGCCGAGCTGGTGGTTACGTCGTAGGACCACAGCAGATGCCCGTCGGCTGCGTCCATCGCATACACGCTGCCGCGCGAGTCGGTCACGTGCATCGGTGCCGTCCACGACGACCGGCGTCGTCTGGTTGCTGACGCCGTCGATGATGCCGTGCTGGAAGAGCCATCGCGGCACCAGCGTCTTCACGTTCGACCGGTTGATCTGGTCCATCGTGGAGTAACCGCGTGCCGGCCAGATCGAGGTTGTGGAGCGGCCAGTCGACCGTCGTCGCGACTGCGCGTGTCTGCGCCGCGGCGCGCGGACCCACTGCAGCACGCCCGGAACTGCCGCAACGCACGGCGATGCCCATGGCAACCAGCAGATGCGAACGCTTCATGTGGCGTCTCCCCTTCAGAGACTGCGCCGCAGGCATGAGGGCGAGGACCAGCGGCCGGGGTTGCCCGCCTGGGGTCTTACCGAAGTTCTAGGCGTCATGCTGCGCGGTGTTCAACGGCTCCCCGCCACCGAACACCGCGGTGATGTGGCCGCCGACGACGTGGATGCGGTTTCCGATGATGCCGCCTGCGAGACCATACGCGCAAGCGGCATGTGTGCCGAGCCCCTGCCAGCTGTTGCTCGCCGGGTCGTAGGCTTCAAACGCGCGTGACACGGAGTTGTTCAGCGCCGTGACGCTCTCGCCGCCGGCCACGTAGATGCGGTTGTTGAAGCACACCGGCGACGCCTTCATCGCGCGGCGTCGGCATCCGGTCTTTCAGGAAGCCCCACTTGTCGGTGGCCGGGTCATACTCCTCGACGATGTCGGTGACGCTGCCGGTCGTGGCGAAGGCCGTCGCGACGCGCCCGCCGATCAGATAGATCTTCCCGTTCACCACGCCGGTAAACATCGAGTTGCGGGGCGTCGGGAGGATCTGTTTCGCCGCCCACGTGTTGGTGGCCGGGTCGTAGACCTCGTTGACGTCGAGGACGCGATGCGGCTGGTTCGGTTCGAGTGACTGGCCGTCGCGGTTCCTGTAGTTGGTGGCGCCCCCATGACGTAGTAGATCTTGCCGCCGGCCGTCGCGGCGACGGCTGCAAGCCTGCCCGTCGGCATCGCGGCCAGCGCCTTCCACCCGTCCGTGGCCGGGTCGTATTCCCACGCGTTGTTCACCGGCACGTAGCTGGCGCCGCCAGCCTGCTTCTGCACGCCGCCGCCGAACACGTAGATCTTGCCGCCGTTCTCCGCCACCGCCACGTGATGCGCGGCGAGCGGCATGTTCTTCTTCTTCGTCCACTTTGTCACCGGCCGCGTCGTATTCCCACACCGCGCCCGGAGGCGTGCCGGTCATGCCGACGGGGTTGCCGCCAAAGAGATAGAGCTTCCCGCTGGCCACCACGCCGTTGCGCTCTTCGTTGGGCTCAGGTGCCGGCGCGAGCCGCACCCACCGCTGCCCTGGAGGCTGCCCCGGCGCGCGATGCCCTGGATCTGCCCCTCGCCGCCGCGTCCGCCGCGGCCCTGGCCAGCGAGGGTCACGGCCGAAAGCAACACGAACAGCATTGCAATTCGTTTCATTACCGCGTCCCTCCGGAGCCGGCTTTCCGATGATGAATCCCTCGACCGCTGGCGAACCGCCGGGTCCCCCGCCGCCCGTATCCGCTCTGAAGCTGGCCGGTCGCGGTGTAGAACACGCCGTTGATGATGCCACCGGCAAAACCGTGGCGCGCGACGCTCATCGGAGGCAGCTCGTACTGCAGAGATTTCGCGCCGGATCGAATGCCTCCGAAATTGCGGAACACGCCGACCATGTCGCGATCGAGGTACTCACCGCCAGACATGTAGATCAGCTTGCCGTCGCTGGCAAATGCCATCCCGCTGCGCGGATACGGCATCCGCGCGCGCATGCGCCAGGTGTCGGTCGCCGCATCGTATTCCTCGACGGCGTCAGTGCTGCTCGCGCCGACAAACGACGAACCGACGCGCCCGCCCATCACGTAGATCTTTCCGTTGACGACGCCACCGGCCGGGTGGTTGCGGGGCACCAGCATCGGCGCCTTCGTCTCCCACATGCCGGTCGCCGGGTCGAACACCTCGACGGTGTTCACGGTGCGGTGGGCCACGTTCGCGCTGATCGAGACGTCATCGGTCTGCGCCGGGTGATAGCCCGCGCCGCCAAGGACCAGATCCGGTTGTTCATCACGAGCGCGATGCCGCCGCCGCGCTTGGTCGGCATCGGGCCGAGCTCGCGCCACGCGTTGGTCGCCGGCGTGAACTCCCAGACGCGATTGGTCAGTACGCAGTTGTCGCTCGTCGGCGAAATCTTCACGCCGCCGCCGAACACGCATACCTTGTCCCTGAAGCCCGTCATGGCCTGGTGATGCACCGGCATCGGGATGTCGGTCTTCTTCGTCCACTTGTCGGTGGCGGGGTCGTATTCGTTGAGCCATCCCGCGAGCCCGCCGGGCGCGTTCGCGCCGTAGGCGCCGAGGATGTCAGCTTGCCGTTGACGACCGCGCCGCCGACCTCCTGCGTCGGCTTGCGGGTAGGGCGCGTAGTTCTGCCAGTGCCCCTCGGGATACTGCGCGCCGGCAGGCGACCTGACCAGCAACGTGGCGACGACGGACGCGCAAAGAAACGATTTCATTCGGGTGCCCCTATCGAGTTTCAGTAATCGGACGTGGCGCCGGGGCCTGCACCTTCCCTGCACCAGATTTGCGAACTGGCTGAATGGCACGACGGCCTTGCCGTGCGACGGCGCGAGCCGTTCGACGTCCAGCTTCAGCTCAGCTTCAACCTCGCGTCGAGCGCCGCGTAGTACGGACTGACGAGCCCCGCGGGCGGATCGTTGGGCCGCGGCATGCCGAAGTCGTTGAAGATGTCGGTAATCATCAGCAGCTTCTCCTTCGGCAGATGCGACATCAGGAGGTTGTTCGCGTGGCCATTCGCGACGTGATAGACCTCCAGCGTCCGCGCGCCGTCGCTGATGACGGTACTCTCCCTTGTCCTTCACGTAGACGAAGTCGGCCTTCTTCCGGCGTCTTCGTCAGCGCGTCGGAGCTCGAGCGCGTGCCGGGCCTTCAGCACCATCGTCGTAGAACTTCTTGTTCATCTCGTGGGTGACGATCGTGGATCCCTCGGCGACAAACGCGCGGAGGCCGGCGAGAGTGATCCGAATGGTGGTGCGAGTTGACGTGGTAGCTGATCGGCTTGCCCGGAACGAGCCGGTGCGCCTCGGCGATGTTGGCGAGCGCGCGTCCTTCGGTCACCGGACGACTCGACGAGCACGAGGAAATCGCTTGAACTCGACGAGCTGACTGTTCGGGTCTGGCGTGCCGGCGAGATACCAGACGCCGTCGGCAACCTTCGTCGATTCCACGCGCGCGGCCTGCGGTCCGCCGCCCGCGGGCGCCTGCGGGTTCACCGCCGCGTTCGGTTCAACCGCCGGCGACGTTCAGCTCGAGCACCGGATAGATCCACTGCTTCTGGACGATCCGGCCTGGAAACTTCACGCCGTTGAAATCCCGGTAGTCGCTGAACGTCGTCTCGATCGCCATGTCGCCAAGCGTCGGCTGCGGCGTCCAGGTCTCGATCTTTTCGATCAGGTGCTGCGCGTTCACGTAGCCGTTCACCTTGTTCTTCCCGCCAATCGTGAACGAGATCAACGTCATCGGCTTTCCGTCGAGGCGCGCCTGCGACACCGTCGGCGTCGCCGCCAGGCGGCGCGGACGAACCTGCGGCGTCAGCGCGACCGCGCCGCCGCCCCACACCGAGTTCGTCGCCTGTCACCGCAGCGCCTGTCGTGTCGGTGTACAGCGGCTGCTGTCCGCCACCGGCCGGCGGATTCTCGAACTGGCTGCGCGTCGTCTCTTCGCGCGAGATGCCCTTCTCGAAGTCGATCGAGCGCGTATTTCGCGTAGAACTTCGGATACCGCACGTCGGGACGAGGATTCTGGAGGAATGCGTACGCGAAGCCGGTCCCCGAGTAGCGGATGGTCTTCAGGCTGGACACGCCGAGCGCCTGGTCCACGTCGCGAAGGACGCTCGTCGCGTCCTGGGCAACGCCCACGGCGCCGGACAACGCGAGCGCGGCGACCACGCTTGCGGCAAGGGATCGTCTTCATCGCGACCTCATTTATGGAAATCGAGGGATCGGTAGCGCATGAGGATCAGGAGATCGGGGATCAGGGATCGAAAGCCAGTGTTCTGGTCCCTGATCCTGATCCCTGATCCCTACCGGTGCTAATTCGACTGCGGCGAGGCCGCCTTCTTGACGCTCGGCGGCACCGGCATGACGACGTAGAGGTTGCCGGTCTCCGTTTCGGTCGTCGTCAGATCGCGCACCGTGACGCCGTTGCGCTTCTCGACGATCTTCCCGCGTAGAACGCGTCGATCTTGTTCAGCGGGTTGTTGTAGTCGGCGTAGTTCGCATAGGTGAACTCCGTAACGGTATTGCCGTCCTTCACCCTCGACGCGCTCGGCCATGTTCTTCGCATCGAGCGTCGCCGTCGCCATCGCGCCGGCCACGCCCGGAATCGGGTACGTCACGGTCATCTTCCCCGCGACTTCCGCGACCGTCGTCTTGTCGCCGCCGGCGTTGGCCGCCTTCACCGCACCCTGCGGGCTCGCCCACAGGCGAATCAGCCGCTCGTGCAACGCGGCCGGCTTCGGCGTCGCCTTGCCTTTGCCCGGAACGAGCTCCGCGCCGGCGATGTCTTCATCCCACGCGTGACGTGCCGCTGAGCACCTCGACGTTCTTCACTTCCTGGCCGTTGGGCAGACGACACGTATACTGCACGCGCTGGCCCGTATTCGGGTAGTTGGTGCTGACGCGGTAGTTCGACAGCGCGCAATTCTGCCCGTTGACCTGCATCGTGCCGGTCGCCTTCTGCTCGAGCGCGACGACCGCCTCGATCTCCTGCGGGCCGCGGAGCATGCCCATGTACCACGCCCAGTTGAAGAGGACCGCCCTTTTGTCCTTCGCGCCAGGCGCGAGGCGTGTAGCGCGCGCCGCCCTGCTGCTGCAGCGAGACCAGCCGACAGCTACGGCAGCGATCGCAAACGTGATCAGAATTCTTTTCATGGATTTGCGCCTTGGGCCGACCTGAAGGTCGGCCCCTACGTTCACTTCGAACTTCGACCTTCGACCTTCGAACTTCCGCCACGTCAGTGGCGTATCTGCGTGACCATGTTGTCGTGGTCGTAGTCCTTGCACGGCAGCCCCTCGGGCAGGAACGCCTGGGGGTTCGTGTTGAGCCGCAGACGCCGCGGCGTCATGTGCCACGGCTCGAGGAGGACTTCCGGATCCACGACGGTGACGTCGCAGCACCATCTCGTTGCCCTGGCGCGTGAAGCGCTCGGTCACCTTCAACTTGTCCGAGTGGAAGAGGCCACCCTTGTCGAGCCACGTCAGGTCGTTGAACGCAATCGACTCGACGACGAGCGCGTCGCCTTCCCAGTGCGCGACCGACAGGCCGTAGAAGCTAGCACGTCCTGCGACCTGACCGTCGTCGAACTTGCGGCCATCGGTCGGGATGATGCGGTATTCAGCCGGCTGCGTGCTCGCGCCGCCGGCCGCATACAGGAACACGACGTCGCTGGCCGTCTGCAGGATGCGCGCGGGCGGTCCCACGCGCGGAATGCCGAGCGGCTGGCACGCGAAGATCGGGATCTTCCTTGTTCGTGTTCATGTCGAGGAACTGCACCTTGTCCCAGAACTGGGGTCTTATAGAGCGGGCGGTTCGCGCTCATGCGCGCGGTGAACTCGCCGTCGTAGGACTGGTTCGTGTACTCGCTGCACTTCACCTGCGACGGCGCGCACCGGCGCGACGGGAAGATGTCGGTCGAGTTGCCCTGGGCGTCGGTTTCGAACTCGCGGTTGCCGCCGCCACCGCCGCCGCCCCACATGCCGCTCAGGTCCGGGTGACCATCGGGCGTCCGCGGCGTCGCGACGTTGGCTTGAGCACCGGCGGCGGTCTGCCCGCCGCCACGCCCCTGCGCGACCGCCAGCGACGCCACGGCGAGCGCAATCAACGCAGCGACGCTGATGTAAGCAAATCGGCGAGTCATGACAGCTGTCTCCTTAGTTGCCGTTGGGATCGCCAAACCAGAAGACGACTTCTTTCCCGTCCGGGAACACGAGCGTCTTCATGAAGCCCATCGGGTTGCCGTTCCTCGCCGAGTAACCCTTGACGGTGTAGCTGGCGCCGACTTCGAGCGAGCCGGGTCCCGAGCGCGCCAGCCCGCGCTGACGCAGGGCCGCCACCGCGGTCGTCTGGAAAACCCATTCCGTGACCTTGCCGTCGGGGCTCGACACCTCGAGGTGGAGCATCGAGTGCGGGTTGATGAACTCCATTTTCTTCAGCGTGCCGGTCCACTCCCCGGGCTTGTCCATGTCGCACTGCGCCGCCACGGCGTGATGAGCCGCCACGGGCCACGCGGCCAGCAACACGGCGGAAAAGGCCAATGCGATCCAGGATGACGTGCGAATCATTACGAGAACCTCCTCGGGTATGAAATTATGCGCCCAAACCCAGATCCCAAATCCCAAGATCCTCCAGGAGGTTCGGTTGGGATTCGGGATTTGGGATTTGGGATTTTCCTTCTAGAACGTCGTCCTGAACCCGAACTGCATCGTCCGCGGCTGGAAGGCGATGTTCGAGTCATGCTGCGGCTGCCGGTAGTTGGCCGCCGCCTCGTTGGTCACAAACGCGTTGTAGTTCGCGTGATTGAACATATTGAACACTTCCGCGATGCCGTCGACGGTCACGCGGCCGCTCAGCTTGAAGCGCTTCTGGATGCGCATGTCCACGCGATGCAGGTCCGAGCGATCGAAGCTGTTGCGCGGGATGAGCGTGCCGTCGCGGCGCAGCCGGTTGGCCGAACCGGTGATGCCCGCATTGGTGCCCACCAGGCTCGCGGTCGTCGACGAGCCCAGGCCGAGGACGTCCAGGCCGGAGGTCGCCGTCAGCTTCCGTTGTCGGCGAAGAAATACAGGCCGCTCAACTGGAACCCCGCCGGCAGTTCCCAGATGCCGTTGACCGTCGCCCGGTTCCGCTGATCGCCGTTGATAAAGCGCTCGTCCACCAGCAGCGGGTGCAGCGTCATCGGCGCGTCACACGTGAAGACGCCCGGCGACGGATTGGTCATCGGGTGCTGGCAGCCCTTGTCCCGGTTGATCGGCGCGTACTGACTCTCGTAGTTGAACTGCAGCAGATAGGTCGCCGACAGCTGGAAGTGGTTGGCCATCCGCTTGGTCAGGTCCATCTGCAGCGCGCATGGACTCGGGGCCGTTCGGCTGCAGGACGTTCTGGTTCACCGCGCCCCACCCTCGGACGGGCCGCCGCGTGAGATCCGTGAACGGGTAGTTCGCGCCCGTCTCCGGGTTGTACGCCAGGTTCACGTCCATGATGCCGACGACGTCCTTGTTGTTCGTGTAGACGAAGTCGGCGGCGAGCGACATCGCCGTCCCGAACTGCCGCTGCAGGCCGACGTTGGCCTGGTGCGTATACGGCAGGTTCGAATTGACGGACGGCAGCGTCAGGAACGGCGAGCGCTGGGTCGCGGTGGCCACGGCCTGCGCATACGTCGGGATCGGCCCGTTGAACGGGTTCATCGGGAAGTCGGACGGCCGTCGTAGTTGACCTGGATGTTGGCGACCTGCGCGTCCACGCGGTACGCGTGCGACGAATTGATCGCGCCGCCCGAGAAGAGGCCCCAGCCACCGCGCATCACCGTCCGATCGTTCACGCTGTAGGCGAAGCCGAGGCGCGGCTGGATGTTGTTCTTGTCCACCGCGCGCACCGGCACCCACCGATCGAACGGAAGGTCTTCGGCCCACGTGCCGTCGATGTAGTCGTAGCGCACGCCGAGGTTGAGCGTCAGCCTGCCTCGCGTCCAGTCGTCCTGCATCCAGGTGGCGAAGCTGCGAATCGGGCTGTCCACGTGGAAGTCGCCGACCGCGAGCTGATAGAAGCGGGTGATCGGCGCCAGCGCGCTTGAGGTTCCACGACGACACGTCGTTGTAGACGGGGAACAGCGACTCGATGTTGCGCGGAACGGTGCCGCCCTGCGCGTCGAGCGTGCCGCCGCAGTTGATGCACAGGAAGATCGGCGAATCGCTGTGAATGTATTCGGCGCCCGTCTTCCACGTCGTGCGCGTCCACCCTGCACGAACGAGAACGTCGGGTCATCGCGGAAGCTCGGTCCGCCGTCGGTGAGATCCTGCGGCGACCGCGTGTGCGCCTGGCCGATCGTGTAGCCGCGGAGCAGGATGCGCGGCGTGCCGTGCGTGAAGCCCGCCGACGCCTGCGGATGGTTCGGCCAGTCCACGACCGGGTTGGTCTGCCACCAGTAGCGGCCCCAGCTGAAGGCGACTTCGTTGACCGCCGAGGCGTTGATGACGCGCGTGAGCCGGCGCCGTGATGTCGTTCGCGGTCTTCGGCACCGAGCTCGGCGACGAGGGGTGAATCGAGCTGCCGCCGGCCCAGCGCGCGTCATGCGGATCCCACGAGCGCTGCAGGTTCTGGCGATAGGTGAAGTGGGTCTTCGGCGAGAACTGGATGTCGACGCGTCCGCCGCCCTTCTTCTCCGTGTAGGTGCCCTGCAGGTTGATGTTGAAGGCCGGATACGGCGTCGTGTACGGCCGCGTGTACGGCGAGCGCTCGTACTCGTAGTTGACGAAGTAGTGGATGCGATCCCTCTTGATCGGTCCGCCGAAGGTCGTGGTGAACTGCTGGTCGGATACGGCAGCACCTTCTTCTGGATGAAGTCCTTCGCGTTGAACCGGTCATCACGGAAGTAGCCGGCAAACGATCCCGACGAGGTGTTGGTGCCCGACTTCGTGATCGCGTTGACCTGGATACCCGTCGAGCGCCCTGCCGCGCGTCGAACCGGTTCGTGATCACCTCGAACTCCGCGATCGTGTCCTTGCTGAAGCGCGGCTGGCCGAAGCTGGTGGCGATCAGCTGCGTCACCTGCTGACCGTCGACGTTCAGCTGGAAGCTCGCCGCCGGCGTTTCCGCGATGAAGTTCTGGCGGCTGCCGGCCGCCAGCAGCGTCAGGTCCATGAAGTTGCGGCCGTTGACCGGCAGGTCCTGGACCTGCCGCGCGTCGATGGTGCTCCCGAGGTTCGACGCCGTGGTGTCGACAAGCGGCGCTTCTCCCGTGACCGTGACGGATTCCTGCAGCGTGGCCGGCGACATCTGCAGGTTGAGCGCGACCTGCTGGCCGACCTGCACCTGCAGGCCCCGGCGCTCGATGCTGGCAAAGCCCGCCAGCTCCGCCGCGACGCGGTAGTCGCCGATCCGCACCGTGATCACGTAGCTTGCCCGTTGAATCGGTGACGGCTTCGAAGCTGTTTCCGTTCGCTTCGTTGACCGCGCGAACGACCACGCCGGGCAGCACGCCGCCGGTCGCGTCGGTAATAGTGCCGGCGATCGCCGCTTCCTGGGCGAACGCGGTCACGGGTATTAGCAAAGGCAGCACGAAGAGCGCTGAGACGACCAGCCAGCGGGACGAAAACTCGCGCATCGAACCTTCCTCCTGGGGAGCGTCCCCGAACGGGGCATGGTATAGGGAAAGCCTTGAGTTGGCGGGAGTTATACCACAAGAAGGGGGCAGCGGGCAGTGGGCGGGAGGAGGCCGGAAGGGATCAGGGATGGGGGACCGGGGATCAAAGCCTGATCCTGATCCCTGATCCCCGATCCTCACGCGTCAGAACGTCGTCGGAATCCCAGCTGCATCAGCCGAGGCATGAACGCGATGTTGTTGTTGTCGGTCGGCAGCCCGTACCGCGCGTTGCCCTCGTTGGTCACCCACGACCCGTAGTTCGCGCGATTGAACACGTTGAACACCTCGAGGATGCCGTCAAACGCGACGCGCCGGCTGAGCGTGAACTTCCGCTGCAGCCGCATGTCCACGCGCGAGAGCGAGCTGAGGTCGAAGCTGCTCCACGGAATCAGCGCGCCCTTGCTGAAGAAGGGCGAGGTCGCCGGACGCACGCGGCTGGTCGGCCCGGTCGTCGCGCCGGTGGCAAACGCATCCTGCCCTGTGGCAGGCGTCGCCCAGCCGTTGTCGCCGAAGATGTAGCAGCCCACTGAGCTGCAACGCGTACGGCAGCTCCCAGATGCCGTTGAACGTGAAGCGATTCCGTTGCACGCCCGCGTCGTACCATTGCGCCGCCAGCGCCGGGTGCAGCGTGATCGGGACGTCGCACACGAACTGGCCGACGCGTTGATCGTGAACAGCTGCGAGCAGCCAGGCGCAATCGGCGCGCGCTGATACAGCCGGTCGGCCGACAGCGAGTAGGTCGCCGACGCCTGCCACCTGTTCGCCATGCGCTTGGTGAACGACATCTGGACCGTCTGGTAGTTGTCCTTCCCTTCGGTGAGGCTCATCGACACCTGGTCCCACCCGAAGCTGCGCATGCGGCTTTCTCGTGCGATCCGTGAACGGGTAATTGATCCCGGTCGCCGGGTTGTACGCCAGGTTGATGTCCTGCTGGACGGTCTGGTGCCGCGCGGCGGTGAAGACGTAGTCCGACGTCGAACGCCATCACGGCGCCAAGCTGCCGCTGCATGCCGATCGACGACTGGTAGCTGTGCGGCATCTGCGACGCGGGCGACGCAAAGCTGGTCGTGATCGAGCTGAAGTAGCTTCGCCTGGTTCTGCAGCGCCTTCGCCTGCGCGTAGGTCGGAATCGGACCGTTGAACGGATTGGTCGCGAAGTCAGGGCGGCCGTCGTTCAGGAGGACGGGATGCACCTGCCCCGCCCACAGGTTCGTCCAGTGCGCCTGCGAGAAGCCGTTGTCCCCGAAGTACTGGCCGAAGCCGCCGCGGACCACCGTGCGCGGATCGACCGCGTAGGTGAACCCGAGACGCGGGGCGATGTTGTTCTTGTCCGCGTGACGATGGCCGTTGAGGAACGGCTGGACCTCGACGTCTTCGGCGAACATGCCCGTGCTCATGTCGTAGCGCACGCCGAGGTTGAGCGTCAGCTTGCGCGTCGCCGCCCAGTCGTCCTGCAGCCACGCGCCGATCCGGTTTTCAATCGGCTTCACCGAGAAGTCGCCGATGCCGATCGTGTGCGACCGGATGACGCCGTTCAGCGCGTTGAGGTTCCACGCTCGAGACGTCGTTCCACACCGGGAAGATCTGTTCGATGTTCGCCGGCGGCGCGCCGCCGGTCGCGTCGTAGACGCCCTGGCACCAGGTGCAGTGCCAGACCGGGTCGTAGTGTGGTAGTACTCGCCGCCGACCTTCATGTCGTGACGGCCGCCCTGCTCGAAGCGAGTAGGTGAAGTCGTCGCGGACGTTGAACGGCTGGGTACTGATGTTCTGATACGAGAAGCTGTGCGCCTGACCGACGGTGTAGCCGCGGAGGTTGATGATCGGCGAGCCGTGCGTCAGCTCCGGCGCCTGCGGATGGTTCGGCCACCGCAGGATCGAGTCCTGGAACCAGGAGTAGCCCGAGTAGCCGCCCTTCAGCTCGTTGATCGGTCTTCGGTCCCGAGCACCTGCGTCAGGTTGACCGTGACGTTGTCGTTCTGCCGGCCAACCTTCGATGCCGGTCGACGGATGGCGCGATGGCGCCGCCCGAGTAGCGCGGGTCGAGCGGCAGGTGCGACGCGCGCCCAGTTGCCGCGGAACGATCAAGCGCGTCTGCGACGTGAACTGGAAATCGAGCCGCACGCCCCCTTCTTCTCCGTGTTGTTGCTCTTCTGATCGAAGTTGAAGCGTGTTCCACGGGCTCGAATGGCTGTAGGTGACCGGCTTGTGTTCAGCATCGTAGTTGGCGAAGTAGTGGATGCGATCCTGCTTGATCGGGCCGCCGAAGGTGACGCTGAGCTGCTGATCCTGGTAGCGGCAGCACGCGGTTCTGGACGAAGTCCTTCGCGATGAACCGAGTCGTCGCGGAAGTAGCCGGAGAACGTGCCCGTTCGGCGTGTTGGTCCCCGACTTCGTGATGGCGTTGATCTGGACGCCCATCGAGCGGCCCTGGCTCGCGTCGAAGCGGTTCGACGACGAACTCGAACTCCGCGATGGCAGTCGCGGCTGAATCTCGGCTGGCCGAACGACTGCACCATGTTGTTGGTCACCTCGCTGGCCGTCGATGTTCAGCTGGAACGCTGCCGGCGCCGCCCATCGGCGTGTCGCTCGACGCGTTCTGCCGCGCGCCCGGCGCGAGCATCGTCAGGTCGATCCAGTTGCGGCCGTTGAGCGGCAGGTCCTGCATCTGGCGCGGATCGACGTTGGCGCCGACAGCGTGGAGCTGACCGTGTCGATGAGCGGCGCTTCGCCGGTTACGGTGACGGATTCCTGCACGGTTGACGGGCGACAGCTGCAGGATTGAGCACCGGCGGTCTGACGCACGAGCAGATCCACGGTGCGGGTCACGGTCGCAAAGCCGGGCAGCTCGGCGGTCACGCGGTGCACGCCGGTGCGAACCGGCAGACGGAACGCCGCCGCTCTGATCGGTGACGGCCACGAACGTGTTGCCCGTCGCCTCGTGCGTCGCGGTGACGGTCACGCCGGGCAGCACGCCGCCGGTCGCGTCCGGTGATGGTGCCGGTCAGCGTCGCATCCCGTGCGAAGGCGGATACCGGCAGTATCAGTAGCTGGAGTCAGAGCAGTGAAACGAAGGATCAGCCGGCGGAGTGAGATCTGCAGACATCAGTCTTCCCCCTCTCTAGGCGCGCTGCTCATAGCAATTCAGCACCGCTCTGACGCAGACGAGATCGACGAATTCCAGGGAACTGCGTTGCCAGATGACGTACGGCAAACAGCATCCGGCCGTAGAAAATGACGCCGACCCAGAGAACACACCTGCGATGCCGCCATCAGTTTCGCGGACATCGGGCGCAGCTGTCGCCCGGGCCGAGCGCCCAGACTCTCGTCGAACAGCGTCAGGTAGAGCGACGCGTGGCGCCCGCCAGCAGCATGAACAGGCACCTTGAGGTGGAAGGCGGGATTTTCGATGTACCGACCCGCGGCGCCGCGCGAAAAACATCATCCCGCGTCACCACGTTGATGACAAACCCCCACACCCTACGGCAAGCAGCCGATGCACGTCCGACGAACGGACGCGTTCTTCATGAAGCCGAGGATGCGCAGATTGCCCGACCAGCACCAATCGCCGAAGAACAGACACAGGCCGATGAAGTGCAGCGACTCGAGCGTCAGGCCATGCGATACGGATGCGCAGTAAACTGGAAGTGGCCGATGTTCGGCGTCACTGAGCGCGTGTCGGCGCGATGACGCCGGTCGGGTGCCTTCGCCCGGCGCCATGATTTCAGGGTGCGAGATCTCGCCCGCCGATGTTCGCGCGCACTCGCCATGAGACCGAGCGATGGTACCGTGGCGAGCAGCAGCACGACGGGCGGGTTCCATCTCGAAGGCGCCGGTCGGCTTCCTGCCCTGCCACAGTCCGAACCAGGCGGCGACGCCCGCTCGCCTCCATGACCGTCAAGGGCCACCAGCGCTGCGCTCTGGTGACGCTGAATGAGCTGCCGCGGAAACGCCGGGACGATCCTTGAGCGCCTTCTGCGCCGAATAGCCGGTCATGTAAGTCGGCAGCGAGACGAGCGCGATCGCGAAGAAGAGCGCCAGGGCTCCGCGCGTCAGTTCCTCGCTCTGCTTCGCGAACGCCAGCAGCAGCATGACCGAGGGCGACGATCGTGCCGACCGTCGGCACGATTGAGCAGCAGGTGCATGAACGAAATTCAGGGGTCATAACGGATCGCCCCGAGGAAATTTTAGAAATCTACTACTGACGAATTGACTGAGGATTGAATCGAAATCTGAAAGTTGGACGATTCGTAAATTGGCAGATTCCTGAATCCCCTATCCGGCCAACGTAGGCGATAAGACGGCCGGTGGTAATAACGGCCACCCAGATGAGAAGCGAGCGCCGCCAGCTTCCGCTTTCACCGCTGCCGGAACGGCGCCGTCGCTCGTCTCTCCATCCACGGAAGAACTCCCGGATCGGCAACGACAGCGCCATTCCGGCGGGCAATCAGCGACAGCTTGATGTAGCATATCGGGATGAAAGCCCGTGGTGAAGTCAGCGCGCGGCAAACAACAGGCTGCCGTCACGAGGTTGAGGAAGAAGCCGCCTATGCAGCATCTTGAAGAAGACGCGGGGCGAAACGACACCGGCAACGGGACGCACGGCCGACGCCAAATGCCGAGGCGCATGCAGATCACTGGGCTGCAGCACCAGCGGAGAGTCCCATCGCCGATGCTGTGCAGGAAGAGGATCGGCGGAAACGACTGGCAGCGATTCCGGATCCCGTGGCGATCCACGCATGGACAGAGTGCAGATCCTGAAGCCACTCGAAATATGAGGCCATCCCTTTATCCAGCTCGTAGAGGCGGATCTCCAGATCCGCCGGGTTCGAAAAAATGAATGCGAGCGGCGCAAAGTCTAGTTATTTCGCCGCGCTATTTGGCGGATCGCACAGCACAATACGTGTAACCGAACGAAGTA
>ERZ1370068.1306-contig-11197_pt1 | contig 42904 bp, 50 predicted proteins | sample MGYA00561227_ERZ1370068 | MGnify/ENA primary metagenome ERZ1370068 (study PRJEB38410, sample SAMEA6850437) | metagenome | study: Metagenomic assessment of the ecological functions of the soil: analysis of the soil microbiota associated with the... | reverse complement strand
CCGGCCGGCGCTTCATCGACTACGCGCTACCCGCACGGGCTGACGCCAGGACGGATGGATGGAACAGACAGCCGACGAGATGAGGCGCCTGCAGGGCTGGATCAATGACCTGATCAGCCGCGGTGGCAGTGGGGGGCGAGCGTCAGCCGACGGACTCGAGCAAGGCCTTCGCGTCTCGGAGGTCCTCTGTTTCGAATCCCTCGGTGAACCAGCCGTAGATGTCCGCGAGGACGTCGCGCGCCTCGTCCCGCCGGCCCTGGTCCACGAGCCAGTGGCCCAGGCTCGTCGCCGTCCGCAGCTCGAACGCCCGGGCTTTCTGGCGCCGGGCGATGTCGAGGGCGGAGCGAAAGCAGCCCTCTGCCTCCGCGACGCGCTCCTGGTTCCGCGCCTGGCCGAGCAACGAGCAGGCCTCGGCGGCGGAGCACCTCGGCGGAGTGGAAGCTTCCGAAGGCGGCGCCGCCGAGCGAGATCAGGGGCGGCGCTGCCTCTTCGAGGAGTGACAGCCCGCATCGGGCTGCCCGGCCGCGGCGTACGCCTCGGCGAGCATGTCGATCCACCAGGACTGGTTCAGCGCGAGCCCGAGCGCAGCGATACGCGGCATAGGCCTCCGTCATCTGGGCCAGGCCGCCGTCGCGTCGCCCCAGGGCCATCATCGCCCAGCCGCGGAGGAACGTCCCCGTCACGATCCATTGCTGGAGCCCGTGCTCGGTGGCGAGGGCGACCGTCGCCTCGGCAATCTCCTCGACGGCTCGCGGCTCGCGGCGGAACTGATGGAGCATCGCCGCCCAGCTGAGCGCCATGCCGAGACTGTTCGGATGCCCCTGCGCGCGCCCCAGCGCGAGCCCTTCGCCGCTCCTGGCGAGGCCTGATCGGGATACCCGAGCGCCCACAGCGCCCAGGACGCGCGGGAATGACTGACGACGCCCGGATCGACGCGTTGTACATGACGGCGTGGGAGCGATGCCGCTCGCGGTCGTAGATCGCCGACGCGCGGTCGAGGTGAGTCAGCGCCTCGACCAGGGCCCCGCCGCCGAGCAACATGGTCCCCCGCGCCATGTGCGCCTCCACGAGAAGGTCGGGGTCCCGCGAGCGCTCGGCCAGGGCGTAGAGCTCCTCTACCAGCTCCGCGGCGACGGCCTGGCCGCGACCGCCGTAGCACCGGTACAGGCCCAGGAGGACGCGGAAGTGCTGGCGCGCGTCCTCGGGCCCAGCGCAGAGCTCCCGGGCGCGCTCGTAGGCGCTGGCCACCTCCGGCGCCGCCTGGCCCTGGCGCTGTGGAACGCCCCCGCCAGGGCGATCTGGAGATCCAGCTCGCGTCGCCGCCGCGCGCCGGCGTCGATGTCTCCGAGGCCGCGCAGGGCCTGGGTGAGATAGCGGATGGCGTCCTCGTTCGCGAAGCGCTCGAGCGCGCGCATGCCCGCGAGGTGCCAGTACGGGACGGCCTCGCCGACGAGTCCCCCTTCCGAGTAGTGATGCGCCACCAGCTCCGGCCGCGTGTCGGCAATGTCGGGGAAGCGCTCGGCGAGCGTCCGGGCGATGCGGCGGTGGGACTGCTCGCGTGTGCTCCTGAGCAGCGACTGATACGCGACGTCGTGGGTCAGGGCGTGCTTGAACGTGTACTCGCGCTCGGGAAACAAGGCGGCCTGATAGAGGAACTCCGCCGCCTGCAGGCGCTCCAGGCCGCGCTCCAGCTCCTCGCCGGGAAGGGCCTGGATCGCCTCGAGCAGGGGAGCGGGACGTCCTTGCCGATCACCGCGGCGGTCTGAAGCAGGGCCTTGTCGTTCCGGAGGAAGCCGGTCGATGCGCGCGGCGAGGACGGCCTGGACCGTCGCCGGAACCTGGACGGCGTCCACCGGCCGTTCGAGGCGATAAGCTCCGCGGTCGCCCGCGAGGGCTCCGGTCTCGACCAGCGCCCTCACGCTCTCCTCCAGGAAGAACGGGTTTCCCTGCGTGCGCCCCACGAGGAGCCGGCCGACCTCCGGCATCCTCGCGCCGCCACCGAGGAGGCCCTCCAGCAGCTCGCCGGCGGTCCCCGCCGGCAGCGTGTCGAGCCGGATCTGCTGGTAGTAGGTCTTGCTCCCCATCCGTGCCCGTACTCCGGCCGATAGTTCACCAGCAGGAGCAGCCGGGCCGCGGGAAGGCTCTCGACGAGCAGATCCAGCCAGGCCTGAGTCTCGGCATCGATCCAGTGCAGGTCCTCGATTACGAGCAGCACCGGCTGCACGTGGCTCTCGCGCAGCACGAGCCGCTTCAGGGCCTCCAGCGTCTGGCGCCGTCGCTGCGGGGATCGAGCTGGGTCCACGCGGAATCCTCGACCGGCACGTCGAGGAGCGAGAGAACACGGCGAGGACCGGCTCGAGCGCGCGGTCCAGTGACAGCAGCTTGCCCGTCACCTTCTCGCGCATGCGCCGGGCATCGTCCCTGGGCTCGATCCCGAAGTAGCTGCGCAGGAGCTCGATCACCGGGAAGAACGTCGTGGCCTTGCCATACGACACCGAGGCGGTCTCGAGCACGAGCCATCCCTGGCTGCGATGGGAGTGGGTGAACTCCCACGCCAGGCGCGACTTGCCCACGCCCGGCTCGCCCAGCAGCGCCACGACCTGCCCTCGGCCCTCGCCCGCGCGCTCCAGCGCGCGGCGGAGGAGGTCCATCTCCGCGTCCCGACCGACGAACCGGGTGAGCCCGCGCGACGCCGCCGCGTGCAGGCGGTTGCGCACGGCGGCCGGGCCCGCGAGCTCGAAGACGTCGATCGGCCGCGCCAGTCCCTTGACCGGACACGAGCCCGCGCGAGGTCACGAGCACGAACCCTCGGCGAGGCGCAAGCGTCTCCGGGGTCAGGAGGATCGTCCCGGGCTGTGCCATCTGCTCCATGCGCGCGGCCAGGTGCGTCGTCTGGCCGACGGCGGTGTAGTCCATGTGCAGAGTCGCTGCCGATGGCGCGAACCACCACCTCGCCCGAGTTGAGGCCCACCCGGATCTGGACCGGCACTCCGTCGCCGCGAAACGACCTCCTCCGCGTAGCGCTTCACCGACTCCTGCATCCGCAGGGCCGCGTAGCACGCCCGCACCGCGTGATCCTCGTGGGCAAGCGGCGCCCCGAACAGCGCCATGATCCCGTCGCCCATGACCTGGTTGACGGTGCCCTCGTAGCGGTGGACCGCCTCCATCATCCGCTCGAGGACAGGGTCGAGGAGCTTCCGCGCGTCCTCGGGGTCGCGGTCGGCGAGCAGCTCCATCGAGCCCTTCAGATCGGCGAAGAGCACGGTGACCTGCTTGCGCTCGCCCTCCAGCGCGCTCTTCGACGTCAGGATCTTCTCCGCGAGGTGCTTGGGGGTGTAGGACTCGGGTGAGGTGAAGCGGCTGGGCTCAGGCGTGAGCGCGGCCCCGCAGGAACGGCAGAACTTCTTGCCCGGCGTGACGGGGATGCCACAGCTCGGGCAGGCCGCCTCGAGCCGGGCGCCACAGTCCTCGCAGAAACGTGCGCCTGCGTCGTTCTCAGCCTGGCACCGGGGACACGTCATGCCGGAGCTTCCAAGCGGCCTCTCGGTCAAGGTCGGGGCGGTGGGCCGAGAATAGCTGCTCGGGTCTCGCATGGTCAAGGACACCACCGCGAGTTGTCGCGAGCCTCGCGAGTCTCCCTGGGTTGCTGGGGATTTCGGCGGGTTGATCCACACGGCCTGGCGCGCCGGCGGCAGTGGGAGGCCGCGCGGAAAGCGCTCCGGATGTGCGGCATGACGGCCACCGCACCATTTCTCCGCCTGAGTGGCAACTTTCGCTCGACGTGACAGCGGGGGCTTCGGCGAAGGAGAGACTGAACCATGCACCCCATCCGCAAGCTCGCGAATCCGTCGGCCTGGTGCTCCGTCCGTTCATCGCGTCATGCTACTCGCCATGCCGCCGCGCATCCAGGATTGGATGCAGGTACATATTCATGCATGCCTTGTCCATTCGACGCGTGAATCCGACGGACTTCGACGGACGTCCCAAGAGGCAGGAGGAGCCAGAGATCGCGCAGGTCGAGCGGCTCAGCGTGATGACCAAGAGAACATGTCTTTCGGCCGCGGTCTGGCTCAACGGGCCCATATCTCGGACAAGGATCCAAGGGTGGCGTGATGAGAGCGATGCGGGCTGAGTCGTTCACCGGGTACGGAGGCCTGAAGCTCGTCGAGGTACCAAGACCCACGTTGGCTGCTGGGCGGGTCCTTGTCCGGATCAAAGCAGCAGGCGTCAGCCCGCTGGACCACACCATACTATCGGGCGGCTACCCACGAGCGACGGCGCCCTTGATATTGGGGAACGAGGGAGCGGGTGTCGTGGAAGATCCTGGTGGCTCGTCCTTTCCGGTAGGCACCCGCGTCATGTTCACCGGGCCTTACGGTGTCTCTGAAAACGGAACCTACAGCGAGTGGATCGCCGTGCGCGACGAAGATCTCTGCCTCATCCCGGACAACATCGATGATGCAACCGCCGGAGGTCTTCCGGTGGCCTATCTGACGGCGCAGATTACCCTCACGCAAGCGGGCTTCGAGCATGGCAAGACCGTTCTGGCACCGGCGATCGGTGGCGCGGTCGGGAATGCCGTCACCCAGTTGGCCCGCGCGCAGGGCGCGGCGAAGGCGATTTCGACGACGACCAACCCGGCCAAGGTCGAGCAGGCACGGGCCCTTGGTTTCGACGATGTCATCGATCTCTCCGCGGAGAGTCTCACTGACGGCGTCGCTCGCATCGACGGGACGCCGCGGCGTGGATGTTGTCATCGAGAGCGTCGGCGGGGCGCTGACGGGTCAAGCGCTCGCCACGCTTGCCCTCAATGGCGTTCTGACCTCCCTGGGATACTCGGCGGGGCGTAAGACGACGATCGATGTCACGGACTTGATCTGGAAGCGCGCCAGCATGAGCGGCTTCTCCCTGTTCGCGCAATCGCATGCGGTGAAAGCGGCCGCATGGGCCACCATTCTGTCGCTGCTCACCTCGGGAAGGGTAAAGCCGATCGTCGAGCGAGCGTACAGGCTCGACGAGGCCGCCGAAGCTCTCCGCCATCTGATCGAAGACCGTCCCTTCGGCCGAGTGGTGTTGGTGGGGTAGTCACTGGCGGTAACAAAGGAGGAGATCAATATGCGCGCTGTTCAGCTCACGGCTTACGGCAACCCTGTCGAGGCTCTTAAGTATGTCGACATTCCCGCGCCCGAAGCTCCCGGCCCGAACCAGGTCCTCATCGGCGTCGAATTTTCCCCCATCAACCCCAGCGACCTACTGCTCGCAAATGGCATCTATGCATTGCGCCCCGCGCTTCCAACCGTCATCGGCAATGAAGCTGTCGGCCGCGTTCTCGATGTGGGTCCAGGGGTGCAGAACGTCAAGCTCGGCGACCGGGTCCTGGCGCCGCTCTCCAGCTTCACCTGGAGGGAGCGAATGGTCATTTCTGCCGACGGCCTTTTCACCCTGCCTCCTGACGCGGACCCGCGGCAGTTGGCGATGCTGGCCATCAATCCCCGACCGCCGCGCTGCTGCTCAGCGAGTATGTCAATCTGAAACCGGGCGAGTGGGTGGTGCAGAACGCCGCCAATTCCGGTGTCGGGCGGTGGGTGATCGCGTTCGCGAAAATGCGCGGCCTGAAGACCGTCAACATCGTCCGGCGGCCAGAGCTCGTGCCCGAGCTTGAGGCGATTGGCGGAGACCTCGTCGTCGTCGACTCTCCCGATGTCTCAGAAAGGATCAAAACGGCTGTCGGTCAGGCTGAGCTCCGCCTGGCGCTTGATGGTGTCAGCGGCCCGGCGACGGGCGTGCTCGCAGCGACGCTCTCGCCCCGCGGCACGCTCGTCAGCTTTGCGGCCATGAGCTCGAATCCGATGTCAATCAGCCCGCTGGACGTTATCTTCAAGCCTGTCACCGTACGAGGCTTTTTCATGGCCCACCCGGAGTTTGCGGCCAAACTTGCGCCAGCCGCAGCGCAGGCGGCTGAGATGATCGCGTCCGGGCGGATGCACATTCCAGTGGCGGCAACCTACCCCCTCTCGTCCATCAAGGAAGCCGTCGCGCATGCGCAACGCGGCGGAAAGATTCTTCTGGACGTAGCCGGATCATCCACCTGACCTCGGATGGCATCTGAGTCGTCCGACGGGCAGTGTGTCAAATTGACCGGTAAACCTTACGGCCCTCGCCAGGCCTCCTTCCTCAACGAGTCGTGACCCGCGTCGAGGGCCGCATTTGTGGGCTGCCATCCTGGCACGTCCATTGCGATACCTGGACGTTGGGTAGAGGCGAGACAAGCTGGCTATCTGAGGGAGGACCTACCGATGCTTCGGCGAACGCTTATTGGTGGTGTCGCTATTTTGATGCTCATCGGTTCTGCGAGACTGGCCGACGCCCAGGTCAGTGTGAACATCGGGATCAATCTCCCGGGACCGCCTCGGTTGGTGGCCGTCCCAGCCACGCCGGTGGTGATGTATGCGCCGAGCGTGGGCGCGAACTATTTCGTCTACGGAAACCGCTACTACGTATTTGCGAATGACGGCTGGTTCGTCAGTCCGGGGTACAACGGTCCGTGGACAATCGTCGCGCCCGAGTTCGTGCCGCGGCCGATCCTGAGAGTACCGGTCCAGTATTATCGGGTACCCCCGCCCGCCTGGAGAGGATGGCAGCGGGCGGCCGCCCCGCGCTGGGAGCCCCGCTGGGGACAGCGGTGGGCGGAGCATCACCCGGTTAAGCGGGCGCAGCACCAGCATCCCCCGCAGCAGCAACAGCAGCAGCGCCACGAGGCGCCGCATGGGGCGCAGCACCACCAGGACAAGCATGAAAAAGACCACGGATAGCCACTAGAGCGATGATAAGGGCCCATCTGCGGAGGTACGGCGCCCTCGACCGCCGTGCCACGTAACGCGCGAGACGATCGGGCCGACGAACTTTCGTCTGCGGGGCCCAGACATGGCCCCGCACTTCCCCTACGCGAGGTACGCCTCGCGTTGCCTGCCATCGGGCGCCGCCTCGCGGCTGGACCCTTCTCATCGCCTAGCCGGTTTCTCCCGGCAGGCTCCTAGCGCTAGGTATTTCCTGCCGCTTGCTGCCGGTTGCCCGCCCGCCGGTAGAGGCTTGCCGAGGCCGAGGTCCGCCGTCATGAACGTGACGCCGGCGGCGGACGGGTCGCGTTCGACGGCGCCGATATCACGAAGGTGCCCGATCGGGGTACATTCTCGAGAGCGGCCGGCTCGCGCTGACGGGCACGAGCGCCGAGCTGCTGGCCAACGAGCTGCTGCAGCGGGTGTACATGGGACTGGACGGCGCCATCGCGCTCGACGACGACGCGGACGCTGCCAGCGGAGCCGACGGCGCTGCCGTCGAGGAGAAGGAGCCGCGATGAGCGACGAGCATCGGGACGATCTGGTCGAGACGGCGCAGCGCTACCTGCCCGGCGGCTCGAGCTGGATGTGGACGCTCCCGCGCGAGATCAGCTTCGTGGTCGATCGCGCCGAGGGCAGTCACCTCATCGACACGAACGGCCGGCGCTTCATCGACTATGCGCTCGGCTCGGGGCCGCTCCTGCTCGGCCACGCGCATCCCGCGCTCACCGAGGCCGTGAAGGCGCAGATCGACCGGGGCTCGACGTACCAGTGGCTGAGCGAGCCCACCATCCGCCTGGCGGAGATGATCTGCAAGGCCTCGCCGTGCGGCGACCAGGTGCGCTTCGTGAGCACGGGCACCGAGGCGACCATGTACGCGATCCGGATCGCGCGCGTCGCCACGCGGCGCGAGAAAGTCCTCAAGTTCGAGGGCGGCTGGCACGGCCTGCACGACTACGCGCTCGTGGGCAATGGGTGGCGGCCGAGCACCGAGCCCTATCCGACGCCGACGGCCGATATCGGCGGCATCCCCAAGGGCGCGCTCGACAGCATGCTGGTGGTGCCCTTCAACGATCTGGCGGCCACCGGCGGATGCCATCGACCGCTACGGCGACGAGATCGCCGCGGTGATCGTGGAGCCGCTCCAGCGCGCCATTCCTCCGCAGCCCGGCTTTCTCGCTCGGCTCCGGCGAGATCACGCGGCGCAAGAAGATCGTCCTGATCTTCGACGAGGTCGTCACGGGCTTCCGCCTCGCCTATGGCGGCGCCCAGGAGTTCTACGGTGTCACGCCCGACCTCGCCACCTACGGCAAGGCGCTCACGTGCGGCTATTCGCTCGCCGCCATCGCGGGCCGGGCCGATCTGATGGCCACGGCCGACCCGACGCGCAAGGGCACGCTCGACTGGGCGTGCTTGAGCGGGACGCTGAGCGGCAATCCGATCGCCTGCGCCGCCGGCGTGGCGGCGCTCACCGAGCTGAAGCGGCCCGGCGTCTACGATCGTCTGACGGCGCTCGGGCGCATGCTGCGCGAGGGGCTGGCGCGCGTGGCGGCCGCGCGCGGAGTGCCGCTGCAGGCGCTCGGCGAGGGGCCCATCGCGCAGCCGATCTTCATCGACCCGGCGGTGCGCGTCACCGCCGACCACGATCTGCGGGGCGCCGACGGCAAGAAGGCCACGCGGCTCGGCCACGAATTCATCCGGCGCGGCGTGTTCGTGATTCCCGGCGCGAAGATGTACATCTCGCTGGCGCACACGGACGCGGACATCGCGCGGACGCTCGAGGTGTTCGACGACGCGCTGACGGCGCTCTGACGGTCCCCGCCCCTACGGGCTCCGTTGCCCATCACTGGCACTGTCAGGTGTCAGATCGCGGCACTCCTGGCGTTTGTTCCTGGCGGCATCAGGGCGAAGCTACTGCTATGTGAGTGAAAGTGTTGGCATGATGGACCGCAGCTAGGAAGGGCATAGAGCTTGCGTATGTGGGTTCAAGGCAGTCGCGACTTGAACATCTGGCCTCCTCCGCCCCTCGTGCCGGCCCGCCGATCTCGACTTGCGGTTCGGCTCCGGCCCGGCGCAGATCGGCCGATCCACCTGTGGGCAACTCCTGATCGGGGGACGACATGAGCACGAGCGAGCGGAAGGCCCTGGCGGCCTTTCGCGGTCTGCTGGAGGCGGCCTCGGTCCAGGAGGCGATGGCGCACGTCGCCGCCATCGCGAGCGCCTCTGCCGACGCCGACCTGGCCGCGGTCTTCCTGCGGGTCGACGGCGAGGCGCGCCTGCGCCTGGCCGCGGGTGACGGCTGTCCCGCCGGCCTGGTGGGCACGCTGGAGCTCGTCTCGAGCGACGGCGCCCCGGCCGCCCTGGCCGTCGAGCGTCGCGCGCCCGTGCTCTCCACCGAGGTCGAGACGCCCCTGACCTGGGCGACGGATCCCCTGCTGAAGGCGCCTCACCTCCTGGGTCGCGATCCCCATGCCCCACGTCGGGGAGCCGATCGGCGCGCTGCTGGTCGGGCGCCGCGACGGACCGGCGCTCGGCGGGACCGAGGCCGCGCTGTGCGGCAGCGTCGCGGACCTGGCCGCCGTGGCCATCGACCGGCTGCGCGCCACGGCCGAGGTCAACCGACGCCGGCAGGAAGCCGTGGCACTCGACGCGATCGGGCGCGAGCTCACCTCGACGCTCGACCACGCGGTGGTGCTCCAGCGCATCATCGACCGCGCCCGCGAGCTGGCCGGCGGCGACTTCGCGTACATTGCGCCGCGGGAAGCCGGCGGCCAGGCGGCCGTCGTCGCCGCCATCTCGGTGCCCGCACGGCCGCCGTGATGGGCCTGCGCATGGAGCCGGGGCGGGGCATCGGCGGGCGCGTGCTCAGCACCGGCGAGCCATTCGTCACCGAGCACTACCTCACCGACCCGCGCGTGTCGCAGGACCACGCCGCGGTCATCGCGGCCGAGGGTCTGGTCGGCGGGGCCGTGCTGCCGCTGCGCTTCCGCGGGCAGGTCACCGGTGTCCTGGGCGTGGCCACCCGGACGCGGCGCGTCTGGACCGACGCGGATCTCCGCGTGCTCGGCAAGCTCGCGGACCACGCGGCGGTGGCCATCGAGAATGCGCGCCTGCTCGGCGAGGCGGGCGTGCGCGAAGAGCGGCTGCGGACCCTGAGCCGAGTCAACCAGGTGGTGTCCGCGTCGCTCGACCTGGACGAGGTGCTCGGGGCCATCGTGCGCGCCGCGACCGAGCTCTTCAGCGGCACCCCGGCCTGGATCTGGACGGCCGACGCCGCCGAGCAGGTGATCGAATCGCGCGCCTTCTCGGATCCCCGGCTGAACGAGGGGTCGGTGCGCCGCGTCGCGCTCACCGAGGGCTTGGTGGGTTGGGTCGCCACCCACCGCACGATGCTCGAAGTGCCCGACGTCTTCCTCGACCCGCGCTATTTGAGCTCAGCGATGGGCTGGTGGCAGACCCACGGGCTCAGGAGCTTCGTGGGCGTGCCCATCATTCAGGACGGCCGCCTGCTGGGCGTGCTGTCGTTCGTGGCGGCACGGCCCTTGCGCCTCGGCGCCGAGGAGCGTGAGCTGCTCGACACCCTGGTGGGCCAGGCGGCGCTCGCCATGCGCAACGCGCGGCTCTTCGCGGCGACCGAGGAGCGCGAGCGCGAGGCCAGCGCGCTCTTCGACATCACGCGGCGCCTGGGCGCGACCCTCGACGTCGGGGAGATCCTGCACATCGTGTCCGAGGGCACCGCCAAGGCCATGGCCTCGGACGTGGCCCGCTTCTTCCGCTGGGACGAGGCGCGCCAGCGGCTGGTGGTGGCGCGCGCGATCAATTTCTCTCCCGGGCCGGCCGAGGCGCTGGCGATCCGCTCGGGTGAGGGCGTGAGCGGGCGCGCCTACGCCGAGCGGCGCGTGTGCTGGACGGACGATCGCGTGGCGGACGCGGCGCTCCTGCAGCATTCGCCGCACACCGAGGCCGCCATGCCCTCGCTGGTGGCGGCCGGCGCCTACATGGCCGCGCCGGTCATCCTGCGCGACGGCGTGTACGGCGTGCTGGTGAGCTCGCACAAGGGGATCCACACCCACACCGAGGCGGAGGCGCGCCTGCTCACCACGCTGGCCAGCCAGGCCGCCGCGGCGCTGGAGAACGCGCGGCTCCTCGAGGTGACGCGGCGCCGCGAGGCGGAGGTCGCGCAGAAATCGGCGCTGCTGGAGACCACGCTGGAGAGCATGGGGCAGGGTCTGGTGGCCTTCGATGGCGAGCTGCGCCTGGCCGCCTGGAACAACCGCATGCGCCGACATCATGGGGTTCACGCCGGACTTCGCGTGCGTGGGGCGGCCCCTCGAGGAGTTCATCCGCATGATCGCGGAGCGCGGCGAGTACGGTCCAGGCGATCCGGCGGCGCAGATCGCGGAGCGCGATGGCCCAGGCACGCCAGTTCCAGCCGCGCCGGGTCGAGCAGACGATGCCGGACGGCCGCATCATCGAGGTCCAGGACAGCCCCATGCGCGGAGGCGGCTTCGTGGCGACGTACAGCGACATCACCGCGCACAAGCGCGCGGAGGAGGAGCTGCGGCAGGCGCGCGACGCGGCCGAGGCGGCGAGCCGGGCCAAGAGCGAGTTCCTGGCGACCATGAGCCACGAGATCCGCACGCCGATGAACGGCGTGATCGGCATGACCGGGCTCCTGCTCGACACGCCGCTGACCCCCGAGCAGCGCGAGTACGCGGAGACGGTGCGCCACTCCGGCGAGGCGCTGCTCACCCTCATCAACGACATCCTGGACTTCTCGAAGATCGAGGCGGGACGGCTCGAGCTGGAGTCCATCGAGTTCGACCTGGCGACCACGGTCGAGGACAGCCTCGACCTCCTGGCCGAGCGCGCCCAGTCCGAGGGCCTGGAGCTGGCCTGCGCGATCCAGCCCGACGTGCCGGCGGTGGTACGCGGCGATCCGGGGCGCCTGCGCCAGGTCCTGGTGAACCTGGTGGCCAATGCGCTGAAGTTCACCCACGAGGGCGGCGTGTCCGTGCGGGTGCGCCGCGAGCCCTCGGACGATCCCGCGGTGCGGCTGCGCGTGGAGGTGGCCGACACCGGCATCGGCATCGCGGAGGAGGCGCGGGCCCACCTGTTCCAGTCCTTCTCCCAGGTGGACAGCTCGACCACGCGCCGCTACGGCGGCACCGGCCTGGGCCTGGCCATCGCCAAGCAGCTCGTCGAGGCCATGGGCGGGGCCATCGGCGTGGACAGCGAACCGGGGCGCGGCAGCACGTTCTGGTTCACGGTGGCGCTCGGCGCCGTCGTCGAGGGCCTTGCGCGGTCGAGCACCCCGGACGTGCTGCGCGGGCGCCATGTGCTCGTGGTGGACGACCATCCCATGGGCCGCACTCTGGTGCGCGAGCAGCTCCGCGCCTGGGGCGTCACCGTGGACGAGGCCGCCGACGGCGCCGCCGCGCTCGAGCGGCTACGCGCCGCCACGGGACGCCGCTACGATGCGGCCCTGCTCGACATGCAGATGCCCGTGATGGACGGGCTCGAGCTCGCCCGCGCGATTCGCGCCGATCCGGCGCTGGCGTCCATGCCCCTGCTGATGCTCTCCTCCTGGGGCGGGACCACGGCCGAGGCCGCCCGCGCCGCCGGCATCGCGGCGTGCTTGACCAAGCCGGTGCGCCCCACGCGGCTGCGCGACGAGCTGAGCCGGGCTCTGGCGGGAGCTCCCTCGACGGCGACCGCACCTGCCGCGCCGGCACCCGACGCCTCCGCCGAGGTCGCGGGCGCTCCGCTGCGCCGGCTGCGGGTGCTGGTGGCGGAGGACAACCGGGTCAACCAGCGCGTGGTGATCCGAATGCTGGAGACGTCCGGGTGCCGCGCCGACGCCGTGGCCAACGGGTGCGAGGCGGTCGACGCCGTCGCGCGGCTCCCCTACGACCTCGTGTTCATGGACTGCCAGATGCCCGAGATGGACGGGTTCGAGGCCACGCGCGCCATCCGCGCCGCGGAGCGCGAGACACGGGAGCGGCCGGCACGTGCCCATCGTGGCCCTCACCGCGAACGCGCTCCAGGGCGACCGCGAGCATTGCCTGGCCGCCGGCATGGACGACTACCTCGCCAAGCCCGTCACCAAGGACGCGTTCGTGGCCTCCTGCGGCGCTGGGGCGCCCAGGGCGGACCGCCCACCGACGGGTCGATCGACGCCACCGCGCTGGCGGAGCTGGCCGCGATCGACGGCGAGCCGGGACAGCCGAACCTGCTCGCCGAGCTACTCGACGTGTTCCGCCAGGACGCGCCGGCCCGGCTCGCGGCGATGCGCGCCGCGCTCGAGAGCGGCGACACCGACGGCGTGCGCCAAGGCGCGCACGCCTTCAAGGGAAGCTGCGCGGCGCTCGGCCTGCGCCACCTGCAGGAGCTGTGCGCGACGCTCGAGAGCCGGGGCTGCGCGGGGACGCCGGCCGAGGCGCACCGCACGCTCGCGGCGGTGGAGGCCGAGCTCGACAGGCTGCGGCCGTGGCTCCGCGCCGAGCTCTGGCACGGCAGCGGGCAGCGCGCGGTCGAGGCGATCTGAGGGCGCGACGACACGCGGATTGGAACGCCGGCTCCGCCGGCGCACGTTTCATGGAGGAGGGCTTCGGAGGGGGCTGTCGGAGGCCCCTCCGGATCCCTGCCTCTAGGAGCCCGTCGGAGAAAACCGCTAGAGCGATGAGAAGGGTCCAGCTGCGAGGCGGCGCCCGAAGACAGCCGGCGAGGCGTACTTTCTGTACGTTGAGCCGGCTGTCGAGGGCGCCAACGACGCAGATGGGCCCTTATCATCGCTCTAGGGGTTGCGTACCGAGCCGTTGGCGATCCAGGCGCCGGACCCGGTACGAATCACGAACGCGATGTCAGGCTCACTCTGACAGACGGAAGCGAGCGCGACATCCCCGGCGAAATCGGCGTCACCCTGAGGGCTCAAGGGAACCAGCTCTGTGTCCACGACGACGGAATTCCCGGCCCCCGCGCTACCATTGGTGTCGCAGACAAGCGTACCTTTGACCATATTGACACCGTCCGGGGTCCCGATGGAATTGCCTCCTGCCAGCACCAGGCCCCTGACGCTGAACTTCAGACGGCCGGTCCTGAGGTCGACCTGCGCCTTGCCGCCTTGCGTCGTCCATGGCTGACCTCCCCTGTGATCCGGCCGGTTCCCGAACCGACCTGGTTGCCTGCCTGCACGATGCCGGTGACGTCGTCCCATTTGACCGTCGCGGGATCGGCGCCGGCCGATCCGAGGCTTACCAGCACGGTCGTGAACATCACGCTCATCGTCAGTAATACGCGCATGTGTTCCCTCCTCCTGCCCTCGAATCGATCGGGGCTTCGTGGTGTTCGCCAGGCTACCGATCATCCGCGTCGCGGCCGGCTGATACTTCGACCACCGGGTTGACCTGCACCTGAACCCCGCTCAGCACCCAGGCTCTCTGGCTCGGGGCGAAGCGCGGCGCCAGGAGCCCGTCGTTGATCTCGCGCGTCACGGCGAAGCGGTTGAAGGCCGTCGCCGGGAGGAAGAGGCGCGCATTGTTGGGGAAGCCGTCGGACGCCGTGTCGATATCCCCTTCGACTGCCGAGATGACGCCGTCGCCATTCGTGTCGACGCGAGCGACCTCGGCGGCGTACGCGCGAAACAGCCGTTCCTGGAGGCTGCCGGTGTTCTTTTCGAACGACGCCCGCCGCAGGTAGATGTCCAGGTAGACCTCATTGGCGAGGCCGCTCGGGATGTTCCGGAACCGAGACTCGCGTTGCGCGTCCACGTCGCCGTCGAACTTGTCGGGATCGCGGGGCAGGTTGGGGTTGTCGCCCAGCACGGTGGGCTTGTTGGTGACACCCTCCGGCCCCGACCCGGGCACGATGGATGACAGCGCCCCGATCTCACCCTTCTGGAAGGCGTTCGGCAATTTCCCGAAATCGGCAGGGAAGCCCCCTGTGAACGGCAGCTCGTACAGCGGGTGCACCCAGTTGGTCCCGAGGTAGTTGAATTCCCAGTACGAGTGCGTGTCACCTTGCTGCATGGCGTTGTAGGTGCCCATGCTCACTTGGAGCGGCACGACATTCGTCTGGCGATCGGGAAAGTGGTCGCTCGCGCTGGGAAAGTGAGGGGGCAGGCCATCGACCGTGAAGAGATTACCGGGCACGTTGTTGCCCGACCCCATCTTCTTGAGCAGGTCAGCATCGTCCGGCGTCAGGGTGCCGAACTGCGCGTGTCCGTCGCGCCGGGGAGGGGCGACGGGCGGGACGACGAGGTCGTGGATCATCCAGCCCTCGTACCAGCCGCTCTCGTTGTTGATGACGAACAGCGGCGAGATGTCGGTGAAGATATCGATGAACGCGCCCGGGTCGTTGGGATTGGTCGGCAGCCCCGGCTTGGGTTCGACCACGAGGCGCACGGCGCCGATCGTGGGAGACCGCAGTTGCCGCCGGTGGCCGTCAGCTGGGCGGTATCGTTCACGCCGGGGATCTGCGCCGTGAAGACGTTGGGCTCGAACCCCGTCGTGTCCAGGAGATAGTACTGAAACAATTGGTCGGGCCCGTCCGCCTCGGAGAACGCTGGGATCGGCGGGAAGGAGTGGGGACGGTCGGCCAGCCGGACGAGCCGATCCTTGAGCGGCTGGGGGAGCTTGGCGACATCGCCGCGGGCAGCGACCGCGGCGCTGTCCGCCGCGGCATTGGGATTCGGGTGGCATGGCGCGGGCGGTTGCTCCGCGGAGGCGGCTGGGGAGAAACCGTCGCCGCGAGCGCGGCGAAGACGAGCGCGGCCAGGGCCGCGCCAGCGGGCGAGGTAACGGGAGCCGTGCGTCTCATGTGTGACCCTCCTGTCGAGATGACGTTCCGATGACGCGACCATGACGTTGCGACAACGTCGTGAAGCGAGTTGAACCTTGACCGCCGTCGAGCGGTGGCTCTACATTGTTATTCGCGTGGGGGCGGATGTGGTTCGCGACAGCGCCATGGAACCTCGCGCGGCCGATCGGCGTTGTCGAACAATGATGGGCGAACCAACCTCGGGGTCCCGCTCGAATACACTGGACGACGCCACGGACGGGCGGCGGCTGCTCGGACGCGTGGCCGAGGGCGATCGCGAGGCCTTCCACGCCTTCTACGACCGGTATGGCGCGCGGGTGATGGCGATGGTCCGTCGGAGGATCGCGGTGAGCGCGCTGGCGTCAGAGCTGGTCCAGGATGTCTTCGTGGCTGTTTGGCTGGGTGCGTCGAGCTATCGGGAGCAGAGTGGAGATCCTGAGCGCTGGCTCCTCGGGATCACCCACCACAAGCTCCAGGATCATTGGCGGCGCCGGATGCAAGAACGCGCGAAGGCGGATGGCGGCCACGTGGAGTGCGGGGCGTGCGACTCCCGCATCCCCGACGCGGACGACCGGCTGACCGTCGAGGAAGCGCTCGACCGCCTCCCGGCGGACCAGCGGCGAGTGCTGGATCTGATCTACCGGGGCGGCCTCACCTTCGTCGAGACGGCGCACGCCCTGTGCATGCCCGTGGGAACCGTCAAATCACGCGTACACACGGCGCTCTCGGCGCTGCGCGCATTCTTCAGCCCGACCGGAGGCCCATGAGGCATCCTCCTCGGGAGCTACTCTACTCGTACGTCGACGGCACCACGGATCTTCCCCGCCGCTTGCTCGTCGAGGCTCACCTCGCCCTCTGCCCCACCTGCCCAACCCGCGCGGCCGACTATCACGGGGTCGGCGAGCCACTGCCCGACGCCACGCTGCACGACGAGCTCGACGTGCCGTCGTTCGATCGTGTGTGGACGGCGGTCGAGCGGGTGATGATCCGGCGGCGATCGCCTGAGGCGGCCGTGCTGCCGGCCGCGCTTCTCACGGCCCTGCCGGACCCGTCCGAGTGGCAGTGGCTGGAGCTCTCGCCGCAACGAGTCAAGTCCGCCTTGCTCACCTGTGATGCCGGGACGGGCAGTAGCCTCTTTCTTACGTATTTCGCCCCGGGAAGCGCGTTCCCGCGCCATCGCCACATCGGCCTCGAGGAGAACGTGATTCTCGTCGGTGGGTACGAGAGCGGAGGCGTGCGCGCTGATGCCGGGGACTGGGTCATTGGCGCGCCCGGCAGCGAGGAGATGCCCAGGACGGAGGTGGACGAGGAATGCTGGTGCCTGTCGCGCATCGAGCCGCCGGGGTCGAGCTCATCGGCGCTTGGTGATCGCCCCGAGGGTGGTTGACACCTCTCACGTAACCTCGTAGTTTTTCAGACACGGGCGGATAGCTCAGTTGGGAGAGCACGGCCCATACAATCCTGCGGGAGGATCAGGACCCCTCGGTAAGTCGCGAACTTGCCAAGGGGTTTCTCTTGCTTGCTTGGTTGGGTGGCGGTGGCTGCCGGCGGGTAGGTTCGGGGTGCTCGCGGGCACAATCTCGGGCACAGTAGATCGGCCCTGGGCTGCCGCGAGACGGTGCTCCCGAACCTTCGTCCCCTTGAAAGAGTTCTACCGCCGTAGGTTCTGGCTCCTTCGATCCGCGCCAGCCGTCGTATGCGGATTCTAGGCGGCGCTACTGCTGCTTGGTGACGACCGCGTAGAAGTTGGCCCACAGATCCTTCATGTAGAGCGTGGGTTTCTCGTTGCCCTGATAGAACCGCAGCGTGCCTTCGAGCTGCGGCGGCGCCATCTGGTAGGTGGCCTCGCCCGTTCACCACCGTGATGGTACCCCAACTCCAGTTGATACCCCACGCCGCCACGAGCGTCTGATCGGGGTTGATGGTGAGATGGGATGAACTGCTGCCCTCTTCCGATGGCTTCACGGTGCCGGTCCATTTGCCGACGAGCGGGCCGATACTGGTGACCGGCGTGGGGAGCGGCGACGCGCAGCCAGTGGAGGAGCATCAGCGAGACCGTTACCGTCGCAGATCGGATCGGTCAGTGAACGACCGCGCTTCATATCGTCCTCCGTGAGCCGCTCCTCAGATTCCGGCCGACCCATCCCTCTTCGCGGGTCATTCGCTGGATCATAGCCCCACCGATCCAGAACTGTCGTGATCCGTGGCGCGCACTGGCGCGCCGGCGCCGTTGACGACTCCCTAGCGTGAACACCACATCGTGAGCCCAGGCGATCTCCAGGAAGCGGCCTGACGGGCTCTCGGGCACATTCGGGCACAATCGCCCTCCAGGTAGTTGACACCTCTCACGTAACCTCGTAGTTTTCTCAGACACGGGCGGATAGCTCAGTCGGGAGAGCACGGCCCTTACAAGGCCGGGGTCGCAGGTTCGAGCCCTGCTCCGCCCACCAATAACAACACGCACTTGCCGCGCACTCTTTTTCGCGACGCAACGGTTGGTGACGCTGTGGTGCTACTCGGCGCGGCCCGATTAAGCCTCAGCCGTTCCAGTATCGGCCCCGTTGTTTGCTCCTCCGGCCGACTGAATGGCCCCGTGGTCAAGGGCCCGCATCGCGTCCTTGAGGTGGCCGGGTGAGAGGTGCTGATAGCGCATCGTCATGCGCGGGTCGCGGTGGCCCAGAATCTCCATGATGCTCCGCTGGGGAACGCCAGCCATCGTGAGGACGCTCGCCGCGTCGTGCCGGAGATCATGAAACCGGAGGTTGGGGATCTCGAGATCGGCCACGAAGCGCGTGAACGATCGTGAGAGCACCTTCAGGTCCCGCTCCGGGAGCACCCGGGCCCTGGGGCTCAGTGGGCGTGGGAGGGCGGCCAGGGCTTCCCGGAGTGTGTCGGTCATCGGCACTGTCCGTGCGTGGCCATTCTTAGTGTGGATTAAGGTCAGGGTTCGGCCCTTCATCTCCACGTCGCCCCACGTCAGCAATGCCAGCTCGCCCCGGCGGGCGCCGGTCTGTAGTGCACAGCCAGGATGTATATCCGCAGGGCCGGATTAGGTGCCCGGTGGGTCGTCGACGTCCGGCCGTCCTTGGCTGTTACGGTCATATCGGCCCCGTTTAGGAGCTTGTCTCGTCCCTCGGGCGAAAGGTAACGGACGCGCCCGGGGGCCTCCTTCGCGCGCTTGATGCCGCGGGCCGGATGCGGCCAGGCCGGAAGTTCGGCGGCACCGGCCTCGGGCTCGCCCTCAGCCGCCGCTTGTGTCGGCTGATGGACATCGGCGTCGAGAGCGCGCCGGGCCATGGCAGCACGTTCACCGTCCGCCCGCCGGCCGCCGTGGCCGAGGCGAAGATCGAAGTCACCCGGAGCCGCCCGCTCCGGCTCCCGCGTCGAGAGGCCGATTCGGATCGTGCTTTGACGGTTTCACCCTAGCGGGGCAAGATGGCGTCCGAGCGTCATGGACCGACCGATCCTCTGGGCGATGCTGCTGGCAATTCTCGCTTCGCCGTGTGTCGCGGCGGCGCAGCCGGACAAAGGCGACGGCGCCACGCGTGAGAAGGCCTTCGTCGAGGCGCTGCGGCGCGAGGATCCGGCCTCGGCTGACCGCTTTATTGCGCTCCGCGACGCCCAGCAGAAGGCCCTCGCCGATCTTCAGAGCACCGAGAGCCGCGCCAACGCGGTTCCGCCCGCTCTCCGCCCCGCCTTCCTCCCCCAGCTCAAGCAGGCCCGGCAGAAGTACGTGGACAGCCAGATCAAGATCCTCGACTTCCTCGACGAGCGTGATCGCGGCATCGTCGCCCGCCTCCAGGAGGAGATCGGCCGGTTCAACCGGGAGCTCGAAGGGCGTGAGAAGTCACGCGACGAGCTGAAGAAGCTGCTGTTGGACGAGGTATTTCCAGTGAGGGAGGGTGTGGATGCCGGGCGCCTTATGGCCTATGGACCGAACTTTCCTGATTTGTATCGGCGCGACGCGATCTACGTGGACAAAATCCTGAAGGGCGCGAAGCCCGCCGACCTCCCCGTCGAGCAGCCGACGAAGGTAGATCTGGTCATCAACCTCAAAACCGCCAAGGCGCTCGGCCTCACAATCCCGTCGTCGCTGCTGGGGCAGGCGGACGAGGTGATTCGGTAGTGGAACGACGTGAGTTCGTCGTCATCGTGGGCCTTGCCCTCCTCGCCGCGCCGCCCGCCGCCGGGGCGCCAAAGTCAGAGAAAATGGCTCGCGTGGGAATTCTTGGCGCCGGTCCAGTGCCGAGCCCACAGGAGCTGGCGAAGTCAGTCTCAACAAACCGGCTCTGGCAGTCGATGAGACAGCTCGGCTGGGTCGAGGGCCAAAACATGGTCGTCGAGCGACGGTTCGGCGAGTCAGCCGCTCAGCTTCGCGCAGGCGCCGCTGACCTCGTACACCTCAAGGTCGACGTCCTGTTCGTCGGGAGCGCGGGCCTGGCAAAGCTCCTTCAATTGGAAACGAAAACCATCCCCATCGTGGTTGGTCGCGCCGAAGGCGATCTCGTTGCGGCAGGACTCGTCGATAGCCTCGCAAGGCCTGGGGGCAATATCACCGGGGCACAGATCCTTAACGATGATCTCGTCTCGAAGCGCCTCGAGCTTCTCAAAACGCTTGTACCGAATCTTTCAAAGGTCGCGCTTCTTCGAGAGGATGTCACAACCTCCGAACTCCCGCAGATACCCACTCGGTACGATCAACAGGTCACTACCGCAGCTCGGACCCTCGGCATAGAGGTTCATCCGTTCATCGTGCGCCGAGCGGACGATTTGGCTGCCGCTTTCCTCGGCATGATGAAGAATCGAGACCAAGGAATATTGGTGATCTCGTCGACCCTTATGGTCGTGCATAGAAAGGCCATCGTGCATCTTGCCGCCGCGCATCGGATAGCCGCCGTCTATGAGCTCCAGGGGTTTATGGAGCAAGGTGGACTCATGTCTTATGGAGTAAGTGATCCTGAGATGGAGCTACGTGCCGCGACCTACTTGGACAAGATCCTGAGGGGTGCGAAGCCCGCCGACCTGCCCGTCGAGCGACCCACGAAGTTCGAGCTGGTGATCAACCTGAAGACTGCGAAAGCGCTCGGCCTGACGATCCCGCCGTCACTCTTGCTCCGCGCGCGGACCGGGTGATCGAGTGAGCCCGCGCGCGCGCGCCCGCCGGCGAGCAGCTGATCGCCGGCGGGAGCGAAGACGACGCCGGAGATGTTACATCAGGCTACTGCCAAAGTCCGACAGGGAATATCTCGAACGGATAGGTCCCTCCGTACTGGATCGCAAACTCCTTGACGTTGGTCAGATACGAGCTTTGACCAAAGATGTCGGTCGTGCTGGGCCCGAGGTCCACGCCATTCAGGCTTCCTGTTGCCGTCGCGTCTCGAAATTCACCCGCGCCGGTAACCTTCACTTTGTAAGCGCGATGTTGATCGGTGGTGCTGCACAGGCTATCGTCGCAGGCGGTCACTTGGCTGAACCGGAAGCGCTCCTTGGTGGGCTTCCCTGTGCCCGCCCATTCAGCCTGAACCTGGACCGCGTCCCCGACGATACAGTTACCATTCGCATCGCGCTCCGCAGCAAAGTCGCAGATGGTTACCGCGGTCGGAAACAGGCGGGCTCTCTCCAGGCTCTGCGCCGCGCGAAAGACCGTCTCGCTCGTCGAGGCAAAGCCATAATCGAATGCCATCAAGTTGCCGTACTGGTCCAGGCCAACTCTAAACAACGCGATCCTCGTCCCGTCGAAGAACGCCGTCGTTCTTCCAATGGACCCCACCCCATCGAGTACCAGCAGCGTGATGCTCTCCGTGTTGCCATTGGCGCTTTCGGTCCACGTTGCTTGAGCGATGGTGCCTTTTCCGCCTCGAACGAACTTGTTCCCGAGATCGACCACTGGCGCGTCATAGTCGGGATGGAGGGTGCCGAACGGATCGACATTGCCGATCGACGCGGTCAGGCTCGCGTTACTCTGCAAGGTCGCCGTCACGCTGGCGGCGCCGATGGGTTGTCCGTTCAGGAGTCCGAGTCGCAGACGCCTCTCTGGAATCGGCCTCGCCTCCCAAGACGACCTGATAGTGATCGGTCGGGAGCCAGGCAATCTGCTTGAACGTCGTATCGGTTGGCGCGAGCTCCCCGGTGCTGACCCATGCCGCCTGGATGGTGTACGGTGTTCCCCACAGAACGGGCAAGGAGCGACTGCTATTGGCGCGAGGGTCGCGCGTTCCAGATGCTTCTCGACCTGGAAGACGGGATCGGCCGTGAAGGTTCTTCCAAAGAAGCTGTCGGCGGTGAAGATGATCTTGCCTGCCGGATCGATCACGGTCCTGGACAGCGTCACGGTCGTGCATTGACAGTATTGCGGCGCGCCCTGGGAATTCAGCGTCGCCCCGGAGAGGATATCCAGCTGGGTATAGATGGTGTTCCCCTGTGAGTCCGATTCAGCCCAGAGGGTCATGGTGGAGAACGTCTCTCCTCCGGAGATCGTCCTCTCCGCTGCGTGCGCTGAAACCGTTGCCGCGATCAGGCACCCCGTGAGAAGCGCCGCACCGATCGTCAAGACTAGCTTTGCGTGCATGACCTTGTCTCCTTTCCAAGCGCTGCGTGTGTGATGCCGGGTAGCGAAGGGGGCATAACCGTCACGAGCCGGATCTCCAGGGACGGCTCCGTGGCGGGGACGGCCCCGTGGCGAATGTGTGGCAAACCCGCGGTCGAGCGCGAGCGGAGACCCGAGCCGCTCTGTGCCGATGCAGTGGCGCCTCCTTTCCTTGCGGTCCCGGGGCGGTCGCCCGCCACGTGACCCAGGGATACCGCGGGGAGCCGACAGGAGTCATGGGGGATCCCAGGGATTAGTCAGGGAAATCCAGGAACGTCCTGAAGCAGTGAAAGAGCGGCGTGCAGCCGGCGCGGCTGGCACAACGTGCCGTGAGCCAAGGCCGAACCGGGGCGGTCGCGATCGGCCTCTCAACGGTCAGCTCTCGTCGCCGCCGCCACCCAGGTCGCGCCGCGCGGATGGCCGTTCTGGCTGACGTTCAGGGTGATCCGGTTCGCCGCCGGGTCCACGGGGTTGGAACACCGAGAAACTGGGCGCTTGTTCGAGCCGATCGTCAGGTCAACGCGGCTCGCGTGGGCACGCGGACGATGTCGAGGATGGGGAGCCCGCCGAGGTCCCGGCTCGCGATTCTCCCGAGGTCTTCACGTCCCCCGGGGTCACCACTACCTCGGGAGAAAACTCGCCGCCATGAGGGCCGAGGGCGCTCTCTCCCGCTGAGTTCATCGATGGTGACCCTCGCGCACGGGTGCGCCCGGTGACGCCGTGGTGCCACTTCGCGGTGTCATTCGGTATCTCTCTATGCAATTAGCGATCAGGAGCAGTTAACGACGTGCCACCGTAACCGCCTGTAGTCACTCACTATTTGTCGCTCTGGGTCGTTTGGTCTCGCTCGATGCCCGATTGCCCTGGACGCCCTTACAAGGCCGGGGTCGCAGGTTCGAGCCCTGCTCCGCCCACCATTTAGTATCAGCCACCTACGTTGCTCCCCACTTACGCGCTGCTGGCCTTGGTCACGGATTCAGTCACGGAAATGGGGCCAGGGGCCTTGGCCAGCCGCTCGACCGCAGCCCGCATGTGATCGGGCGAGAGATGCGCGTAACGCTGGACCATGACTTGAGTGCGCCAGCCGCCAGCCCGTTGCACCGTGTAGAGGTCTACCCCGTCCATCGCCAGCCGGGAAGCGAAGGTGTGCCTGAGGTCGTGGAAGCGGAAGTCCGGAATGCCAGCGGCCTGGAGAGCAGGCCGCCAATACGCGCTCAAGGTTGTGAAGGAAGCGGCCCTGGCCCAACATGAGACGGGCCGGGCGTGGTCCTATTCCCGAATTGGGTTGCCATGGCTATGCGTCCACGCAGGGTGACTCATGCGTGTTAATACGGCGGGGCAGCGGAAGGGCTATTGCTTGACCGGCAAATACTGGACCGAGGACGATTGTCCCAGGTAGGTAAGCTGGCCTTGCATGAACCTGCTGCCGGGAGGAGAAAGCACGATGGTGAAGTCATTGCCCTGTGGTCCTGTCCCGGCGATTACCACGTCGCGATCTCCACGTGTGAGGGTGGTTTTTGCTAACAGGTCATGGGAGGCACCCTGCGGGTCGGTGTAGATCGTAGCGCGTCAGCTTGAGGTCGATGTCAGCAGAGTTCGATCTTGAAAACCACGCGCTCCGGACCTTGTGGTGCGGGTGCGGACTGCCAGGTGCCTACGTATGGCTTGAGAAGGGCAGGCTCGTAAGCGATGTTCTCTGGGGGCGGAGCTGCACAGCCGTACAGGAACATGAAGACAAGGATCGCGATCCGGTTCAAGGGACCCTCCAGTTTTGAGTGTGGAGGGGTACGCTAGCCGAGGTCTGACCGGGCAGTCAAGAGTATTGGCACACGGAGCAATCGGGATCAGGACCCGCCGTGAATCCAGGGAGCAGGAGCGCGGCGGGTTCATCGACGGCGGCCAGGGAGCCGGAAGCATGGTTCCCGTTCACGGTGCGCCTCGCCTCCTGATCCGGCTCGGCCATAGACGCGCCACGCGTTCTCGCAGTCGGTGAAAATGGGACTGACCTCTTGTCGCCCTTTCACTTTGACCACGACCTCGTAATAGACCCGGCGCCCGATGGCAGGAAGGGGCACAACCTTGCGATCCTGGCGGCTCCTCCTGGCCGCACGCGGGGCAGGTCACTCGATCACCTGATCCGCCCGCAGCAGCAGCGACGGCGGGATCGTCAGGCCGAGGGCCTTGGCGGTCTTGAGGTTGATGACCAGCTCGAACTTCGTGGGTTGTTCGACGGGGAGGTCCTCGGGCTTGGTTCCTTTGAGGATACGGTCGACGTACGAGGCGCCACGTCGGGAGAGGTCCAGGAGGTCGGCGCCATAGGCCATGAGTCCACCCGCCGTCACGAAGTCTCGGCTCTCACAGATGGCCGGGATTCTCGCCTGGGCGGCCTGGCGCACGATCTGGTGTCGCTCGATGTAGAACTCCGGATCCGGAAAGACCAGCAGTGCCCCCACGCCGGCCTTGCTGGCCGCCGCGAACGCCTGGGGGATTTCTCCTGGCGTCCGTGCCTCGAAAAACATCGGCGGGAGCAGCGCCTTGTTCCGGCCCAAGGATCTGTCTGGTTTTTCTCGGAAGAGGACGCCGATCCGTTGGGCTCGGGGAACCGCCTCCCTGAGGAGCTCGAGGCGCTTCTCGTTGAGTTCGGACGTCATGTGTGCTCAATCCAGAGAGGTTGCCCCCGGCCTGGCCAAGCTCGCGACAATGCCCCGCTGCTCGGGTGCGCTCACGGAGATGAACACGATGGGGATCTTGGATGTGGCCCTCCTGAGGGCATCTGTCAGCTCGTTCGACCACGTGACGATGACATCAGGGTTCAGCAACACCAGATCTCGTGCGCTCGGCGTCGCATCCTCCACGCGGGCCGCGCATCGCGGGACGACCACGAGATTCCGCCCCTCCACGTATCCGAGGTCACTGAGTCCTCGCTGAAGCGCCACCATTGGGGCGGCGACGTGTCGCCCTGGCACGAGGGCGGAATCCCGACACCAAGGACCCCGATCCGCCACACCTTCGCCGCCGGCTGGGCCTCGGCGGCGAGCGGCGTCGTGAGCAGAGCGAGGAGCAGGAGGACCTTGCCGACCATGGGGCCCCATCATCGGCGAGGCCGCCGCGCCGGGCAAGTGTGCCCCTTTGGAATAGCACCGTTACGTAGCGCTCCTTCGGCCCGGCAGCGGCGCGCAGCGCTTCAGGCCCGCGGCAACCGCGGGCCCACGTCGGTGCTGCGGTACTCGGTGCGGAAGGCGATCGCGTCCTCCGGCCACGGCATCGGCCGCGCGTCGAGGGTGGCATGCCCCCGCTCACCACCTGTCGGCCGCCCAGGAACACCGCCTCCACCTGGCGCACGTCGCGAATCGAGCGGCCCGGATTGCCACGCACCACCACCACGTCGGCCAGCTTGCCGGCCTCGAGGCTGCCCAGCTCCTTCTCGAATCCGATGGCGGTGGCGGCGCCGAGGGTGCCCGCGTGGATCGCGTCCATCGGCGTCCAGCCCGCGCCCACCAGCGCCTCCATCTCGACATGCACGGCCTCATCGAAGCGGCAGAGCGACGCGCCCGCGTCGGTACCCACCACCACCCGCACGCCCGCCTCGCGGAGCATCGCCGCGTTCTTCTGTCGGGTAGGGAAAGGAATCGCCCCTGCACGGATGCCGACCTTGCCGCCCGCGGCCTGGCGCTGGAAGGCGCGATAGCTCGCGGCCAGCGTGGGCGCGGCGAAGATGCCCTTGTCGGCGAGCTGGCGGGCCAGCTCGCGGTCGAACTTCCACTCGCCCGCTCCCACTTCCATGCGGCAATGCTCGATGCCGTGCGCGTTGGCCTCCGCCGCGACCCGGATGCCGTCCACACCGCGGGCGTGGGCGGTCACCCGCAGGCCGGCCTGGTTGGCCACACCCACGATGGCGGTCATCTCCTCGCGCGTGAACTGCGCCTTGAGCGGATCGGAGGTCACCGTCATGTTGCCGCCGGTGGCCATGACCTTGATGGCGTCCACGCCCTCCTCCACGAGCTCGGCGGTGAGCTTGGTCACCGCGGGCACGCCCTGGGCCACCCGCCCAGGAAGTGGCAGTGCCCGTTGGGGATCGTCACCGGCCGGCCGCACACCAGGAGCCGCGGGCCGGGGATGGCGCCGGCCGCGATCGCGTTGCGCAGCTCGAGCGTGGTGCGCCCACGACCGCCCAGGTCGCGCAGCACGGTCACGCCGGCTAGCAGAGCGTCGCGCGCATTGATGGCCCCGCGCAGCCCTACCGTCAGGTCGCCGTCGTTCTGGATGTCCTCGAACGGCACCGCGCTGGCGCTGAAGGTAACGTGCACGTGGGAGTCCACCATGCCCGGCATGATGGTGGCGCCGGGGTAGTCGACGCGGGCGGCGTCGGGGAATCGCGCGGCCAGCTCGCCGCTCTCGCCCACCGCCACGATGCGATCGCCCTGCACCGCGACCGCGCCGCGGGCCAGCGGCTCGCGGCCGCTGCCATCGATGAGCCGGTCGGCACAGATCAAGGTCACGGACTTCTCGGGATTGCCGGTCATGAGCGGGATCCTTTCTTGAAGTGCGGCATCACCTGCTCGGCGAAGCGCCGGAGCGAGGCCATGGTGCGGGCGTGGTCGGGCCCGAAGGCACCGTAGAGGATGAACTGGCTGATCCCGAGCGCCTCGTACTCGCGGACCTTCTCCACGCAGGTCTCGGGCGAGCCCGCGACCAGGTTGGCCAGGAGCTGCTCGCGGCTGTACTCGTCGTCCACCGGCTCCGCCAGCGCGAAGCCACCCTTGACGTTGGCCTGATTGCGGAAGAGGCGCGTGAAGATGCGGTGGCTGACCTGGATGTCCGCCATCGCCTCGAGCGCATCGCCGTCGGTCTTGCCGACGTAGGTCATGCGCGAGACCGCGAGCTTGGGCGGCGTCGTGACGCCCACCGAGGCGGCGATCCGCATGACCTGCTCGTGGTGCTTCTCGATGCGCGAGAACGGATCGCGCCACGGCGTGGTCAGCAGGTTGTAGCCGCGCTGGAGCGCCCACGCGATGGTGTCGGGAGAGCGCGCGGCCACCCAGATGGGCGGGTGCGGCTGCTGGAGCGGCTTGGGCACCGCGGTGGCCGGGCCGAAGGAGCACGTGGTTCCCCGTAGGAGAAGTCGTCCTGGGTCAGGAGGCCCTCGATGATCTCCATGCCCTCGCGCAGCCGGGCCGCGCCGATCGCCTCGGTGATGCCGAAGCGGTCGAACTCGTACTCGAAGGCGCCGCGGCCGACCCCGATCTCGAGGCGGCCGTCGCAGAGCACGTCGGCCATGCCGATCTCGCCGGCCAGGCGCAGCGGATTGTAGTAGGGGATCACCAGGATGGCCGCGCCCACCCGGATGCGGCGCGTGACCGCCGCCGCCTTGACCATCCACATGAGCGGAGACGGCGAGGCAGTAGTACTGCACCAGGTGATGCTCCGGGAACCACGCGGTGGTGAAGCCCGCCTCGTCGGCGAGCTTCACCATGTCCAGCACCTGGTCGTACAGCTCCTTGATACTCAGCGAGGCGTCGAAGCGGTGACAGGGAATGAACAGGCCGAAGTCCATGCTCAGGGCGTCTCCTTGAGAGTGCGGCGGAACAGGCCGCGCGGCGGCGCGCGCGCGTGCGCAGCCGCGGATCGAGCGCGTCGCGCAGGGCGTCGCCGAAGAGATTGGCGCCCAGCACGGTGAGGATGATGGCGAGCCCGGGAACGTGACGAGCCACCAGGCCGAGCCCAGGTACTCGCGGCCCTGGCTCAGCATGCTGCCCCAGCTCGGCGTGGGTGGCTGCACGCCCAGCCCGAGGAAGCCGAGCGACGACTCCACGATGATCAGCTCCGCGAGCTGGAAGCTCGAGACGACCAGCGCGGGGGCGAGCACGTTCGGGGCGATGTGCCGGAAGAGGATGCGGCTGCCGCGGGCGCCCAGGGCCACCGCCACGATGACGAACTCGCGCGTCTTCATGGACAGCACCGAGACCGCGCACGAGCTGGGCATAGACGACCCAGCTTCGCAGCACGAGCACGATCACCAGATTGGTGAGGCTCGAGCCCAAGAGGGCCATGAAGGCGATCGCGAAGAGCAGGTATGGCAGCGAGAGCTGCGCCTCCACCGCGCTCATGATGGTCGCGTCCACGCGGCCGCCCGCCCATCCGCTGACGAGGCCGAGCGTCACCCCGATGGCGGCGGCGATGAGGACGGAGCCGAGCGCGAGCACGAGGGAGGTGCGCGCGCCGTACACGAGGCGGCTCAGCACGTCGCGGCCGAGCGGGTCGGTCCCGAGCGGATTGCTCCAGGTGCCGCCCGCCCACGCCGGGGGCTGCAGTGCGGCGGCCAGGTCCTGGTCGTCGTAGCCGCGCGGGGCGAGCACGTCGGCGAGCGCCGCCACCGCCAGCGCGATTGCCAGGATCATGAGGCCGCTCCCGGCCAGCCCGGCCAGGCGCCCGCGCGGTCCGGTGCGGGCCGCGGCGGGCGCCTTGGCGGCAAGGGGGGCCGCGGCAGCCTAACAGCACGCCGGCCTGCTCGCCGCCCTCGCCCGCCGCCATCGCCTCAGGCCCTCCTGAGGCGCGGGTCGAGCGCGGTGTAGAGCAGGTCGAGGAGCAGGTTCACCATGATGAAGCCCATCGCGACGATGACCACGCCGGCCAGCACCACCGGGAAGTCCTTCTTGAGGATGGCATCGAGGATCATGGTGCCGACGCCGGGCCAGGCGAAGACGGTCTCCGTCATGACCGCGCCGCCGAGCAGGCCGCCGAACTGGAGCCCCATCACGGTGATGATCGGCAAGAGCGCGTTCTTCAGCGCGTGGCGCGCCGCGATGCCGCGCTCGGTGAGGCCCTTGGCCCGGGCGGTGCGCACGTAGTCCTGCTCGAGCGCCTCGATCATCTCGCTGCGGGTCACCCGGGCTAGGAGCGCGGCGAGCCAGAGCGCCAGCGCGGTGGCCGGCATCACGAGGTGCAGGAGGCCGCCGCGGCCCGACGCGGGAAGATGTGGAAGCGCACCGCCAGCAGCAGGATCATCACCATGCCGAGCCAGAAGGTGGGCACGGTCTGGCCGAGCAGCGTCAGGCTCATCAGCGCCCGGTCGAAGAGCGTGCCCCGCCGCACCGCCGCCAGCACCGCGGCGGGCAGCGAGACCAGCACGGCCAGCGCCATCGCGGCCAGGGTCAGCTCGAGCGTGGCGGGCAACCGCTCGAGCGCCACCGCAGCCGCGGGCATCCGGAACGAGAGGGACTCGCCGAAATCGCCCTGCGCGAGGCGGCCGAGGTAGCGGACGTACTGCACCCAGAGCGGGCGATCGAGGCCGTACTGGACGCGGAACGCGGCGCGCTGCTCGGCGGTCGCCTCGGGGGTCAGCAGGATATAGGCAGGGTCGCCGGAGAAGTGCAGCAGCGTGAACACGACCGCAGTAACGACGAGGAGAGCGGCTACCGCCCGCAGGACGCGCCGGAAGATTTGTCGCGCCATGGCCAAATCAAGCCAGGCCGGCCACCAGGGCCATGAGGGCGCGAGAAACCAGCGCCTTCGTCAGGTCGATCTTGTAGCCGTTCTGCGTGAGCGGCCGCGCACGGTCGACTGCAGCCTCGGCCGCCTCGCGCACGCGGGACTCGGTGGGAGCCTGGCCGACCAGCACCGCCTCCGCCGCAGTCGCGCGATAGGGAAACGGAGCCACGCCGCCCAGCGCGATGCGCACGCCGTCCCAGCGCCCGGCTCCCGGCGTCACCGACACCGCGACCTCGGAGAGGGCGAAGTCCCAGGTGTTCCGCACCCGGTGCTTGAGGAAGAGGCTCCGCGCGCCGGCCGGCGGCGCGGGCACCTCCACGGCGACGATGATCTCGGCCCGCTCCAGCACCGTTTCGGTGAGGCTCCGCGGCCCTCGGAAGAACTCGATCGATCGGCACCGCGCGGCGGCCGGCCGGCCCCGCGACCGTCACGCGCGTCCAGGGCCATCAGGGCAGGCGCGAGGTCGGAAGGGTGCGACATGACGCAGACGCCCAGGCCCAGCACCGAGAAATAGGTGCGGTTGTTGCCGGGCAGCGCAAAGCACTGCCGGCCGCCGCGCTTGAGACATGGGAACTGCGGGTGGCGGAAGTACCAGCACCAGGGCCGCTGGCAGAGGTTACCGCCCACCGTGCCCATCGCGCGGATCTGCGCGGTGGCCACCGCGCCCGCGGCCTGCGCCAGCGCGGGGAAGCGCCCAGCAACCCGCGGGTCCCGCTCGAGATCGACCAGGGTCACCGCCGCGCCAATGCGCAGGCCGCCATCTGGCAGCTCGGTGATCCCAGCGAGCTCCGGGATGCGCTTGACGTTGACGAGCACCTCGGGCACCGACATGCCGGGCCCGGAGATCCTGTCCTTCATGAGACCCAGCAGGTCGGTGCCGCCGGCCAGAACCTGCGCCAGTGCCCCGTGCTCGGCGAGCGCGCTCACCGCGTCGGCGACGGACGTCGCGTCCACGTGGGCGAACGCGGGCAGCTCATCGAGCATCGGCGCTCTTGCTTGCGGCCAGCGCCTCGAGGATGCGGGCGGCGGTGATCGGCAGGGTGTCGATGCCGATGCCGAGGGCGTGGCGGACCGCATTGCGCACCGCCGGCATCACGCCGACCAGCGGCGCCTCGCCCACCGGCTTGGCCGAGTAGGGATAGAACGCGTCCGCGCGCTCCACGTTCCGTGCCTCGATCAGGGCGTCTCGAGCGCCGTCGGCACCCGGTACTGGTGCACATCCGGCGTCAGGAGCACCCCGGTCTTGCGGTCCATCTCCGCTTCCTCGTAGAGGCCGTAGCCGAGCCCCATCACCGCCCCGCCGAACTGCTGGGACTCGACCAGCTTCGGGTTGATCGGCTGGCCGATGTCGTGCGAGCACACGATGCGCAGCACGCGGAGCTCGCCGGTCTCCACGTCCACCTCGACCTCCGCCCCGTGGGCGCCGAAGGTGCGGAAGATCACGTCGTCCGGATTAGGGCGCGCGCTGCCGGTGGCGCGGATCTCGGGCTCGGCATCAGCGCGCACGCCTCGGTGAAGGACATCCCGCGCCCCGGCACGCCGCGCACGTGGATGCGCTCGTCCGCGGCGACCAGGTCGAGGGGCGAGACCTCGAGGCGCGCGCCCACCAGCTCGCAGAGGCGGCGGCGCGACCAGGGACGCCGCCTGCAGCACCGCCGGCCCCATCTCGCTGGTGATGCGCGAGGCGTGGCTCGACGGCGCGTAGTGGGTGCCGTCGGTGTCGCCGTGGTGGATGTTGATCCGCTCGGCCGGCAGCCCCAGCTCCTCGGCCGCGATCATCGGCAGGACGGTGATCTGCCCGGCCCCGATCTCCACCACGCCGGCCTGCACCTCTACCGAGCCGTCGGGCCGGGCCACCACGTCGGCCTTGGCGGAGAACGGCGCATAGCCGCCGCGCTCGATGCAGTAGGCCGCGATCTCTGATGCCGCGCCGCACTGCGCCGCGTACCTCCGACTTCATCTGCTCACGCTCACCCCAGCCGATCGCGTCGGCCACTGTGGCGAGGCAGGCGTCGAGGTGCTTGAGGTGTACGGCAGGGCGGGCGTGGTGTCGTCGAGGCCCTGGAAGTCCTCCGCGTAGTTCACCATGCGCAGCGCCAGTGGGTCCATGCCGAGGCGGGCGGCCAGGTCGTCGATCGCCGCCTCCGTGGAGAAGGTGGCGATGGGTCGAGCACCCGCGCTGCGGGCCGGTGGGCGTGGTGTTGGTGTAGACCGCCACGATGCGCACCCGCACGTTGGGGCAGCGGTAGAGCTCCGAGATCTGGTGGAGCGTCATCGAATAGCGCCCGGCGTAGAGGCTGCCTGAGCCGATGTCGAGCACGATCTCCGCGTCGATGGCGGTCAGGTGCCGTCGCGGCGGGCTCCGAGCCGCATCGTCACCTCGCCCGCATAGCGCCGCGGGTGGCTCAGGAACTCCTCGGCGCGAGTGAGCTCGAGCCGCACCGGCCGGCCCGCCAGCATGGCGAGGCGGGCCGTATAGTGCACCACCCGCTGCGCGCCCGCCTTCGAGCCGAAGCCGCCGCCCATGTTCTGCACGACGACGCGGACGCGGTCTTCATGCAGATCGAGCGACTTGGCGAGCTCGCGCTTGACGTTCCACACGCCCTGCGATGCCTCGTAGACGGTGAGGCGCTCGCCGTCCCAGTCGGCGATGCAGCAGCGCGTCTGGATGTCCACGTGGTACTGGGTGGGCAGGATGAAGCGGCTCTCGCTCACCACATCCGCCTCGGCCAGGCCGCGTTCCACGTCGCCGCGGGCGCGCACGTAGACCGGCTGCTGCACGTTGCCCTCACGCGGTCGCTCCACGTCGAGCACGGGCACGCGCGGGGCGTCGGGCTTCATGGCCTCGCGCGGGGTCAGCGCGGCGGGAAGGACCTCGTATTCCACCTCGATCAGGCCGAGCGCCTGGACCGCGATGTCCACCGTCTCCGCCGCCACCAGCGCCACCTCCCGCCCCGCGTAGGCGATCTCTTCGGGGGAAGGCGGGCTGCGCGATCATGTACCAGCAGGTATGCCAGCCGCGCGTGTTCTCGAGACTGAGCACCGCGTGCACGCCGGGAAGTGCGGCCGCACGCGAGGTGTCGATGCGCCGGATGCGCGCGTGCGCGTGCGGGCAACGCAGGATCTTGGCGTGCAGCATGCCGGGCAGCGTCATGTCCGACGAGTACATCGCGTCCCCAGTCACCTTGTCGAGCGCGTCGCGGCGATCGATGGAGCGGCCGATGACGCGAAGCTCGCGGCCGAGTGCCGGCGGCACCTCGCCGTGGACGAGCAGGCGGCCCCGGGGCGGCGCGCTCATCGCGCCGCCCCCGCCCGATCGCGCAGCACGCTCGCGGCGGCCAGCGTGGCCTTCACCGTGTTCGGGTAGGTGCCGCAGCGACAGAGGTTGCCGCCCACCGCCTGGCGGATGTCGCCCTCGGTCGGGGTAAGTGTCTCGTCCAGCAGCGCCTTGAGCGACATGAGCATGCCCGGGATGCAGATACCGCACTGGACCGCGTCGTGCTCGATGAACGCGGCCTGCAGGGGATGGAGCCCGGCCGGGCTCCCGAGACCTTCCACGGTTTCCACGACTCGCCCCGCCGCCTCAACCGCCAGCACCGAGCACGCGAAGACGGCGCGCCCGTCGAGGACGACGGTACAGCTCCCGCACTCGGCGCGGTTGCAACCCACCTTGGTGCCGGTGAGCCCGAGGTCCTGGCGCAGCGCCTCGGCGAGCGTGCGCCGAGCGAGCACGTCGATGCTTCGGGCTCGCCCGTTCACGGTGAGGGTCACACGGCACGGAGCGGAGGGCGCAGTCGCCATGGCGGGCCGGCCTCAGATGCCCGCGCTGGGCAGGATCCGGTTCAGTGTGCTGAGCCGGGCCTTCTCCAGATGGTCGATCATGAGCCGCTCCGCCTCGGCCCCGTCGTGGGCCCGCAGCGCATCCACGATCCTGGCGTGCTCGACCCAGGTGTCGTTGAGCCGCGCCACCGTGGACGGCCACAGCACGCGCACCCGATGCACCTGGTTCTGCAGGTCCACGAGCAGGGTGGCCATCCGCTGGTTGCGCGAGCAGTCATAGAGCACCGCGTGGAACTGGGCGGCCGCGCGCAGGGAACGGTCGGGCGATCGCGCCGGGCCGCGCCCCTGCTCGGCGCGCACCAGCCGATCGAGGAGCGCGAGCTGGTCCTCCTCGATCAGCTCGGCGGCGACGCGCGCGCACGTGGCCTCGAGCGGGGTGCGGATTTGATAGATCTCGAGGATGTCCTCGACGGTGGGGCGGGAGACGAAGCTCCCTCGCTTCGGCACCACCTGGATCAACCCTCGACCCCGAGCCGCTGCAGCGCTTCCCGCACCGGCGTGCGGCTCAGACCGAAGTCGGCGGCGATCTTGTTCTCGCTAATGCGCTCGAGCGGACGCAGCGTGCCGGTGAGGATGGCGTCCTTGAGTCGATCATAGACGCCCGCGGGGCGTATCACCGAGGAGCCGTTCCCGCGCGCGGCCGCCCGCCGGTCAGCGGGCACTGGGCACCTGATAGTAGTACACGATGGCCTTGCTGCCGGTGATGCTATAGGGCAGCCACGACACGTCGCGTCGCTTGGCCCAGAGCTCGTCCTGGGCGTGGACGAAGAGCCACATCGCCTCGTCGTGGGCCAGCCGGTAGAGCTCCTGGTAGGTCTTGCGGCGCTTCTCCACATCGACCTCGCTGCGTCCCTGCAGCACCAGCTCTGTGAGGCGCGGCGTGGTCATGTGCGCGCGCGTCATCACCCAGTTGAGCATCGGATCCGGCTCGAACTGCGTCCCCCACGCGACCGAGGTGATGCCCTGGAAGGTGTTCTCCTGGGCGTCCTTCTGGATCTTGGCGCGCTCCGTGGGGACGAGCTTCACCCGGATGCCCACCTGCCGGAGCTGGCCGGCCACCGCCTCGCCGATCTCGGTGTCCTTCAGGAACACGCCGGACGAGATCGACCACGTGGTGTCGAGGCCCTGGGGGTAGCCCGCCTCGGCCAGAAGCTGCTTGGCCCGCGCCGGGTCGTACGGGAACGGCTTCACGCTCGGATCGAAGCCGAGCCAGGCCGGCGTGAGCGGACCCGCCAGCACGATGCCGCGGTTGCCGAGGACGTTCTTGACGATCGCGTCTTTGTTGACCGCCAGGTTCGCCGCCTCCCGCACCTTGCGATTGTCGAAGGGCGCCGTACTCACGTTGAACGGGTAGATGATGATGCGGCCGCCTTTGACCGGCACCACCTGGGTGTCGCCGCTGTCCAGCATCTCGAGCTGGGGCACCGGCGGCGCGGCCACGATGTCCGCGCCGCCGCTGCGCAGCTCGGCGGCGCGGGTGCTCGCGTCGCGGATGGCGCGGAAGACGAGACGCTTGGGATTCACCGGCCCCGCCAGTAGGTAGGGTTCGCCTCCAGCACGAGCTGCTGGTCACGCTTCCACTCGACGAAGCGGTACGGCCCCGTGCCCACCGGCTGCTGAGCGAAGGCCGGCACGCCCGCCTTCTCGCGCGTGTCCTTGGGCAGGATCTGCAGGCGCGTCAGGTTGAAGAGCAAGGCCGAGACCGGCTCGACGTGATCAAGTCCACCGTGCTGGCATTGCGGATCTCGACCCGGGCGATCCCGCGCGCGAACACCGAGCGGCGGTTCTTCGGGTCCGCGTATTGCTCGAACGAGTACTTCACGTCCTCCGCGTCGAGGGTCTTGCCGTTGTGGAACTTCACGCCCTTGCGCAGGTAGAAGCGCCACGTGGTGGGATTGAGCGTCTCCCACTTCTCGGCGAGGAGGCCGACCGGCTTGAATTCCTCGCCCTCGATGCCCACCAGGCAGTCGAAGAGATGCTGCTGATAGATCTCGGAGGTAAACAGCATGCTGGTCGGCGGATCCAGGCTCTCGCCCTCCTCGCCGATGGCCACCACCCACTGGGCCTCGGGGCCTGGGCCCGGCCGGCGCCGGCCCAGGCGGCCAGCCCCACCGCTCCGATCGCGATTGCCGCCGCCCACCGATGCCAAGAGCGCATGCCGGATCTCCTTGCCAGATCTCGTTGAAGGTCTCTTGAGTTTTACTTGTATACCAGTAAAGTGCATTCATTGCCAATCAGGATGACAGAACCGGTCCAGACCGCGTTGACCGCATCGGATAGGAGATTGAGGAATGCCTGTTTCTGCTGCGTGGGTTCTTGGGCTCGGCAGTCATCAGGGTGAGATCCCGCGGCAGTGTGTCGCGTTCGTTGTCCTCCTGCTAAGCGTCATCGGGTATCTTGTGTACCGAGTGGCCGTCACCTCCTCGGCATCTTCAACTAACGTCCGCCGGTCGCCCAGACGACGACCGGAATGAGGAATCTCACATGAGCAACCATCGGCCCGCGCTGCCCTCGCGATTTTCGACGACACGCCGAACCTTCGTCCGCGGCGCGGCGATGACCGCCGTCGCGGGCAGTCTCGTCTCGCCGCTCGCGACACGCGCGGCGCGTGGCGCCGATCCAAAGCGCGGCGGGACGTTCAAGGTCCTGCAGACCGAGCCGGCGGTCGGATTCAACCCCGTGCTCGAGGGCAACAACTTTCCGGAAGTCATGCGGATGGTCTACAACGGCCTCACCGACTACGGCCCGAGCGGCGAGCTGGTGCCTGGCGTGGCTCGCAGCTGGACCGTGTCGCCGGAGGCGGACACGGTCACCTTCCAGCTCCAGCCCGGGGTCATGTTCCACGGCAATAATCGACCTCATAGGTCTTGCCGTCGAGCGCGTTGAAGGACTCGCCCTTGCGCCCGAGCCGGCGCGGATCGCGCCTGTGCAGCCTGTCGGCGTCATAGACATGCAAGCGGCCGGCCGCGGTCGTAGGAGATGTAGTTGGTGATATCGACCAGCGCGTTGATCGGCCGGAGCCCGATGGCCTTCAGGCGCCGCTGGAGCCAGTCGGGGCTCGGGCCGTTCTTCACGCCCGCGCACCAGCCGCCCGGCGAACGACCGGGCAGGCGCTCGCGGTCGCCTTCGTCGAATTCGAGCTTGATCGGGATCGGATTGGGAAGCTGCCCTTCACCGGCTTCACCGTGTCCTTGGCTTCAGCTTGCCGAGTCCGGCAGCGGCGAGGTCGCGCGCGATGCCGCGCACGCCGAGGCAGTCGGGCCGGTTGGGCGTGATGGCGATCTCGATCACCGCATCGTCGAGGCCGAGCGCTTTCGCCGCAGGGCTGCCGATCTTGGCGTCGGGATCAAGCTCGATGATGCCGCTATGCTCGTCGGAGAGCTCGAGCTCGCGCTCCGACAGCAGCATGCCGTTCGACTCTCGACGCCCCTGATCTTGGCCTTGGTCAGCGTGAGGTCGATGCCGGGCACGTAGCTGCCGACCGGCGCGAACACGCCCTTCATGCCGTCGCGCGCGTTCGGCGCGCCGCACACGACCTGCAGGCGCTCGCTGCCGGTATCGACCTCGCAGACTTGAAGCTTGTCGGCGTTCGGGATGCTTCTCGCATTTGACCACCTTCGCCACCGTGAACGGCGCGAGCGCGGTCGCCGGGTCGAACACTCCTCGACCTCGAGCCCGATGCGTGGTGAGCGTGTCGGCGATCTCGGCTACGCTCGCGTCGTGTGTCGAGATGCTCCTTCAGCCAGGCAAGCGTGAACTTCATGGCCTATGACCAAGTCCGCCGGCGAGCGTCGGCACGGCGAGCGGGCGGAAGCCGTAATGCTTGAGCCAGCGCAGGTCCGCCGTCGAAGAAGGCGCGCAAGTCGGGCATGCCGTATTTCAGCATGGCGATGCGGTCGATGCCCATGCCGAAGGCGAAGCCCTGATAGCGCGTCGGGATCGAGCCCGACATTGCTTGCAGCACGTTCGGATGCACCATGCCGCAGCCGAGAATCTCGAGCCACTGGTCGCCTTCGCCGATCCTGATCTCGTCGCCTGACCTTGGCGTAGCCGGATATCGACTTCCATCGACGGCTCGGTGAAGGGAAAGTGGCTGGCGCGGAAGCGCATCTTCACCTGTCGGCACCTCGAAGAACGCCTTGCAGAATTCCTCGAGCACCCATTTCAGATGGCCGAGATGCGTCTCCTCGTCGATCACCAGGCCCTCGACCTGATGGAACATCGGCGTGTGGGTCTGGTCGCGAGTCGCTGCGATAGACGCGGCCCGGCGCGATGATGCGGATCGGCGGCTTCTTCGTGCAGCATGGTGCGGATCTGCACCGGCGACGGTATGCGTGCGCAGCAGCAGGCCGCGAGCCGTCGGGCTTCGGGTCGAAATAGAACGTGTCGTGCATCCTGCCGCGCCGGATGCTCGGGCGGAATGTTCAGCGCGGTGAAATTGTTGAAGTCGGTCTCGATGTCGGGCCCTTCGGCGATCGAGAAGCCCATATCGGCGAAGATCGTCGGTGATCTCGTCGGTCACCTGGCTCACCGGATGGATGCGGCCTCTCGGCGAGCGGCCCTCGCCGCACCGGAAGCGTGACGTCGGCGCGCTCTCGGCGCGAGCCGCTGCTCGACGCGCGACAGCCTGACAGCGTCTGCGCGCCTCGCCTCGAGCGCCTCGCCGACGCGAGTCCTTCAGGCTGATTGACCACCTGGCCATGAGGCCTTGCGCTCTTCCGGCGGCATGCGCGCCGAGCGCCTGCATCAGCTCGGAGATCGCGGCCCTTCGTGCCGAGCGCGGCGATGCGCACTCTTCCAGCGCTGCCGAGGTCCGCCGGCTTCGCGCGATGGCGTGAAGCAGCTCGTCCTCGATCCCATCGAGCGCCAGCAGTGCTCGAGCCGCGGGCAGCTCTCAGCCCGCGGGCCTCAGAAGCTTAGCCTCGGCCGCAGCTGAGGCGGCCTCGACCAGGCTCCTGGAAGGTTGCCGGGCTCGTGCACGGCGATATCGGCAAGCACCTTGCGGTCGAGCTCGATCCCGGCCTTGTTCGAGGCCGTCGATGAACCGGCCATAGGTGAGGCCGTGCTCGCGCACCGCCGCGTTGATGCGCTGGATCCACAGCGCGCGGAAGGTGCGCTTGCGGCACCTTGCGGTCGCGATAGGCGTACTGCGTCGGCCTTCTCCACCGCCTGCTTGGCGACGCGGATGGTGTTCTTGCGGCGGCCGTAATAGCCCTTGGCCTGCTTCAGCACCTTCTTGTGGCTTGGCGTGGGCGGTAACGCCGCGTTTGACGCGTGACATGTCGATGCTCCTTCAAAGCTTGCGAGCTGCGCTTAGCCGCCAGCGGCCGTAGGGCAGGAAATTCTTCGACGATCTTGGCGTCCTCGTCGGACGAGGACCATGGTTCCGCGCGCGCGTTGCTGAATGAACTTGGTCGGGACGCTTGAATCATGCCGTGACGCTTGCGCGAGGCTTGGCACTTGACCTTGCTCGTGGCCGTGACCTTGAAGCGCTTCTTGGCAGCCGCTCTGGTCTTCATCTTGGGCATTTGGCTTCCTTCTGGCGGCCCGCGGTCTCAAGCTGATTCGGAGCCCTGGTCGATCGATGGTTGAAGCATGAAAGCCGCCACGGCATGCCCTGCCGGGCGGCTCCTTAAGAACCGCGCGCCTATAGCGAGTGGATTGGCACCGAACGCGGGCAGAGAGCCAGAAATCCTAGCGTGGCGCGAGCACCATCACCATCTGCCGGCCTTCGAGCCTCGGCTCCGATCTCGACCTTGGCGATGGTCGCGGTGTCCTGCTTCACCCGGTCGAGCAGCTTGGCGCCGAGCTCCATGATGCGCCATCTCGCGGCCGCGGAAGCGCAAGGTGACCTTGACCTTGTCGCCCTCCTCGAAGAAGCGGCGGATCGAGCGCATCTTCACGTCGTAGTCGTGGATGTCGATGTTCGGCCGCATCTTGATCTCCTTGATCTCGACGGTCTTCTGCTTCTTGCGCGCCTCGGCGGCCTTCTTCTGCGCCTGATATTTGTACTTGCCGTAGATCCAGGATCTTGCACACCGGCGGCTCGGAATTGGGCGGATCTCGACGAGATCGAGCCCGGCCTCGGCGGCGCGCGCCAAGGCATCGGCAATGCGCGACCACGCCGACATTGTTACCGGTAGGCGTCAGATGAGCTGGATGTTCGGAGTGTCAATGCCCTCGTTGATACGCGGGCCCCCTGTCGGGAGTGAGTTTCATCGGCCGTCTTGCGATGTGTCGGTCTCCTTCTGTTGTGGCACGTCCTAAAGCCGCTTCGCGCGTGAAGCCTGATCGGCGGTCCCGGGAGCGAACCCTAGGGTTTCATAGATCGGCAACCCAGGCTGACAAGTCAAGCCGCTGTGTTTCACGTCGCACGGCCTTTGTACTTTTCCGGCAAATTTGCCATGTTTGCGATGAGACGTTCGAAGGGGAATTGAATGCGCCCAAGCCTGCTGCTCGCCGTGGTGGCTTTCGCCTGTTGGGTCGTGCCTTTCCGGCTTCGGCTCAGCTCACGCGATGCATGTACTTCGCCGGCACCGCCGATGCGCTCATCGAACCGAACGCCGTCGATGAATCGCTCAAATCCTCGCGCGAGGCGATCGACAAATGGAAGCGCCGAGACCGGGGTGACCGGCCCGGTGAGCCAGACGGCACAGAAGCCGCAGCCGGTTCCCTATTGGCGAAGCGCGGGTTCGGCCCGACCTCTTCCTTCCGCCTGATGCGGTGAGCGACGCCACCTATACGCTGTGCTGGAAGGGCGTGGTGTCGCCCGTGGTCGTGCACCTCAGGCGCCAAGGTCTGCTGGTGAGGCGCGCTTGAACCGCTCGGCCGAGATCGCTGCCGAGCAGCTCGCCGCAGACGGCAAGCGTCGCCTCTTGCATCTGCGCCAGCGTGAAAGTTCGCCGCCACATGCTCCCGCGCCGGATCGCCGATCGCCGCCCGCCCGCAGCCTGTGAGGGGCAAGCGCCCGGCCGATGCGGCTTGCGAGCGAGGCAATATCGCGCGGCGGAAACAGCCAATCCGGTAAGCCGGCTTGGCTTTGTCCCGAGCGACGGATGGCCCGGCAGCGCGCCGAGATCCGGCACGATCACGGGACAGCCCATGGCTTGCGCTTCCGGCGCTAGTACGCCCGAAGGCTCTCCGGCACCGTCGACGTGGTGACCGCGACCTGCGATGCGAGATAGCGCCGCGAGGCATCTCCCCGGCAATGCCCGACGAGCCGTACCTTTGTCGCCGAGGCCATGGCGCGCGATCAGTCCGAGCAGCTCCTCGCGATAGGCATCGCGTCCGGCGCGTCGCCGGCGAGAATGACCACAGCGTCGGTGGAGCGCGCCCCTCGGCGCTGGCGAGCGCCGCCGCCGCGGCGATCAGGTCGCGCTGCCCCTTGATGCTGGTGAGGCGCGCGGCGTGGAGCACGATCTTGGTGCCTGAGGAACGCCCCAAGCAGCCCTGAGTGCGTCGACCTCTTGCGCATCGACGGCAGCAGCATCGAAGACGTTTCGGTCGACGCCGCGATAGGATGACGCGGATGCGATCCGCTGGCACGTGGCGTCACGCGCTTCGATCACCGACGCCGTGTAGCGCGAATTGGCGATGACGCGGTCGCCCTGCGCCATCACGCTGTTGCAGGCGGCCTTGAATGGGCTCGACCTCGCCATAGGCGCCGTGATAGGTGGTGACGAAAGGTTTGCCGGTACGCCGCGCCGCGAGCAACGCGCCCAGGCCGGGGCCCGGCCCGCGCATGCACGAGATCCGACTCCTTGCGGTCCCTGATCAGCTTGGTGAGGCGCCTGATATTGGCGAGGATGGTGAACGGCGATTTGCTCGCCACGGGAAGGGCCACGATCTCGCCGCCGGCCTTGCCCACTTCATCTGCCATGCGGCCGCCTTCGGTGGCGACCGAGCGCGCTCGGCGCCTGCGCGGGACAGCGCCTGCGCGATCTCGATGGTCGCCAACTCGCTTCCCCGGCATCGAGGCGCGGCACGACCTGGAGTATGGTCACCATGAATGAGGGCTTCGCTTCCCGGTTGCGCGGCGAAAGGTCATCAGTTTCTTAGGATGGACGATAGTCAACCGCAATTCCTGGAGGTCGGCGCCGATACGAGGCGGAGGCGCATCGCCTACCGCCGGAGGGGAGGCAGGGGGCCGGCACTCCTTTGGCTCTCAGGGTTTCTCTCCGATATGGCGAGCACCAAGGCCACGGCGATAGCGGCGTGGGCGGCGGAGCAGGGCCTCGCCGTGATGCGCTTCGACTATTCCGGCCATGGGCTCTCCGGCGGCGATCTGCTCCACGCCACCATCGGCGACTGGCTCGAAGAATCGATCGCGGTGTGGGAGCTGATGGGCGGTGGTCCTCGCATCGTCATCGGCTCGTCCATGGGCGGATGGATTGCGCTGCTGCTGGCGCGGCATCTCGCGCGCCAAGGACGCAGCGATGAGCTTGCCGGTCTCGTGCTGATCGCGCCTGCTTTCGACATGACCGAGGCTCTGATGTGGCGCGAGCTGCCGCAAGCGGCGAAGGACGAGATCGCGGCGAAGGGCGTGACCTGTCGTGCCCTCGGCCTATGCCGATCCTTATCCCATCACCAGGCATCTGATCGAGGAAGGGCGCTTGCATCTCCTCGAAGGCCATCCCTTCGATCCGGGGTGCCCGGTGCGCATCCTGCAAGGCATGCGCGATCCCGACGTTCCCTGGCGCCACGCGCTTGCGCTGGTCGATCTGCTGGCTGGCGCCGATGTCGAGCTGACGCTGATCAAGGACGGCGACCACCGCCTCTCGGCGCCCGCCAGACCTGCAACGCCTCACCGCCACCATCGCGACGCTGGTAGGGCGTGCCGGATAGGTGACGCTTGCGTCACCATGGGACACCCAGGGTCTTCTCCAGCGCCTCCCGGAGTCCGGCCAATGTATCCACCGGGACGTATTGGCCACCGTTCTTTTCGGCAAGGCATTTGGCGTCGAGGATGCCTCTGATCCCCCATCCAGGCGTAATTCTTCACCCTGAGGCCGATGACGTTGACCGTCAGCTGGTCTGCTTCGGCATGAAGCTTCGGACAGATCGCAGGGCGAGCCTCCGCAAGTCTCCTCGCCGTCGGTAAGAACCACGATGAGACCTGGCTTGTGGCGGAAGTCGAGCGCATCGGCCGCCTGCGCGACCGCGTCGGTGAGCGGCGTCCTGCCAGCGGGCCTCAAGGCGTCGATCGCCGCCATGATGCGATCGGCGGCATTCGGCGTCGGCTTGAGATCGAGACTGATGGTGCATTGGTTCCAGGCGCCTGAGCCGTAGGTGATCAGTCCGACTCGGCGAAAGCGGGTCAGGCTCGGCAGAATTTCCC
>ERZ1370068.5204-contig-4236_pt1 | contig 42907 bp, 50 predicted proteins | sample MGYA00561227_ERZ1370068 | MGnify/ENA primary metagenome ERZ1370068 (study PRJEB38410, sample SAMEA6850437) | metagenome | study: Metagenomic assessment of the ecological functions of the soil: analysis of the soil microbiota associated with the... | reverse complement strand
GTTACGTATTGCTAGCCGAACGAGCTGACCTCCCTTCCAACACGGCTTCCTCTCACGGAAGTGATTGTCGCGCGGCATCAGCGAACGGGGTATCGTAGCCTGATGGCCGAACGATCACACGCGTAGAGCCTCGGCCGTGGGCATCACCTTCACCAAGGCGCGGCTCTCGAACCCTCGGCGCCCGGACATCGCCGAGATCGAGATCGAGCTGCTCGTCGACAGCGGTGCCCTCTTCAGCGTCGTGCCGGCGAGCATCCTCGCTGCGCTCGGCGTCGCTCGCAAGCAATTGGAGTTCACGTTGGCGGACGGCACGCATGTCGCGTACGACGTCGGCGAGGTGAACTTCGCCGTCGGTGATCTCGACGCGACATCGAAGGTCGTGTTCGCGCCGGAGGGGAGTGACGCCGCTCCTCGGCGTCGTCGCACTCGAGATCTCGCGCTGATGCTGAATCCCGTGACGCGCGAACTCCTGCCCATGCGACTGTTCTTGGCGCGTGCGAGCTAGCCCGTCGTCATCGGACCTCCGCGCCCCCTCGCACTCCTGCTCATTCCCTAACGACGGGTCTCCCCGCGCAGGGTCCAGCGCGCGCTCGCATCCGCGCGGGCGCGCCCGTCGATTTGATCGTTTTCGACGACGCGGGCGTCGTGCTGGCGTGGGAGGTGGCGGAGACAGGGGCGGCGTCTCTTCGTGTGGGAACCGGATGACGAGGTTTCTTTCTTCACCCGCGCGCGGGCCGCTATTGGGACTTCAAGCCAGTTCCTCGAAGCCCAGTGAGGCTTGCCGTGCAAGCAAGGAAAGGAAAGAGGTACACACATGGAATCCGCAAGCCTATCGTCCAGGCTGATCGCCGCTCTGGCGCTTGCCATGGCACTTCCCGCATGACAGCGCGGGCGAGCCGTGCTCGAGCCGGTGGCGGCACGATCGAGATGCCTGGCGTCAAAGGCCGCATCGACCATCTCTCGATCGACCTGAAGCGCCATCGCCCGTTCGTCGCCGCCTCGGGAACAACACGGTGGAGGTGCTCGACGTCGAGCGCCAGCGGCACGAGAGGAGCCTGCCCGGGTTCGGCGAGCCGCAGGGCGTGCTGTATCTGCCGGATCCGGATCGCCTCTACGTGGCGAACGGCACCGCCGACCGGCTGCCGACATCCTCGGACGGCAACTCGCTCGCGCTCGTGAAGCGCATTGCGAAGCTCGCCGACGCGGACAACGTCCGCTACGATGCCGCGCGCGGGCAAGGTCGCGGTCGGCTACGGCAAGGGCGCGCTGCAGGTGCTCGACCCCGGCCCGGGCGAGGCGGCCGCAGAGATCCCGCCTGCCGGCGCATCCCGAATCGTTCCAGCTCGAGCGCAACGGCACGCCGCATCTTCGTCAACGTGCCCGATGCAAGCGCAGGTGGCGGTCGTCGATCGTTCGAAGCGCGCGATCACCGCGGCCTGGGATGTGCCAGGCGCCCGCGTCCAACTTCCCGATGACGCTCGACGAGGCGGGGCGACGCTCTTTCGTCGGCGCGCGCTCGCCGGCGGTGCTGCTGGTCTACGACACCGACAGCGGAAGGTCGTCGCGAAGGCGCCGATCGGCGGCGACACCGACGACCTCTTCTACGATGCCGAGCGAAAGCGCGTGCTACGTGATCTGCGGAGAAGGGCGCGTGGATGTTTTCCGCCAGACGACGCCGACCATTATTCTGTGATCGGACCGTGAAGACGGCGGCGCGCGCCCGCACTGGCTTGTTTGTGCCGGAGGAGGGCAGGCCGTCGCCGCTCCGGCGGTGGACGGCACCGGCTTGCATCCTGTTTACCGGGCCCGATGAGATGTTCCAGAGCGGACTTTATCAGCCGGTCGGTGGCTTGCCAGTGAAAACCGCCAATTGATCGTCGAAAGCACGCTTGTAGGCGGGCCGCGCTTCGCCACGGGCGACATAGGCGGAGAGGTTCGGATATTTCTCCAGTATTCCCGATCCGTTCAACCTGCGCAGCACCGTCACCATCAGTAGGTCACCGGCGCTGAACGCATCGTCGAGCCAGTCGGCATCGCCGAGCCGACTGGAAAGTTCGCCCAGCCGTACGCGGACGCGATCCTCGAGGATAGGCAGGCGCTCCTCATACCAGGTCTTGTCGCGCTCCACGAGCGTGGCCATTCCGCGATCAACGATCGGCGGCTCCACCGTGTTAAGCGCGGCAAACATCCATGCGATCGCGCGCGCCCGGGCATTCGCATCGTCTGGCAGCAGCCCCGCATGGCGCTCCGCGATATGGAATACGATCGCCCCCGACTCGAAGAGGGCGAGATCGCCTTCTTCATAGGTCGGAATCTGCCCGAAAGGATGAAGCATACGATGCGCGGATTCCTTCATCTCACTGAACGAAAGAAGACGAACGTCGTAAGGCTGGCCCACTTCTTCAAGCGCCCAGCGAACGCGCATGTCACGCGCCAGTCCCCTGCCGCGATCGGGCGACCGTTCAAAAGCGGTGATGGTGGGGGTCATTGGAACGCTCCTGGTGATTGCATGACGCCATCGTGCGTCACGTATCCAAGGTTGAGAGTCGCGGTCAGGATGAAAAGCCTGGTCAGAGAGCGCATCGCGCGATCCGCTACTCAGTGTGGCAGCCCTGATCGCAACCGTCACCGTTGAGGCGATTGCCGTCGTCGCAGTTTTCATGGTCGGCCTCGGATCACGCCGTTGCTGCACGTGCTTGGGCGGCAAAGCAGCTTGAGCGAATCTTTGTCGGTGCGACCATGCGAGCTGGCGGTCTCGACGGCGAACGAACGCTGTTTGCGCGCACCTGGCCCAACCTCGTTCGCAGTGGAACGCGTAGCGTCGCCGGACTGCCACAGGCATCGGCCCTCGAGTTGGCCAACCCGGGAAACACGACGTCGTCACCGCGCATGATCGAGACGCCAAACCCGCCGCTTCCGAACGTGGATTCGGAGTCGAGCTCGATTTGCCACATCGATCGCGTCGGTGCTCTTGGCACGCGGGAGCTTCACTTCGGCGGACGCGACGTTCGACGCGGCACAAGCCGGCACTCGCGGATCCGCCGAGTTGATGCACCACTCGACGGCGAACGCGCACTCGCGATTGTCCAAGTCCGCGTCGGCGTCACAACTCGGATCGCCCTCCCAGCATTCGCGGCCCTTTTTCGGCAGCAAGCGACCGTCACGCGGGGGCTCCTTGCCCATGATCGCCTCGGCATAACAGGCGGTCGTGCGGAGGCTGCCGGGAACGCACGCGTTTCTGATGCCATTGCCGCTACAGTCCGCAAGCGCGAGCAGCGGCCGATCCCCTGGAGGCGCTATGCCGGCGATGTAGTGGTCCATGATCTGGGTCGGCGAAAGTGCGGTGTCGTAGAACGCGACCTCATCGAGCGTCCCGGATGAAGCCGCCCCATCCGGACTCGCAGCCCCGTCCGATGATCCAGTGGTCACCGCCGCCCAGGGCGCCGATGGGTCGTTTCGTGGCGGCTTCGACGCCGTTCAGGGAAAAGACGCATGCTGCCGCCATTCTTCGCGGTCGCGACCGCATAGTAGGTCTCGCCTTCGACCAACACGCTCGTGCTCGTGGAGACCGAGCTCATGGCCGTCCCACACCCAATGCTGCAGACGTCCTTCCGCACTGATGCCGAGGAGCTGGGCCCAGGTAGTGTCCGCGCGAATGCGGGCGATGAGCACTTGCGGTGACGGATTCCCGCTGTATCGGAACCAGGTCTCGAGCGTGTACGCCGTCGGGTCGGCGCTGGCGCTGCGTGTCGCGCCGGTCGAGCCGTCGAGGGCGATCGCCAGGTCGGGATCGCTGGTGAGAAGTCCCGGCTGGCTGAATTCGATGCCGGCTGCCTCGAAAGACGCGGATTCGCCCAGCGAGCTCGCATCTGCCGCCGTCGACGGCCCCGCGTCGGCGAGTCGGTGAGTACGGGGCAGCGCCGTCATAGAGCACGACGTCGACATAGTTGCCCAGCGGCTCGGACGGCGTGGGAAGCGGCGTGGGCGTAGGAGGCGGGCCGGGGGCGGTCCCGGCTTGGTAGTGAGCCATGATCTGCGCCGGCGAAAGCACATCCTCGTAGAACGCCACGTCATCGATGGTGCCGGTGAAACCGCCCCAGCCGGAGTCGCAGCCGCGACCGATGATCCAATGATCACCGCCGCCCATCGTCCCGATGGCGAGCGGCGTCGTCTTCGACGCCATTCAAATAGAGCCGCATCATGCCGTCGTTGCTCGCGGTGATGGCCACGTGAAACGGCTGACCGCTGGTGATGACCGACGTGCCGACGATGATCTGCTCACCGCCGTCCCAGACCAGATGCCTCAGATGTCCGTCTTCACCGATGCTGACCATCTGAGCCCATGTGTTGTCGGCTCGCACCCGCGCGACCAATGCTTGGTTGAGGGTGATCCCGTCGAGCTGGAACCAGCCGTCGATCGAATAGGCAGCCGGGTTTGCACTCGGGGCCCGTTGCAATCCGCCGCTGCCGTTGACGTAGATCGCGCCGTCGCTGTTGCTGGTGATGATGCCCGGTTGGTCGAACGAAACTCCGTCCGAATCGGCAACGGCGTCTTCGTGCCAAGGGCTGGCATCGAAGGCGATCGGCGTCTCGGCGTCGGCGAGACGGTAATAGGGCGCGGCGCCATCGGCCAGCACTATGCTGCGGTAGTCGGCGTTCGCTTGCGTGGTATGGAGCAAGCAGGCCAACAGCAGGAACGACAACGACCGGGCCCTCGTCATCTGGATCGTCGACATCGCGGGACCATAGGTCGGCGCGACTCCGAGGGTCAACGGAATTCGTCGATCCGAGAGTTCGCCATCGGCAGCCGCCGAGCTGCGCCATTGGGGCGCAGACTCGGCGATCCAGTTCCCGATGGCCCGCACCGCGCGAACGGCGGAGTCGCTCGCTCGTGACGGTCGAGGGCAAGAGGCAAGAGGTAGCCGGTGTCGCATCGGCGCACGCGCTCGGCGCACGGTCGCCGACCGGTCGAGCTACGCGGAGCCGATAAATCGTCTGCCGTTCAGTCGCCCTTATCCTTGAACTGCTCAGCGGTGCTCTTCACCGCGGGCGGGAAGCTGAACGTCGACCCGAAGCAGATGCCAGCATTGGACGAACGGATTTGCAGCGTCACGGGCGATGCCAGACTTGCGAGCGGTACGTCGGGCAGTGCCGTGCCCTTACCTTTCACCGCGATCTTGGCCTTGCCGTCGACGCCGGCCACCAATTGCACCTGCGTGATGCCGCCGGCAGTCGGCGTCTTCCGTTTGTACGAAAACCCCTTCTTTTGATCTTTCCAGCACGGCTTGCCGTCGCAGATCCCGCCGCTCGGGACCATGACGGTCGCGCGGACGCCGCTGCCGTCGTCACAGACAAAGAATGTAGTCATCCGTGCTCAGCGGATCCCCGAAGTCGGACTTCGCGGTCGCGGCACCGGACGCCCACTTCCATTGCAGCCGGTCCTTGTCGTCGGGCGACTTGTCGAAGAGGGCGATCGTCGACGTTCCGGATTGCGTCGAGCCGCGGCAGGTCGCCGGCACTGGCGGGCAGAGCGCGGGCGTCACTGTTGGGGTGGGGCGTCGGCGTGGCCGCGGACGGGAGTTGCCGTGCGCGTCGGCGTCGGTACCGCGTCGTCGGCGTAGGTCAGCGAGCCGTTCAGCGTGAGGCGCGCGAGCCCGGGAACCGGCAGCGTACCCGTTGAAGACGATTGGACGTGCTCAGGCCGGCGCACCAGAGCGCGCTCAGCACCGTCGGATCGGACACGTCGCCGCTGCGCGCGGTCGCGCTGCCGCTCGTCAACACGGAAGAACCGATCTCGCCGTCACCAGGGAAGCAGGACGCGTGTTCGGTTATGCACTGATGCGTCACCGGGCAATCGCCGTCCACCCCACAGCCTTTGTGCCGTTCGATCCCGGCACAGTGGCTGTAGAACGAGCCGTCGAGACGATTCGCCCTCGCCGTCCACGGGCGCGGTGTCGGTGCACACGTGTCCGTCCGGCGGCACCGCCGTGTCGTCGAGGCATGGGTTCGGCTTCGGCAGCTCGCCTGGGCGGCCGCACAAGCCGCCGGGGCATTCGCTGCTGGCCGTGCAGGGGTTGCCGACGTTCGAACCGGCGATGCAACGCTTGCCGCCGCACACCGTCGCACCGACGGCCACGCAACCGGCATTGGTCGAACACGGCGTCGCGGCGGCGTTGTTGCAGGTGTCGCAATGACAACGGGTGGCTCAGGTCGCCGGAGCAGAACGGGTTTGCCGCCGTGAGCGTCTTTGTCTGCGTTCCCGTGCTGAACGAAAGGGGCTGGGTCGGAATCGCGAGACTGCCGATCTCGTCTTCGCTCCTCGAGCGGACAATCGAAGCTCGTGCTTCCGAAGCCCGGGACCGGCGAGGTCGCGTTCGCGTCACACGGCTGATTCGCGCGCGTGCCCGCTTGGCACGTACCGCCCGCGATAGCCGTCGTTCTCGACCGGATCGCCGAGGCACACCGGGCATGGGACGTAGTACAGCGTCGCACGCACGGGCAGCGTGAGCGCGACCTCTCCCGATTCGACGGCGACCGTGCCCGTCACGGGAGGCGCGATCTCGTTCAGGAAGGCACGACGTGACCGACGAGATGTCGAACGTCATGGCCGGTGCCGCGTAGATCGCGCAGTGGCCGCCGCCGATCGCGCACGGTGCGTCGTCGCCGCACGAAGATCGACGTGTTCGTTGCTGGCAGCGCTGATTGCGACCGTCGGCGGCGGGCAGAATGCCGCTGGATCGCGCACTCGCCGCAGCTGCCGGCCGTCGACCCCTGGCAATTGTCGACGCCGAGCCGCATCGACCAACCGGGAGCGACGTGAGTGCGCGAGCCCGAGCCACCCGAGGTCGAGATTGGTCGCCGCCTCGACCGTGAACGAGAGTTGGTCGGGCAGCCGGCGGCGGCGGCGAGCGTGCTCGACAACATGGCGAGCGCGAACATCGCGACAGCGATGAATCTGCGAGGGACCGGACGACGAGAGGGCGAGCGCGGCACCATGCTCTATCTCCTTCTGTGCGACGGTGGTTCATACGCTTACGAGCCTGCGGACCAATGACGCAACTGAAAACGTCACTGACCGGTCGGATCGCCGGCACGGCGACGGAGGATGGCAGCGCCCGGTTTCGGCGGTCGCCCATCGCAGCACGGTCCTCCGAATAGACGCTCGCCACTGCGGCGCCTTCAGCGGCTGAACGCCCGCGGCGAGCTTGGCTTCCTATGGCCGATTCGAAAAAGCCCGCCGAGCTGAAGCAGTGGCACGACCTCGCCACCAAGGAACGCAAGGCAAAGACCCTGCCGACCTCGTCTGGCACACCCCCAGAGCGAACTTGGCAGCCGGGCAGATGGGCCTCTCGGTCGCCTTCGATCTCGCGACCCACCGGGGCTACGACTCGGACCACCCGCGCCGTGCTGACGGTGCTCGCGAGACATCCTCAAAAGTTCATGGTGCGGAGCACCCACATCCATCCGACCACGCCCTCGATGATGCTCTAGTTTGGCAGCGCCTCCGGCGACGGATGGAGGCATCACTGTGGACAGCGAATCCGCACCGACTACCCGACGGCTGATTCTGTTCACCCCATGAACGGCGTCATTCAGGGCAGCGGTACACACTGTTGGGTGCATGCGTCGCAATAGGCTGTCGGTGTCGCAGCAGGCCCCTCCACAGACCTGCTCGGGGAGGCAGCAAACATCTCCGGGGAGGGAAGGTTAGAGTCTGTTGCATCGAGGTGAACGAAACCAGGAGGGCACGGGTTTGCCGCTTCACAGTCGGTATTGCCGCATATTTGGCTCGCCGAATCACAGCATTTGTTGATGTTCGGCACAGCACCGCTGAGTGGGCTGGCAAACAGCGCCAGGGGTTCCACATTGGTCGACGCACACATCGGCGTTGGAGACGCAAATCTCGGTGGCGGCTTGGACAGAAATCGTTTCCACATATCGCACCAGGCCCCCTGTGACACACCCCTTGGACGCATTCATCGGGTGTGCTTGCAGCAAACGTCGCCGCAACACGTCGTACCGAACTCACAGACGAATCCTCCACAGGCCGGACCTATGATTCCGGTCGTGTCTTCGCAGATCGTCGGAACGAATGTGCCATTCGAAGCACGATGCTGAAGCTCGTGCATGTGGCCTCGAGCCCGCCGTTGATGCTGGGCTGACGGCAGCATCTCTGGCCTACTAGGCAATCAGCGTCTTGGCACGCAGCGGCACGCGACGGATCAGGCGGGTGGATGCAGGTTCCGGTCGCTGGGTCGCAGGTGTCGAAGTTGAGGGTAACATGGTCATCGCAGTTCTTCTGCTGACCAGTGCACACGCCGCCCAGACAGGTGTCGTTCAGGGTGCATGCGTTGCCGTCGCTGCTGCAGGGGGTAAAGTCCGGCGCCTGAACGTGCTGCACGCAGCGGCCGCTCTGACAGGTGCCGGGCAGGAGGCATGAATCGCCAGCCGGCGCGGCGCCGCAGGGGGACCCGTCCGACAGCGCCGTGCCGGTGCACATGCCGTGCTGACAGGTGCCGGGCTGGTGACACTCGTCGGGCGTCGCGGCGCCGCCGCAGGCCGTCCCGTCCGGCGCAATGCCGAAGGTGCACTGTCCTGTAGCGGGGTCGCAGCTCGTGTGGCACGCCGTGCACGTATCACCACACGCGGGAGCGCCGACGCAGATTCCGTTCGCGCAGGTGTCGTTGGTGGTACAGAGGTTGCCGTCGTCGCATCCCGTCCCGTCGGGGCTCGCCGGGCCGGAGCATGTTCCGGTCGCAGGGTCGCACGTGCCCGCATTGCGGCACTGGCTGGCCGAACAGTTTACCGGGGCGCCTCCGCCACATACCCCGGCCTGACAGGTATCGACCTGGGTGCACGCGTTGCCGTCGTTGCAGGGACTCCCGTCGGGCTGACTCGGGTTCGAGCATGCGCCGGTCGCGGGATTGCAGGTTCCGACGTCATGGCACAGATCGCTCGCCACGCAGACGACCGGACTGGTCCCAGTGCAGGTGCCTCCCGACACGTATCGCTCGTGGTGCAGGCGTTGGCGTCGTTGCAGGCGCTCCCCCGGGCTTGGGTGGATTCGAGCATGCGCCGGTCGAGGAGTCGCACGTGCCGACGTCATGACACTGGTCGCTCGCCGTGCAGACGACTGGACTACCGGCCGGTGCAGGTCCCGCCCTGGCAGGTGTCGCTCGTGGTGCAGGCGTTGGCGTCGTCGCAAGCGCTTCCGGCGGCCTTGAGTGGGTTCGAGCAAACGCCCGTCGTAGAGTCGCACGTGCCGACGTCATGGCACTGGTCGCTCGGCGTGCAGATGACTGGACTACCGCCGGTGCAGGTCCCGCTCTGGCAGGTGTCGCTCGTGGTGCAGGCGTTGGCGTCGTCGCAAGCGCTTCCGGCGGCCTTGAGTGGGTTCGAGCAAACGCCGGTCGTAGAATCGCACGTGCCGGCGTCATGGCACTGGTCGTTCGGCGTACAGATGACCGGGTCGGCCCCGGTGCAGGATCCCGCTTGGCACGTGTCGGCGCGAGTGCAGGCGTTGCCGTCGTCGCACGGCGTGCCGTCGACCTGGAGCGGGTTGCTGCACGCGCCGGCCACGGGTCGCACGTACACTGCGGATTGCAGCGCCCCGGGCACGCGGCATCGTTGCCGGGACCGGCTCTGCACTGCTCGCCCGGCTCGACGACGCCGTTGCCGCAGACCGCTGGCGCTGCCGGGCAGGTGCAGGTCGCCGTGCGGCAGGCGCCGGGGCACGCCGCATCGTTGCCGGAACCGGTCTCGCACTGCTCGCCCGGTGAGTTGATCGTGCCGTCACCACACGTTCCGGGCCCGGCGATCAGCGGCACGCAGAGGTCGCGAATGCCGAAGAGGTCGTAGTCCGCGCTGCCGAACTGATCGGTGCTGAAGACGTGCCGCTCGCTCTGCGGCACGGCGCGCACCTGATAACACATGAGACCGCGGGAGGGATCGACGATGCCCTCGTCGTTCTTGTTGACCGGCACGCAGAGGCTCCGCGGGCGCTTGATGGCGATCGTGACCGGTCCGAACTGCGTCACCAGGCTGACGTTCGGGACGCGCAGGCGCGCACCCCGTACCCGGTAGCACTTGAAGTGATCGAGTGGCGTCGTGAGTGCCGGGGCGGTGGCGCCTGCAGGCTCTTCGAGGTCGGGACCAGGAAACGCTCCGGTCGCACCAGGTCGATCGAGAGCGTGCCGAACTGGTCACGGATCGACAGCTTCCGCATGCCCACGAAGGACGGCGCCGATTGCTTGATCGTGTAGAAGCTCAAATGGCCCGCATGACTCGGCGCGGTCGGATCTTCGCCGTTCTTGTTGACCGGCGCACAGAGGCGCTTGGCCTGCCGCACGGTGATCGTGCTGACACCGTATTGGTCGACGGCGCTCACGCCCTTCCGACGGATCGCCGGACGCTGGGCCTCGTAGCAGAGGAAGTGATCGAGCGGCCCGGGGTCGCGGTCGCCACCGGGGCCGGTGAGAGGCGAGGCGCTTGCCGTCGTGGCGGGATTACCGACGGGGGCAGCGTGGCTGGCGGTCGGCAACGAGACCGACGCGATCAAAAGGGCGCCTACGGAAATGGCGCGGAATACGCGGTATCGTCTCATGGGCTGACCTCGTCGGGGAACGCGGTAAGGGGGAGAAAGCCGTCGTCAAATCCGAGAGACGAACCGAGTGCGCGGAACCACCAAACTCCGCCTGCAGAGGGCAGTCAAGGAAAACCGTCGTGAGCGGGCTACTCGGGCGAGATCTTCACCGGCGGCGGCGACCAGTGGCGCCGTGGATCAGCTCCTCGCTCGCGCCATAGGTGCGAATCGTCATCGCGAACTGGCCGCCGACTCCGTCGTTCGCGGTTGCGAGCATCCAGAATGAAGCTAGACGACGAGTAGCCGCTCGCGTGTCACGCCAACCGGTCGATGCCGTGCTATGGGCCGACGCTCACGAGGAGGAAGCCGTGGTCGACGAGGAAGTCATGGAGCCGGGGCTCTGGAAGAAAATGGCTGGATCGCCAGGGTCATCAAGAATCCCGACGACGACGGTTGGGCCGTCGAGATGACGCGCATCGGCGACGACGAGCCGGCGCTCGTCGGGCCGTGGACGATGGGGCGCGACAAGAAGAATCCGAAGCCACTCGATCAGCCCGCGTTCCTGACGCTCGTGAAGACCGCCAGCGAGGTGTTGCGGCGCCACGAGCAATCCGCCCGCGCCCGGCTCCACCGCTCGATCACGTTCGTCGACGATGAGCCGTCGACAGAGGGAAGCAGGCGCATCCGCGCCGACCTCGACCTCGCGCCCCGACGACGAGGATCCGCATGCGATCCTGGCGCTCTTCGACGACGCGACGAGCGAACGGCTTCGAAGCGGACGCGTGGCGGCGAGCTTCCGACCTCGACGCCGCGAACGTGAAGCGGTGGATGCAGTGCCAACGGGGAGTGAATCGGCGCCGCCGTCGCGGGTACCGCCGGGTGCAGGGCGAGATTCAGCGCGATTCCGGCTCGGTATCAGCGAGCTTCTCGGCTTCGCGCCAGAGCTCGTCGAGGGCGAGCGCCAAACCCGCGCAGCCTGGGACCGTCGTGAGGGTTCCCCCGCTCGCGCCGAGCGCGCGAACGTAACGGCCGTCGCCTCCAAGCTCGAAGATCTCGAGCGTCTGCTGCTCGGGATCGACTATCCAGTAATAGCGAACACCGAAGGCTGCGTAGTCGTCGAACTTCTCGACGCGATCGCGGCGGACGTCACGCGGCGTCGGCGTGACGATTTCGACGGCTACGTCCGGCGGCACGCGGACCGCCCCGTGGCGAGGCAGTGGTGGATGTCCGGGAAGATACATTCCGAGATCGGGCTTCCTCCCGCGGCCCGCCGAGATCGCGAACTTTGCTTCGGACCCGAACACGAGTCCGCCACGCGGGAGGCCCATACCCCAAGACGCGGAGCAGCCACGCCACGACGATCTCGTGCAGCAGACCCGGCATCTCCTCCTCCTGGAGGTAGCCGTCCACGAGCTCGCCGGGCTCGTCCTCCGGCAGCGCCGTCCACTCGTCGATGGACATCGCTCGCGGGGTCGGCTCAGAGCCGCGGGTCGCGGGACTCATGAGGTCGGACGGTACCATGGGGGTTCGCGTGCACGCCACGTGAAGACGGCGCGAGACGACGAGTAGTCGCTACCCTTCGCCGGTTGAACGCCCGCAGCGGATGGTCAATCTTGGCTTCCTATGGCCGATTCGAAAACGCCCGCCGACCTGAAGCACTGGACCGAGCTCGCCACCAAGGAACGCAAAGGCAAAGACCCCGCCGACCTCGTCTGGCACACCCCCGAAGGCCTCGACGTCAAGCCGCTCTACACCGCCGCCGACGTCCAAGACCTCGATTTCACGGACACCACGCCCGGGACCTTCCCCTTCATTAGAGGTCCCCGCGCCACCATGTACGCCGGGCAGCCGTGGACCATCCGGCAGTACGCCGGGTTCTCGACCGCCGAGGAGTCGAACGCCTTCTATAGAGCGAACCTCGCAGCCGGGCAGATGGGGCTCTCGGTCGCCTTCGATCTCGCCGACCCACCGGGGCTACGACTCGGACCACCCGCGCGTCGTCGGCGACGTCGGGAAGGCGGGGGTCGCCATCGACTCGGTCGAGGACATGAAGATCCTCTTCGACGGCGTCCCGCTCGACAAGATGTCGGTGTCGATGACGATGAACGGCGCCGTGCTGCCGGTGCTCGCGAGCTTCATCGTCGCCGGCGAGGAGCAAGGCGTCCCGCGCGCGCAGCTCACCGGCACCATCCAGAACGACATCCTCAAAGAGTTCATGGTGCGGAACACCTACATCTATCCGCCCACGCCCTCGATGCGGATCTGCGCCGACATCATTCAATACACGTCGCAGGAGATGCCGAAGTTCAACTCGATCTCGATCAGCGGCTACCACATGCAGGAAGCCGGAGCGACGTGCGACCTCGAGCTCGCGTTCACCCTCGCCGACGGGCCTCGACTACGTGCGCGCCGCCCTCTCGAAGGGCCTCGACGTCGACCAGTTCGCCGGCCGCCTCTCCTTCTTCTGGGCGATCGGCATGAACTTCTACATGGAGATCGCCAAAATGCGCGCCGCGCGCATGCTGTGGGCGACCTTGATGAAGAAGCACTTCAACCCGAAGAACCAGTCGTCGCTGATGCTGCGCACGCACTGCCAGACGTCGGGCGCTTCTTTGACGGAGCAGGATCCCTACAACAACATCATCCGCACCACGATCGAGGCGATGGCGTCGGTCTTCGGCGGCACGCAGTCGCTGCACACCAATTCATTCGATGAAGCGATCGCGCTGCCGACGGATGCGTCGCGCGCGGATCGCGCGGAATACCCAATTGATCCTGCAGCTCGAGACCGGGATTCCGAAGGTGGTCGATCCGTGGGCGGGTCGTACTTCATGGAGTCGCTGACACACGCGCTGGCGCGGAAGGCGCTCGGGATCATCGAGGAGGTCGAGAAGCTCGGCGGCATGACCAAGGCGATCGAGGCCGGGATGCCGAAGCTCCGCATCGAGGAGACGGCGGCGCGGCGGCAGGCGCGGATCGATCGCGGCGAGGACGTCATCGTCGGCGTCAACAAGTTCAAGCTGCCGGAAGAGCCGGAGATCGATACGCGCGAGATCGACAACAAGGCGGTGCGGGAGTCGCAGATCGCGCGGCTCAAGAAGATCCGCGAGACGCGCGACGGCAAGAAGGTCGCTGCCGCGTTGGAGGCGCTGACTCAGGCCGCGCAGAACGGTCAAGGGAATCTATTGGCGCTCGGGATCGAGGCTGCGCGCGTGCGTGCCACCGTCGGGGAGATATCCGACGCGATGGAGAAGGTGTGGGGGCGGTATCACGCCGAGATTCGCTCGATCAGCGGCGTGTATGGGCAGGCGTTCGACGACGACAATGAATGGAAGGCGCTGCGGGGTGAGGTCGACAAGTTCGCAGCGGATCATGGTCGGCGGCCGCGGATGCTCGTTGCCAAGATCGGGCAGGATGGGCACGACCGCGGCGCGAAGGTAATCGCGACGGCGTTCGCGGACCTCAGGCTTCGACGTCGACGTCGGCACGCTGTTTCAGACGCCCGACGAGGTCGCGCGGCAGGCGGTCGAGAACGACGTGCACGTGATCGGCATCTCGACGCAGTCGGGTGGGCACAAGACGCTGGTCCCTGCCCTCATCGAGGAGCTCAAGAAGATGGGCGCAAACGACATCGTGGTCACCGTCGGCGGGATCATCCCATCGAAAGACTACAAGATGCTGGAGGCGGCGGGGGTGAAAGCGATCTTCGGCCCCGGGACGCAGATTCCGAAGGCGGCACGGAAGGTGTTGGGACTGATTGCGGTGTAGCGCAATGGTGGACGAACTTCTTCCCTATTCCCTAAACGACGGGCGGCGAGCGGGTAGCGCTTTCGGCCGATCCCGACCGATACACCTGGTCCCGCTCTGCGCGTCGACGACGCGGAGCGAGCCTACTGGCTGCAAAGCTTCTCTTCGCGGTTGTCCTTCTTCTTCTTGCTCCACAGGGTTTTTCGTCGCCGTTCGGACAGATCACAACAGCCTTCTGGTCGCCGCCCGAGCTGGTGATGTGCAAGGCGCCGCCGATGCTGTCGCTGTCCTCGATGCCGCGGCTCATGCCGGTGTCGATCAGGAACAGAAGACCGTAGCGCTGGAAGAAGCGCTCCTCCTTCCGGTTTCCTTTGTCGGGAAACTTCACGTCGCCATATTGATGACCCTGCACAAGGTGCTTCACCCCAGGGTGGCGACGTATTTGGCGAGAAGCTTTGCGGATTCGTCGAAGCCTTGCCGTCATCGAACCAGGGCAGGCCGTTGGGTCCCTTCTTGTTCAGGCGAGCTTCGAGAATGGAGTTCTTGCCGACCAGTTCCTTGGTTGCGAATCCATCCTTGGCAAAACCGGCTTCGATGTCCGCACTGATCTCGCTTGATCGTCCGGTTGTCCGTGTTGCCGGCATGGCTGAAGAACCAGTCGTTGACGCGCGCCGCGATCGGCAGCTGGCAAAGGAATTGGCCGAGGTCGCCGCTGCAATTGCCGACGTCCTGGGGATTGAGGCCCGCGGCCTTCAGCGCGGCGCTGAACTCGCTCGTCTTGTCGCCGAGCGGATCCGCGAGAAATCTCGGCTTCGTGATTGCCCATCGTGATGATGACGCGACCGCCGTGCGTTGCGGCATCGCTTTGCAGCGTTCGCAGCAGCGTGATCACCCCGAGCGAGTCCTTCCATTTGTCGATCAGATCGCCGGTAACCACCAATATCGATTTGCCCCCGGTCCATTTCACCTTGTCCGGCGGGCTCGCCGCATCGTCGATGAGCTTTGCGCCCGCGAGCGCGCCGGCCAGCCGCTGCGGATCGCCATGGGGGTCGCCGATCGCGAAAATGTCCGCGGACGTATCCAACTCGACGACGGCCGGATGGGCTTTCCAGTCGCGGCTCGCCGCCGCACTCCCGGCGACCCCGCCCCAGATGGACAGCGCCAGCGCGCAACCGAAGCCAACGAACGACGACAGCCTGCACATGACCACTCCTCCACTAATGGAATATTATGAATACGCATCTTCTCCGAGAAGCCGACAATCCCCTGCGCGTGCTCGCCTCATCGGTGGGTCGATAGGACCTATTACCACCCCGGTTGCCGTAACCCGATCTTATCGGACCTTCGAACCTTCCCCGCACTTTTCCCTATTCCTCCCTGTCCTCCTTTTGCTCGTTCTTGTTGAGGGCGATGGGGGAATCTCCTTCCGCGGACGATCGACGGACCCTAGCGGGTCGCCGAAGTGATGCCGCGGAATCAGCGCGCGGGTACGAGCAACGGGTGAGGATCGAGCGCCGTGCCGTGCCACCAACGCGGCGCGGGCTCGAGCTTGAAGATCGCGAAGTGCAGGTGCGGGGCGTCGAGTGCGGCGTTGCCGGTCGTGCCGACGAAGCCGATCACGTCGCCGCGCTGCACGTGCTGCCCCTCGGCGAGTCCCGGCGCCCGCTGGAAGGCACGCAGCGCGCGCACGGTGTTGTCGCCCGAGCGACCGTCGATCTCGCCGACGGAGAACGCCGCGCGGTCGAGCATCACCTGGACGCGCAGTATCGCGTCGCGGTCGCCGTGCTCCGCGGCGTTGCCCGCGTCCGCTCCCGGCGCGCGTGCGTACGTGGGTCCGACCGCCGCGAGCGACATGGCGAGAGCAACGGCGAGACGGATCGCGGCGCGCGGGCACATGCGGCAACTAGACCAAGCGCGAGGATCGTAGGCTATCGACCGACCTGTGCTACGAATCGCCCGCGATGAACGACACCGAGGTGGAAGCCTTGGGCCGCGAGCTGAAAGACCGGGCCTTCGCGTCGATCGGCGTGATGGTGGCGGGTGTCGGCGCCGCCGCCATTCCCTTCGCCGGAGCATTCCTCGTGTTGTTCGTCGGATGGATTCCGCTGCTCGTCTGGGTGCTGCGGGGCATCGACCCGTTCTTCCTCGCCGTCTAGTCGGGCCACCGGGACCTCGTGATGCTCGGCGAGGGCCGGAAGACGATCACGATCATGGAAGCGCTGCTCGAGTGGCCGAAGTTCAGGCTCGGCACGCTCGGCGGGATCGTGACGCGCGAGATCAAGAACGCGCGGCGCCGGAAGAAGCTCGCCGCGACCGACAAGATCTAGCGCTCTTCAACGAAGCGCGCCGTCCAGGAACGCCGTCACGCGCGCGACGTACGCCTCGGGGCCGAGACGATAGGCCTGATGTGCGTGCCGAACGGGCTCGCCACGACGTAGCTCGTCTGCCACGTCTGCGCGCCGGGAATCACCCCGGCGAGGCGCTGCTGGTGCTCGATCGGCACGATCGGATCGCGAGTGTCGTTGATCAGCAAGACCGGCGGCATCGTCTTTCCGGCGAGCGCGTCGGCCGTAGCACCACGCCCGAGCGGCACACTGTGCAGATGCTCGGCGCTCCATACGAAGGCTGCGGCGAGCGGCGACGGCAGCCCGGTCGCGGCGATGCGTGAACGCGACCGAGACGTCGCGCATGTTGGCGGGCGCGCTGTCGGCCACGACGGCATGGAGCCGCGGCTCACGGGCGGCGGCGCGGAGCGCGGTTGCGCCTCCCATGGAAAAGCCGATTGCACCCACCGGCAGCTCGGGCGCGCGCGCGCCGATCGCGTCGACGGCGGCGATCACGTCGTTCGTCTCGAGCTCGCCGTATGTGATGCCCTCGGGTGTGCCGTCCGACTCGCCGTAGTTCCGGAGGTCGATCATGAGGAGCGCGTAGTGGTGCGCGACGAGATCGCGCGCCAGGGCGAGCCCATTCCCGTAGGGCAGGCTGCGGTTGTCGTCGCCGCCGCCGTGGACGAAGACGAGGGCGGCGCGCGGCGCGCCGCCGCGGATCCACCAGGCCTTGCAGGTGATCGCGCGATCGGCGGGATGGAAGCTCACGTTCTCGGCCGCGAGCCCATACGCCTCGGGGCGCCTGACGATCGCGAGGCGCTTGCCGGTCGGCTTGAAGAGCGCCGGGCCGACCGCGGACGAGCGCGAGCAGGTAGCACCACCAACACGATCGCGAGCTGCAGAAGCCGCCCGCACGCGCCGGAGAGGTCGCACAATCCCCCGGCCGTCACCAAGCGGACGTCGCGAGAAGGAAGTGCCTCGATTCATTCCCGGCTCAAGTAACGATGCGATCGCAGATTCGCGCCGTGCTGCTGATACTGCTGTCCCTGCGGCGGTTCGCAACTTCCAAGCAACGGCGGTGACGACTCGCCGTAGCGGGTGCTCGCGAATCGCACTGGCTCGAGCCTGATGGCGCGAGATCATCGCCCAGATTTCCGGCGAGGATCACAGGTGTCTCGACCTCCGGTGGACGAGCTTGCAGTGGCTTCCCTTGCCACCGACGTCGACGAAGCCAGCGCGCTCGAAGAACGGATGCCACGACCTCAGTAGCTCCGCCCGATGGCGTCGTCCCAGTAGCTGGGAATCAGGTACACCGACTGGCCGCACGGGATGACTTCCAGTCCACGCGCGCGCGCCGACCAACGAGCCCGAATCGACACCGGCGTGCTCCAGATTGGTGCACCCAATATCCTGCTGGCCGGTCATTTTCGTTGACCCCGTCCGCGTCGGCGTGACCACAACGGACTACGCGCAAAGTCCGGCGCGTATTCCGGAATGCGTGGCGAATTCGTCCGCGCGCAATGGAGGACGCCAATGGGTCGATGGTTGCTGGCGCTGGTGCTTTGCTTCTGGGCGCTCCCTGGCACTCGCCGCCGATTCGACGGTCATGCTCGAGGCGTCCGCGCCCGGCGGCGGCAGGACGCGCACCATGCTCGACCCCGGGAGCGCTTTCGTCGCTGCGACCATCGCGGGTGTCCACGGACCGCAGACGATGCCCTGCGCCGCCCACCCTGCCGTCACGGCGACCGTGTTCGCGGACGCGAGCCGCCAGGGCGCCTTCTGCGCGTCGACGCATTTCGGGAGCGGACCGGCGCGGCCCGCATGCCGAGTGGAGCGGCAAGGGGAGTGCTCACCTGCCGGTGACGGCCGGACAGGGAAACGTCGGACGGAGGCGCGTCGTCGCCGGGCCGTGCGTCGATTGGCGTCACCAATCTACGCACGATGAGCGTAGATTGTCATTGACTCTGCGTCGAATAGGCCCATAATCTACGCATTTGGTGCGTCGATTATACCTCTACATCCATCAACTTCCGGACTGGCCAGGGTTCCATTGGGCCAGGAGGCCCTCGCCGCCCCATTGGCCGAGATCCGTCACAGGCAGGGCCGGCTGCAGGGCCGGATGGAGGGGTTGGGCTTTGCTCTCCAGAAGGAGGCCGAGCTGGAGACCCTGACGCTGGACGTCCTGAAGCTCCAGCGAGATCGAGGGCGAGAAGCTCGATCCCCACCAGGTGCGCTCGTCCATTGCACGCCGCCTAGGTCTGGACGCCGGCGGGACGGAGCCTGCCGACCGCGACGTCGAAGGCGTGGTCGAGATGATGCTCGATGCCGCGCAGAACTTCGCCGCGCCGCTGACCGACGAGCGCCTGTTCGGATGGCAGTCTGCGCTGTTCCCGACAGGCCGCAGTGGCATGCGCAAGATCATCGTGGGTGCGTGGCGCGACGACGCGAGCGGGCCGATGCAGGTGATCTCTGGCCCGGTCGGCAAGGAGAAGGTCCACTACGAGGCGCCGGCGCATGCGCAGCTGCCGGACGAGATGGCGCGCTTTCTGGTTTCGGCGAATGAGTCCAACCGCATCGACGCGGTGCTCAAAGCAGCGCTCGCGCACCTCGTGGTTTGTGACCATTCACCCGTTCGATGACGGCAATGGCCGCATCGCGCGCGCGATCGCCGACTGGCAGCTCGCGCGCTCGGAGAGTAGTGCGCAGCGCTTCTACAGCACGCTCGGCCCAGATCCGGCACGAGCGCAACGACTACTACGACATCCTCGAGCGAACGCAGAAGGGCACGCTCGATGTCACGGGCATGGCTGAGTGGTTTCTGGGCTGCCTTGGCCGCGCTCTTCGACGACACCGAGACCACGCTCGGTGCGGTGCTGCGCAAGGCGCGCTTCTGGGAGCGCACAGCACGGCTGGCCATCAATGACCGCCAGCGCCTTCTGCTGAACCGGTTGCTCGACGGCTTTCACCGGCAAGCTCACGACGAAAAATGGGCGGTGCTGGCGAAGTGCTCACAACGACACGGCGCTGCGGGACATCCAGGGTCTCATCGACCAGGGTCTGCTGAAGAAGGACGAAGGCGGCGGGCGCAGTACGAGTTACTCGCTCATAGTCGAATAGCGTCCCCTTCACGGCCGCTTTCAAGTTCGTGCCCGACTTCGCGAAGGGCCAAGTGCGCGATCTGCGCGTACGCTGGGCACTCGAGGAAGCCGGCCTGCGCGTACCGGACGCGCCTCCTCGCGCAGGCGATCAGGAGAAGCCGGAGTAAACATCGGCGAGCGCTGCGAGGCGCTCCCTGCCGAAAGACTCACTGGCCCCGCGCCCGCGCGACGCAATGGCTGATCGCCGCTACGGCGAGATCCGGAAGACTCGATTCGCCCGGATCGGACACGTACACCTTTCCGAGATTGTCCGTCGCGATGTCGCCCGGAAGCTCGAATGGGTGCACGCCGTCGCCCCCGGGGCCGATGATCTCGGTGATCACGGTCGGGGTGATCTTGAAGGCGCGCCGACTGCTGGCGCCGCCGAGCACGTAGACGTCCGTCCCCGCCGTGGCGACGGCGACCGGTTCCGCGAACCCGCCCTCGGTGCGGGATGAGTCGATGATCTGCGTGATGACGCCTCCCGGCGTGATCTTGAGCGCGTTGCTCGTCGCCGAAACCGACGACGGTAGACGTTGCTCGATCGTGTCCACGGCGACGTCCACTGGCTCGCCGAGCCCGTGCACGCCGTCGCCGTTCGCATCGATGATCTGCGTGATGACCCCGGCGGGCGTGATCTTGAAGACGTTGTTGCTGAGCCGCCCGGCGACGTAGACGTCGCCCGTGGCGTCGTCCAGCGCGATGCCGCCCGGCTCGCTCAGCGCGTGGACGCCGTCGCCGGTCGCGTCGATGATCTGCGTGATCGCTCCGCCCCGCGTGACCTTGAAGGCGTTGTCGCTGAGGGCGCCGGTCACGTAGAACGTCTCGTCGAGATCGGCGGCGATGCCGCCCCGGCGCTGAACGCGTGCGTGCCGTCGCCGTTCGAGTCGAGGACCTTTTCTTGACGCTCCCGGCGGCGCCGGCCCTGAAGACGTACGCGTCGGGCGCGGCCGCGTGACTCGAGACGAACACGTTGTCGGATCCACGGATCGAGGCGGCGAACGCAAAGGTGAGCTGGTGTCCGATGCCATCACCCGTCGCGTCGAGGATCTGTGCTTTGATGCCGGCGTCCGTACGCCGGAAAACGCTGTTCGAGGCCGCGCCGGTCACAGTAGACGCCCCGTACGGATCGGTGGCGAGGCCGAGCGCGTCGTTCAGCCCATGGCCGGCGCCGTCCCCTCGACTCGTCGAAGATCTGGGTGGATGACGAGGGGCGGTGGCAGCGGTGGCAGCGTGGTGTCGACGACCAGGGGCACCGGCGTGTAGTCGCTCACCACCCTGTCGATGCGAGTCGCGAGCGCGAGCGTGAAGGCGCAGCCGGGGATGGTGTCTTGGCAGGTCACGCCGATCTCGTCGTCGACCTCCGGACGCGCCCGGGCTCGGATCGAGCGGTATCTCGAAGTGATCGTCGAGCGCCGCGTCGCTACGCTGGACGGCAACGATCATTGCCGGCGGATCGGCGGCACGGGCACCGCGGGCGAGCGCCCCGGCGGTCTTGTAGCGAAACTGGATCTTGCCCACACCGCCGAAGATGAAGCGGGTCGGCGCGCTCAGGCTGACGATCCCGCGGCTCGCGCCGAGCGACGAGGTCGGGCGGGCCCCGCTTGTGATCGTTCCGTTCGCGGGAGGCAAAGGGTCGGCGCACCGACTTCAGGAACTTGCTGATGCTGCCGAAGACGAAGCGCGGCGTGCCTGCGGCGCGCGCTCCGACGGTGCTCTGGAGGGCCGGGCACGTCGCCGCGACGTCCGCCCCGAGCCCGGCGAGATACCCGGCGTTCCGCGAAGGCGCCGGCGCGTCCGATCGCCTGGCGCACGAGCGTCGCCGTCGCGCACTGCGCCCGGGCCTCGAGGCAAGCGGCGACCGCAGTCGCGTCGGTCGGTGCGTTCGTGCAGGTCGTGGCGAGCGCCGCGAGACCGAGCCCGGAGTTGGCGCCGAGCTCCGTGAAGTCCGACCGCGCCGGCCCCATGACTTCGCGATCGCCGCCGCGAACTTGGCGAGGGCCGCGGCGATCTTCGCCGCCGCTTTGTCGCACCCGGCCGTCGCGCCGGCGAGACACTTCGGGTCGTCGCTCTTCGTCTGGACGCAGCCGAGCACCTTCTGCGCGCAGCCGGCGAGCGTCTTCTCGAGGCTCGCGCCGAGCGCCTGGCGCGCCTTGGTGAGCGCTTTCCGCACGACTCGACCGCCTTCCGGCTGGCGGGCGGTGCACCGCAGGTACCGCAGCCGGCGCAGGGGGAGCCCCGCGACGGCAGGGAGGGCGACGTTCGGGATCGTGAGGGAGCTCGCCCGTCCGCGGGCGGGCCTCGCCGAAGATCGCCCCCGCCGCGCGGTCCCGCGTCCGCACGAGACACGCCGCGAGCTCGGTCGGACCGCTACAGAACGTCGAGACCGAAGTCCGTCTGACAGTCCCCCGCCAGGTCGCCGAGGCCGAGCCCGTCGGCCGAGAGCAGATCGGCGAGCCGGAGCTCGGTCGCGCAGCTCTTTGCGCCGGCGATCTTCGCCTCCGACTTCGCGAGCGCCTGCGCTGCCTTCTCGAGCTGCTCCGCACGTGGCGCCGGCCTTCGCGAGACAGTCCGGCTTGTCGTGCTTGGTCTCGACGCAGGCGAGCGCCGCGTTGGCGCAGGCATCGAGGGCCTTCAGCTTGCCGGCCAGCACCTTCGCGCCGACTTGGGCAATCACCTTCTGACAGGTGACGGCCGCCTTCGCGAGCTTCGGCGTCGCGAGGTGCTCGTCCGCGGCGGCGGCGAGACCGGGGGCCAGGAGCAACAACCCGAGCAGAAGGACAGGACGGAGCATCAGGACGGTCGAAGCGGTCTACGGTTGGAGCCGCGGAACGGATTGGGGTAGCGCGGCGGCGACCGATTGTCGAGCAGATTGTATCCGGCGACGCCTCGTCGGCGCCGTTGCCGGAGTGCACACGCGATTGATTCCGCACGCTCAGACGCGGCTTCAAGATCACGCCGAGCGCGATCACCGAGATCATCGGCCCCGCGGGCGACGGCGTGCACCCACTCGAGCCCCGGGCGACATCGCGACGGACAACCTCGGGAAACGTGTACGTGTCCGATCGGGCGAATCGAGTCTTCCAGATCTCGGCCCCCTGAGCGTCCGCGCGCGGCCCAGCGTTCTTCCTTGTTGACCGGCCCGAACCACCCGTGCGAGCGTCGGGCCTCGGATCGCCGTTCACCCGAGGAGTCCCCATGCGTCACCTCGTCCGTCGTCGCCGGCGTCGCGTTGGTCGCACTCTTCGCCGGTGCGAAACCCTCCGTGTGCCGCGAATCCGGCCGATCTCGACCCCACGTTCGCCAACAACGGCTCGCTCACGGTCACCTTCGCCGAAGGAACCAGCGGCGCCGGGGCGGTCGTACTCCAGCCCGACGATCAAGATCGTCGGCGCGGGAAACGCCGGAGGACCTCGCACTCGTCCGCTGCGACATAACCGGCCTCCTCGATCCCACCTTCGGAACCGGCGGCAAGGTAACCACGGACTTCGCCGGCCTCACCGCGGGTGCGACGGGCTTGGCATTGCTCCCGGACGGTCGGCTCGTCGCCGCGGGGTCGAGCAGCGGCACGGGGCTCGTGGTCGCGCGCTACCTGACGGATGGCACGCTCGATCCGACCTTCGGCGTCGGCGGACGCGTCCACACGTCCGGCCACTTCGGGCAAGCGATGGTGCTGCAATCCGACGGCATGGTGGTCGTCGGCGGCTTCGGCGCGCATGGCTTCATGCTCTCGCGCTTCGACGAGGATGGCGTGCCCGATCCAACATTCGGCACCGCCGGCGTCGCCTCGCTCGATTTCCCCACTTCGAATGGCTACGTCATCGAGGATGGGCGGCCTCGGCCTGCAACCAGACGGCAAGCTGATCGCCGTCGGCGGCGGCAATACGCTGATCGCCCTAGCCCGCTTCGCTACCGACGGGACGCTGGATCCGACCTTCGGAACCGGCGGCACGACGACGACTGACGTGCGCGTCTTCGATCCGAGCAGCTCGCCTCGTCGAGTGCCCATGCGGTGATCGTCCAGCCGGACGGCAAGCTCGCCGTGGCGGCGGCGACCCAGAACGTGGGCGACTCCGGCGACGGCTTTCCGATCACGGTCGGCCACGCCCTCGTGCTGCGCTACGACGACACGGGCGCGATCGATACGAGCTTTAACACGACCGGGAAAGTGATCGTCGGCGGCGGCGGGCTCTTCTCCGGCTCCGGTGAAAGCGCGTGCGCTCGTCCTCCAGCCCGACGGCAAGCTCGTCGCGACCGGCGACGGATACTTCCGAAAACGCATCAACATCGACGGAACGATCGACGGCACATTCACCACGACGCAAACCCGCAACGGCAGCGCGTCCGGGCTCGTCCGGCAGCCCGACTCGCGGCTCGTCGCCGCCGGCGCGTCGCCGACCGGTGGCGGCACGTTCGAGATCCTGCGCATCGGCTCGACGTGCGGCAACCTCGCCGTCGACCCCGGCGAGACGTGCGACGACGGCAACACGTCGTCAACGGCGACGGCTGCGACAACAACTGCACGCCGACCGGTTGCGGCAATCACGTGGTCACCGCCGGCGAGGTCGTGCGACGACGGCAACGCGGTCCTCGGAGACGGGCTGTCGACCTCGATTGCACCGCGGAGCTTCCGCGGTGACGGGATTCCCGACCCGCAAGAGCAATGCGACGACGGCAACGTCACGAGCGGCGACGGCTGCGACGCGAACTGCACCCCGACCGGGTGCGGGAACGACATCGTCACCGCCGGCGAGGATTGCGAGCCCGGCCTCGGCCAGTGCTGCACGGCGTCCTGCACGTTCGAGAGCCTCGGAACCCCCTGTGTCGGAACCGCCTGCGGCTTGCTACCTATTGGAATGCAACGGCGCTGGCGCCTGCACGACCTACGAGCACCCCGACCCCACGTGCGTCGCCGCGCCGACGGGGAACTCGCAGATCGCCCTTCGCACGCTCACGGACGCGAAGAAGCGCAGCGCCACGTGGAGCTGGAATCGCGGACCAGTCACCACCGCCGACATCCCCGTCCCCTTCACGACGACCCATCAGCTCTGCATCTACGATCATGCGGCCGGCGTCCCGCATCTGGTCCTCGCGCAGTCGCTCGCGAACGGATGCGTGGCGTGTCGGAAGACGACCGTGAAGGGTTGGGACTACAAGCAGAAGTCCGGCACGCAGGGGCTTTCTGCGCTGGTCACTCCGCGCATCCAACGGCAAGGGCAATTTCAAGCTGAAAGCGGTGGGGAACTTGCTCGGATCCACGAGCTCGCTCCCCCTGACGAGCGACCCCAGAGTCACCGTCCAGCTCCGCAACCAGCAGGGCGACTGCTGGGGCGCCGAGTTCACCACCGTGAAGAAGAACGACCCCGGCCAATACAAGGCGAAGTCGGACTGAGGTCGAGCGCGCAGGCCGGCGCGCAGGGCTGCCGGCTGTGCGGCAGCCTCGATGTCGCCGACCTGTGCATCGAACGCGCGCTTGAAGGCCGGCCGCGCGGTGCAGCGGTCGATGTACGCGGCGAGGCGCTCGTCGCTCGTGACGATGTCGGTGTGCTTCAGGATGCGCAGGACCGTCGTCATCATCAGATCGCCGGCGGTGAAGCGGTCGCCGTCGAGATAGGGCCTGTCGCCGAGCCTGGTGGAGAGGGCCGGCAAGGCGCTTCTGCACGAACTCCACCGCTCCCGGACGGCGCAGCTTCGCCCATTCCTCGTTCGCTGTAGAAGAGATCGATCACCGCGACGTTCATGACGAAGGGCTCGATGGAGTTGAGCGCCGCGATCAGCCATTGCGTCGCGCGGGCGCGGCGCCAGCGCGTCCTTCGGCAGGAGCGCCTCGCTGCGCTCGCCGATGTGAGGACGATGGCCCCGGTTTCGAAGAGGACGAAGCCGTCCTCCTCGAAGATCGGCACCTGCCCGAAGGGCTGCAGCGCGCGATACTCCGGCTTCTCCTGATCGCCCTGCTCGAGGAGGCGCGTCCGGTACGGCAGGCCGGCTTCCTCGAGCGCCCAGCGCACGCGCAGATCGCGCACTTGGCCCCTTCGCGAAGTCGGGCACGGACTTGAAAGCGGAAATCGTGATCATGGCTGCTCCTTTCCTACTCTCGTCGAATGACGGGCTCCCTGTTTCGACACGACCCTGCTGAGCGTTGAGGCGCCCCGGTCATTTGACCAACACCGACCGCGGGCCTAGCGAGAACCCATGCCCCTCGACCGTTCGCCGAGCATGCCCGAAGACTGGCCACGGATCTTCACGGAGCATCTGAACGCCGGCGATCTCGAGGCAGTCGTCGCGCTGTACGACGCGGACGCCCGCTTCGTGGCGCGCCTGGGAGAAACCATCGTCGGCCGAGAACGCATTCGCGACGTGCTGCGGGGAATGATCGACACGCGGACGCGACTGGATTGCCGCCTGTCGAGCTCCACCACCGGGCGATCGAGGTCCTCCGCCGTCAGCCCGACGGATCTTGGAAGCTCATCGTCGGCGACCCGAACGCACGCGCCGACGAGACTGGATGATGCGATCGTCGCCGGACGCGACAATGGCGCCGCCGCACGGTTCGTGACCGACGTCCTGGGCCTCCAGCGCCGGTGCCGGTCGAAGCTCCATCCGCTGTTCGCCTCCCCTGCATGACCCCTACGACGCTCACCCTGCCGCGGACCGCGCGCCGCTGGTCGCCCGCAGCGCCGGCACGACGTCGTGCGCGAAGAGCCGCATCGACGCCGCGGCCTCGCGCGTCCGTCATGCCGCCGTACTTCATGATGGCGAGCACGTCGACGTCGCACGCCGAGGACGTCGCGCTGCCGCTCGATCTTCTCGACGATCTGCGCCGGCGTGCCGTAGGTGTTCACGCTCGAGTACATCTCGGCCACCGTGTCGAGGCCGACGGCGGTGATCATCTCGGCGGCGTTGCCGTAGTACTCGTAGCCGCGCACGCCCTGGAAGTGCTTGCCGGTGATCTCGTAGTGCTCGACGACGGTCGCGAAGTAGTTCTTCACGTACTCGGCCCCCTTGGCGTTGGCTCGCGCCTCGTCGGCGTCGCAATAGACGAGCTGCCCGCAGACGGGCGGCGGCGGCTCGCTGCCGTGGAGCTCGCGCCACTCTGTCCTGGTAAGGCCGGAGCGCGGTGTCGCGGAAGACCTCCCACGGCTGCTGGGCCAGCACCATGAGACGGGCGCCGATCACGGCCGCCTGCACCGCCGACTCCGGGCGACACGCCGATCGAGAACACGCGGTCGCTGAAGCGTGCGCGTCGGGCGCGGGCGCAGTGTGGCGCGCGGCTGCGTGAAGACCGGCCCGTTCGCTTCCATCACGCCGGTGTCGAGCGCGCGGAGCACGAGCGCGGTGCCCTCGTCGAAACGGCGGCCGCGCCTCGTCCATCGGGATGCCGAAGCTCGCGTACTCGCGGCGCGAGAGGCCGCGGCCGAAGCCGAGGAGCGCCCGCCCGCCGGATTGCTGATCGAAGAGGGCCATCTTCGCCGCGACCCGATACGGGCTGTTCCACGGCATGATCACCGCCGCGGTGCCGAGCTTGATGCGGGTGGTGGCGCCGGCGATCTGGCTCAACCACTGCACGTTGTCGGGACACATCGAGTAGCCGAAGAAGTGGTGCTCCGTCGCCCAGTAGCTGTCGTAGCCGAGCTCTTCGGCGAGGAGCGCGATCGCGAATTCGCCGCGCATGGTGGCCGCGTCGTCCTGTTCATCGCGGTAGTTCTGGAAGATCGAGAGTACGCCGATGTCCATCGCTTGCTCCTTCGGGCCGTGTGCCTGCGTGACAGGGTGACTGGGGCCGTATAGCGAACGGGAAGGCGCGAGTGCTAGGTGATGGGAGGAGCGAGCCCGCAACTGACGGCGTACCGGTTGACGACCGCCACCGTCCACGCCAGGGTCCCCCGCCATGTACCTCGCCTACACCCCCGAGGAAGAAACCCTCCGCGCCGAGCTCCGCGCCTACTTCGCGACCATCATGACCCCCGAGGTCGAGGCCGAGGTCGCGAACGGCGAGCACCGGCGGGCCGCATTGTCTCGCCGCCGCCAAGAAGATGGGCCGCGATGGCTGGCTCGGCATCGGCTGGCCGAAGGAGTACGGCGGCCAGGGCCGCGGGCTCGTCGACCAGTTCATCTTCTACGACGAGGCCTGGCGGGCGCTGGCGCCGATCCCGGCGCTCACGATCAACGCGATCGCGCAGACGATCATGGCGTACGGGAGCGAGGAGCAGAAGCATTTCTTCCTGCCGCGCATCCTCCGTGGCGAGCTGCACTTCGCGGTCGGCTACACCGAGCCGCAGGCGGGCACCGACCTGGCGTCCCTCAAGACTCGCGCGGTGCGCGACGGCGACGACTGGGTGATCAACGGGCAGAAGATCTACACGAGCCTCGCCGCCTACGCCGACTACATCTGGCTCGCGGCCCGCACCGACCCCGACGTGCCGAAGCACCAGGGCATCTCGATCTTCGCGGTGCCGACGGCGACGCCGGGCTTCTCGTACTCGACGATCCACACGCTCGTCGCGTCGGGCACGACCAACACCTTCTACGACAACGTGCGCGTACCGGCGTCGGCGCTGATCGGCAAGGTGAACAAGGGTTGGAAGCTCATCACCAACCAGCTGAACTACGAGCGCGTGGCGATCGCGCCGCCGGGCATGGTCGCCAAAGTATACGAGGACACGGTCGCCGGTGCGCGCAGCGACGACGCTCCCGGACGGGCGGCGCGTGATCGACCAGGACTGGGTACGGATCGAGCCTCGCGCGCGTGCACGCGAAGCTCGAGTACCTGAAGCTCGCCAACTGGAAGGCCGTTACCTGCGGCGATCCCAACCCCGGGGATGTCGAGCACGACCAAGGTGTTCGGGAGTGAGTTCTTCTGCGAAGCCTACCGGCTCTTGCAGGAGATCTACGGTCCAGCCGGCATGCTGCGGAGCGACGCGCCCGGCGCGCCGATCCGCGGCCGGCTGGAACGCGCCTACCAGGGCACACTCTTCTTGACCTTCGGCGCCGGCGTCAACGAGGTGCAGCGCGACCTGATCGCGCTCTTCGCTCTCGGCATGCCGCGCATACCGCGTCACTAGGACACCCGACCATGGACCTCGAGCTCGACGAGAACCAACGCTCCATCGCGGACCTCACCCTGCAGATCCTGCGCGAGTCGCTGACCCGCGAGCGCCTGCACGCCATCGAGGCGACTACCGATCACATTGCGGACGACGAGTGGAAGAAGCTCGCGACCGCCGGGCTCCTCGGCGTGCCGCTTCCCGAGGACGTCGGCGGCGGCGGCTTCGGCCTCGTCGAGGCGTGTCTCGTGCTCGAGCAAATCGGCCGGACGGTGGCGCCGCTGCCCTATCTCCAGACCGTGGTCGGCGCGGCGATGACGATCGACGCGTTCGGCACGCCGGCGCAACGCCAGGCGATCCTGCCGCGCGTCGTCGACGGCTCGCTCGTCCTCGCGGTCGCGCTCCCCGAGCGGTTCGACGAGCTCGCGGCGTCGCTGCCGGCGACGACGGCGACCCGCGACGGCGCCGCGTGGCGCCTCGATGGCGAGAAGCCGCTCGTCCCGATGGCGCACGTCGCCGACCGTCTGCTCGTGTCGGCGCGGACGAGTCCGAGCGCCTGCGGCGTCTTCCCTCATTGATCCGCGTGGCGCCGGCGTCATGCTCGAGACTACCGAGACGACGGCGCGCGAGCTTCGGTCCACCGTCCGGCTTTCTGGGGCGCGCGTTGCCGCCGACGACGTGATCGGCGACCCGCATGCCGGCATGGAGATCGTCGCGGCGACCATCCGCCGGCTCGTCGCCGGCCTCTGCGCTACGCAAGCGGGCGTCTCCGCCGAGGCCCTCCGCCTCACCGCCGCGCACGTGTCGGAGCGCGAGCAGTTCGGCCAGAAGATCGCGACGTTCCAGGCCGTCGCGCAGCGCGCCGCCGATGCGTACATCGACACCGAGGCGATCACGCTCACGGCGCGCCAAGCCGCCTGGCTCCTCGCCAACGGCCGCCTTGCCGACGAGGCGCTGCACACGGCGAAGCTCTGGGCGGCGGAGGGCGGCTTCCGCGTCGCGCACGCCGCGCAGCACTTGCACGGCGGCATCGGCGTCGACACGGAGTATCCACTCTTCCGCTACTTCCGGACGACGCGGCAGATCGAGCTCACCCTCGGCGGCGCCGCTGTGCACCTGAAAGCGCTCGGCGATCGGATCGCGGCGGGATCGACGGCGGCGTGAGACGGGTCCGCCGATGCCCCACCAAAGGAGAACGCGATGAAGACCCCGTTCATCGCCGCGCTGATCGCGGCCTCGACTCTCGCTCCCGTCTGGGCCGTCTGTTCCTTCGCGGACGACCAGCCCGCGCTCGACGCGTGCATCGCGTCGTGGGGCCACGCGTCGCCGTTCAAGAAGGGCACGGCCGCGACCAAAGGTCATCGCGACCGGCGTCAAGGTGTTCGGCATCGGATCGAACGGTGCGACCGACGAGCCCACCGCCAAGCCGAGCCTCGTGCTCATCCGCCCGGCGGTGAACGTCATGGGGAAGAGCAAAATCCGACTCGAGAATCCCAGCGGGTGGTACTGCTTCGTCTCGAACGTGACGGTGGCGGGCTCCAGCGAAATCGAGCTGCCCTGCGACGCGCACATCGCGAGCGCGAAGGAGGGGACGGCACGTCCGTCGGGGCCGCCGACGACAGCAAGAAGGGCGTCACCGTCTTCGGCGCCTTGCGCGTGACCCGCTACACGGCTGTCCAGAGGGCACGCCGAAGTCGTGACGGGCACGCGTCGGCGCGCGTGAGCCATCGCCTCCGCACGCCGCGGCTGCTGGTCGCGTTCGGCGGGCTCTCCTACGTCCTCTTTCCGATCCCGATCATCACGCTCTTCTGGAAGGACCAGATCGGGCTCACGCTGACGGAGATCATGTTGCTCCAGGCGATCTTCGGATCGGCCTCGGTGCTCCTCGAGTTTCCGTCCGGCTACCTCGCCGATCGCGTCGGCTATCGGACGTCGCTCGTGGTCGGCGTGTCGCTCTGGGCGGTCGGCTGGGTGCTCTACGCGATCGGCGGGACGCTTCGACGGCATCGCGCTCGCCGAGATCGTCCTCGGCGCCGGGCACGCGTTCGTCTCGGGCGCCGACGCGGCCTTGCTCTTCTCGTCGCTCGACGCGGCGGGCGAGATCGGCGCGTATCGCCGCTGGGAAGGTCGCGTGCGGGCCGCGGGGCAAGCTTGCGAGGCGGCGAGCTCTGCGGCGGGCGGCTGGCTGTACGCGACCGCACCACGGCTCCCGATCTGGCTCCAGATACCCGTGGCACTCTCCGCGGTCGCGGTCGCCGTCCGCATGGACGACGCGGGCCCGCGCGCGGCGGTGACGACCGGGCACGGGGCGCGGATGTGGCACGTCTTCCGCCACGCGCGTTCCCACGCGCGTCTCCGGAGCGCGATGCTGCTGAGCGTCGTGCTCGGCCAGTCCACGTTCGTCATGGTGTGGCTGATCCAGCCGTGGATGCAGCGGCGCGGCATCCCGGCGGTCTGGTTCGGACCGCTCTGGGCCGCGGCACACGTCTGGCTCGCGCTCGTCTCCCTCGCGAGCGCGCGCATCGCGGAGGCGTTCGGCGTCCGGACGACGCTCATCGCCTGCGCGCTGCTCGCGGTCGCGGGCTACGCGACGCTTTCGGTGATCGACGCCGCGTGGGCGGCCGTCTTCTATCTCTGCTTGCATGACGACGCGCGGGCTCCAGGGACCGCTGCTCGCGACGGTGATCAGGCCGACGCGCCGGCGGACGACCGCGCGAGCGTGCTGTCCCTGAACGCGCTCGGCTTCCGGCTCGCGTTCGTCGCGTGCGGCCCGGCGATCGGGGCGCTCGTCGACCGCGTCGGTCTCGAGCCGGCACTCGGGGTGCTGACGGTGGCCTTTGCTGTCGCGCTCGCCGCGGCGCTCGCCGTCTTCGCACGCGCGCATCCGTCGGCGTGACGCCTCGACAGCGAGCCGAGCACCCGTGCGGGGAACGCTCCAGTCCGAGCCGCTCGATGATCGTCGCGTTCGCCATGCCGCCACCCTCGCACATCGTCTGCAGGCCGTAGCGACCGCCCGTGCGCTCGAGGATGTTCACGAGCGTCGTCATGAGCCGCGCGCCGCTGCAGCCGAGCGGGTGTCCGAGCGCGATGGCGCCGCCGTTCAGGTTCACCTTCGCCGAGGTCGGCGTCGAGACTCGCGCTGCCACGCGAGCACGACGGGTGCGAACGCCTCGTTGATCTCGACGGCGTCGATGTCGCGCGAGCGCGAGCTTCGCGCGCTGCGAGGACGTTCTTCGTCGCCGGGATCGGGCCGGTCAGCATGATGACCGGGTCGACGCCGCCGAGCGCGAACGCGTGGAAGCGGGCGCGCGGACGGAGGCCGAGGTCGAGCGCACGTCTGCTTCTCCATCACGAGCACCGCCGCGGCGCCGTCGGTGAGCTGGCTCGAGTTGCCGGCGGTGATGACGCCGTCGTCCTTGAAGGCGGGCTTCAGGCTCATGAGCTTCGCGAGCGAGCTGTCGGCCCGGATGCCTTCGTCGGTGGTGATGACGTCGCGGCTGCCGTCGGGCCGGCGCACCTCGACGGGCACGATCTCGTTCGCGAACCAGCCGTTCCGCGTCGCGGCGGCGGCCTTCTGGTGCGAGCCGACCGAGAACTCGTCGAGCGCCTCGCGCGAGAGCTGCCACTTCTCCGGCGATGATCTCCGCCGAGATGCCCTGCTGCACGAGCCCGCCGACGCCGTAGAGGTTCTGATCGACGTAGCGTTGCATCATCGTCGGCCCGAAGGGCTGGCCGCCGATGCCGGCGCTCGTGCCCATCGGCACCCGGCTCATCGACTCGACGCCGGCGGCGATCACGACGTCGTACGCGCCCGCGATCACGCCCTGCGCGGCGAAGTGCAGCGCCTGCTGGCTCGACCCGCACTGCCGATCGACCGTCGTCCCGCACGACGGTCTCGGGAAACCGGCGGCGAGCGCGGCGTTGCGGCCGACGTTCAGGCCCTGCTCGCCGACCTGGCTCACGCACCCCATGATCACGTCCTCGACGACGGGCGGGATCGATGCCCGACTTCTCGACGAGGGCGCCGAGCGCCTTCGCGGCGAGGTCGACGGCGTGGATGGGATAGAGCGCACCGGTCTGCTTGCCTCGTCCGAGCGGGGTCCGCACGGCTTCGACGATCACGGCTTCACGCATGGCATCTCCTTCGCAGGTGAGAGGGCTGAAGAGCTTTCAGCTCTCGCTCGCTGCATCGCGCCAGGTCGGTTCAACCGCCTTGCTCCGATCCTGCCTCAGAAGGACCAGGACCAGCCGTACTTCCTCGGCGAACCACGCTCACTTGGTGAAGAACATGTCGTCGCCGATGCCGATTTGGATGGTCATGGTGGGCACGCGAGAAGTGGCGCGTGGTGCCGAGTCAGATCTCACGCAGGAAGGCCTGCGGAGGCTCTCTCAGGCGTGCTACCCGACGACCGCCAACACCGCGGCCACGGCACGCTCGGGCTCGAGCACATCGGTGTTGATGACGAGGTCGTAGTGCGTCGGCAACTCGGTGACCCGCTAGAACTTCCCGGCAAGTATTTCTGACGCTTGTCGATCCGATTCGACGGCGTCGCGTCTCGTCCTCGCTGATGAGCTTGTTCGTGATCGCATCCGTCGGGTGCGCGTCTTCGGGAGGCGGTCACGTGGACGCGAAGAACGTCGGGTCTCTCGGCCAGCGCCATCGACGCGGCATGCGCGACGATGGCGGCCCGTCCGCGGCCGGCGATCTCGATCAGCGCGTCCTGAATCAGGCGGCGTCCCTCCTCGGGGGCGGACGGCGTGACGGCCGTCGAGTAGTACTCCGTCGCCGGCGGGCGGCCGCAGGTCCCCTCGATCTCCTCAGGTGGCATCGCGGAGCGCATCCATGAACCGTATGAGGAACGACTTGTGATGCTCGACGCTCGCCAGCGTCCGGAGTCGAGACCCGCCTGTCGCGGCTTCGACCACGACTTCGATCGTCCGTGGCAAATCGGAGCCTCACGCGACGTGCTTCCCGACCAGATCTCCCGCCGGCAGCCGTGACGTGCGAGAGCAAACGACATTGTAGGTCGTGACCCGATCCCGCCTAGACCGTTGGCCGCCGGCCGCCAGCGCCGCGGGCCCCGATGCGGCGGATCTTGCGCGACCTCACCAAAATTTCACGGGGCCGCAACATTGGATACGGATTCGACGCCCTCGCTCGAGGATTCCGCTCTCCGCGCGAGACGTCTATGACGTGACAAACCAGCGAAGACCCGCCGTCTCGGCACCGAGCCCCATCGTCGTCTCCGACATCTGCATGGGCACCATGACCTTCGGCGCCCAGGCCGACGAGGCGACGGCCTTTCGCGTCCTCGACCAGTGCTTCGAGGCCGGCATCAACTTCTACGACACCGCCGAGAACTACCCGGTGCCGCCCGACCCCAAGTGGGCGGGGCGGACCGAGGAGATCCTCGGGCGCTGGATGAAGACCAAGAACCGCGACGCGCTCATCATCGCGACCAAGGTGTCGGGGCCGAGCCACGGCTGGATCGCGTCGGCGCAGCGCGCGGGGATGACGGCGCTCGACCGCCACAACATCACCCGCGCGCTCGACGCGAGCCTGCAGCGCCTGCAGACCGACTACGTCGACCTCTACCAGACCCACTGGCCCGACCACGGCACGCCGTACGAGGAGACGATGGAGGTGCTCGACGAGCTGGTCCGCGCCGGCAAGGTGCGGATCGTCGGCTGCTCCAACGAGACGAGCTGGGGCCTGATGAAGAGTCTTGCAGGTGTCGGAACGCCTCGGCGCCGTGCGCTACCAGACGATCCAGAACAACTTCAGCATGAACAACCGCCGGTTCGAGGACGAGCTCGGCGCAGGTCTGCCGTCAGGAAGGCGTGAGCCTGATCCCCTACTCGCCGCTCGGCGGTGGCGGTGCTGACGGGCAAGTACCAGGGCGGCGCCACGCCCGAGGGCGCGCCGCTTCTCCGGCCTACATCAACAAGGGTGGCCGCTTCACCGCGATGGCGCAGCGCTTCGTCAGCGAGAAGGCGCTCGCGTCGACCGAGCGCTTCCACGCGATCGCCCGCGAGGCCGGCCTCGATCCCGGTGACGCTCGCGGTCGCGTGGTCGAAGCAGCACGACTTCGTCGCGTCTGACGATCGTCGGCGTGACCCGCACCGAGCACCTGCCGCCGATCCTCGCCGCGGCGGACCTCGTGCTCTCCGACGACGTGATGAAGGCGGTGAAGGCGGTGACGCGCGACATCATGTATCCGATGGGCTGATTTTCCTGGACACCGCGAGAGCTCGCGCTCGACTGACGCAGGACGCCCGTTCAACGACCCGTCATCTGCCTCGAGCCGTTCGGGGTATCGCGCGCCGTGCACCGTGATCTTCGACGCCGCGTCGTCGATCTCTCGCAGATCGTCGGGCGTGAGCTCGACCGCCGACCGCGCCGAGGTTCTCGTCCAACCGAGGCAGCTTGGTGGTGCCGGGGATCGGGACGATCCACGGCTTCTGGGCGAGCAGCCAGCGCGAGCGCGATCTGCGCCGGCGTCGCCTTCTTCCGCGCTCGCGATCTCGGCGAGCAGATCGATCAGGGCTCTGGTTCGCCTTGAGCGCCTCCGGCGTGAAGCGCGGGAGGGCGTGCGCGGAAGTCGGAGCTGTCGAACGTCGTCGTTCTCGTCGAACGTGCCCGTGAGGAAGCCCCGGCCGAGTGGGCTGTACGGGACGAGGCCGATGCCGAGCTCCTCGAGCGTCGGGATGCACTTCCTTCTCGGACGGTCCTCGTCCACAGCGAGTATTCGCTCTGGAGAGCGGTGACCGGCTGGACGGCGTGGGCGCGACGGATGGTCTGCACGCCGGCTTCGGAGAGGCCGAAGTGCTTGACCTTGCCTGCTCGAATCAGCTCCTTCACCGCGCCGGCGACGTCCTCGATCGGCACGTCGGGGTCGACGCGGTGCTGATAGAGGAGATCGATCGTCTCGACCCTGAGCCGCTTGAGTGAGCCCTCGACCGCCTGCTTGACGTGCTCCGGCCGGCTGTTCAGGCCCGGCGGCCCACGCATCCCGCGCGGATCGAGATTCGGTCGCCAGGTCGAACCCGAACTTGGTGGCGATCACGACTTGGCCGCGGAACGGCGCGAGGGCTTCGCCGACCGAGCTCTTCGTTCGTGAACGGGCCGTACACCTCGGCGGTGTCGAAGAACGTGATGCCGCGCTCCACGGCGGCCCGGAGCAGCGTGATCATCTCCTGCTTGTCCTTCGGCGGACCGTAGGAAAAGCTCATCCCCATGCAGCCGAGCCCGAGCGCCGGCACTTCCAAGCCGGTCTCTCCGAGCTTGCCGAGTTTGCCGGGTTTGCCAGTGGCGCTTGGCATCGTCATTCCCAGAGGCTCCATCTCGGTCATCCCGGAAGCAAAGTGCCCCGGGTCGAGAAACCTCCTGTACTGTGCAAAGGGTCGCCGCATGAATCTCTCCCTCGAGGATCGAGCCCTCATCAGTGATCTCGTCGTCGCCTACGCGTTTGCGATCGACGAGCGGGATTGGAAGGCGTTCGAGGCGCTCTTCACGCCCGACGCGCACATCGACTACCGCTCGGCGGGCGGGATCGCCGGCACGCCGGCGGAGGTCGCGGCCTGGATGCCGCAGGCCATCTCGCTCTTCACCTGGACGCTCCACTCGGTGCTTGACGCACCGACTCACGGCGACCGGTGCGGACACCGTGACCGGGTCACTCCACATGTTCGCGCGCCACGGTCTGTCTGCGACGGCGCGAGCGAGGTGATGGACGTGAGCGGCGTCTACCACGATCGAGTACGTCCGGACGCCGGCCGGGTGGCGGTTCGCCGCACGACGGAGCACACGCTGAGCATCACCGGCGGACGGTTCGCCGAAATGGCCGCCGCGCGCATCCGAACCTGATGCGGTCGGGAGCCGCCAGCACGCGGCCGCCTCCCTTTGCGTTCGAACGATCGAACGGATCAACACTTGCGGGAGGAGGGTCTCCCAATGGCGGACAAATCGAGCTTCACCCCCGACGAATGGAAGCTCATTCTCGAAGGCGTGATGATGGCGAGTGTCGCAGTCACCGCCGCCGAGCCGAGCGGGCTCTGGGGCCTGCTCAAGGGAGGGCTTCGCGGCCGGCACGACTCTGGCCGCCGGCAAGACGGACGCCGCGTCGAACGCCCTGATCAAGGCTGTCGTCGCTGATTTCGAAACCTCCGAAGGACGAAGCCTGGCGCGCGACGGCCTCAAGGAAAGATTCTGCGAGCAGCAAACCCGCCGAGATCAAAGCCAAGTGCCTCGAAACGCTGCGCCAGGTCGGCGTGCTGGTCGAGCACCAAAGCGCGCGAGGATGCCGCGGCGTTCAAGGGGTGGCTGCGACAGATCAGCCAGCATGTAGCCGAGGCAGCCAAGGAAGGCGGATTCCCTGGGCATCGGCGGTGTCCGGGTGAGCGAAGCGGAGAAGGCAACGCTCACGGAGATCGCGAGCGCGCTCGAGGAGTGTGACCCGCGCCGCGCAGCGCACTCCAGCCCGAGGCTAGGGCGTCGGGACCGGGGTCGGGGCCCGACCGACGGTGACGCGGTCGAGCTTGCACGTCGCGTCGTCGGGATCGAAGCAGCGGAGATTTCCGTCGACGGCCAGGACGCACTCCTCGCTGCCGTGACAATCCTCGTTCACCGTACAGGTTTGGCATTCGCGGTCATCGTTCCCGCCGCCACCACACGCGGCGCCGAACAGCGCGAGCGCCACCACCAGGATCCGCATTCGTACGGCGACCGTCGATCCCATCCCTCACCTCCATCGCAGAGCAGACGCGGTCCGTCTCCCACATTCGGAGGAGCGCGCGCAAGCGTCGCAGCCGAATCGACCCAGGCAGGTCGGCGCCCATTATGGCTTGAATGGCCAATATGGCCGTACATACGGTTCAGCCATTGGAGGATCCTCCCATGCCCTTCGACACGATGCTCGACGAGCGCGGACGGGCGGTCGAGACCATCACCGCCACGGAAGCCAAGAACGCCTTCGGGCGCGTGCTCGACACGGCGCTCAGTCGCGGCGTCGTCGCCATCACCAAGCGCGAAAAGGTGCACGCCGTCGTCCTCTCGGTGGAAGCGTACGACGCGCTCGTCAACAACTCGTCCCGGGTCCTCGCCGGTCTCGAGTCGGAGTTCGATGCGTTGGTGACGGCGATGCAGACGCCGCGAGCGCGGGCGGCCGGCGATGCGCTCTTCGCCGCGAAGCCCGCGCGCTCTCGGGACGCGCCGCGACCAAGGCCGCCCGGAAGCGTGCCTGACGCGCCACCGCGCATCCTCGTCCTTGCCGGCACCAACGGCGCCGGCAAGAGCAGCATCGGCGGTGCGTTCCTCCGCCGAGGCCGGCGGTCCAGTATTTCAACCCCGACGAAATCGCCCGGGCGATGCGTGTCGCCGACCCGAGCCTCGACGCCACGGCGGCCAACGGTCGCGCCTGGGCGACCGGCCGGCGCCTCCTCGAGCAGGCCATCCGCGACCGCCACGACTTCGCGCTCGGAGACGACGCTCGGCGGGAGGACGATCACAGGACTGCTGCTCGAAGCGTTGCGCCACGGCTTCGAGGTGCGGGTTTGGTACGCCGGCCTCGCGACGCCGGAGCTGCACGTGGCCCGCGTGGCAACGCGCGTCCGCCGCGGTGGGCACGACATCCCGGAGCCGGACATCCGTCGGCGTTACGACGAGAGTCGGCGGAATCTGGTCGTGCTGTTGCCGCACCTGACCGAGCTCGCGGTCTACGACAACAGTGCGGAAGGCGATCCCGCGCTCGGCAAGACGCCGCAGCCCGTGCTGGTGCTGCAGCTCGAGCAGGGCACGATCGTCGGTCCACCGAGCTTGGGCCGCACGCCGGCGTGGGCCCGACCGATCAGTCGCTGCCGCGCGCAAGGTCGATCCCCGAACGGTCGTCGAATGACGCGCGAGACGCGCGACCGCTGACCTAAAACGCCCGCGAAGAACGCGACGGCGCGTATGCGTACGGCAGCCATCGCGAGCTCCGCGGCGTGCTAGTCGGCCAAGCTCATGAAGCCGGCGCGGTGGCAGTCACCTGCGGGACGTGCGGGACGCTTCTGACCTGATCGTCGCGGAGCCTGTTCGAGGGCGATCTCACGCACCGCGGCCCGCCATCCGCTCATGCGCGCTGCTTCGGCGCTCGGCCAGGATTTGAGTTCGTTCGACCAGCCACCCGGAGACCCGGACGAACCGGGCGGCTGGTGGATCATCGATGAGCCCGCGCTGCATTTCGGATCCGACGTGCGCGTGCCCGACCTCGCCGGCTGGCGCGCGCGAGCGCCTCCATCTCGCCCCGACGAGCCAGCGCATCGACGATTGGCACCCGATTGGGCGTGCGACGATGCTGTCGCCGACGACCGCATCGCTCGACCGCACGACGCAAGATGCCACTCTACGCTCGGGCGGCGTCGCGCACCTATGGCTGATCGATCGCACGCGCACGCCGGAAGTCTACCGCCTCGACGTCGACCGGTGGATCGTCGCCGGCAATCACGGTGGGTCGCACAGCGTCCGCGCCGGCCTTCACTGCGCTCGCGATCGATATGCGCTCGACGGTAGGGCGAGCTCAGCCGTTCGATCAGTCGGCGCTGCCGCACTAGCCCTCGAGACCAGCACCGCTGCGTGCTCGTGACGGAAGCGCGCGCTGGAGCTCGCGCGCTCGACGCTCGTCCGCCCACCGCCGCCGTTCGCTGCACGTCCGGTGAACGACGGCGGGACGCCGTGCTCGAATTCGTAGCGCCTGGCGCCGCTTGAAGCGACCTCCGCGGCTTTGCCGCGTATGCATGAGTGGACCTTCACGTATCGTACCCCGTGCGCTCACGCCGACGTGACGTGGCCTGCGGGCTGCTGCGAGCGTGAACCTCCACGGCGTTGCCGATGGGATTCGCGAGCACCTGCCTGGGCATGCCGCCGGGCGCGGGCGCGTCGCCGACGCCGTCGTCACGGCCGCCTGGGCAGTCGTCCCGCGCGCGACCGCCAGACGCGCTCGGATCGCCGAGACAAACGCTGGGTAGGTCGTGTCAGCGCGATCCCGCTCTTCCTGATCCGACTCGCGCTCCTGTCCTAGCTCGTGCCGGAACGCGCGTCCCCGCGCCGTTGACTCCTCGCGGCGTTCCGAGGCTAGAATGCGCCCGCCTTCCGGGCCCCCAAACCGACGTGCGTACCCTCCGCCACCAGGAGGAGCGCGGAAGCCGAGCTCCTCGCCGACCGCGTGCCGGCGTTTCGCCGGCGCATGGCTCGTCCTCGTCGCGCTGATCACCGTCATCGAGACGCTCCAGGGTCGGCTCAATGCCGGGCTCGCCGTGGCCTTCCTCGTCCTGCACGCGACGATCGTCGGCGGCCTCGTGGCGTGAAGCGTGCCATCGCCGAACGCGCAGGCGATCGTCATCGCCCTCGGCGGCGGGCTCGCGGCCTCGGTCGCGGGCACGTTCGCGCATCCTTCGGCGGCTCGGCGGAGATCCTCGGGGCCCTGCTCTTCGCGTTGACCGCGAGCGCCGCCGCCTTCTTCTGTCTGGGGCTGGCAGGCGCAGCTCGCGTTCAACGCGACGACCGCCGTCGTCTGGCTGCTCGCCCTGCCTCGCCTCGGGGTGTCCGCGTCGGCGCTCGAGCTCGTCGGCGTGCACGGTGATCGGGTGGGTGATCACGCTCGGCCTCGCCGAAAGCATGGCGCGGACGTTGCGCTCGAGCGTCGGAACTCCGTGAGCGCGAGCGCGCCGCCACGGACGCGCTGCAGGGATCCTACGACGCCTACCGCGACCTCGCCGAGAACGCGCGCGACTTCCTCTGGACGGCGGACCTGACCGGCCGGCTGACCTACGTGAACGAGTCGACGGCGCGCCTCTTGGGCGCCGAGCCGGCCGGCGCTCGTCGGCCGCTCGACGTTCGACTTCATCACCGACCACCCCGACAACCTCGACCTCGCCGCGACGCTCGCCAGAGTTCGCCGCGGGCGAGGCGCATGCCGCCGCAGCCGGTCGAGTGCATCGACCACGCGCGGCCGGCGGTGGTTCGAGGTCGCCGGCTCCGGGATCCGCGACCGGAGCGGGCGCGTCGTCAGGCTCCGCGCCATCGGACGCGACATCACCGAGCAGCGCGCGGCCGAGGATGGAGCAACGCCGCGCCGAGGACGCGCTCCACGAGAGCGAAGCCCGCTACCGCGGCATCGTCGAGTCGACGCAGGCGGTCTTCACGCGGACCGATCTCGAGGGCCGGCTGCTCTACGCGAACGACGCGATCTGCCGCCTGATCGGCATGCCGCTCGACGCGATCCTCGGGCAGAGCTTCTTCCAGTGGGTGCATCCGGACGACCAGGCCGCGACCGTCGCCAGCATGGAGGCGGTGCATGCACGCGCCCTACCGCGTCCTGGTCGAGAACCGCGTGCCGACGCTGCAGGGCTGGCGCTGGTTCGAGTGGGAAGGCGTGCGTGATCCGCGACGCGGACGGAGAGATCCGGGAGTTCCAGACGATCGGGCTCGACGTGACCGAGCGCAAGGAGGCCGAGCGCGCGCTCGAGACGAGCGAGGCCCGCTACCGCAGCCTCGTCGAGTCGGGCCTCGAGCTGATCGCCCGCGCCGACCCGAGCGGCCGGCTGCTCTTCGCCAACGACGCCTACCTGACCGCGTTCGGCTACCGGCGCGCGGACGTGGAAGCCGGATGCGCGACGATCGTCCCACACATCCACGAGGACGACGTGGCGCGCGTGCTCGCGAGCTTCGAGCGGGTGCAGCAGCCGCCCTACCGCAACGTCATCGTCAACCGGGTCCGCATCGGCGGGCACGTGGCGGTGGTTCGAGTGGGAGCAGGGCGTCGTCCGCGACGAGCACGGCGTCATCACCGAGATCAAGGCGCGGGCCGCGACGTCACCGAGCGCCACGTCGCCGAGGAGGCGCTCCGCCGTTCGCTCGAGGAGCTGCAGCGCAGCGAGGAGACCTTGCGGCGCCTCGCGCGCCGGCAGGCGGCGATCCGCGAGGAGGAACGGAAGCGGCTCGGGCTCGACCTGCACGACAACGTCTGCCAGGAGCTCGCCGCGGTCGGGATCCTCCTCGAGGCGCGCGCGTCCGCAAAGGCGAGGACTCCGGAGCTGGCGCGCGCCACGCGTCACCTGACGGAGGTGATCGAGCACCTGCGTCTGGTCGGTCGCGATCTCCGGCCGATGCTGCTCTCCGACCTCGGCCTCACGGAGAGCTTGCGGGCGTTCACCACCAAGGCGTCGTCGCTCCAGCGCCGCGTCGGCGGCGCTTTCCGACCCGATCCCGCGCCTCGACGACGAGACCGAGATCGCGGTCTACCGGGTCGCGCAAGAGGCGCTCGGGAACGCCCTCCGCCACGCCGACGCGCGCAGCATCGATCTCCTCCTGCGCAGCGACGAGCGGCCGGCTCCTGCTCGAGGTCCGCGACGACGGCCGCGGCTTCGATCGCACGGCACGCCGCACCGACTCGCTCGGTCTCGCGAGCATGGAAGAGCGCGCGCCTCGCGCTCGGCGGCCGCCTCGAGATCGTGAGCAGCCCCGGCCAGGGAACCTGCGTACGCCTCGAGTGTCCGTTGAAGGTGCGGAACCCGGCCAGCGCCGCGTGACGCGCTGGCGTTTCTACATCGTCGGGCAGGCTTCTTACAATTGACGCGTCTCGCCGCGCGATCGCCAGTCGAGTCGAAAAGCGGGCACGGTGATTGCTCCACTGGTGTGTGCTCAAAACGCACACAGGAGGACTTCACGATGCTTGCATTGAATGATCGGTCTCGATCGCGTCGCGCGTCGCGCTCGCCGCACTGTTCGGCGCGGCCATTCTCGCGCTACCCGCTCGTCGGCAACGCCGGCGAAGGCGCAGACGGCGCACTGCCGACGGACGTGGAGACGCGCATCAAGACCCTGCACACGCAGCTCCGCATCACGCCCGAGCAGGAGACGGCCTGGAAGGACGTCGCCGCGGCGATGCGCGACAACTCGAAGACGATGGAAGATCTCTACCGCCAACAAGCCGAGAAAGAGAAAGACTGCGAGCGCGCCGGACGTGATCGACGCCTACGGCCAAACGATGGATGCGCCACGCCAACGCGATCCACAAGTTCGCGACGGCGTTC